>Ga0316622_100001177_pt1 | contig 16694 bp, 14 predicted proteins | sample OWC_Aug_OW2_C1_D_FD_207646 | JGI IMG/M metagenome (GOLD analysis project Ga0316622, IMG submission 207646) | Wetland soil microbial communities from Old Woman Creek delta, Ohio, United States - OWC_Aug_OW2_C1_D5_C | ecosystem: Environmental > Terrestrial > Soil > Wetlands | place: USA: Ohio... | reverse complement strand
TGGCTGTTCGTGAGCTTGTATGGCGGGATCGAGCTTTACCTGGGCGTGACCGGGACGCAGCAGGGGGTCGCGCACTTCGCTCACCTCGGCGGAATGGTCGCTGGCTTCTTCCTGATCCAGTACTGGCGCGGCCGCGCCCCATTTAAGTCGCGATCGCGCTGACGCGCTGCTCAGGCCGTTCGGTTACGAAGCGGGCGGGGCGAGCGCGGTTGTCTCGGTACCTTGCCGCGTTACAGGAATTCTCTCTCACCATGTCGATGGCGACGAATACGTCGGGCGAGTGTTCGTGGTCGAGGTCAGCGAGCGCCTGGTCGATCAGGTAGAGCAGGCGTGCGTCGATGCGCGTGATCGCGCCCTCCAGGAACATGCGCTCCTGTTCGTTGCCCGCCGGGGACAGGATGATGGGCGCATAGGACGGACGCTCGTCGGGCGAGGGCGCCGGCGCGCTGGCCGGTGCATCGGGGTCGACGAATTCCACTTCGATGGGTTCGCCGGCACCGCGCATCGCTGAGCATCGCCACGCCGCGCTGGAATGCGGCATGGCTGGTCAGCACCTTGGGATGCGCGCTGCTTTCGTACGCGGACCCGAGTGCCTCGGCGAGATCCTGCAGCCGAGGGCGCAAGCGCCTGCTCGGGTTCCTTAGCGTGGTTGGCCAGGTCCGCAGCAGTGTCGGGCGGCGCGGCGGCCTGCTCTCGCTGGCGCTCGCGGCGTCCCATGGTGCGCAGAGAATGACCTGCCACCAGGAAGATGACCGCGATGGCGGCAGTGATGATCACGGATACCATGCCAGGATGTTACTGGCTCGCGACCCGAGGTGCAGCCAAAGACCTCTTGTCCGGCAATGACTTGCGCAACCAACCTCGCGGATCGCCTGGGCGGGTTCCGCGCTTGGGAGCGCGGGCGCCGTTTCCCTTTTTGAGACAGCTTTGACACTAATATCGGCCTCTCTCACCCCTCGACTACACTGCTTTTCCTGTTCGCGGCGCCGGCTGCATCGCCAAGCGGACGAGCTCGCCTCGGAGTGATCGATGTACAACATCTGGACAGATAAACGCTGGATCTTCAGACCCTCCAACGGTCTGCTGCGCGTGCGCCGCAACGAGGACTTGATCTCTTTCGTCCTCTGCCTGGCTGTGATCTTCATCGGAAGCATGTTGCTGTGGCAGGCATTCGAGGAATACAGCCGAGCCAAGCTGATGACGCGCTGGCCCACGTCGCTCGGCCGCGTGATGGAAAGCAACCTGGAGCCGATCGTCGACGGCAGGGACACGCGCTGGCGGCCGATGGTGCGCTACATGTACGACGTCAAGGGCCAGACCGTGATCAGTGGCGGGATTTCTCCGGCCACTGCGCGCGATGCCTATGGCGAGTCAGAAGCGCGCGACATGATCGCCGCCTATCCTCCCAACACCTCGGTCGTGGTGTTCTACAACCCGGAGCACGTGACCGACTCGATTCTCGACCACTCGCTGCCGCGCTTTGCGTGGCTCAGCCTGTTCGCCGGCCTCGGCCTGGTGAGCGCGGGTGCTGCGCGCCTCCTGGTTTCACACCGGGTGTTCTGGCGCTGAGTTCGCTGCCTGAGTCTGCGCCGAATGCGGGCCCGCGCGGCCGCAGGCGCATCCCCGGCGCCAGGTTCTTCCACCCGAACTCGCTCGGATCGGCCAGCATCGGCCCGGGCGACTTGCACACCAAGATCTCCTCCGCGATTGGAGCGAAGTCGGCGCGGAAGTGCACCGAACTCTTGTTCACCAGAACGGCCTGCGCGGTCGGTTCGATGCCGACGAAGCGGTACATCTCCTGATCGGCCAGCTGAGGCTTATCCGAAGCGACCACGACGCGCACGTCGCCGATGCGCAGGCAGGCCGATAGCCCCACGTTCATGCGCGCGCCCCGGTAGAACGGGCCTTTGCAGGTGAATCGCCCGTCCGATAGGCACTCCACCAGAAATCTTCCAGGAAAGGGTGCGTCGCCGGGGATTTCCGAGCGCCCGCCCAGTTCGATCTCGATGTGCGCGCCCTGTCCGGCAGCGTGCGCGATCCGCGCAGCCTCTGCATCTGCGATCAGTCCGAGCGCTGCGCGCTGCACATCGGCGCCCACCAGCGCACGCAGCATGCCGGTGGTGTCGGAGTTGCCACCCGCGCCGGGATTGTCTTGGGTGTCGGCGATCACCACGGGGCGGGTCGCACGCGATGCAATCTGCATGGCGCGGCGCACCGCCTCTTCGGGGCTGTACACGGGATAGTCGAACTGCGCTTCGCGCTCAGCTACAGCAGCGGCAAGCGCGTCCGCACGTTGTGCAGCCAGCGCGGGCTCCGCTGCGTATGCGAGCACGCACGGCCCACATTCGGGGAAGTCGGCCGCCGGGAAGCCCGGTGTGAACGACAAGGTGGCACCCCCGCCCTCCAGATCAGTCAGCGTCCGGTACAGCGACTGCGCCGGCTCGAGCATGGTGCACTGTGACTGCAGCGGGATGAGAAAGGGCAGGCGGCGCAGCGCCGCACGCGGACGCGGGGCGCCTGCCAGCCGTTGCAACAGGTAGGACGCAGTGCGGCCACCGGTGTCGGCCATGTCCACGTGCGGGTAAGTGCGATAGGCGATCAGCGCATCCGCGTGCTGAACCATGCGCTGCGTCACGTTGGCGTGCAGGTCCAGACTGGCGACCAGCGGGATGTGCTCCCCGATCACCGCACGCACGCGCGCGAGGAGTTCGCCTTCCCCGTCGTGCAGATGTTCGGTGACCATTGCGCCGTGCAGGTCGAGATATACGCCATCCACCTGTCCCGCCGCGCGCAGGCGATCTACGATCTTCGCGGCGATGCGCTCGAATGCATCGCGGGTGACGTGGGCCGACGGGCTCGCCGCGGCCCAGACGGTGGGCACCACGGCGCAGTGCCTGGCGCGCAACTGCTCGAGGGCGCCAGTGACGGGCAGGTTGATGCCGGCCACGGCGTCGAACAGGTCGTCGCCTTCGACCAGCGGCGGCCAGCCGCCACCTCGGGCGAAATCCTCCCAGGTCGCCTTGCTCGGGGCGAAGGTGTTGGTTTCGTGCTGAAAGCCGCCGATGGCGATGCGCATGATTCCGATATCTGCTGCATTGGATGATCGCTAGCCTAGCAAATCGGCTGGAGGGGGCGCGCACGGACCGGAAAAAAATGCCCCGCCGGTGCGGGGCTGCAAGGACCTGCTTCCCTTGGGAGGAGTCTCGATGAGACGGCATGAGTATGCGGCGGCACCGCCCCGCCCGCCATCTAACCAAGGTTCTACAACTGCGCGCCGATGCTAAACTGGTGCTGTCGACCTGCAACCGCCATGACCGAAGACATCAACACACTGCGGCGCATCCTGCGCCAATGCCACACCATTGCTATCGTGGGCCTGTCCGCGAACTGGTGGCGACCCAGCTATTTCGCTGCGAAGTACATGCAGGAGCACGGATACCGCATCATTCCGGTGAACCCGCAGTACCAGGAGGTCCTGGGCGAGCGCTGCTACCCCAGCCTGCGCGACATCCCCGACAAGGTGGACATCGTCGACTGCTTTCGCCGCAGCGAGGAGATCGGTCCGCTCGCCGACGACGCGATCGCCATCGGCGCCCGGGTGCTGTGGCTGCAGCTCGGCGTCATCAACCCCGAGGCCGCCGCCAAGGCGCGGGCAGCGGGATTGGACGTGGTGATGGACCGGTGCGTGAAGATCGAGCACGCCCGCCTGTTCGGCGGGCTGAACTGGGTGGGCGTGAACACCAAGGTGATCTCCGCGAAGCGTCCGCGCTGGCTGCCATACTGAGGTTGCCGCTCCGGGGCCCGAAGGGCCCCCGGGCAGAGGCCGGCAGGCGCTGGCGGCGTGCGCATTTACCGTCCACCCTGCGCAACGCGGCTTTCCACCAGGCTGACTCGACCTCCGGGCGGGTTAAGCCATTGCAGTAGAATCGCGGCTTCCCTTCCGACCGAGATCGTCATCATGCCCGACCGCGAATACGGCTTCGGCACGCTGTGCCTGCATGCTGGTCAGATTCCGGACGCCGCCACCGGCTCGCGTGCCGTCCCCATCTACCAGACTACGTCGTTCGTGTTCGACTCCGCCGATCACGCGGCCAGCCTGTTCAACCTGCAGACCTTTGGCAATGTGTACTCGCGCATCTCCAACCCCACGGTGGCGGTGTTGGAGGAGCGGGTGGCGGCGCTGGAAGGAGGGCGCGCGGGGCTGGCGGTGGCCTCCGGGCAGGCGGCGCAGATGACCGCGCTGCTGACGCTGCTCGACCACGGCGACGAGATCGCGTCGGCCAGCACGCTGTACGGGGGCACCTATTCGCAGTTCGACGTCACGTTCCGCAAATTCGGCATCGACACGAAGTTCGTCGATCCGGAGGATCCGGAGAATTTCCGCAGGGCCATCTCGCCGCGCACCAAGGTGTTGTACGCGGAGACAGCCGGCAACCCGCGCATCAACATCCTCGACATCGAAGCGGTGGCGGCGATTGCCAAGGACGCGGGCATCCCGCTGATGATCGACAACACCTTCGCCAGCCCCTATCTGTGCCAGCCGTTCAAGTGGGGCGCGGACATCGTGGTGCACTCGGCCACCAAGTACATCGGCGGCCATGGCACGACCATGGGCGGGGTCGTCGTCGAATCCGGCAAGTTCCCGTGGGACAACGGCAAGTTCCCGGGAATGACGGAGCCCTCGCGCGGCTATCACGGCGTGCGCTTCTACGAGACTTTCGGCGACTTCGGCTACAGCATGAAGTGCCGCATGGAGACGCTGCGCACCCTCGGCCCCGCAATGTCGCCGCTCAGTGCCTGGCTACTGCTGCAGGGCCTGGAGACGCTGCACGTGCGCATGGACCGCCACGTCGCCAATGCCACGGCAGTGGCGAAGTTTCTGGCGTCCCATCCGCAGGTCGGATGGGTCAACTATCCCGGCCTGGAGTCGAGTCCTTATCACGCCCTCGCGCGTAAATACATGCCCAAGGGCGCCGGCGCGATCATGACGTTCGGGATCAAGGGCGGGCAGCAGGCCGGCGTGCGCTTCATCGAGGGTGTGGAATTCCTCAGTCATCTGGCCAACGTCGGCGACGCGAAGACGCTGGTGATCCATCCCGCCTCCACCACGCACCGGCAGCTCTCGGAAGAGGACCAGATCAAGGCTGGCGTCACGCCCGACATGATCCGCCTATCGGTGGGCATCGAGGACATCGACGACATCCTGTGGGATCTGGACCAGGCGCTGGCGAAGGCGAAGGGCTGAGGCGGGCGGCCGGAGCCGCCCCGGACATGACCATCCGGACAGCCGGTGGCCGCGCACATCGATGAAAGCGGTCTGGCTATCGTTGACGCTGACGCTGGTCATCCAGGTCCTGGTCTCGCTCATCGTATTTACTCCGCCGGTGCTGGCGCCTGCAGCCGAAGCCGACATCGCGGCGAGCGCAGCGTCGGTGGGCATCGTCACCTCCCTCATCTACGCCTCCGCCGCCTTCGCCGCCCTGCTCTCGGGCGGGCTCATCGGCCGCCACGGACCGATGCGCGTCAGCCAGTTCAGCCTCGCACTCTGCGGAGCCGGGATCGCGCTGCTCGCCACCGGTCATCTGGCACTGATTGTCGTCGGCGCGCTGGTCATCGGCCTGGGTTACGGTCCGGTCACCCCGGCCAGTTCGGCGATCCTCGCCGACCGCGCGCCCGCGCGACTGCGCGCGCTGATCTTCTCGCTCAAGCAGACCGGCGTGCCGATCGGCGGCGCGCTGGCAGGTGCGTTGGTGCCCGGCCTGATCATCGCGCTAGGCTGGCGTGGCGCCGCGCTCGCGATCGGCCTGCTCGGGATCGTCGCCATGCTCGGAGTGCAGCCGTGGCGCAAGGACGTCGACAGCGGCAGCCGTGCACCGGACCAGTCCTCCACGCGCGGGCTCATCGGACCGCTCGCACTGGCGCTGCGTAACGCGCGCCTGCGCGAGATGGCGCTCGCCTCGTTCACCTATTCGGGCATGCAGATGTGCCTGGGCACCTTCCTCGTCGTGTTTTTGCACGATCGCGCTCTCTTCTCCGTCCCCGCGGCCGGCGCGGCCTTGTCTGCCGCGATGATCGCAGGCGTGCTGGGCCGCATCTTCTGGGGCGTGGTGGCGGACAACTGGATCGCGCCGCGACGCCTGCTGGGATTGCTCGGCGTGGCAATGTCGCTGTGCGCGGTCGCGGTCGGTTTCCTCGATGCGTCATGGCCGATGGCCGCCGTGCTGGCGTTGAGTGCCGCGTACGGTGCGACGGCGGTTGGCTGGAACGGGGTGTACCTCTCGGAAGTCGCGCGCGTGGTACCGCCCGAACAGGCAGCTGCGGCTACCGGCGGATCCCTGGCGATGACCTATTCGGGCGTGGTCGCGCTGCCGCTGCTGTTCTGGGCGATCGTCGCCGGCAGCGGCAGCTACCCTGCGGCGTTCGGCTTCACTGCGGTGCTCACCGCATGGCGCGCGGCGTATTTCATGCGCAGCACGTAGCGCGCGCCACGGCCGGTCCGCTGCAGGCACCTGTGGTACTCTCGGCATCGATAGGCGGTCGTGCGCGCGGTATGTTGAGGAACGTGCGGCCGAAACATCAACAACTGGGTGCGCGCCACCCGACGCGTATACGCCTCACCGCCCATGCCATCCAGCGATCTGACTTCCCTGTCGAAGCTCACCGGCGACTGCAAGCCCGGGCGCGGACGGCCGCGCAGCGAGCACTCGCACGAGGCGATCCTGGACGCGGTCCTGCGACTGCTCGAAGCCGAGGGCTACGGTGCGCTCACCATCGAGGGCGTTGCGCGTCAGGCCGGCGTGGGCAAGCAGACCATCTACCGCTGGTGGAAGTGCAAGGCCGAACTGGTGCTCGAGGCCTACGCCAACCATGCGGCCAGCAAGTCGCCGGTGCCGGACAAAGGCAACCTGCGCGCCGACCTCGAAGCCTTCCTCAGCGTCGGCTTCAAGCGCCTGACCGACATTTCCGGGCCGATCATGCGCGGGTTGATGGCCGATGCGGTGCATGACGAGGAATTTCGGGAAGTCCTGGTGAGTGCGTTCGTCGCCAAGCGCAACGAGGCGCTCAGGCAGATCTTCCAGCGCGGCCAAGACCGGGGCGAAGTCGATCCCGCTGCTGATATCGATCTCGCCTGCGAACTGATCCTCGGTCCGATGTGGTACCGCCTGCTGCTACAGCAGGGCAAGCTCGACGCGCGCTTTGCGCGGCAGCTCACCGGCGCCGTGCTCAACGTGGTGCGCGTGAGCGGGCAGGGCGGCACGGACGCGCGCGCCGAGGCGCTTGCCATCCGCGACTAAACTGCGCGCAGCTTGTCAGGCGAGGAAGTCTTCCAGCACACGCGCCAGCGCAGCCGGCTGATCATGGTGCATCATGTGGCCGCAATCGGGCAGGATCGCTTCGCGCAGGTCGCGGAACGCCGCACGTCGCTCGGCGAGATCCTCCTCTCCGGTCTTGAACCATTTGCGCATCCACTCGCCGTCGCCCCATAGCCACAGCACCGGCGCTTCGATCCTGCGCCAGCACGCCATCGCCTCCTCGACCCGATAGAGCACCGGATTGACGATCTTGTGCGCGGGATCGCCCGCGAGGATGTAGCGCCCGTCGTCCTGCTGCAGCGACCAGTGCGGCGCAAGGAATTCAGCGTATTCGGGAGACAGGCGCGGGTTGTTGCGCATCAGCCGGGCGGCGACCTCTTCGAGCGAGGCATACGGCTTGAGCGAGGGTGCTTCGACGAGTTCGTCCAGCCACGTCTCGTATCGTGCCGGCGCCGCAGCGGGAGACGTGCGCGGCAGGCCGAATCCCTCCAGAAGCGCCAAGCGGCGAACGCGCGCCGGGCGTACACCGGCGTAGAGATTGACGACATTGCCCCCCATGCTGTGCCCGACCAGGTCGACCGGTCCTTCCGGCGTGAACGCGCGCAGCAGCGCATCCAGGTCGCCGAGATAGTCCGCGAACCAGTAGGCGCCGGCGGCCCACTGCGACAAGCCGAACCCGCGCCAGTCGGGCGCGAGCACGAAGCGCTCGACGCGCAGTTCATCTACCAGGAACTGGAACGATGCCGACATGTCCATCCAGCCGTGCAGCAGCCACAGGGGGCGATGGGCGGGGTCGCCCCAGGTGCGCACGTGATAGCGCAGCCCGCGTACCTTGACGAACTCGGATCGGCTCTGCTTCATGGGTGTGCGCTGCCTATTCCTGAACCATCATGGGCTCGCTCGGGCGATGCCGGCGGATGGTATCCCATGAGATCAACGCGAGTGCGGCCGCGATCAGGGTCATGCCTGCCCATTCCATCGGCGTGGGCCGTTCGCCCAATTGCAGTGACGAGCCGAGCAGCGCCACCACCGGGATGCCGAGCGAGCTCATGCTGGCGGTGCCGGCGGGCAGGCGGTTGAGCACGTAGAACCACGCCATCCAGCCGAGTGCGGTGGCGATCACGCCCAGCGTGAGCAGAATGCCGATGAAAGCAGGGGTCCACTGGATTGGCTGCGAGTGCGTGCTCACGGCCACCAGCACCATGGGAATCAGCCCAAGCGCCATCTGCCAGAAGGTGAAGTTGTACACGTCCACCGGGTGCCGATTGTGGAGCCGCTTCGAGATCACCACGCCCAGCGCCCAGCACACCCCGGCGAGCACCGCCGCGATCTTGGCCGGCATCGCTGAGCGCAGTCCCCACGGCTCGAGGATGAGCGCGAGCCCGGCGGCGGCCATCGCGACCGCCGCCCAGCCGACGCCGCGGATGCGCTCGCCAAGCACCGGCCAGGCGAACAGCAGCACCCAGAACGGCATGGTGAACACCAGGATCGAGGTCTTGCCCGCCTCGCCCTGCGACAATGCCCAGTTGTTGAGCAGCAGGAACAGACCGGTCTGGATCACGCCCACCCCCAGTGCTTCCCACGGGTGTTCCGGCAGCACGCGCCGGCTCATCACCAGCAGCGTCGGGAACAGGCAAAGCGTGCCCACCGCGGTGCGCAGCGTGGCCAGGTCGAGCGGGCCGCAGTAGGCGAGCGCGAGCTTGGCAAGCACCCAGGCGTAACCCCACACCATAACAAGCGCGACCATGACGATGCCGGCCCGGCGCACGGCGCGCACATCGCTCACCGGCGCAGCGCGCCGGGTTGCGGCAGGAAAGTCGATTGCATCGCGGAGGGCATCGAAGGGCGCGCAATTATAGCCGTGCCGCAGCGCCGGGCCGGAGACGACGGCGCGTATGAGCTCGGGCGGCGCGCTAGAATTCGTGCATGAGCGCGCCGCAATTCGTCCACCTGCGTCTGCACAGCGAGTACTCCATTGTCGACGGCACCATACGCCTCGACGATGCGGTGGCACGCGCGGTGGAGGAAGGCATGCCCGCGCTGGCGCTCACCGATCTGGGCAACATGTTCGGCCTGGTGAAGTTCTACAAGGCCGCACGCGACAAGGGTATCAAGCCCATCGCAGGGTGCGACGTATGGATCGGCAACGAGCAGGATCGCGACCGGCCCGCCCGCGCGCTGCTCCTGTGCCAGGACCGCGACGGCTACCACCGGATGTGCGAGCTGCTCGCGCGCGCGTTCCGCACCAATCAGCACCGCGGGCGCGCCGAAATCCGCAAGGCATGGTTTTCCGAGCTTGGCACGGATGGTCTGATCGCGCTCTCCGGCGCGATGGATGGCGAGATCGGGCAGGCGCTGCTGCTCGACAACGCGGGGCACGCCGAGCAGGCGGCGCGCGAGTGGTCGCAGCTGTTCCCCGGCCGCTTCTACATCGAGGTGCAGCGCGCCGGACTGCCGCGGGAGCAGGAGTACCTGAGCGCAGCCTGCATGCTCGCTGCGCGCATGAAGTTGCCGGTGGTGGCGACGCACCCGCTGCAGTTCCTCGGCGCTGACGACTTCAAGGCGCACGAGGCGCGCGTGTGCATCAGCCAGGGCTACATGCTCTCGGACAAACGCCGTCCGCGCGCCTACACCTCGGAGCAGTACTTCAAGAGCACGGCGCAGATGGCGCAGCTGTTCGCCGACCTGCCCTCGGCGCTGGCCAACAGCGTGGAGATCGCGCGGCGCTGCAGCCTGCACATCGAACTGGGCAAGAGCAAGCTTCCCATGTTTCCCACGCCCGACGGCATCGGTCTGGACGACTTCCTGCGCCAGCAGTCGCACGCCGGACTCGAGCGCCGCTTGGCGATGCTCTATCCCGATGCCGCCGCGCGCGAGCAGGCGCGACCCCGCTACGTGGAGCGGCTGGAAATCGAGCTCGGCACCATCGTCAAGATGGGGTTTCCCGGCTACTTCTTGATTGTCGCGGACTTCATCAACTGGGCCAAGAACAACGGCGTGCCGGTGGGTCCCGGGCGCGGCTCGGGCGCTGGCTCGCTGGTTGCCTATGCGCTGGGCATCACCGACCTCGACCCGTTGCGCTACGACCTGCTGTTCGAGCGCTTCCTCAATCCCGAGCGGGTGTCGATGCCCGACTTCGACGTGGATTTCTGCCAGGACGGCCGCGACCGCGTCATCGACTACGTGCGCCAGAAGTACGGCGGCGACAGCGTATCGCAGATCGCGACCTTCGGCACGATGGCGGCGAAAGCGGTGGTGCGCGATGTCGGGCGCGTGCTCGACCTGCCGTACAACTTCTGCGACCAGCTCGCCAAGCTGATCCCGTTCCAGCCGGGCAAGCTGATCACGCTGGAGATGGCGCGTGAGATGGAGCCGCTGCTCAAGCAGCGCGAGGAGAAGGAAGAGGAAGTGCGCGAATTGCTGGCGCTGGGCGAGAGCCTGGAGGGCATGACGCGCAACGTCGGCATGCACGCCGGAGGCGTGCTGATCGCCCCGGGCAAGCTCACCGACTTCTGTCCGCTGTACTGCGCGGAGGGCACCGACAGTGTGGTGAGTCAGTTCGACAAGGACGATGTCGAAGCCGTCGGGCTGGTGAAGTTCGACTTTCTCGGCCTGACCACGCTCACCATCCTCGACTGGACCCTGAAGTTCATCCGTCGCCTTCAGGCGGCGCAACCGGCGGGGACGCCCGAGCCGCAGCCGGAGCTTGCCCTAGAGACGCTGCCGCTGGATGATCCCGCGGCGTACCGGATCTTCTCCAGCGGCAACACCAGTGCGGTGTTCCAGTTCGAATCGCGCGGCATGCGCGACCTGCTCAAGCGCGCGCGCCCTGACCGCTTCGAGGACATCATCGCGCTGGTCGCGCTGTACCGTCCCGGACCGATGGAGCTGATTCCGGATTTCATCGAGCGCAAGCACGGCCGCCAGCGCGTCGAGTACCTGGACGCGCGCCTGCAGCCGATCCTGGGCGAGACCTATGGGATCATGGTCTACCAGGAGCAGGTGATGCAGATCGCACAGGTGATCGGCGGCTACACGCTGGGCAGCGCCGACTTGCTGCGCCGTGCGATGGGCAAGAAGAAGCCCGAGGAGATGGCCCAGCAGCGCGACATCTTCGTCGAGGGTGCGCAGAAGAACGGGCTGACCAAGGCCATCGCGAGCGAGTTGTTCGACTTGATGGAGAAGTTCGCCGGCTACGGGTTCAACAAGTCGCACGCTGCCGCCTATGCGCTGGTCGCCTATCAAACCGCGTACATGAAGGCGCACCACGCCAGCGCCTTCGCGGCGGCTAACCTGTCCGCGGTGATGGACGACACCGACAAGGTGCACCAGCTAGTCGAGGATGCCTCCGAGAACGGCCTGAAGATTCTCCCGCCCGACATCAACGCATCGGAGTATCGCTTCGTCCCGGTGGACCGCGACGCGATCCGCTACGGCCTGGGCGGCATCAAGGGGACGGGCGAATCGGCGATCGAAGCGATTCTCGTCGCGCGCGCACAGGGGGGGCCCTTCCGCGATCTGTTCGATTTCTGCCGGCGGATGGACAAGCGCGTGGTCAACCGGCGCGTGCTCGAAGCGCTGATCCGTGCCGGGGCCTTCGACGCCATTGACGATCACCGCCACCGCCTGTTCGCCTCCGCCGGCATCGCCATCGAGGGGGCGGAGCAGGCCAGCCGCGCAGCCGGCCAGAACTCGCTGTTCGGCGACGCCGACGCAGACGGCGAGATGCCGCAGCGTCTGATCGAGCGCCCGCGCTGGTCGGAACGCCAGCGCCTGCAGGAAGAGAAGCAGGCGCTCGGCTTCTATCTGAGCGGACATCCTTTCACCGCCTACCGGCCGGAATTGCAGCGCTTCGTGCGGACCTCGCTCGCACGGCTCGGCCCGGCGAACGACGGCGAGGGCGGCCAGCGCGCGCAGTTGATCGCGGGCATCGTCGATTCCGTGCGCTGGGCCAACACACAGAGCGGGCGCATGCTGATCATCAAGCTGAGCGACGGCACCGGCTCGCAGGAAGTGACGGTGTACAACGAGCTCGCCGACCAGGTGCGCGGCGTGGTCAAGGAAGACGCGTTGCTGGTCATCGAGGCGCGCGTTCGAATGATCCGCCGCTCCAGCGAAGAGGGCGAGGAATCGTTCATGCGGGTGGGCGCCGAGCGCGTTTACGACCTCGCCGCCGCGCGCGCGAAGTTCGCGCGCATGCTCAAGCTCAAGTGCAACGGCGGGTCGAACGGTACCCGGCTGCGCGAGTTGCTGGCGCCGTACAAGTCCGGCGGCTGCCCGGTGTCGATCCACTACACCAACGGCAGCGCCGAGTGCCGCATCGACCTGGGGGATGGGTGGCGGGTGAAGCCCGACGACACGCTGATCGAGGCGCTGTCGGAGTGGTTGACGCCCGAGAACGTGCAGCTCGTGTACTAGTTCGATTTCTTCGGAGATCTTCGCATGACGCGCCTGACCGATTCACAGCTTAGGCAGGCACTGGACCATCTCGCGCGCGGCGCCTGGCAGGACGCCCACCTCATCGTGCAGCAGGACGAGCGGTGGCAGCTGTCGTGCTGGGCGCACGGCATCGTCCACGTGCTGGAGGGCGACCTGGGCAACGCGCGCTACTGGTACACCCGCGCGCAGCGCCCTTTCGTCGAACCGATCGACGCGCAGACGGAAATCGCAGCGCTGCGCGCGGCCGCTGGGCGAGAGGTCGCGCAATGAGCGGCTTGCTGGCGGGCGACACTGCCCTCGTCACCGGCGCGGCTTCGGGCATCGGCAATGCGATTGTCATTGCCCTTGCCATGGAAGGCGCGCGTGTGGTCGCAACCGATGTCGATGCCCCGCGCGGCGAAGCGGCTGCGGCTGAACTGACAGATGCGGGTCACGACGTGCGCTTCATGCAGGCCGACCTGGCGCTGCCCGATGGTGCCGACGCACTGATCGCGCGCGTCACCGCCGACGCCGGACCGGTGTCCGTGTTCGTTCACAGCGCCTCGCCGCCGCGCAGGGAAGCCGACACCATCTTCGCGGTGGACGACACCACCTGGAATCGCATGCTCGACGTCAACCTGCACGCGGGCTTCATTCTGGCTCGCGAGTGCTCCCGCGAGATGATCGCGCGGGCGATCAAGGGCCGGATGTTGTTCATCACTTCGCTGCACGCGGGCTCGCCGCGCAACCTGCCGCATTACAGCGCGGCGAAGGCCGGGCAGACCATGCTGATGAAGGAACTCGCGCGCGCCCTGGGGCCGCACGGCATCCGCGTCAATGCCATCGCGCCGGGCGCGATTCCCGGCGGCGGATTCGACGCCAAGGCAGCAGGACTGGAGCGGCTGGCGCGCTGCACCAGCCTGCGCCGCCTGGGTACGCCCGCCGAGATCGCCGGAATGGCCGTGGCATTGCTGGCCGATCGTTTCTCCGCGTACGTGACCGGCACGACGGTGGTCGTAGATGGCGGCATTGCGCTGCATAACTGGATCGAACCGCCGGAAACATGAGACCTGCCGCATGGTCCGCAACCCGCGCCTGATCGACGCGTCTTTGATGGACGCGACCACTGCCGCCGCACAATCGAGCCCGCGCCGGCGCAGGAACTTCAACCTGCATTCGAACGAGTGCGATGTGTCGAACCGGCTGCTCAATGCGGTCGAACCCGGCTCCTACATCCCGCCGCATCGGCACCTCGATCCGACGAAGGACGAGAGCTTCGTGGTGCTGCGCGGGCGCTTGGGGCTGCTGTGCTTCGACGCGGACGGCAAGGTGACGCTCAAAGCGACGATGGCGGCGGGCACCGACGTGGTAGGCGCGGACATTCCCGTGGGCATATTCCACAGCCTGGTGTCGCTGGAGCCCGGTTCGCTCTTCTTCGAGACGAAGGCCGGTCCCTATTGCGCGATAGCTGACAAGGAACGCGCGCCTTGGGCGCCGCACGAGGGCGACCCCGGCGCGGTGGCCTATCTGACGTGGATGGAGAGCCTGTTCCGCTGACGCAAGGGGCGCGTCACGCGCTCGGGCGCCGCGCGAAGCTCGAAAAGGTGCCGCAATGCTCCTGGACGTCGATGTGGGTGACCTGCGCCGCGGGCGGGCCCCGGTGCGCCCACGAGATCACCGCCTGCACGCTGTGCGCGTCGCCTTGCAGCACCGCCTCGACCGTGCCGTCGCTGCAATTGCGCACCCAGCCTGCGACGTTCCTCGACTGCGCCTGCGCGCATAGCGCGTCGCGATAGCCGACGCCCTGTACGCGGCCATGCACCACGATGCGGCGCGTGAGCACGCCGTGCCTACTTCACGCGCATGCCCGGCTGGGCGCCCTCGTCGGGATTGAGCAGGAAGATGCCGGGGCCGTCCCCGCTCGCGGCCAGCACCATGCCTTGCGATTCGCCGAAGCGCATCTTGCGCGGCTGCAGGTTGGCCACCATCACGGTGAGCCGGCCCTTGAGCTTCTCGGGGTCATAGGCCGACTTGATGCCGGCGAACACCTGGCGCGTCTCGCCGCCCAGGTCGAGTTGCAGGCGCAGGAGTTTCTCCGCGCCCTCGACGTGCTGCGCATCGACGATGCGCGCCACGCGCAGATCGACTTTCGCGAAATCCTCGATGCCGATGAATGCCGGTTTCGTCCCCTCTGCTGCCGGTGCGGCGGCGGCCGCAGGCGCGGTCTGCTGATTCACTTGCTTCTCCTGATGCTGTGCGTGTCGCTGCGGCGACGCCGTCGCCTGCAGCGATTCCTTGTTGGCGTCGACCAGCGCGTCGATCTGCTTGCGATCGATGCGAGTCATGAGGTGCTCGTAGGGTTCGATGCTATGGCCGCCGGGCAGCGGCTCCCGGTGATCCTCCCAGCGCAGCGGCTGCGCCAGGGCGAGAAAGGCCTCCACCCGCGCGACGACCGCGGGCAGGATCGGCTTCAGGTAGACCGACAGGATGCGGAAGGCCTGAAGGCCGGCGCTGCACACCACGTGCAGGCGTTCGTCCTGGCCGGCCTGCTTCGCCAGTTCCCACGGCTTGAACTCGTCGATGTACTGGTTCACCAGGTCGGTGAGCCGCATGATCTCGCGCACGGCACGGCTGTATTCACGGGCTTCGTAGGCCTGCTGCAACTCGTCGCCCGCACCCAGGAGCTTCATCAGTAGGCCCACTTCCGATGACGCAGTTGTCCCGCTGCTGTCGCTCCAATCTATCGAAGTCAGCTTCCCGCCGAAACGTTTGACGACGAAGTTCGCGCAGCGGCTGGCGATGTTCACGTACTTGCCCACCAGGTCGCTGTTCACGCGTGCGACGAAGTCGTCGAGGTTGAGATCGATGTCCTCCATCGTCGCGCCCAGCTTGGCTGCGTAGTAGTAGCGCAGCCACTCCGGATTCAGTCCCTGCTTCAGATAGCTGCCAGCAGTGATGAAAGTGCCGCGCGACTTCGACATCTTCGCGCCGTCCACGGTGAGGAAGCCGTGGGCGAACACGTGACGCGGCGTGCGGTAGCCGGCGAATTTCAGCATCGCCGGCCAGAACAGGGCGTGGAAGTAGAGGATGTCCTTGCCGATGAAGTGCACCATCTCCACGCCGTCGTCGGCGGGGCGCACCCATTGCTCGAACGCCAGGCCGCGCTTGTCGGCCAGATTGCGGAAGCTGCCGAGGTAGCCGATGGGCGCATCCAGCCAGACGTAGAAGTACTTGCCCGGCGCGTCGGGAATCTCGAAGCCGAAGTAGGGCGCGTCGCGCGAGATGTCCCAGTCGTTCAGGCCCTGGTCGAACCACTCGCGGATCTTGTTGCGCGCTTCGTCCTGCAGGTGATCGCCGCCTTGCGTCCACGCCTCAAGGAACTTGCGGCAGTCCGGATGCGAGAGCTTGAAGAAGTAGTGGTCGGAGGCCTTGCGCACCGGGGCTGCGCCCGACACCGCCGAATACGGGTTGATCAGATCGGTCGGGCTGTAGGTCGTGCCACACACCTCGCAGTTGTCGCCGTACTGGTCCTTGGCGTGGCAGTTCGGACACTCGCCCTTGATGAAGCGGTCGGGCAGGAACATCGACTTGACCGGGTCGAAGAACTGCTCCACCGAGCGCACCTCGATCAGTCCGCGCTCGCGCAGGCGCAGGTAGATGTCCTCGGACAGCGCCCGGGTCTCGGGCGAGTGCGTGGTGTGGTAGTTGTCGAAGGCGACGTGGAAACCGGCGAAGTCGTGGGTGTGCTCCTCCAGCACGCGGGCGATCAGCGTCTCCGGCGTGATGCCCTCCTTCTCGGCCCGCAGCATGATAGCCGTGCCGTGCGTATCGTCGGCGCACACGTAGTGGCACTCGTGCCCGCGCATCTTCTGGAAGCGCACCCAGATGTCGGTCTGGATGTACTCGACCAGATGGCCGAGGTGGATGCTGCCGTTCGCGTAGGGCAGCGCGGAGGTGACGAGG
>Ga0316622_100001175_pt1 | contig 16708 bp, 16 predicted proteins | sample OWC_Aug_OW2_C1_D_FD_207646 | JGI IMG/M metagenome (GOLD analysis project Ga0316622, IMG submission 207646) | Wetland soil microbial communities from Old Woman Creek delta, Ohio, United States - OWC_Aug_OW2_C1_D5_C | ecosystem: Environmental > Terrestrial > Soil > Wetlands | place: USA: Ohio... | reverse complement strand
GCATACTACCCAGCAGCATCATCACGCCGTGCTCGCGCACGATCTCGCGGCTCATGACCTTGTGGAAGTGGTGCTGGAGCGCTTCCATCTCGCGGCTGAGCCCTTCGAGCCGGTCGAACGGAATCACACAAACTTCGCTGTCCTCCAGCGCGACCGCATCGCAGGTGTGCTTCTCCGTGCCGATGCCGTCCATGCCCATCAGTTCGCCCGCCATGTGGAACCCGGTCACCTGCTCGCGCCCGTCCTCGAGCAGGAGCTTGGTCTTGAAAAAGCCGGTGCGCGCCGCGTACAGCGATCCAAAGCTCTCGCCAACGCGGAATAGATACTCGCCGCGCTTGATGGAACGCCGCACGAACACGAGCTCGTCCAGCTTCTCGATCTGGTCGTCGCTCAGTCCGATCGGAAGACACAGCTCGCGCAAGCTGCAGTTCGAGCAAGCCGTCTTGAGGCGCGAAAGATTGACTTCCGGGACAATCTTGATAGCGGTCATATTCGGGGTCATCGTTTCGCCGGCTAGTGCCTTTGATCCACGTCAATTCACACCGCTAGCGGCGGTGGCACAGTGGCACCCAGAGCAAGGAGTAGACGCCCCGTATGCATCAGAATCCGCCGGGTCCTGTGGTTCCTCTGGAGTTGCTGAAGCGCTTCGACGTCAGCGGCCCGCGCTATACGTCTTATCCTACCGCTGACCGGCTGATCGAGGCCTTCAACGCCACCACTTATGCCGGGTGGCTGCGTAAGCGGTTCATGGCCGGGCCACCCAGATCGATCTCATTATATTTCCACATCCCCTTCTGCGAAAGCATCTGCTACTACTGCGGATGCAACAAGGTGGTCACCAAGGACCATGCCCGTTCCGCCCGCTATGTGAAGTATATACAGAAGGAGATGGAGCTGGTCGGCGAGCTTCTCTCCGGATCTCGCTCGGTGGTGCAGATGCATTGGGGCGGTGGTACGCCCAACTTCCTGGACGACCGGGAAATGCAGGACTTGGTGCGCAGCATCCGCTCCAATTTCGCCCTCGAGGAACGGGGGGAATTCTCGATCGAACTGGATCCCCGGACGGTCAAAGAGGGCTCTGTGGCGCGGCTGGCGCAGCTCGGTTTCAACCGGGTGAGCTTGGGCGTACAGGATTTCGACCCGGAGGTGCAGAAGGCAATCAACCGTATCCAGGGAGAGGCCGAAACCCTTGCGGTGATGCAGGCGGCGCGCGATGCTGGGTTCCGTTCGGTGAACGTGGACCTGATCTACGGCCTGCCCAAGCAGAATGTCATCGGCTTCAACCGGACGCTCGAGCGGGTGATTCACGCCGAACCCGACCGCATCGCGCTCTACAACTACGCGCACTTGCCGACGTTGTTTAAACCCCAGCGGCGCATCGCGGAAGCGGATCTGCCCAGCCCGGACGCAAAACTACAACTGCTGTCGCTGGCGATCCGCCGTCTCACCGCGGCCGGGTACGTCTACATCGGGATGGACCACTTCGCCAAGCCGAACGACGACCTTGCGGTCGCGCAGCGGCAGGGACGCCTGCACCGCAATTTTCAGGGCTATTCCACACACGCGGACACCGACCTGATCGCCTTCGGCATATCGGCCATCAGCCAGGTCGGCCCGACCTACAGCCAGAACGTCAAGACCCTGGACGAGTACTACTTCCGGCTCGACCAGGGTATTCTGCCGGTCATGCGCGGCATCGAGCTCACCGCCGACGACTTGGTGCGGCGTGGCATCATCCAGTGCCTGATGTGCCAGTTCGAGGTGCCGATCCGCTCGTTCGAGGTCGCTCACCTCATCGACTTCCGCAAGTACTTCGCTGCGGAGCTCGAAGACCTGATCCCGTTGCGCGATACGGGGCTGGTGCAGATCGGCGACGAATACTTGACCGTCACGCCGCTGGGACGCTACTTCATTCGCAACATCTGCATGGTGTTCGACCGCTACCTGCGCGAGGGCAGGGAGCGCGCGCGCTACTCGAAAGCGGTCTAGGCCGGGTGCCGCGCCCATGACTTTGAGCATCTTCGCCGCGGTCTTCGTCACCGGCCTGCTCGGGGGCGTCCATTGCGCCGGCATGTGCGGCGGCATCGTCGCCGCCCTGTCCGGCCCGGCCGGAGGCAGGCGCTGGTCGTTGCACTTCGGGTACAACGCCGGTCGGGTCGTATCATACGGGGTGGCAGGCGCGATCGCGGGCACCGTCGGCAGCATCGGCTTGCTGTTCGACGGCATGCTGCCGGTGCAGATTACCCTCTACGTGCTGGCTAATCTAATGTTGATCGGCCTGGGCCTCTACCTGGCCGGGGTTTCCCACGTGGTGGCCACGTTCGAACGCCTCGGGATGGGGCTGTGGAAGCGTCTGCAGCCGCTGACGCGGCGCCTGCTGCCCGCAGACACCCTGCCCAGGGCGCTGGGCCTGGGGCTGGTATGGGGGTGGATTCCCTGCGGCTTGGTGTATGCCGTCCTCGGGACGGCGCTTCTCGCGGGTGATGCTCTCAACGGCGCGGCCATCATGCTCGCTTTCGGTCTTGGGACCGTGCCCAATCTCCTCCTGGCAGGCGTGGCCTTGCGCCGTCTCAACGGCGTGACCCGGGCCCGTCCGGTCCGCGTGGCCGCCGGCGGTCTGGTGCTGGGCTTTGGTGTGTACGGCCTGGCCAATGCCGCGACCCTCACCGAGCACATCCGCAGCGGCCTGATCTGCATCGGCTAGGGGTCGAGGCGGCCGGCGATTACCGGCGCCGCAATCAGGGCGGGCGTCCCGGGCGCTTGTCCGCTCTCCCGGCAAGCCCGTATAATCCGCGGCTTCCTTCGATCCGCGAAGGATTTCCTTGCTCCACCGGTTCGCATCCGGGGGGCTCCAACCCACAAGGAGACTGAATGCGACATTACGAGATCGTTTTCATTGTCCATCCCGACCAGAGCGAGCAGGTGCCCGCCATGGTGGAGCGCTATCGCGGGATGATTACCGGCCGCAACGGCCAGATCCACCGTCTCGAGGATTGGGGCCGCCGCCAAATGGCCTACCCGATCCAGAAGATGCACAAGGCGCACTACGTGTTGATGAACATCGAGTGCGACCAGGAGACGCTGGACGAGCTCGATCACGCCTTCCGCTTCAACGACGCGGTTCTGCGCCATCTCATCATGGTCAAGACCGCGCCTGTTATCGAAGCGTCTCCGATGATGCGCGCCGAGCGGCCCAGACCGGCCGGCGAGCGCGAAAGCTTCGGCGGCCCGCCTCCCAGCGCAGCGTAAAGGGCGCGGAGGGGATTGGCAGAGGGCGATAGCCGGCCCGGTCGCAACCGGGTGGTCCTGAGCGGGCAGATCGTGGCGCGAGACACCCTGCGCTACACCCCGGCAGGGATCCCGGCCCTGGATCTGACACTCGAACACGAGTCGGTCCAGAGCGAAGGGCAGTTGCCCCGCACGGTGAAGGCAACCGTGGATGCGGTGGCGATCGGCGAGCTGGCACGCAGGATGGATGCGCTGCTTCCCGGTCGGAATGTGACCGTCGCTGGATTCCTGGCCAATCGCAGCCGCCGCAGTACCCGCGTGATCCTGCACATCAACGAATTCGAATCACATTAGAGGACATTACCATGGCATTCGGACGAGGCAAGCCGAAAGACAAGCGCCGCGACGACCGCGCGAACCGACCGCTGTTCAAGCGCCGCAAGTTCTGCCGCTTCACCGCGGAGAAGATCCAGGAAATCGACTACAAGGATGTCGAGCTGCTCAAGGATTTCATCAACGAGAACGGCAAGATCATTCCCGCCCGCATCACCGGCACCAAGGCGCACTACCAGCGCCAGCTGTCGGCTGCCGTGAAGCGTGCGCGCTATCTTGCCCTTCTGCCCTACACCGACGTGCACTGAGGACAGCTGCCATGCAGATCATTCTCCTGGAGAAGGTGGCTAACCTGGGCCAGCTCGGCGACATCGTCAAGGTCAAGGACGGCTACGCCCGCAACTTCCTGATCCCGACCGGCAAGGCGCGGCGCGCCACCGATTCGAGCATCGCCGAGTTTCAGCAGCGTCGCACCGAGCTCGAGAAGAAGCAGAACGAGATTCTCTCTGCCGCGCAGGAAAAGGCTGGCAAGCTCGACGGGCTGACCGTGCAGGTTTCGCAGAAGGCCGGTGTGGACGGCCGCCTGTTCGGCTCGGTCACCAACTCCGACATCTCCGACGCTCTCAAGAGGCAGGGTTTCGACGTGCCTAAGGCCTCCGTGCGCATGCCCAACGGTCCGCTCAAGCAGATCGGAGAGCACGAAGTCACGCTCGATCTGCACACCGACGTGAAGGTGCGGATCAAGATCGCGGTCGTGGCCGAGTAAGCCGGCTGTGCGGCGCCCGCCGCGCGGCACCGACCTGAGGAAGAGGGGCCACTGTGCCCCTCTTCGTCTTTCGACGGTGCGCGACTTCGTCCCCGGCTCGAAGTAGAATGCGGCGTCGTCTTTGCATCGGCGCGACCGTCCGGTTCGCGCCTGTTCCGTCACCCATTCGCAGCCCATGGCCAATCCGACCCACGATTCCCAGGTCGAACTGATCAAGGTGCCGCCTCATTCGGTCGAGGCGGAGCAGTCCGTGTTGGGCGGCCTGCTACTGGACAACAACGCGTGGGACCGGGTCGCGGACATCGTCGCCGAAGGTGACTTCTATCGTGCCGACCACCGGCAGATCTATCGTCATATCGTCAAGCTGATCGAGGCGTCGCGACCGGCCGACGTGGTGACCGTAGCGGAGAGCCTCGACAGCACCAAGGATCTCGCCAGCGTCGGCGGCATGGCGTATCTCACGGCGCTCGCTTCTGGCACACCCTCGGCCGCGAACATCCGCCGCTACGCCGAGATCGTGCGCGAGCGCGCCATCCTGCGAAAGCTCGCGGCGGTGGCCACCGAGATCGCCGACAGTGCGTACAGCACGATGGGGCGTGACGCCAGCCAGATTCTCGACGAGGCGGAATCGAAGGTGTTCGAGATCGCCGAGCAGGGCGCGCGCGGAAACGCGGGCTTCCAGGAGATGCCGGACCTGCTCACGCAAGTGGTCCAGCGCATCGACATGCTCTATGAGCGCGGCGGCAACAGCGAAGTGACCGGCGTCCCCACCGGTTACGTGGACCTCGACCGCATGACGTCGGGTCTGCAGCCCGGCGAACTGGTCATCGTCGCGGGCAGGCCCTCGATGGGGAAGACCTCGCTCGCCATGAACATCGCCGAGCACGTCGCGCTCGAGGCGAAGCTGCCGGTGGGTGTGTTCTCGATGGAAATGGCCAGTACCCAGCTCGTGCTGCGCATGCTCGGCTCGGTCGGCAAGCTCGACCAGCACAAGCTGCGCACTGGCCGTCTCCACGACGACGACTGGAAGCGCCTGACCGATGCGGTGGGCCGCCTGAACGACGCGAGGATCCAGGTGGACGAGACGCCCGCGCTGAACCCGCTCGAGCTGCGCGCACGCGCGCGCCGGCTGCACCGCGAGTACAAGGGCCTGGGGCTTATCGTGGTGGATTACCTGCAGCTCATGTCGTCGTCCTCGCAGGGCGAGAACCGCGCCACCGAGATCTCCGAGATCTCGCGCTCGCTCAAGGGACTGGCGAAGGAGTTGAGCTGTCCGGTGATCGCGCTGTCCCAGCTCAACCGCAGCCTCGAGCAGCGGCCGAACAAGCGGCCGGTGATGTCGGATCTACGTGAATCGGGCGCGATCGAGCAGGATGCAGACCTGATCCTGTTCATCTACCGCGACGAGGTCTACAACCCCGAGAGTCCCGACAAGGGCATCGCGGAGGTGATCATCGGCAAGCAGCGCAACGGACCGATCGGTACGGTGCAACTCGCTTTCCTCGGCGAGTACACGCGCTTCGAGAACCTCGCCGATCCACGGCGCTACTGATCACCGATCCCGATCGCTATTGCGGGCCAGCTGCCCACGGCCGCCACTTGCCTGCATCGGACGCCGTCCACAAATCCAGCAGCGCCGCGTTGAAGATATCGATCTCTTCCAGGTTGATGCTGTGACCGCTGTTGGGTACGACCAGCAGCGCCGCGCTGCGAATGTTGCGCTTCATGAACAGCCCCGGCTCCAGGCAGGGCATATCGTCGTCGCCGGTCACGATCAAGGTCGGCACCGCGATCGCGCGCATCGGTGCTTCCATGTCGTAGATCGTCGGCCGGCGCAGCTGGTACCCGCGCATGGTCAGCGCGGAGCCGATGTTCGAGTGCTCCGCGAACTGCCGCCTAAACTCCTCGAATCCGCGCGGATCTTTCCACAGCAGGGGTTGGCGTGTCGGGCTGCGTGCGTAGTTGGCAATGCCCGCTTCCATTCCCATCGACATCATGCGCTGGGCAAGTTCCTCAGCATCCTTTAGAAACTGATCCCGAGTGCTCGGGTCCGAGCCGTGGCCGGCACCGCAGATTGCCAGCGAGCGCGCGCGCTGCGGAAAGCGGATGCCGAAGTGAAGGGCCGCATAGCCGCCCATCGACAGGCCGCAGATGTGCGCCTTGTCGATCTTCAGGTGGTCGAGTACGGCGAGTGCGTCGTCGGCTGCCTGTTTCTGCCCGTAGGCATCGACGCTCTGCGGCACTTCCGAAGGCGGATAGCCGCGGGCGTTGTAGGTGATGCAGCGGTAGCGCCGAGAGAAGGCGCGCACCTGCGGCTCCCAGCTGCGCAGGTCTCCGCCAAATTCGTGAATGAACAGCACGGGCGTGCCAGTCCCGGTTTCCTCGTAATGCAGGCGCACGCCATCGGCGTCGGCGTAGGGCATCGCGGCTCCTCCTTCAAAGGTGTGGTTCTGTGACTGCCGATCGATGGTAGCCTATCGATGCCAGCCACGTGCCCCGAGCGCGCGACGGGTGTCCAGTGTGCCCACTTCATCATCGAGACCCATGACCCGATTCCTCGTCTGCATCCGTTGCGCCCTGTTGGCCATGACGGTGGTCCTGGCGCTCGTCCCGCCCGCCGTGGCACAGCAGCAGCGCCCGCTCAAGATCGGCTTGGTCACATTCCTGTCCGGTCCGGGGGCGGCGACCTTCGGCAAGGCCTCACGCGGCGGTGCCGAAACGCTGGTGGCGGCGCTCAACGGCAGCAAGGTCCCCCCGCCATACCAGCAGCGCGGATTCGGCGGCACGCCGCTGGAGTTGGTGGTAATTGACGAAGCCGGCGCGAGCACCAAGCAGGTCACCGAGTACCGCAACCTGGTGCAGAAGCAGCAGGTGGACTTCGTCGTCGGCTACATCTCCAGCGCGAACTGCCTGGCGGTGGCGCCCGTGGCGGACGAACTTCAGAAGCTCACCATCTTCTTCGATTGCGGCTCGCCGCGCCTGTTCGAGGAGAACACCTACAAGCACGTGTTCCGCACCCGCGCGACCATGGTGATGGATGCGGTTGGCGCCGCGATGTACCTCGCCGAGACGCGCCCGGATCTGAAGAGCGTCGCCGGTATCAACCAGAACTACGCGTACGGTCAGGACTCCTGGCGCGACTTCGAAGCTGCACTCAAGGTGCTCCGGCCCGAGGTCGAAATCGTTGCCTCGCACATGCCGAAGTTCGGCGCGGGCCAGTATGGCGCGGAGATCTCCGCGCTTGCGCAGGCGCGTCCGCAGGTGATCCACAGCAGTTTCTGGGGCAGCGATCTCGACAGCTTCCTGACCCAGGCGAAACCGCGCGGGCTGCTGCGCAGCAGCCAGCTGGTATTGGTCGCTGCCGAGCCGCACCTTGATCGGCTCGGCGGCATCCTGCCCGACGGCACGATTCTGGGTGCGCGCGGGCCGGTGGGCGTATTCGCACCAGACAATGCGCTGAGCCGCTGGTTCAAGGGCGCGTACCGCGCGCGCTTGGGCGGCGATCCGCCCTATGTTGCCTACAGCCCGGTGCTCGCGATCCTCGGACTGAAGGCGGCCTACGAGAAGGCGCAGGCGGGCAACGGCGGCAGGCAGCCGTCGCAGGAGCAGATCATGGCAGCGCTGAAGGGCTCGAGCTTCGACACGCCCGCGGGCCGCGTGGACATGGCCCTCGCGGATGGCCACCAGGCGGTGCAGGGAACGGTGTACGGCACGACCAAGACGGTGAAGGGCGAGATCACCATGGTCAACGTCAAGCACTATCCCGTCGAGAAGGTGCAGCCCCCGCCGGGGATGACCAGCGGCGACTGGATCAGGTCGGGGATGAAGCCGAGCCGCTGAATAAGCTGGACGCTTCTACAGCACTTCCGCGGCGTGATCGGCCAGACGCGAGCGCTCTCCTCGCTGCAGCGTGATATGGCCGCTGTGACTCCAGCCCTTGAAGCGGTCGACCACGTAGGTCAGCCCTGAACTGCCCTCGGTCAGGTATGGGGTGTCGATCTGCGAGATGTTGCCCAGGCACACGACCTTGGTGCCGGGGCCCGCGCGCGTGATCAGCGTCTTCATCTGCTTGGGCGTGAGGTTCTGCGCTTCGTCCAGGATGAGGAACTTGTTGATGAACGTGCGTCCGCGCATGAAGTTGAGCGACTTCACCTTGATGCGCGAGCGGATCAGGTCGCGCGTGGCGGCACGGCCCCATTCCCCGGCTTCCTCATCGGTCTTGTTGAGCACGTCGAGGTTGTCCTCCAGTGCGCCCATCCACGGCGTCATCTTTTCCTCCTCGGTGCCCGGCAGAAAGCCGATGTCCTCGCCCACCGGCACCGTGACGCGCGTCATGATGATCTCGGAGTACGTCTTGTGCTCCAAGGTCTGCATCAGGCCCGCAGCGAGGGTCAGCAGGGTCTTGCCCGTGCCGGCCTGACCCAGCAGGGTGACGAAGTCGATGTCCGGGTTCATCAGCAGGTTCAATGCGAAGTTCTGCTCGCGGTTGCGTGCAATGATGCCCCACACGCTGTTGCGTGTGTGGCCGTAATCGACGAGCGTCTGAAGCACCGCGGTCTTGCCGCTGGTCTCCTTGACCAGCGCATGGAACGGCTGGTCGTTCTCCAGATAGACGAACTCGTTGATCAGCAAGCTTGGCACCACGGCGCCGTTCACGCGGTAATAGGTGCGCCCAGCCTGCTGCCAGGACTCCATCTCCTTGCCGTGGGTCTCCCAGAAGTCTGTGGACAGCTCGCGCACGCCGGTGTAGAGGAGGTCGGTGTCCTCCAGCACCTTGTCGTTGAAGTAGTCCTCGGCGGCGAGTCCCAGCGCACGCGCCTTGATGCGCATGTTGATGTCCTTGGACACCAGGATCACCTGCCGCCGACCATAGGCGTTCTGCAGGTGGCGCACCACGCCGAGGATCTGATTGTCCGCCTTGCCGCTGGCGAGCGTGGCGGGCAACTCGCCCTCGATTGCCTGCGTTTGCAGGAACAAGCGGCCGCGCGCGCTGCGATCGCCCTGGCTCTCCAGCGGAATGCCGTTCTCGATGTCCTGCCCACCGATGCTCAGCAGCCCGTCGAGATAGCGGCTGACTTGGCGCGCGTTGCGCGCGACTTCCGACATCCCTTTCTTGTTCGCATCCAGCTCCTCGATGGTCACCATCGGCAGGAAGATGTCGTGCTCCTGGAAGCGGAACAGGCTCGTCGGGTCGTGCATGAGCACATTGGTATCGAGCACGAACAGTTTGGTGTCCGAGTGCAGGCGGGTGACGGAGGCGGGTTTGCGTTGGGCCATGGTGTGATTCGTGATTCGTGACTTGTGACTCGTGAAGCCTCTAGCCCAGCCTCAGCAGTTCATCGAGCACTGCCTGTGCGTGTCCGGGCACCTTCACGCCGCGCCACTCCTTGCGCACCACGCCCTTGCCGTCGATGAGGAAGGTGCTGCGTTCGATTCCGCGGACCTGCTTGCCATACATGTTCTTCATCTTTATCACGCCGAACATCTGGCACAGCGTTTCGTCGGGGTCGGAGATCAGTTCGAACGGAAAGCTCATCTTCGCCTTGAAGCCCTCGTGCGACTTCAGGCTGTCGCGGGAGACGCCGTAGACGTCGCAATCCGCCGCCTGGAACTGCGCATTCAGGTCGCGGAACTGCACGCCCTCGTCGGTGCAGCCGGGGGTGTTGTCCTTGGGATAGAAGTACAGCACGAACGGCCTGCCGGCCTGGCTGGCGACGCTGACGGTCGTGCCGCCGGTGGCGGCCGCTTCAAAGGCGGGGACGGGAAGATTCTCCAACATGCTCGTTCCTTGTTCGATTGGGTTCAGAGGAGGAATTCCGCCTGCTGCACAGCCGCCTGCGCGCCGCCGGCGATGGCGTCGATGCCCACTTCGTGGCGGCGCAGGTTCTTGTGCGGCAGTTCGTCGAAATAGTCGGCCAGGCACAGCAGCCGATCGCCGCGGCCTTTCCAGGTTTGCAGCATGCGCTCGAATACGCGCAGGTGGCGCATGCCCTCCATTTCCACGCGCAGGGTATAGACGTGACCGCCGCCGGCGGTGTCTGCGCTGCGCTCCAGGATGACATCGGCTGCTGCCTCGGCGCTGCAGTTGCCCAAGCGCATCACCTCGTCCAGCGTCGGCAGACTGGTTGGCAGCTGCGGGCAGGCGATCAATTCGGCCTGCCAGACCGGCACGAACGGCTCCACGCCGCGCGTGTCGGTGGCATAGCCGAACCCCAGGAGTTGGGTGAGCCGGAAGGCGTTGCGATTCATGCGCCAGCCCGCCGCGCCGTGGACGTTCGCCTCCTCGCCGAACACGTCGCGGAACGCACACTGCGCATGCTCCATCTCCTTGCGGGTCCACGCCCCGTCGGCGGCGAGCGCCTCCGCGAGCCAGCGCGTGCGATCGTAGGCGTGTATGCCGACCTCGAAGCCGGCGGCGCGTACCGCGCGCATGGCCTCTGCGCAACGGCGGGCGAGGCGCGGAGTCGGCAGCAGCCAGCCGTGCAGCAGTGCGCGCCAGGAGTAGGAGCGCAGCAGCGCGTCGGCCTCCCGCCGGATCAGCCGTCCGAGCAGGTAGTTGCGCAACTGCGCTCCGCTGCGGTCGGGTCCGAGCGTGAACAGGAAGGTCGCGCCCGCATCGTTGGCCTTGAGCAGATCGACAAGCGGCACGAGGCCGTCGCGCGTGCCCACGTAGGTGTGCACTTCAACGCGCAGGCCGATGTTCACCCGGTCTGCCCCGGCAACCGGCGCGCAAGGAAACCCGGCAGCGCGCTCAAGCAATTGTCTCCGTCGGCTCTTCCACCAGTGCGCCTGCAGCAGCCATATAAGCCTCGTCGCTCGCGCGATCGATGCGCAGCACGCGCCCGTCCGGCAGCAAGGGATAGTGGGCGATGGTCGAGCGGTTGTATGCCGGGTCGTAATGCTGCAGCAGCAGTTCCTCGACCAGCACGTCCCATTCGCCGCGCGCGCCCAGCGCCTTCCAGCGCGCGATGGTGTCGTGTCCATGCAACTCGACCAGGCAGTCGAGCTGCCGGTGCAGGCTGTCCACGTCGGCGAAAAAATGCGCGTACTCGTCCTTGAGCAATGCGGCGCGCACGCCGGCGTCGGCCTGGATACGCACGCATTCGCTGGCCCACATGCAGTCCATCAGCGACTGCGGCACCTGCAGGCGGCCGATCCGCTTGCTCTCGGATTCCACGTACACCGGTCGCCGCGGATCGAGCTCGCGCAGCCGCGCCCATAGCATGCTCTCGAACATCTTCTGCGAGGGCTGGGGCCGGTCGGGCAGTCCGCCGAGCACCGATCCGCGGTGCGCGGCGATGCCTTCCAGGTCGAGCACCTGGGCGCCGCGCTCGCGCAGCCGATGCAGCAATCGGGTCTTGCCCGACCCGGTCAACCCGCAGATGACGCGGTAGCGCATGCGCTGCACCAGGACCGGGGTGTCGGCAAGGACCGCGTGGCGGAAGGCCTTGTAGCCGCCGGCGAGCTGCTGGGCGTTCCAGCCGATCTCGCGCAGTACCTGCGTGATCGAAGCGCTGCGCTGGCCCCCGCGCCAGCAGTACAGCAGCGGACGCCATTTGTGCGGGCACTCGCGTAGCGGGCCTTCCAGGTGACGGGCGATGTTGGCAGATACGAGTGCGGCGCCGACCTTGCGCGCTTCGAAGGGCGAAATCTGCTTGTAGAGCGTTCCCACGTGAGCGCGCTCGGCGTCGGACAGGACCGGAAGGTTCCAAGCCCCGGGAATGTGGTCGTGCGCGAACTCCGACGGCGTGCGCACGTCGATCAACGCATCGAATTGAGACAGCTGTGCAACGGTGGCCCTGTCGCGGGGCAGGGGCTGTGCGCTCACGTCGTAGGTCGTATTGAGTTCGTTTGGAGCGTAGCACACCTAAGCCGTTGCACCGTCGTGCGTCCTCAGCGCAGCTTCGCGAGCAGCGGACCGAGCTTTGCCCAGACAGTATCGAGCATCAACGGCTGCGCCTGGACAGTCGGGTGGATGCCGTCGGATTGGAACATCTCACGCTGGTCGGCGAAGCCCTCCAGGAGGAAGGGCACGATCGCGATTTTCTGGCTGCGCGCCACCTCGGCGAAGCTCGCCTGGAACTTCCGCGTATATTCCTGGCCGTAGTTGGGTGGAATCCGCATGCCGACCAGCAGCACTTCGGCATTGGCCGCCCGGCTCGCCTTCACCATTGCCTGCAGGTTTTCTCGCATCCTGTCCAGGGACTGCCCGCGCAGCGCATCGTTGGCACCCAGCTGAAGAATGACCGCGCGCGGCCGATGCTGGGCGAGCATGGCCGGAAGGCGATTGCGGCCCCCGAGGGTGGTCTCCCCGCTGATGCTGGCGTTGACTACCTGGAGCGGCTGGTCCGCAGCCGCCAGCCGTTGGCGCAGGAGGTCCACCCAGCCGCGGCCCTGGGGCAGGCCATAGCCGGCCGACAGGCTGTCGCCGAACACGAGCACCACCGGCTGCGCGCGCGCGGACAGCGCGGCGCCGCTCAAGCAAAGCAGCAGAACAAGGAAGCGAATGACGGACACGAAGCCGATTGTGCGGGCCGTAAGCCTCACCAAGCAAGTCGATACCGGACGCAGCCAGCTCACCATTCTTCACGACATCCATCTGGAGGTGGCGCCCAGCGAGGCGGTGGCGATCGTGGGCGCATCGGGATCGGGCAAGACCACGCTGCTGGGCCTGCTCGCCGGACTCGATCTTCCCAGCGCCGGGCGGGTGGAACTGGACGGGGTCGATCTGTCCGGGTTGGACGAGGATGGCCGCGCGGAGTTGCGTCGGCGTCTGGTCGGATTCGTGTTTCAGTCCTTTCAGCTGCTTCCGGCACTGACGGCACTGGAGAACGTGATGCTCCCGCTGGAACTCGACGGTGCAGCCGACGCCCGGGACCTGGCTGCGGCGCTTCTGAGCCGCGTGGGATTGGCCGACCGGCTCGACCACTATCCGCGCCAGCTCTCTGGCGGGGAGCAGCAGCGCGTGGCCATCGCGCGCGCATTCGCCGGCAACCCGCGCCTGCTGTTTGCCGACGAACCCACCGGCAACCTCGACTCGGTCACCGGTGAAGAGATCATCGATCTCATGTTCGAACTCAACCGCGAGCAGCGCACCACGCTGCTGCTGGTCACGCACGACGAGCGCTTGGCCGAGCGTTGCGGCCGGCGCGTTCGGCTCGAGGCCGGGAAGGTCGCTGCATGAGCAACGCCAGCGACGCTCTGACCGGTGCAGCCGTGCCGCACGCGCGCGGCACAGCCGTGCGCCGTCTGTCGTGGGCGCAGGGCCTGGCGCTGTCGGGGCGCCTGCTGCTGCGCGACTGGCGCGCCGGCGAGCTGCGCGTGCTCGCCATTGCACTGGTGGTCGCGGTGGCGAGCTTGACCACCGTCGCGTTCTTCGCCGACCGCGTGCGCCAGGCGTTGAACGTGGAGGCCAACCAGCTGCTGGGTGCGGACCTGATGGTGTTCTCCGACCGCCCCCTCGATCCGGGGATGAGGCAGCAGGCTGAGGCTTTGGGCTTGCGGAGCGTCGAACTGGTGCGCTTTCCGAGCATGGCCGGCAATGGCCACGAGAGCGTGCTGACCGAGATCAAGGCGGTGGGGCCGGGCTATCCGCTCAAGGGGCGCCTGAGCATCCGCACGCAGGCCGCCGGGGCGGCTGCGCCGCCCGGAGACATCCCCCGGCCCGGCACGGTGTGGGCGGATGATCGGCTGCTCGCGCGCTTGAAATTGAACATCGGCGACATGCTGCAGGTCGGCGAACGCAGCCTTCAGATCGGCGCGCAGGTGGTGGAGGACCCGGAGACCAGTGTCGGGTTTCTCAACCTCGGACCGCGTCTCACCATGAGCCGAATAGATCTCGAGTCGACCGGGCTGATCGCAACTGGCAGCCGCGTCAGCTACCGGCTCGGCGTCGTCGGTGCGCCGCAGGCGGTGGCACGTTTTCGCGAACGGGCCGAGGCCTCGGTCGGCCCCGGGCAACGCGTGGAGGACGTGCGCGATGCACGCCCTGAAATCAAGGCCGCACTAGAGCGTGCCGAGAAGTTTCTCGGCCTGTCGGCCTTGCTCAGCGTGGTGCTTGCCGCGGTGGCAGTCGCGCTTGCGGCACGCCGTTATCTGCGCCGCCACCTCGACGGCGTCGCGGTGATGCGCTGCCTGGGTGCCACCCAGCCGCTGATCCTGCGTCTGCACGTGCAGCAGTTCGCCGTCCTGGGTGTGGCGGCCAGTGTGCTCGGGTGCGTGCTGGGACTGGCCGGCCAGGCCGTGCTCGCTGCGCTGCTCGCGCCGCTCGTTGGCGTTACGCTGCCGGCTCCAGGTCCCCAGCCCGTGCTGCAGGGCTTCGCTGCCGGCTTCGTTCTGCTGCTGGGCTTCGCCCTGCCGCCGATCTTCGCCTTGCGGCGCGTGCCCACGCTGCGCGTGCTGCGCCGGGACCTGGGCCTGCCGGATACCGCCGGCTGGCTCGGCTATCTCGCGGGAATCGCCGCCCTCGCCGGTTTGATCCTGTGGGAGGCGCAGGATGCGCAGACGGGCTGGTACGTGCTCGCCGGTGCGCTCGCCACCATGCTCGCGCTGGGGTTGGCCACGCTGGGCCTGCTCGCCGTGCTGGCGCAGATCGGCCGGCGCGCGCCGTTCGCGTGGCGCTTCGGCCTAGCCAACCTGCGGCGGCGCCGCTTCGGCACGGTGACCCAGGCGGTTGCGCTGGGGATCGGCATGCTCGCTCTGATCCTGCTCACCTTGGTGCGCAGCGACTTGCTGAGCAGCTGGCGCCAGACGTTGCCGCCGGATGCACCCAACCGTTTCCTGGTCAACATCCAGCCCGACCAGGTGGACGACATCCGCGCGTTCTTTGGCGAACAGGGCTATCCGGCGCCGACGTTGCACCCGATGATCCGCGGCCGGCTGGTCGCGATCAACGACAAGCCGGTGTCGTCGGCGGATTTCATCGAGGATCGTGCCAAGCGCCTGGTGGACCGCGAGTTCAATCTGTCCTGGGCCGAGCGCGCGCAGGTGGACAACGTCATGGTCGCCGGCCGTTGGTGGAGTGCGGACGGGCGTGGCCAGCCGCAGTTCTCGGTTGAGGAGGGCATCGCGCAAACCCTGGGCATCGGCATCGGCGACCGCCTGCGCTACGACATCGCCGGCACCACCTTCGAGGCGCCCGTCACCTCGTTGCGCCGCGTTCAGTGGGACTCGTTCAGGGTAAATTTCTTCGTCGTCGCGCCGCCGGGCGTGCTCGAAGCCTATCCGGCGAGCTACGTCACCAGTTTCCACCTGCCCGCCGCGCGCGGCGCGATGATGGATCGGTTGGTCGAGCGCTTTCCCAATCTGCTGGTGATCGACGTCGCCTCTGTGATGGCGCAGGTGCAGCGGATCATGGATCAACTGGTGAAGGCGGTCGAGTTCGTATTCCTGTTCGGCCTGCTCGCGGGGCTGGTGGTGCTGTTCGCCGCGATCAGCGCCACGCACGACGAGCGCGTGTTCGACGCGGCGGTGCTGCGCACAGTGGGGGCCACCGGCCGGCAGATGCTGGCTGCGCAGGCGGCGGAATTCGTGGTGATCGGCGCGCTCGCCGGGCTGCTCGCCTCGATCGGCGCAAGCGTGCTCGGCTATGCGATCGCCACGCGCATCATCGGCGTACCCTATACCATCGACCCGTGGGTGTGGGCAGTGGGTCTGCTCGGAGGCATCGCCGGCGTAACCGCCGCCGGACTGCTCGGCACGCGTAGGATATTGCGCACGCCGCCGATGGAGATCTTCAGGTCGGCGGCCTGAGCCGCCGGCGCCTCTGCTACGCGTGGGGAATCCCGGCCTTGCCGGGGTGGGTGAGGCGAACAGAGGCGCGCGGGTCCGCCTGCGAAGTTCGCTTACTTCGGCGAGTACGGTAGCGAGGAATGGTGCAGGACGATGCGCAGCTTGCCGTCGTCGTCCTTCTTGAATCCCCAGGTCTTGTCCACGGTGGTCACCTTGCCGTCCTTGTCGGTTAGCATGACGTTGCCCATGGTGAGTGCCATGTCGCCGTTGATGTAGACCGCGGCGTTGTTGAAGTCATACTTCTCCCAGCCCTTCAGCGCGAAGCCGCTGTCATTCGGGTACCTCTGGTCACCGCCGACGAAGTAGGCGAGCGCGCCGTCACGGGTGGTGCGGAAGGTCTGCGTGCCGGATGTCAGCGTGGGCTTGAACAGAACCGGGCCCATGCTGTAGCCATAAGCCCCGTCCAGAACGGCCTCGGCCGTGCGCTTGGCCTTGTCGATGCCGGCAGTTCGGTAGTCCTGGCTGATCTGGATCAGGGCCTTCCCCCACGCCTGCTGGGCGCTTTGAATCTCGGCTTCGGTGATGTTGTTGTTGACCACGTTGGCGTGGCCGACTCCGGCCAGAGCCATCAGGCCCAGGCCCAGGGCTGCG
>Ga0316622_100001174_pt1 | contig 16710 bp, 12 predicted proteins | sample OWC_Aug_OW2_C1_D_FD_207646 | JGI IMG/M metagenome (GOLD analysis project Ga0316622, IMG submission 207646) | Wetland soil microbial communities from Old Woman Creek delta, Ohio, United States - OWC_Aug_OW2_C1_D5_C | ecosystem: Environmental > Terrestrial > Soil > Wetlands | place: USA: Ohio... | reverse complement strand
ATCACGCGCCTGTCGTCCGGCATGCTTCCTCGCCTCCGGGGCGGAGGGCCACATCGGACCTTGAGTGAGCTTCAGAACTGGGATGATACAGCCTTCCGGGCCGTCCGCTCAAGGGGAATGCGGGGCGCGCCGGCCCTTCTCCCCGGGGACCTGAGCACTTCCCCTTGCGCGCGCGTCCACGCCGGTGCTATGGTTGGTGGCTGATGGGCGCGCCGCCCCGGGAGCCATCCTGCGGCGGCGCCTGCTATGCGTTTCCCGAGGGAATCCGCTCGCTTCCAGCAGGGGGTCGTCACGTGGCGAAGCCGAAGGTCGCTTTCTACTGGAACGCGTCGTGCGGCGGCTGCGAGGAGGCCGTCGTCGACCTTGCCGAGGACATCCTCAAGGTCGTGAAGGCCGTCGACATCGTCCTCTGGCCCGTCGCGATGGACTGGAAACGGGCCGACGTCGAGGCGATGAAGGAGGGCGAGATCGCCGTCGCGTTCCTGAACGGCGGGGTGAGGACGAGCGAGCAGGAGAGCTGGGCGAAGCTCCTGAGGAAGAAGTCGAAGCTCGTGGTGGCGTTCGGCGCGTGCGCGCACCTCGGGGGCGTGCCCGGGCTCGCCAACCTGCACGACCGTAAGTCCATCTTCGACGCAGTCTACGGGTACCTTCCCTCCGTGAACAACCCGACCGGAGTCAGACCGCAGCACAAGTCCGACAGCCCGGAGGGCGAGCTCGAGATCCCCGAGTTCTACGACACGCTCTACGCCCTCGACCAGGTGATCGACGTCGATTACTACCTGCCCGGCTGCGCGCCGCCTCCGGACCTCATCATGGAGGCCGTGACCGCCATCCTGAGCGGCAAGCTTCCCCCCAAGGGAAGCGTCCTCGCGCCGGCCAAGTCGCTGTGCGACACGTGCGACAGGAACAAGACCAAGCCCGAGAAGCTCGAGATCGCGAGGCTCAAGCGCCCGCACGAGACGTTCATGGACCCGGAGAAGTGCTTCCTCGCCGAGGGCGTGATCTGCACGGGCCCGGCGACGCGATCCGGGTGCGGAGAGCGCTGCATCAACGCGAACATGCCCTGCAGGGGCTGCTTCGGTCCGACGGACGAGGTGCGAGACCAGGGCGCGAAGTTCCTCTCCGCCCTCGCATCGATCATTGCGACAGAGGATCCCAAGGAGATGGAGAAGGTCGTCGAGTCCATCCCGGACACGACGGGGCTGTTCTACATGTACAGCCTGCCTGCCTCGCTCCTCACGAGAAAGAAGACGATCCGGTAGCGCCGGCGACGCGGGTCGGACGGGGCGAGCGCGTCTCGCGTGCGGCCGGCCGGGCGAAGGCGCGGAGGGAACATGAAGAAGAGGATCACGATAGATCCCATCACCCGCCTCGAAGGCCACGGCAAGATCGAGATCTTCCTCGACGACCGCGGGAACGTGGCCAAGGCCTACTTCCAGGTGCCCGAGCTTCGGGGGTTCGAGAAGTTCTCGGAGGGGCGGATGGCGGAGGAGATGCCGAGGATCACCCCCAAGATCTGCGGCGTCTGTCCCACGGCGCACCACATGGCCTCGACCAAGGCTGTGGACGACCTCTTCAAGGTGACGCCGCCAAGGACGGCGCGGCTCATCCGCGAGCTCGTCTACAACGCGTTCATGTTCGAGGACCACGCGCTCCACTTCTACTTCCTCGGAGGGCCGGACTTCGTGGTGGGTCCTGATGCCCCGAAGGCCGAGCGCAACATCCTGGGCGTCATCGCGAAGGTCGGCGTCGAGACGGGCGGGAAGGTCATCGACATCCGGAAGAGGGTCCGGAACATCATCACGACGCTCGGCGGGCGCGTCATCCACCCGGTGCTCGGTCTTCCCGGGGGCGTCTCGCGCGGCCTCACCAAGGAGAACCGCGAGGAGTTCACGAAGACCGCGAAGGACGCCGTGGAGTTCGCGAGGTTCTCCCTCGACCTCTTCGGCAACGTCGTCCTCAAGAACAAGGGCTACGTCGACGCCATCACCGGAGACGTCTACAAGCATCGCACGTACTACATGGGGCTCGTCGACTCGAAGAACAAGGTGAACTTCTACGACGGCGACATCCGGGTCGTTGACCCGAACGGGAAGGAGTTCGCGAAGTTCCCGGTTCGGGACTACCTCAAGCACATCTCGGAGCACGTCGAGCCGTGGAGCTACACGAAGTTCCCGTACCTCACGGCGGTCGGCTGGAAGGGGTTCGTGGACGGCGAGAAGAGCGGCATCTACCGCGTCGCGCCGCTCGCGCGCCTGAACGCCTCAGACGGCCTCTCGACCCCGAAGGCCCAGGCCGAACACGACAGGCTCTACGACACGCTCGGCGGGAAGCCCGCCCACAACACGCTCGCGTACCACTGGGCGCGGCTCGTCGAGCTGCTACACGCGGCCGAGCGGATGGTCGAGCTCGTGAAGGACCCCGACATCATGGGCACGGAGCTGAGGACGCTCCCGACCCAGAAGCCGAGCGAGGGCATCGGCGTGGTGGAGGCGCCGCGCGGCACGCTGATACACCACTTCAAGTCGGACGAGCGGGGCATCATCACGCAGGCCAACCTCATCGTCGCCACCGTGAACAACGCGCCGGCCATCTGCATGTCTGTCGAGCGCGCGGCGAAGGGGCTCATCAGGAACGGCAATGTCTCGGACGGCCTCCTCAACAGGGTCGAAATGGCCTTCCGCGCGTACGACCCGTGCTTCGCGTGCGCGACGCACGCGCTCCCCGGGCGCATGCCGCTCGAGGTCGAGATCAAGGGGCCCGACGGCACGGTGCTCAGGAGACTGTCGCAGTTCGTGGACTAGGGCGCGGACGAGCGTGACCAGACCGGCACCCCGGCGCGGCCCGACAGGAGCGCCGGGGTGTTCTTATGGATATGAAGACACTCGTGCTGGGAGTGGGGAGTTCGATCCTGACCGACGACGCCGTCGGCATCGCCGTGGCCCGCGCGCTCGAGAAGCGCGTCGGTCCCCGGACCGGCGTGGAGTACGCCGTGAACGAGGAGGGCGGCTTCACGCTCCTCGAGGACGCCGTCGGGTTCGACAGGCTCGTCGTGGTCGACGCGGTCATCGGCTCGGAGCCAGGCAGGCTCCTGCGGCTCGACCTCGCCGGGCTCGGGCCGACGGTTCACTGCGGCGGGCCTCACGGCCTCAACCTCGCGACCGTGCTCGAGTTCGGAAGGAGGCAGGGCCTTCCTGTGCCGACGGAGGTCGTCGTCTACGCCGTCGAGGTCAAGGACACGACGACGTTCGGCGAGCGGCTGAGCCCCGAGGTCGAGGCCCGCGTGCCGGAGATCGCCGCTGCGATCGAGGCGGAGCTCTTCGGTCCGTGAGGTCGCTGTGGCGTGCGGTCTGTGAGGGCGGTATCATGTGCCTGCGAGGGATCCTGGAGTCCGGGAACGCGACAGGAGGCGACCTTGAAGCGCGACATTGACAGGCTCATGGCGGCGCGCGGCATCGATGCGGCGCTCGTCCTCGGCAAGGTGCTGGGGAGCCCCAGCATGTACTACGTCGTGAACGGGGCCAAGCTGAGCCACGCGATCGTCATCAGGAAGAGGGGAGAGGAGCCGGTGCTCCTCTGCGGCACGATGGAGCGCGAGGAGGCTGAGGCGAGCGGGCTCAAGACGGTCGACACCTCCAAGTACGACTACCGGGCGATGCTCGTGGCGGCCGGCGGCGACCAGCTCAAGGCCACCGTGGCGTACTACAGGGCTATCTTCGACGAGTTCGGGGTCAGAGGGCGCGTCGCGCTCTACGGCATCGGCGACCTCGGAAGGAACGTCCCGCTCTCCCGCGCGCTCGAGGAGGGGCTCCCCGGCGTGACGCTCACGGGCGAGTTCAAGGACGACGTCCTCCTCACGGCGAGGGGCACGAAGGACCAGACGGAGATCGAGAGGATCAAGCGTGTCGGGAAGCTCACCTGCGAGGTCGTCGACCACATGAAGGGTTTCCTCACGTCGCACAAGCTCAGGGGCGGGACGCTCGTGAAGTCCGACGGGAAGCCTCTCACGATCGGCGACTGCAAGGCCGAGATCCGCATGGCCCTCGCCGCGCGAAGGCTCGTGGAGACTGAGGAGACCATCTTCGCGATCGGCCGGGACGCGGGCATTCCACACAGCAGGGGGAACGACGCGGACCCGATCGCGTCCGGGAAGACGATCGTGTTCGACATCTTCCCCCAGGAGCAGGGCGGCGGTTACTTCTTCGACTTCACGCGCACGTTCGTGATCGGGGAGGCCTCCCCGGAGATCAGGAAGGCCTACGGCGAGCTCGAGGAGTGCTTCGACACGGTCTCCGCGAAGCTCAAGGCGGGCGAGAAGGCCGGCGTCTACCAGACGCTCACCTGCGACTTCTTCGAGAAGCGCGGGCACGAGACCCTGCGGACGAACCCGCAGGTGCGGAACGGATACGTTCACAGCCTCGGCCATGGCATCGGCCTCGAGGTTCACGAGCGCCCAACGCTGTCGGACTTCCCCGGGAACGAGGACGTGCTCGAGCCCGGAAGCGTGTTCACCTTCGAGCCCGGGCTCTACTACCCCGACCGGGGCGGATGGGGCCTCAGGATCGAGGACGTGTACTGCGTGACCGAGGCGGGCGAGGTCGTGAACCTCACGAACTACCCGCGAGACCTCGTTCTCCAGGTGTAGGACCTGCGCGACTCAGTCCTCCGGAGGGGACCGCGGCTTGGGCCGACGCATCGCAACGCAGCCGCCGAGGGGCGGCGCCGGCGAACCCGGGCTTGTGATCGACTCGCGCGCGCGGATCGAGGAGTCGTACGCCGCGTTCCTCGCCGACGAGTCGCGGTACGGACCGGCGTCCTGCGAGCGGATTGTCCTGGCGCGGTCGGAAGAGGACGTCGCGCGCGCCCTCCTGGACGCCGCGATGGCGCCTTCCGAGGTCACGGTCTCCGGCGGGAGGACCGGCATCGTCGGAGGGGCCGTTCCGAAGCGCGGCACGCTCCTCTCTCTCGTCGAGATGAACCGGGTCCTTGGCGTCCGCGCGCTCGCGGACGGGCGGTTCTCCGTGCTCGCCGAGCCGGGGGTGACCATTGCCGATCTCGACGACCGGCTCAGGCAGCGGCGTCCCGTGGACGACGCGAGCGCCATGGCCGCGGACGGGCGGGCGGCGCTCGCAGCGCTTCTGGCCGCGCCGCCGCTCTTCTACCCGCCTGACCCCACCGAGGACACGGCGCACCTCGGCGCGAGCGTCGTCACGAACGCCTCGGGCGCGCGGAGCTTCAGGTTCGGCGCCACCCGCGCGCACGTGAGGAGGCTGCGCGCGGTCCTCGCCTCGGGCGAGGTCGTGGACGTCGAGAGGGGCACGGTCTTTGAGGAGGGCGGGGCGTTCGAGATCGAAGCGCTCGACGGCTCGCTCACGCGCGTGCCGGTCCCGCGCTACACGCCGCCCTCCGTGAAGAACGCTGCCGGTTACTACGCCGCTCCCGGAATGGACCTCGTGGACCTCTTCGTGGGTTCCGAGGGCACCCTTGGCGTCATCACCGAGGTCGAGGTGGTTCTCGCGCCGAGACCGGGGGCCGTCCTGTCCGCCCTCGCGTTCTTCCCGTCCGACGAGGAGGCCGTCGCGTTCGTCCGTCGCGCGCGGGGAGACTCGCCTGACGGACCTCCGTCCCCGGGCGTCGCCCCCATGGCGCTCGAGTTCCTCGACTCGCGGAGCCTGGACTTCCTCCGTGCCCGGAAGCGCGAGCAGGGTGCGTCGTCGACGATTCCCGAGCTGCCGGCCGATGCCGTCGCGGCGGTCCACTTCGAGCAGGACTTCGACGAGGCGCGCCTCCCGGAGGTCTACGAGGCGTGGGAGGACACGCTCTCGGCCTACGGTTCGTCCATGGAGCGCACGTGGGGGGGCATGGACGACGCGGACCTCGCCCGGCTCAAGGCGCTGCGGCACGGCCTCCCGGAAGAGGTGAACAACGCGATCGCCCGCGCGAAGGCCGTGCACCCGGAGATCCACAAGGTGGGAACGGACACCGCCGTGCCGCCCGAGGCCCTCGAGGGCATGCTGCGGCTGTACGGCGAGAGCCTGAGGAGCGCGGGGCTCGAGTACGTCGTCTTCGGGCACATCGGGGACAGCCACCTTCACCTGAACATCATCCCCCGCACCCCCGAGGAGCTTCGCGCGGCGAAGTCGCTCGCCCTTCGGTTCGCGCAGCACGCGGTCGCCGTCGGCGGCACGGTGTCGGGCGAGCACGGGATCGGCAAGCTCAAGCACGAGTTCCTTCGGATGCAGTACGGCGACGACGGGATCCTCCAGATGGTCGCCGTCAAGCGGGCGCTGGATCCCAGGGGAATACTCAACCGCGACGTCGTGTTCCCCGAGACGCTGCTCTGAGGGCAGACGCCCGGTGATGTCATGATCGAGATCCGCGAGTACAACGACATCCGTGACGAGGAGCTGTCGTCGGCCTGGGAGTCGCTGACTGCCGCGGGCCTGTGTCCCAACCTGTTCATGAGCTACCCGTGGGTCGCGACGTGGGCGGAGCACCTGCGTGCCGTCGTCCGTCCCGCCGTCGTGGTGGGCTACTCGCAGGGAGGCGTCGTGGGGATCGCCCCTCTCTTTCGCGGAAGGGACGGGAGCGTCGGGTTGCCGATCTCGTCGAATCCCATGTCGCTGCGAGGCGAGCTCATCGTCGGCGAGGCGCACGGGCCGGGCTTCGGTTCCGCGGTGCTCGAGCACTTCAGGCGGACGCGGCGCCCCCTTCGGCTCAGGGGCGTTCCGCGCGGATCGATCACGTTCTCCTGCCTCATGGGTCGTGACAGCGCGCGCGGGTTCATCCGTCACGAGCGGGCGGTGCGCGAAGCTCCGTACATCGACATCGCGTGCACCTGGGAGCAGTATCTCGCGGCGAGGCCCCGGAAGGTCGTTCATGAGTGGGAGCGGAAGATCCGCAGGATCGAGCGGGGCGGGGCCGTCCGCGTGCGGCGCCTCGGGAGCGAGGACAGCGAGACGCTCACGCGGGAGTTCATCGACGTCGAGGGGCGAAGCTGGAAGGAGGAGCGCGGTTCCTCGATCGGCCAGCGGGGGGTCTCGCCGTTCTACACGACGGTGGCGCGCCTCGCTGCCGAGCGCGGGTGGTTCCACCCGTTCTGGCTCGAGCTCGACGGCCGGACGATCGCCTTCCTGTACGGGTTCGTCTTCGGCGGAGCGTACTGGGCCATCAAGACGTCCTACGAAGAGCAGAGCGCGGGGCTCGCGCCCGGCGTGAGGCTCTTCCACGAGGCCGTCGGGGACGCCTTTCGGTCGGGGCTCTCCCGCTTCGACTTCGTCGGCCACCGCTCCCGGTGGACCGGGGAGTGGGCCACGGGCTGGCTCGAGCACGTTGACATCGCGCTCTATCCCCGAAGTCCACGCGGGGCACTTGCGTTCGCGGCGGAGTGCTGGGCCGCGCCCGCGCTGCGGCGACTGACGGCGGCGCACCGGAGCACGTGATGGAGATCCGCGTCTTCTCAGATCTCGGGGACGGCGACCTGCGCTCCGCCTGGGGGAGGCTCGAGGACGCCGGGGCGTGTCCGCACGTCTTCGCCTCGTATCCGTGGGTGAGCGCTTGGAGCCGCCAGTTCGCGGCCGACGGGGAGCCTCTGGTGATCGTGGGATACGACGGGACCGGCCCCGTAGCGCTCGCTCCGCTCTTCGCAGATGCCAGGGGCGTGGTGGGGCTTCCCGTGAACTTCCTCTCACCGCGTGGGGAGTTCCTCCTGCTCGGTGATGGGGCCCGACCCTTCGTGCCTGCGAGCCTCAGGCTTCTGCGCGAGAGGGGCCTCCGTCCCGTGCTTCGAAGCGTGCCCCGTGAGTCAGCCTCCTTCGGCCTCCTGTCACGGTCGGCTCGCGGCGCGGGCTACTACGTGAGCTTCCGGCCGGGCCGTGCCGCGCCCTATCTGGATGTCACGATGGGATGGGACGAGTACCTCGCGACGCTCCCGCGGAAGCGGACGGTACGCTGGGAGCGCCAGGTCCGAAGGCTCGAGCGCGAGGGCGAGGTGCGGATCCGCGAGCTGGAGTCCGGAACGAACGTGCACGACCTCGTCACCGGCTTCGCCGACCTGGAGACAAGAACCTGGAAAGAGCAGCAGGGGACGTCCATCCGGGGCCGGGGCCTCGAGGCCTTCTACCAGGACCTCTGTCGAACGCTCTGCGAGGCGGGGATGCTCCGTCCCTACTGGCTCGAGCTCAAAGGGCGGATGGTCGCGTTCCTTATTGGAGTCGCGTACCGCGGCACGTACTTCACCCTGAAGACGTCGTACGACGAGGCATTCGCGAAGCTGTCGCCTGGTGGCTGCCTCTTCTACCTGGTCATCCGGGAGCAGTTCAGGAGCGGGATCTCCCGGATCGACTTCATCGGAGAGCAGGCGCGGTGGAAGGACGAATGGGCGACAGGACATCGGGAGCACGCCGATCTCGTGCTTCATCCGATGACCCCGCGCGGAACGGTCTCCTACGTCCTGGACGCGCGCGTGAAGCCGCTTGCGCGGCGCCTCAGACGGCTTGCACCCAGAAGAGGTCCCAGAACATGATGCGGGACGACATAGACGGCGCTGAGTATCAGAGCTACCTCTCCACGACCACGAAGGAGGCCGGGTTCACCCTCTTCGGGCGGCTCTTCGGCCTGCTTGTCGGGTTCGCCATGCAGGCGCTCGTGGCGAGGCTTCTCGGGGCCGACCTCCTCGGCGTCTTCGTCCTGGCGTGGACCATCGTCATGGGGATCGGGCTCCTCACCGCGTTCGGTTTCGAGGGGAGCTTCTGCAAGTACATCGCGATGTACGTCGCCCAAGGCCGCCCCGACAGGGCCAAGGCGATCCACTCGTACAGCGTGAAGTTCGGGCTCGCGGCGAGCGCTGTCGCGACGGTCGCGCTCATCGCGTTCAGGACGCCGCTGGCCGTCTCGGTCTTCAAGGAGCCGCGCCTCGAGCCCGCGCTGCTCGTCATCTCGCTCTCGATGGTCCCGTACACGCTCTCCCGCATCTACGCGGCGGCGCTTCGCGCCGTGAAGGACATGAAGCGCAGCGTCCTCGCATCGGAGATCTCCTTCCGTGTGTCGAGGCTCGTCCTGTTCGTTCTCCTGTTCCTCGTGGGCATGAGGCTCCAGGGCATCGTCGTTGCGACGGTCCTGGCGTACGGCGTGTCCACGCTCGTGGGGTTTCTCTTCCTGCGACGGAGGGCGCCGTACCTCGTGGGCCGCGGTCCGGAGGGCGACGTTCCCAGGCGCGAGTTCCTCCTGTACTCAGGGTCCATGCTCGCCGAAACGACCACGGCCTTCGCGCTGACGCAGAGCGGACGGCTCTTCCTCGGCTTCTATCTCTCGGCGACCGACGTCGGTGTGTACAACGTCGTCGCTCTCCTCGCGAGCCTGGCGACGCTGTTCACGATGTCCTTCAACGGGATCTTCTCGCCGATCATCGCTGACGTGTATCACCGGGGCAACCACGCGCTCGTCGGGTCGCTTCTGAACGTCGTCACCCGCTGGATCGTGCTCCTGACGCTTCCCGTGTTCGCGTGGCTCGTGGTCGCGGGCGAGCCGCTCCTCGGGCTTTTCGGGCGCGAGTTCGTGGTGGGCTACACCGCCGTCGTCGTGCTTGCGGTCGCGGAGCTCTTCGACTCCACGTCCGGCTCCGTGTCGAGCTGCCTGGCGATGACGAAGTACCAGCGCTACAACGTCTACAACATCGCGGCGATGGCAGTCGTGAGCGTCGTGCTGAACGCGCTGCTCATCCCCCGGATGGACAGAATGGGTCCCGGGATGGGGCTCGTGGGTGCAAGCGCGGCGACCGCGGGGGCGATCGTCCTCGTGAACATGGCGCGGCTCATCGAGGGGAAGGCCCTCCTCGGCCTCGTCCCCTTCGACCGGTCGACGATCAAGGTGGCTGTCACCGGCACCGTTCTCATCACGATGGCGGTGGCGGCGCGGTGGACTCTCGACATCCCGAAGGAATGGTACTGGGTCGTCGCGCTCCTCGTGATCTGCTATGCGGTGACGGCGGGGCTGACGCTCCTCCTGGGCGTGAGCGAAGAGGACCGCGTGGTCCTCGCAAGCCTCATGCGGAAGCTCGGCCGGGCGCCGCGCGCCTAGGCCTCCCTCGGCCGATCCCACTTCTCGTCGAAGTAGTCCAGCCTGTGAAACGGCATCACGACGCTGGTCGCGATGTTCGAGAGGTGCGAGCAGATCCTCTTGAGATGCCGCGCGAGGAGCGTATAAAGGACGGCAAGGCGGCAGGGAAGGTTGTCCTCGATGAGGTCGTCGATGATGGCGTCGCAGTCCTTCGCGAGCTTCCGTCCGCGCTCGACGGCACCGTGACCGAGCTCGCTGTCCGACTTGGCGAACGCCTCGACCGTCGGACCGAAGAGCGCATCGGTCTCGGCCAGCATCGCGCGGAAGCGCTCGCCGTACCGGCCGTTCTCGAGCGGACCCCCCAGAGCCTCGGCGACCTCGAGGATGTTCTTGCACATGTCCCCGATCCTCTCGGCGTCCTTCGAGATGCTCATGAGGACGAGTGAGATGGGCACGTCGCTCCCCGGCGACATCGTGAGGTGCTCGAGGAGCTGCTTCCTGATCTTCCGCTGGATGTGGTTGATCTTCCTGTCCGTCGCGTAGATCATCGCGTGCGTCTCTTCGCTCGGCTTTGCCGCGCCCGTCAGGAGCCCCGCGATCGGGCGGTACATGTTCACCGCCTCGGCGAGCATCTGCTCCATCTCCTGGTACATCTGGTCCAGAAGCGGCCTGCGCCTGAACGCTTCCATCAGCTCCCTGAACATGTGATGTCTCCTTCTCTAGCGCAGCCTGTCGATCAGAAGCAGCAGGCCCGGCAAGACGTAGAACACCCCTGCGACGAAGAAGACGACGTTCCTCTTCGAACGCACCGCGGCGTCGGCGAGCCGGCGCGCGAGCGTCAGCGGGACGCGCCGCAGCGGCTTCCAGGGGTACCAGATGAGCACGCCCGCGCAGTTGAAAAGCGTATGGGTGAGCGCGATCGCGAGCCCACGGACGTCTCCCGCGAGTGACGCGAGGAGGGCGGTGACCGTGGTCCCGATGTTGGCCCCAAGGGCGACCGGGTAGACCTGCTCCAGAGTGACGACCCCGGCGCCCGCGAGCGGCACCAGAAGCGAGGTCGTGACCGAGCTGCTCTGGATCGTGCCCGTGACGACCGTGCCGATGAGGATGCCCAGCGCGCCGCCTCTGCCGAGGATCCTGTCGATCGCGGCCTCGGCGCGCCCGATGGCCAGGGCGCGCACGAAGAGCACGAGCACGGTGAGCGAACCGAACAGGATGACCACGCCCAGCACCGCCGCCGCCCAAGCGGCGTGCTGTCCGGTGAGGCCCTCGAGGGCCCGGACGAGCTGGTCTACGGCCGGATCGATGATCCGCTTCACGGGACTCGCGAACCCGACGGCCTGCCCGCCCGTGAGGAACCCGGCAAGCGCGATGGCCGCCTTCGAGAGGAAGCCCGTCGCGATCTCGAGCGGGAAGAGGCAGAGCACCGTGAGTATATTGAAGAAGTCGTGCACCGTTGCCGCGGCGAATGCGCGGCGGAACTCCTCCGGCCGGCCGATGTGTCCCAGCGAGACGAGCGTGCAGGTCACGGTCGTACCGATGTTCGCGCCCATCACGATCGGCACGGCGTTCTCGATCGTCAGGAGGCCGCTCGAGACGAAGCCGACGACCATCGATGTCGTGAGCGAACTGCTCTGGACGATGCTCGTGGCGAGGATGCCGATGAAGAGAGCGACGAACGGGTCCGACGTGGTTGCGATGAGACGTTCGGAGAAGCCGCTCCCGAACATCTCGAATCCGCACCCCAGGAGCCTGATGCTTGCGAGGAACGCGTAGAGCGCCGCGGCCACGGCGAGCACGCGGCCCACGGCCACGAGGTGGGTGAGCCCGCGCGCCGACCGGGGCACGGGCCCGTCCGGCGGCACGATCAGGATCGGTTCGATCAGTGTCGCAGCCCCAAGCGAAAGTGGAATCGTGTGGGGCAGATTCTATCCTCGCGTGGAGGATTGTCAATCACACGATTGCGCCCGGCCGCGCGCCTGGAGCGTCGGCGCCGCACGTCTTCCGTGAGGCGCCCTCACCGGCGCTGAACGGCCGCCCGGTTATCCTTTGACCGTGCTCCCCGAGCGGGGTAGAATCAAACGCTCGATTGTCGACAAGGGCGCGGGTCCCGCGCCCACACGGAACCGGAGGAGCAGATGGCGAATGAGAAGCTGACAGCGGCCTTTCTGGAGCTCATCCGTCGCGCCGCGACGGATCTGCGTCCAGACGTCATGGAGGCGATGAGGAAGGCCGTCGCGGCCGAGGGCAAGGGGACGCCGGCGGCATCGGTGCTCGAGCAGAAGATCGAGAACGTGCGTCTGGCCAGGGAGGGTTCGACACCCGTCTGCCAGGACACGGGAGCGCTCGTGTTCTACATCGAGTACGGGCCGGACCTCAGGCAGAAGGACATCGAGGAGGCGGCGAAGGCCGCGACCGTCGCGGCAACCGAGAAGTACTACCTGCGTCCGAACGCCGTGGACTCGGTGACGGGCAAGAACTCGAAGAACAACGTGGGCATTGACGCACCGCACTTCCGCTTCGATCAGCGGGACGAGAAGGGCATGCGCGTGCGGCTCCTTCTGAAGGGCGGAGGCTCCGAGAACTGCGGCGCTCAGTACAAGCTGCCCGACGGGAAGCTCAAGGCCGGCCGCGACCTCGAGGGAGTGCGCAAGTGCGTCGTCGACGCGGTGTACGCCGCGCAGGGCAAGGGGTGCCCGCCCGGCATCATCGGCGTCTGCATCGGCGGGGCGCGCGACACGTCGTACGCCTGCGCGAAAGAGCAGCTCCTCAGGAACCTCGACGACACGAACCCCGATGCCGGCCTGGCCGATCTGGAGCAGCGCCTGGTCAAGGAGCTGAACGAACTCGGCGTGGGGCCCGCCGGCCTGGGCGGCAAGACGACCGTGCTGGGGGTGAAGATCGGGGCTCTCCACCGCATGCCCGCCTGCTACTTCGTGTCCGCGGCCTACTGCTGCTGGGCGTACCGGAAAGCGACCATGACTGTGAGCGCGAGTGGGGAGGTGACCCATGGTTGAGATCAAGCTTCCCGTTTCCGATGCCGACATCAGGAAGCTCAAGGCGGGGGACGAGGTCTCGATCACCGGGACGCTCATCACCGCGCGCGACGCCGCGCACAAGTACCTGATCGATTCGGACGGCGCGGAGGTCCGCGACATCCTGAACGGCGGGATGGTGTACCACTGCGGGCCGGTCGTGAAGAAGGACGCGAGCGGCAAGTACTCGTTCGTGGCCGCGGGACCGACGACGAGCATCCGCACGGAGCCCTTCGAGCCGCCGGTCATCGAGAAGTACCACCTGCGCGGCGTGATCGGGAAGGGCGGGATGGGGCCGGGGACGCTCGCCGCCTGTGCGAAGTTCGGCTGCGTCTATCTCTCCGCCCTTGGGGGGCTCGCAACGACGCTCGCACGCTCCGTCGTCGAGGTGCCGACGGTCTACAAGCTTGAGGAGTTCGGGGTGCCCGAAGCGATGTGGGTCATCAGGGTGAAGGGCTTCCCGGCAATCGTCACGATGGACTCGCACATGAAGTCCATCCACGACGACATCGAGGCGGCATCGAAGAAGACGTACGAGAGGCTCCTGGGAACGAAGTAGCGTCCTTCCAGGTCTTCCATGGCGCGTTTCGACGACCCCCTTCCGCGGCGCGGGAGGGGGTTCGTCTTGCGTTTCGCCTGCCCGCGTGGTACAATCTGTGCATGCCCTCAGGGAAAACTGAGCGGCGGTTCACGCATTTGAGCGGGCGGCCCCCTGGTCGCCCGAGTTGGCGCACAGGTCCGCCCGGACCTGTCCAGAGGAGGGGAGAGATGCGGACTCTGCGGGTTCTCTGCCTGGCCGGGCTGCTCGCGCTCGTTGCGATGCCGCTCGCGGTCTCGGCACGATGGGTCGATTTCGGTACGGTCACTCCATACGGTTCTCCCGAGGCGACCGTCCTCTCGGCCGACGCCGGAGGAGCCTCGATCGCGATCGAGGTCCCTGGCATCGTTGCCGAGGAGGTGACGACGGACCTCGGGCTGTTCACCAGAATCTCCATGCCCGGCGCAGGCGTGACCACGAACATCGGCGCGCCCCTGCTCCCCGTCATCCGCGAGCACATCGAGATCCCGCAGGGCGCTGTCCCGCGGCTTCGTGTCCTTCGCGCCGACTACGTCGAATCGTCCCTGGGCGATCTCGGCATCACGGCGAGGCTCTACCCCGCGCAGCCGCCGGTCCCGAAGGTCCCCGGTGCGCTCGAGTCCGCCGAGTTTGTGATGAACGATGCCGCGTACTCCGCGGCGGGACTGTCTCCTTCGGTTGCGGCGGAGCTGGGTGAGGTGGGTCAGGTTCGAGCCCATCGCTTTGTCGAGCTGAACGTGTACCCCGTGCAGTACGATCCCTCGACGGGCACGGTGCGCTACCTCCGCAGCATCGACGTGGCAGTGGACTTCGAGGGCGCGGATTGGGCGACGACGCGAGAGGTGCTGAGCCGCTATGCGTCCCCGGACTTCGACGACTTCGCGCAGCAGAACTTCCTGAACGCGAGCAGTTTCCGCGACAGGGCGCTCCTCACGCTTCCCATTGGCTACCTCGTCATCGTCCACGATGCCTTCTACGAGGAGATCGAGCAGCTGGCCGGGCTCCGGCACCGCCTCGGTTACGAGACGACGGTCACGAAGACCTCGCAGATCCCCGGCGGTGTCACGACCGCGGCCATCAAGGCCTACATCCAGAACGCGTACGACACGTGGACCGTGCCGCCGACTTTCATCCTGCTCGTCGGCGACACGCCGCAGATCCCGTGCTTCACCGGGTCCGCATCGACGTCCGGCTCCGACCTCTACTACACGACCATGGGCGGCACGTCCGATTGGCTCCCCGACATCTACATCGGCCGGTTCTCGTGCACGACCGAGGCGCAGGTCACGCTCATGGTCGACAAGACCGTGAAGTACACGCGCTTCGCGCTCTCGAGCGGGACGGACTGGATCAAGAAGGCCACGTTCATGGCCTCGAGCGACAACCACACGGTCTCCGAGGGTTCGCACAACTACGTGATTGACACATGGCTCATCCCGGACGGCTATACCTGCAACGAGCGCTACAGCTACTACGGCGCGACGATTGCCCAGGTAATCGCCGATATCAACGGAGGCATCTCGCAGCTCACCTACTCCGGTCACGGCGACGTGAACGCGTGGTCCGACGGCCCGGCCATGAATGCGAGCCAGGTCCAGGCCCTCGCGAACGTGGACATGCTCCCGATCGTGCAGTCCTACGCGTGCCTCACGGGCAAGCTCGAGTCGTCCTGCTTCGGCGAGACGTGGACTCTCGCGGCGAACGGCACGGCGCTGTTCTGGGGCTCGTCCACCTACTCGTACTGGACCGAGGACGACGTGCTCGAGCGCGGCGTCTACGACGCGTGGTTCGGCGACAGCTACCAGTGGGCGCGCGGGATGTTCAACCAGGGCCTCTGGGACGTCTACCAGTACTACTCCGGCGGCGGTCGGACGAAGTCGTACTACGAGCAGTACAACCTCTTCGGGGACCCGGCGTTCGACACGTGGACGGACCCGCCTGAGGCCATGACCGCGACGTACGAGCCGGTCCTTCCACTCGGATCCGGGAGCTTCGCGATCGACGTGACGACATCCGGGCGCGACCCCGTCCCGAACGCCCTCGTCTGTCTCTACATGGAAGGCGAGGTGTACGAGACGGCCTACACGGACGCCAACGGCCACGCAGACATCACGATCTCCACGCCGCCCACGACCGTGGGACCGATGGAGGTGTGGGTCAGCAAGCATGACTTCGCGCCGCACTCGGGCGCCGTGGACGTCATCGTACCGGTGACGTACTCGATCGTCCCGCCGACCGTCCCCGTGAACGCCACGAGCGGCGTGACGGTGACCGTGTGGGACCAGGAAGGTCAGCCGAAGCCGAACGTGGTGGTCACGATCGACGGCTGGGGCATCGACCCCGTGGCCGACACGACGGATCTCCTCGGCCAGGCTCAGCTCTCTGTGACGCCGCCTTACGGCGAGGACCTCACGGTCGTCGGCCGCGAGATCGGCCAGAGCTACAACTGCTTCACGGACGTCCTCCCCGTCACGGGGGCGACGTCGTTCACGACGGCGGACATCCAGGCGAGCGTGCCGTCGATCGGGCTGTACGGCTCGCTGGCCCCGTACTACCAGGGGACGATCACCGGCACGACGAACGTGACGGGGTTCGACCTGCACGCTGTGGGGTGCGGCGTTGACGCGGGGACCAGCTCGGGCGGGAGCACGACGGTCGACCTGCTCGTGACGCCGACGTCGGCGGGGACGATCCACGCGGCGATCGGGAAGTCGGGGTACGCCGTGTACACCGAGGACATCACGGTGCAGGTGGTGTACGGGACGATGGCGGGCGAGGTGTACGACGAGGACGCTGTGCCTGTGGTGGGCGCCAAGATCAAGGGGTATCCCGCGGGCGCGGACACGACGGGCGCGACGCCGGTGTTCGAGGCGGTGAGCGGGACGGGCGGCGCGTACGCGATCGAGGGTGACCTGGAGGTGGGGTACTACGACACGTACGTATCGAAGTTCGGGTACCTGACGGCGGCGGTGGAGGTGTTCATCGCGTACGGGGCGAACGACGAGGACTTCGTGCTGGCGTTTGCTCCGTCCGGTGTGGTGA
>Ga0316622_100001173_pt1 | contig 16714 bp, 14 predicted proteins | sample OWC_Aug_OW2_C1_D_FD_207646 | JGI IMG/M metagenome (GOLD analysis project Ga0316622, IMG submission 207646) | Wetland soil microbial communities from Old Woman Creek delta, Ohio, United States - OWC_Aug_OW2_C1_D5_C | ecosystem: Environmental > Terrestrial > Soil > Wetlands | place: USA: Ohio... | reverse complement strand
AGCCCGCCCGCCTCGTGGCGGTTCCGGGCTGCTACCCGACGAGCGCGATTCTGGCTCTCGCCCCCCTCCTGGCAGAGGGCCTGGTGGACCCGGACACGATCGTCATCGACTCGATGTCCGGGGTCTCGGGGGCGGGCCGCAAGGCGGAGCTCGCCTACCAGTACTGCGAGGTCAACGAGAACCTGAAGGCCTACGGGGTGGCGACGCACCGGCATACGCCGGAGATCGAGCAGGAGCTCTCCCGGCTTGCGGGCCGCGACGTCACGGTGACCTTCACACCGCACCTGACGCCGATGACGCGCGGCATCCTGACCACGGTCACCGCCGCGCTGCAGAGCGCGCGCTCGACCGCCGAGCTGCTGGAGCAGTATCGGAGGTTTTACGCCCAGGCCGCCTTCGTGCGCGTCCTGCCCGAGGGCCAGCTCCCCGAGACCAAGCACGTCCTGCACGCCAACTTCTGCGATGTCGGCGTGGTGAGCGACCCGCGCACCGGGCGCGTGGTCGTGCTGACGGCCATCGACAACCTGGTGAAAGGGGCCTCGGGGCAGGCGGTGCAGTGCTTCAACCTGATGGCCGGCCTGGAGGAGCGGACGGGCCTGTGGATTCCCGGGCTCTACCCGTGACGCGCGGCACCGGGCGGGAGGCGACAGTGGCAACGACGGACGCATACCTGTTCGGCATCCCGGGGGGCCTCTCGGCCGTCCAGGGGGTGCGGGCCGCGGGCGTCGCCTGCGGGCTGAAGAAGGGGGGCGCGTCGGACCTGGCGCTGGTGGTCTCCGAGAAGACCGCCACGGTGGCAGGCACCTTCACGACCAGCCGGGTCCAGGCGGCGCCGGTCCGGATGAGCCGGCGCCGGCTGCGGGGCGGCAAGTTTGCGGCCATCGTCCTGAACAGCGGCAACGCCAACGCCTGCACGGGCCCGCAGGGCGAGAGGGACGCGGAGACGATGGCCGAGGCGGTCGCCCGGCTCCTGAAGCGGCCGGCCGGCCAGGTGTTCGTGGCCTCGACGGGGGTCATCGGAAAGCCGCTCGACATGGAGGCGGTCCGGAAGGGCATCGCCCAGGCCGCGACCGAGCTGGACCCCGCCGGCGGGAGCCGCGCGGCCCAGGCCATCATGACGACGGACACGGTCCCCAAGGAAGCGGCCATCGCCTTCTCGCTGGGCACGCGCCGGATCGCCATCGGGGGAATGGCCAAGGGCTCCGGGATGATCGCCCCGCACATGGCCACCATGCTGTCGGTGCTGGCCACGGACGCGCGGGTGCCGTCCGCGGCGCTCCAGCAGGCCTTGCGGCGCGCCGTGAACGCCAGCTTCAACTGCATCACCGTCGACGGGGACACCAGCACCAACGACACGGTCCTCTGTTTCGCCACCGGAGCGGTGGGCGGGCCGACGCTGATGCCGGGGACGCCGGGCTTCCGAACCTTCCAGACGGGCCTGGAGCTGGTCTGTCTCACGCTGGCCAAGATGATCGCCCGGGACGGGGAAGGTGCGACGAAGCTGGTCGAGGTCCGGGTGGAGGGTGCCCGCTCACCCGCCGAGGCGCGCCTGGCGGCCGTGACCGTGGCCAATTCGCCGCTGGTGAAGACGACCCTGTTCGGTGAGGACATCAACTGGGGCCGGATCATGGCTGCGCTGGGCCGGTCGGGGGCCCGCTTCGATGCGGAGGCGGTGGACATCGGCGTGGATGAGATCGCGGTGGTGCAGGGCGGGGTCGGCCTGGGCGCGCAGGTGGAGGAGACCGCGAACCACCGGATGCGGCAGCGCGAGTTCGCACTGGTGATCCGTCTGCACGCGGGGCGAGGATCGGCGCGGATCTGGACGACGGACCTGTCGGAGGGCTATGTCCGGATCAATGCAGGGTATCGGTCGTAGCAGGCTGCTGAAAAAGGCCCATCTGCTACGTTGGCGGGCTCCCGCGGCGCTGCGGCGTACGGACCAAGTACGCCTCGCGCCTCGGATCCCCCGCCGCCTTGCATCTGGACCTTTTTGAGCAGCCTGGCGAGAAGTGGCTCTGGGCAGCGCCTTGCTGGCAGCTGGCAGGGGGCAGCGGACGAAGGCAATTGGGCGAGATAAGACCGGGTGGATTGGTGGAGTAGTGAACTGGTGGATTTGGCAAGCAGGGACAGCCGAAAGGCGTATGGCTGTTCCCCAGACTCTACAGCCTCAATAGACTCAACGGACTCTAGAGACTCGATGGGCTCTCTGCCGGCGGGCGGCGCTTGCCGCTCTCTGGCCCGTGTGGTATAACCGGCCGCGGTCCCGCGCAGAGGCGGGGCCAAATTCACACGCGCGTGGATTCTGCTGGCGGTGTGGCGCCCCGGCGCGATCCCGGCAGGAAAGGAAGCGCGCGGCGGTTCAACCATCTCCGAAGGAGGCAAGGGATGAGCGCGGTCACGATCAAGGAGTTGCTGGAAGCGGGCGTCCATTTCGGACACCAGACGAAGCGCTGGAACCCGAAGATGAAGCGGTTCCTGTTCGGCGAGCGCAACGGCATCTACATCATCGATCTGCAGAAGACCCTGAAGCGCTTCGAGGAGGCGCGGGATTTCCTGCAGGACATCGCGGCCCGCGGCGAGGCCGTGCTGTTCGTCGGGACCAAGAAGCAGGCGGTGGAAACCATCCAGGAAGAGGCGGGCCGCTGCGCATCGCCCTTCGTCAACCGGCGCTGGCTGGGCGGGACGCTCACCAATTTCCAGACCATCACCCGGAGCATCTCCCGGCTGAAGCAACTGGAGGACATGAAGGCCACTGGCAAGTTCGAGGCCTTCTCCAAGAAGGAGATCCTGCGACTCGAGCGGGAGATGGACAAGCTCAACAACGCGCTGCTCGGGATCAAGGCGATGGAGCAGTTGCCGGGCGCGGTGTTCATCATTGACCCCAAGAAGGAGCGGATCGCCGTTCGCGAGGCGCAGCGGCTGGCCATCCCGGTGGTGGCCATCGTGGACACCAACTGTGACCCGGACGAGGTAGACTTTCCGATCCCTGGCAACGACGACGCCATTCGGGCCATCCGGCTCATCACCGCGCGTCTGGCCGACGCCGTGCTGGAAGGGCGGGGGCAAGGGGCCAAGGCCGGAGTGGATACCCTAGAAGACCAGATGCTGAAGGCGGGCGCGCCGGCTCCGGCCGCGGCGATGCCCGCAGAGGCGGCGCCCAGCGCCCCGGCAACCCCGTCGGCGTAGCCCGCATTCTTCGCGAATGAGGCTCGCGAAGAATGCGGGCTTAACAGGGGCTCTTGTGATAGGTGGCCCAGGTATGGACCGAGCATCTCTGGGGCATCTCGACACTGCACTCTCCCCGCGGATGGGTACCCGGTGCGCCTACCACCGTGCGTTATCCCGCCGGGGGGGTGACCTTTGACATGTAAGCCCGGATTATTCACGGTTTTTTTGTGAATAATCCGGGCTAAGGGAGTGCTCATGGAGATCACGGCAACGATGGTTCGGGACCTCCGCGACAAGACGGGGGCGGGGATCATGGAGTGCAAGGCCGCCCTGGCGGAGACCCATGGGAATATCGACGCGGCGATCGAGACCCTGCGCAAGCGCGGGCTGAAGACCGCCGAGAAGAAGGCCGGGCGCACCGCAGCGGACGGACTCGTGGCCGCCTGGGTGTCCCCCGGGCGGGACGTGGGCGCCATGGTCGAGGTGAACTGCGAGACCGACTTCGTGGCCCGCACCGAGAAGTTCGTGGGGCTGACCCAGTCGCTGCTGTCCCTGGTCGGGGCCGATCCGCAGGTGGTGGACGCGGCCATCCTGCTGGACCGGAAGCTGGACGGGGTCCGCGTGGCCGACGCGGTCAAGGAGACCATCGGCAGCCTGGGGGAGAACATCATCGTGCGCCGGGCGGCCCGCCTGGCGCTCCCCCCGGGTACCCCGGGGCTGATCACGAGCTACATCCATGGGGGAGGAAAGATCGGCGTCCTCGTCCAGGTGCACTGCCCGAGCGAGGCGGCGGTCGCGGGGGAGGCGCTGGGCCGTCTGGCCAAGGATCTGGCCCTCCAGGTGTGCTCCGCCGAGCCCGGCTACGTGACCCGCGAGCAGGTGCCGGCGGACATCCTCGAGAAGGAGAAGGAGATCCTCCGGGCCCAGCCGGATCTGCAGGGCAAGCCCCCGGCCATCCAGGAGAAGATCATCCAGGGCCGCCTGGAGAAGTTCTACACCGAGCGCTGCCTGGTGGACCAGATCTTCATCCGCGACCCGGAGGGGAAGCAAAAGATCCGCGACCTGCTCAAGGCCGCCGCCAAGGAGCTGGGCCAGCCCGTGACGGTGGCGGCGTTCGCCCGCTTCCGCCTGGGTGAGGGGATCGCAAAGCCCGCGGCGGGCTGATCCGTCCACCCGGATCGGCCCGGGAGGCTCCCGTGCCAGAGCTGAAGTACCGACGAATCCTGCTGAAGCTGAGCGGCGAGGCGCTGGCCGGGGAGCTGGCGTACGGCATCAGCACGGACGTCGTGCGGTTCATCGCCGAGGAGGTGCGCGACGTCCACCACCTCGGCGTGCAGATCGGCATGGTCATCGGCGGGGGCAACATCTTCCGCGGCGTCGAGGCCAGCGTCAAGGGAATGGACCGCTCCTCGGCGGACTACATGGGCATGCTGGCCACGGTCATCAACGGGCTAGCCCTGCAGGATGCCCTCGAGAAGGTCGGCGTGGACACGCGGGTGCAGACGGCCATCGAGATGCGCGAGGTGGCCGAGCCGTTCATCCGCCGGCGCGCCATGCGGCACCTAGAGAAGGGGCGGGTCGTGATCTTCGTGGGCGGCACGGGGAACCCCTATTTCACCACGGACACGGCGGCGGCCCTCCGGGCCATGGAGATCAACGCCGACGTCGTCTTCAAGGCCACCAAGGTGGACGGGGTCTACACCGCCGATCCCAAGAAGGATCCCACCGCCACCAAGTTCGACGAGCTCACCTACCTCGAGGTGCTGAGCCGCCGGCTGAAGGTGATGGATTCCACCGCCATTTCGCTGTGCATGGACAACGGGTTCCCCATCGTGGTCTTCAATCTCTTGGAGAAGGGGCGACTGCGCCAGCTGGTGTTCGGCGAGCGCGTCGGGACCCTGGTGCGGGGAGGCTGAGACGCCATGCAGGACATCATCCGGAAGGCCGAGCAGGACATGAAACGCGCGCTGGAAGCGTCTGCCAAGGAGTTCAGCGCCATCCGAACGGGGCGGGCCTCGACGGCGCTGCTGGACGGGATCCACGTGGACTACCACGGGACCGTCTGCTCGCTGCAGCAGGTGGCCAACCTGGCGACGCCGGAGCGGCGGCTGATCACCATCCAGCCGTGGGACCCCTCCACGATCCCTGCCATCGAGAAGGCCATCCTCAAGTCCGACCTGGGGATCACGCCCACCAACGACGGCAAGATGATCCGCCTGGCGGTTCCCTCGCTCACCGAGGAGCGCCGCAAGGAGCTGGTCAAGGTCGTGCGGCGAATCGCGGAGGAGGGGCGGGTGGCCATCCGCAACCTCCGGCGCGATGCCAACGAGACGCTGAAGAAGCAGGAGAAGGCCAAGACGATCTCCGAGGACCTGGTGCGCAAGGGCATGGACCAGATCCAGGACCTGACCAACCGCACCATCAAGCACCTCGACGAGGCCCTCGAGAAGAAGGAAAAGGAGATCATGGAGTTCTAGTCCAGGGTCCCGCCCCGCGCGGGATCCTGGACGGGGAGACCATGCACCGGCAACGGGTCCTCAGTGCGCTGCTGCTGATTCCCGCGTTTCTCCTGCTCGTCCACTACGGCACCCCCTTTCACTTCTCGCTGCTCGTGGGTCTGGCCATCGCCCTGGGTGCCTGGGAGTTCGCCCGGCTCTGCCCGGCGCCGGGCGACCGGCTGCTGGCGGGCGTGACCGTCGCGGGGGCGCTCGCCTGGCACGGCGCGCTCCTGGCGGGGACGAGCCCCGCGGCCGTCGGCGTCGCCTTGGCCGCGATCGGCCTCGTCCGCGCCGTGGCCCGGCCCCCCGCCTTCCGGGATCGCCTGCTCCAGGGGGCGTGGGGCCTCCTGGGCGCCGTGTACGTCGGGGGCATGCTGGGTACCGCCAGCCTCGTCCGGGCCCTGCCGGACGGGCGGCAGTTCGTGTACTACCTGGTCTTCACGACCTGGGCCGCGGACACCGCAGCCTTCTACGTCGGCTCCCGGTACGGCCGCCGGCTCCTGGCGCCCGCGGTGAGCCCCCGGAAGACCGTGGAGGGGGCCGCCGCCGCCCTGGTGACGATCCTGGTCGTGGCCGTGGCGGGCTCGCCGTGGGTGTGGCCCCGGCTGGCGTGGGCCGCGGCGGCGGGCGCCGGGGTGCTGCTGGGTCTGGTGGGTATCCTCGGGGATCTCTGCGAGTCGGCGGTGAAGCGCGCCGCGGGGGTGAAGGACAGCGGCGGGATCATCCCCGGACACGGCGGCGTCCTGGATCGCCTGGACAGCCTGATGTTCGCGTGCCCGGCCCTCTACGCGCTCCTCTGGCTGGGCTGGCTGTGATCGGGCGCGGGAGGTGGCGGGGGCGAGCCCGGACAATTCACGAAGAACTTGTGAATTGTCCGGGCTAAATGGCCAATGATCAATTTGGCAAGTTCCAAGCGCGGACTGCGGCTCCTCACACCGTGATGGCCCGACTTACAACGGGCGGTGTCTCACTTGGTCATTGCTCGATTGGGATTTGGTCATTCTCGCAGTATTCACGAAAGAGTTCGCGAATACTGCGGGCGAGGCTTCCCGAGCCGGGCGCGCCTCGGCCTGGCGGTCGGGGGCGGCCTGCTCTCGGCGCTGGCGTTCCCGCCGTGGGATCTCGGCCTCGTCGCCTTTGTCGGCCTGGTGCCGCTGTTTCTCGCTCTCGACGGGGCGGCGAGACGGCAAGCGGCGTGGCTCGGCTACGCGTGGGGGCTGGCTTTCTACCTGGCAACCGTCTGGTGGGTCATCAACACGATGACCACCTACGGGAAGATGCCGCTGCCCCTGAGCGTGGTGGCCCTCGGGCTCATGTGCGGGGTGCTGGCCGGGTACCCGGCGGCATTCGCCTGGCTGGTGGCGGCCGGCCGCGACCGCCTGGCCCTGCCGCGAGTGATCCTGCCCGTCGTAGCGGCACTGCTCTGGACCGCACTGGAGCTGCTCCGGACCTACTTGTTCTCCGGCTTCCCCTGGCTCCTGCTCGGCGTCAGCCAGTACCGGCAGCCCACCATCCGGCTCCTGGCCGCGGCGACGGGCGTCTATGGGATCTCCTGGCTGCTGGTCCTGGTCAACGGGAGCATGGCGAGCGTGGCCACCGACTGGCTGAGCCCGGAGGCGGCGCGCCTCCGGGGGCGCGCCGCCTTAATGCCGGTCGGGGTGGCGGCGCTGGCGCTGGCGGCGGCCGTGCTGTATGCGCACATCGGCTGGCACGATCCGGCGCAGGGGCCGACCCTCCGGGTAGGGTTGCTCCAGGGCAACATCGATCAGTCGCTCAAGTGGGACCGGGGCTACCAGACGGCCACGCTGGAGATCTACGAGCGGCTGGCGCGCGGAGTCATGGCCGAGCGGCCCGGCCTCCTGGTCTGGCCGGAGACGGCGGTGCCGTTCTTGCTCCGCCGCGAGGCGGAACTTAGCCAGCGGGTCCTGAGCTTCGCCGCGGACATCCAGGTCCCCATGCTCGTCGGCAGCCCGGATCTCGGCGAGGACGGCCTGTTCTACAACAGCGCCTTCTTGATCGACCGGGATGGACGCATCGCGGGCCGGTACGACAAGCGGCACCTCGTGCCCTTCGGGGAGTACGTGCCCCTGCACTGGCTGTTCTTCTTCCTGGACAAGCTGGTGGTGGGCATCGGGGATTTCGGACGGGGCCGCAGCCCCGCCGTGCTCCGCACCGACGGCGCTCGCTTCGGCGTGATGATCTGCTACGAGGTCATCTTCCCCGCCGAGGTGCACGAGTTCGTCCTGGGCGGCGCTCAGTTCCTGGTCAACATCACCAACGACGCGTGGTTCGGGCGGAGCGGCGCGCCGTACCAGCACCTGGCCATGGCGGCCATGCGGGCGGTCGAGAACGGCACCTACCTCGTCCGGGCCGCCAACACGGGGGTGAGCGCCATCATCGCCCCGAGCGGGGAGATCGTGGCCGCGACCGACATCTTCACCCGGACGGCGCTGGTCGGGAGCATCCGTCTGCGGCATGGGGAGACACCCTATGCCCGGACCGGCGACCTGCTGGCGTGGGGGTGCGCGGCGTTCCTGGCGGCGTACGTTGCCGCGCTGGTCGCAGCAAGGCAAAGGGCAAAGCGCAATTGAGCAAAGGGCAAAGGGCACGTCAGAGGATCCGGTCGCGGTTGATCATTGCTTTCTTGCTTTATTGAACAATTGCTTTTTCTTCTGCTTGTCCTTTCCCGGTGGACGGTTTCCCGGTCTTCTCGTATGCTCTGAAACAGATTGCCGGCCCGGGGCCGGCGATGGGAGGAGCTCATGATTCCCGATCTGGAGCGCGGCCTGGACGAGCTGCAGCGCAAGCTTGAGCAGCTCAAGGTGTATCTTTGACCTGCCGGGGAAGACGGCACGGCTGACGGCGCTGGAGGAGATGACCGCGGCGCAGGACTTCTGGACCGATCCGGACAAGGCACAGAAGATCCTCAAGGAGCAGAGCGATCTGCGCGCGCTGCTGGACCGTCACGCCGGCCTCGCCAAAGAGGTGGAGGACCACAAGGTCCTGCTCGAGCTGGCCTCGGACCACGATGACCTCGAGACCCTGCGGGAGGTCACCCAGGGGCTCGAGGGCCTGCGGAAGGAGGTCCGGACGCTCGAGCTGCAGACCGCTCTCGCCGGCGAGTACGACCGGGGCAATGCCATCGTCAGCATCAACCCCGGGGCCGGGGGAACCGAGTCCCAGGACTGGGCGGAGATGCTGCTGCGGATGTACCTGCGCTGGTGCGAGTCCAAGGGTTTCAAGACCGAGCTCATCGAGCTGCTCGGGGGCGAAGAGGCCGGCATCAAGAACGCCACCTTCACCGTGACCGGCGCCTACGCCTACGGGTATCTGCGGGCCGAGAGCGGGGTGCACCGGCTGGTGCGCATCTCGCCTTTCGATGCCAGCAAGCGGCGGCACACCTCGTTCGCATCGGTGTTCGTCTACCCCGAGATCTCCGACGACATCGACGTCAAGATCGAGGAGAAGGACCTGCGCATCGACACCTACCGGGCGGGCGGGCACGGCGGACAGCACATCAACGTGACCGACTCGGCGGTGCGCATCACGCACCTGCCCACCGGCATCGTGGCCACCTGCCAGAACGAGCGCTCCCAGCACAAGAACAAGGCCATGGCCATGAAGGTGCTGCGGGCGCGGCTGTACGACCACTACCGGCGCGAGCAGGACGAGCAGCTCTCCAAGCTGGAGGGCGACAAGGCGCCCATCGCCTGGGGCAGTCAGATCCGCTCCTACGTCCTGGCCCCGTACCAGCTGGCCAAGGATCACCGGACCGGCGAGGAGACGGGGAGCGTCAATGCGGTCCTGGACGGCGATCTGGACCGGTTCATCGAGGCGTACCTGTTCAAGCCGCCCGAGCCGGCGCGCTGAGCCGGGCTGCTGAAAAAGGCCCATTCTGCGGCGTTGGCACGCCCGGGTACCCGTCGGCCCAGGGGCCGATGGGTGAGTCGCTGCGGCGTACCTCCAGTACGCCTGGACCCACCTGCGGTGGGTACCCCGCCTGTGGCGTGCCGCCTTGCATCTGGGCCTTTTTGAGCAGCCCGGGGCACTGGGTTCTTCGGTTGCTCGAATCAAGTTTCCCAAGGGAGAGGAGGCGCAGCGTGGCTGAAGCTGACGAGGACGTGCGTGCGGAGCTGGAGCGGCTGCGCCGGGAGAACGAGGCGCTTAAGGCCGGCGCCACCCGGGCCACCTCGATCCGGGTGAGCGAGAAGGGCGGCGTGTCGGTCTACGGGCTGGGGCGATTTCCCGTCACGCTGTACAAGGAGCAGTGGCTCAAGCTCCTGGCCATGGCCGACGAGATCCAGCGCTTCATCGCGGAGCACGAGTCCGAGCTGAAGACCAAGGGCTGAGCTCGGATTATTCACAGAGAACTCGTGAATAATCCGAGCTTACCTGATCAGTAGTGATTCCCGCCTGCAGGGGGAGGATTCTCGGCGTCGGGAGGACAAGCGCGCAGTGTCACGGCGCACCGATGGCGCTTGATCCGTTCTGGACCACCGACCGCAAGGGTTGCTCCTAAGCCCGCATTGTTCGCGAGCAATGCGGGCTGGACGCGCTCAGCGGGGCTCGAGGAGCAGGCGGCGAGGGTTCTCGTGGGTCATCAGGCGGAGATCGCCCCGCGAGATTCCCGCCGCCTCCAGCTGCTGCAGGAACGCGCCCAGGCCGTGGGCCGGCGGGGGGTTGAAGGTCTGGCCGAGGTCGCCGGCGAGGATGCAGGAGGCGGGACCGATCTCCCGGATGGCGTGGGCGATGACCTCGACCGGGAGGTTGTCCAACCCCGGCGTGCACTGGGCAAAACAGTGCTCGAGAAATGCGCCGCAGGCGGCCATGGCCCGCTGCTGCTGGATGCTGGCGCCGATCGACCGCCCGCTCGGGTGGTTGGCCACCATGCGCCTGACGCCCGTGCCGGCCGCGTAGCGGAGGAGGGCGATGGACTCCTCCGGCGAAACGTGGCCGGTCCCCAGCACCGCGTCGTGCTGGGCCACCAGCCGCACGATCTCGCGCACCTCCTCCCGCAGGTCCCCGGCATCGGTCACGAGGGAGATCGCCCGGGCCGGGGGGACATCGGGCGGGGTGAGCAGGCGCAGGATGCCAGACTGGTAGAGCGAGACGGTGTGGCGCGAGTGCGCCACGGGCATCCAGACGAACGTCCCCCCGTGCCTGAGGCAGCGGTCGACCGCTACCGGGTTCAGGCCCCCCACCGGCCAGTCCAGCACCACGCCCCCGAAGGCCTGCAGACCCGGGAACAGCGCATTCACGGCGTGGGCCCGATCCGTCGTGGGCTGGGCGATGTCCTTGAAAACGATGCCGGCCATTCCGGCCTGCTGGGCCTCCCTGGCGGCCCCCAGGAAGTCTCGGCACCGGGGCACCGTATCCGGCCAGACGTGCAGGTGCGTGTCGTACGCCCCCTGCAGGAGGGAGGCGGCATCGGCGCTCCCCGCTCGAATAGCGGATTCCGGTCCGGGCAACTCGCTGTGCATTGCCTGCCCCCTTCGCGACGGAGCGTGAACGGCGAGGATCGCGACCGATCTCCCGCGGTGCGGGTCGGTGCTGTTATAGACGATCGGATGGGCGGTGCACAATCCCTTTCGCGCGGCAACGAGCCCCTCGAGGCCGGATTGTTCACGTGTCCATCGGGCATAATCCGGGCGAATTGACAGGGCGGGCGGGTTGGTATAGAAGGGCGGTGCCAAGCGCGGCCGCGCGCCCGGTCTGGCAACACGCACACCCTTAGGCAGCTTTATTGAAAAGGAGTCGACCGTGAAGGGAATGGCTCGGGTGTTCCTGCCGATTGTGCTCCTGGCCCTTGCCGTCGTGCATCCGTCCGTGAGCAGCGGGGCCGCCGGGACCATCGCCGTGGGGATGAGCATCGACCCGCGGACGCTGGACCCCCGCTCCATCGGGGGCGACCTGGCCTGGACGGAGATGCACCACGTCCTCGAGCCGCTGCACGAGTACGACAACGAGGGCGTGCTGCACCCGATGCTCGCCGAGTCGTACCGGCGGGTGAACGATCTCACCTGGCAGTTCAAGCTCCGCAAGAACGTCAAGTTCCACAACGGGGAGCCCTTCACGGCGGCCTCCGTCAAGTACACGATCGAGAGCGCCCTGGACCCCAACCTCAAGTTCGTGAACGCCCACTACGTGCGCGACGTGGCGAAGGTGGAGATCATCGACGAGCACACCGTGAACCTCGTCACCAAGACCCCGACGCGCTCCATGCTCACCAACCTGGCGTGGGTGTACATGCTCCCGCCCAAGGCGGCCCAGGAGCTCGGGGATCGGTTCGGGACGAACCCCATCGGCACCGGCCCCTTCAAGTTCGTGCGCTACGTCGCCAACGCTGAGGTCGAGATGGCGGCCAACGAGGGCTACTGGGGCACGCCGCCCAAGACCAAGAGCCTGATCTGGAAGGCGCTCCCCGAGGACGCGACCCGCAACGCGGCGCTGGAGGCCGGCGAGGTGCAGGCGGTGCCCAACGTGTCCCCGGACGTCATCGCCCGCCTGAGGGGCAACCCGAACCTCGACGTTGTGGTGATCGACGGGACCCGGATCGTCCACCTCGCCTTCTCGCTGGGCCGCCCGCCCTTTGACAACGTGAAGGTCCGCCAGGCCTTCAACTACGCCGTCGACCGCAAGGCCCTGGTCGAAACCATCCTGGGGGGGATGGGGGCCGTCGCCGACCGGCACTACTTCCATCCCACCACCTACGGCTTCAACGAAAAGCTGGCGCCTTACAGCTTCGATCCCGCCAAGGCCAAGGCGCTGCTCGCCGAGGCCGGCCACCCCAACGGGATCAAGGTCAAGTTCGGCTGCCCGCAGGGCCGGTATCTCCGCGACAAGGTGATCTGCGAAGCCATCGTGGAGCAGTTCAAGAAGTCTGGGATCACCAGCGAGTTCGAGGCGCTCGAGTGGGGGAGCTTCTGGGACAAGGCCGTCAAGTCGCGCGTCTACGACCTGTACCTGCTCTCCTGGGGCGGCTCCGTCGACCCCCAGCAGCAGCTCAGCTTCTGGTTCGACTCGCGCAACAGCCCGATCAAGTACAGCAACGCCAGGCTGGACCAGCTGATGGTCGACGGCCAGCGGGTGATGGAGCCCGCCAGGGGCAAGGCGATCTACCAGGAGATCCAGGACATCCTCTGGGCGGACATGCCGTGGGTCCCCCTCTACTTCCAGCCGGAGATCTTTGCCAGGAACAAGAACGTGAGCGACATGAACATCCGCCGGGTGGTGCCGCTCCTGGACTTTCGCCGGGCGTCCATGAAGCCCTAGCCCGTAGCGTTCGCGGATGAAGCTCGCGAACACTGCGGGCTTAAGGGGAACTCTTGCGGTCGGCGCTCCGGGACGGATCCCGCGTCGCCGGTGCCCCGTGACACTGCACCCATCCCGCGGGACGCCGGACGGGTACGCGGTCCGTCCACCATCCAGTATCCTCCCGTCGCAGGCGGGAATCGCGACTGGTCAGGTAAGCCCGGATCATTCACGCGTCCTTCGTGAATGATCCGGGCTAGCCGGGAGCGAGCACGGTGAGCGGTCGTCTCCTGCTCCGTCGCCTCATCCGGTCGGTGCTGGTGCTCCTCGGCACCACCATCATCATCTTCGCCACGGTCCGGGTGATCCCGGGCGATCCGGCGCGTCTCATGCTGCCCGCAGACGCCACCGCCGAGGACGTGGAGCGCTTCCGCGAGCGGATGGGATTCGACGAGCCCGTCTACCGGCAGTACGGCACCTATCTCAAGGGGCTGCTCGTCGGCGATCTGGGGCGATCCATGCGGTACCGCCGGCCGGTCCTGGAGCTGGTGCTGGAGCGCCTGCCGGCGACCATCGAGCTGGCCGGCGTGGCCGCCATCCTGGCGGTGCTCGTCGCCGTGCCGGCCGGCATCGTCTCCGCGATCAAGCGCGATTCCCTGTACGACAACGCCTTCATGTTCCTCAGCGTCTTCGCCCAGTCGGTGCCGATCTTCTGGCTGGGCATCGTCATGATCCTCGTCTTTTCGGTGCAGCTGCACTGGCTGCCGACCTCCGGGCGGGGCACGCTGCGGCAGCTCATCCTGCCGGGCATCGCCCTGGCGACCTACATCAGCGCCCTCCTGGCGCGGCTCACCCGATCCTGCATGCTCGAGGTCCTGATGCAGGACTACGTGCGGACCGCGCGCGCGAAGGGACTGCGGGAGCTCAGCGTCACCTGCCGTCACGCGCTGAAGAACGCCGTCGTACCGATCGTGACCGTGCTGGGCCTGCAGATCGGGACGCTCCTGGGGGGATCCGTGATCGTCGAAACCGTCTTTGCCTGGCCGGGCATCGGCACGCTGGCGGTGGGCGCCATCTACAACCGCGATTACCCCCTGATCCAGGGCACCGTGCTCATCGCGGCGGTCATGTTCGTCGTCACCAACCTGGTGGTGGACCTCGTCTACCTGTACCTGGACCCCCGGATCCGTTACGGGTGATCGCCGATGCCCGACATCCGCGCGAGCGCCGTGGCCCCGGGAGCGGGCAGGGAGTCGCCCGGGAGGCTCGCCAAGGCGTCGCGCGCCTTCCGCCGAAACAAGGCGGCCAGCGCGGGAGGCGCCATCCTGCTGGCGCTCGTGCTGTGCGCCCTCTTCGCCCCCCTCCTGGCGCCGTGTGATCCGAGCGAGCAGAACCTGTACGAGCGGCTGAAGCCGCCCCTGTGGGCGGGGGAGGCGCGGAAGACCTACATCCTCGGGTCCGATCACCTGGGCCGCGATCAGCTGAGCCGCCTGATCTTCGGCGCGCGCGTGTCGCTGCTCGTGGGCCTCTCGGCGGCCACCCTGTCCGGGTTTCTGGGGATGCTCTTCGGCGGGCTGGCGGGGTATCTGGGCGGGCGTACGGACGAGGCCATCATGGGCCTCGCCGACATCCAGCTCGCCTTTCCCAGCATCCTCCTGGCTTTGGTGGCGGTGGCCATTCTCGGGCCGGGCCTGCTGAACGTCATCATCGTGTTCTCGGCCACGAGCTGGGTTCCCTACGCGCGCACCTTGCGCGCCTCCATCCTCTCGGTCAGGGAGCAGCCGTACGTCCTGGCCTCGCAGGCCCTGGGCTGCAACCGCCTCAAGATCCTCTGGGCGCACGTGCTCCCTAACGCCGTCATCCCCCTGATCGTCATCGCCTCGTTCCAGATGGCGACGCTGATCACGCAGGAGGCGGCGCTGAGCTTTCTGGGCGTGGGCGTGCCCCCCAGCATCCCGTCCTGGGGCAACATGATGGCGGACGGGCGCGAATACCTGCAGGGCGCGTGGTGGCTGTCGACCCTGCCCGGGATCGCGCTGATGGCGGTCGTCCTCGGGATCAACTTCCTGGGCGATGGCCTGCGCAGCGCCATCGACCCTCTCATGCGCAGCTAGCCGCGGCGGGATGCCGCGGCGGAATGGGACAGGAGAGCTTCGGATGAGACTGGTGGGCACGATCGCACTGGTCACGGGCTCGGCCAGGGGAATCGGCCGGGGCATCGCGCTGGCCTTTGCGCGCGAGGGGGCCGACCTGGCGCTGGCCGACACGGCGGCGCTCGACGGGGTGGAGGCCGAGATCCGTCAGGCGGGTCGCGACGCCCTGAGCGTTGCCGCGGACGTCACCCGGGAGGAGCAGGTGGCTCGCCTGGTCGAGCGGACGCTGCAGCGCTTCGGGCGGATCGACGTCCTGGTCAACAACGTCGGCACCATCGTCATGCCCGGCGAGATCCTGGAGACCACGCTGGAGGCGTGGGAGACGATGATGGCCACGAACGCCCGGAGCGTGTTCCTGTGCACCCGGGCCGTGCTGCCGGGCATGATCCAGCGCCGGCAGGGGAAGATCATCAACATCTGCTCGGTCGCCGGGCTCCGGGCGTTGCCCAACCGGGCGGCCTACTGCGCCTCCAAGCACGCCGTGACCGGCTTCACCAGATGTGCGGCGCTGGACATGAAGCCCTACGGCATCGCCGTCAACGCGATCTGTCCCGGGGCCGTGCACACGCCCCTCACCGACTATTCCCGGCCGGACGCCGACAAGCGCGGCTGGATGCAGCCGGCGGAGATCGCCGACGTGGCCGTGTTTCTGGCCTCGCCCGAGGCCCGCGCCATCACCGGCGCCGTCCTGGAGGTGAGCGGCTGGGCGGGGTAGCAGGCTGGTGAAAAGGGCCCAGCTGCTGGGACCCATCCTCCGGATGGGTGCCCCGCGCGCTCGGGCACTCGCTGCGGCGTACCTCTAGTACGCCTCGCTCGGGCTTCGGCGCGCCGCCTTGCATCTGGGCCTTTTTGACCAGCCTGCCCAGAGGGATTCACCGCGGACGGGGGCCAGCATGGATCCAGGTCGCGATCTGGGGATTGGCGGGAAGGTGGCGATCGTCACCGGGGGCGGTCGGGGCATCGGGCTCGCCGCGGCGAGACTCCTGGCGCGCTGGGGCTCCGACGTGATCGTCGCGGACATCGACCCGGAGGCGGGAGGGGCGGCCGTCGCGGAAATCGGCGCGACGGGCGGCACGGCGACGCATGTCGGCCTCGACGCCTGCGACGAGTCAGCGGTGGCGCGGCGCTTCGAGGAGATCGCCGCCGGCCGGGGCCGAATCGATATCCTGGTCAATGCCGTCGGCGGGGGCGAGCCCGCCAGCCTGCAGGAGATCAGCGGGGTCGCCTGGGATCGGATGGTCGCCTTCAACGCGCGGAGCTGCTTCCTCTGTGCCCGGGAGGCGGCACGGCACATGGCGAAGACCGGCGGGGGCCGCATCGTCAACGTGTCGTCGCTGGCCGGCGTCACGTGCAGCCCGCTCCAGGGCGCGCACTACAGCGCTGCCAAGGCAGCCGTGATCGGACTCACGCGGCACCTGGCGCGGGAACTGGGGCCGCTGGGGATCACCGTCAATGCCACCGCCCCCGGTGCGACCCTGACGGAGCGCATCGCGCGGCGGATCAGCCCGGAACTCGCGGCGGAGTTCGCAGCGCGCATCCCCCTGAGGCGCCTCGCCACCCCGGAGGACCAGGCGGGGGCAATCTTGTTCCTGGCCTCCTCCCTGGCCGGCTACGTCACAGGGGTCACGATCGACGTGAGCGGCG
>Ga0316622_100001171_pt1 | contig 16732 bp, 8 predicted proteins | sample OWC_Aug_OW2_C1_D_FD_207646 | JGI IMG/M metagenome (GOLD analysis project Ga0316622, IMG submission 207646) | Wetland soil microbial communities from Old Woman Creek delta, Ohio, United States - OWC_Aug_OW2_C1_D5_C | ecosystem: Environmental > Terrestrial > Soil > Wetlands | place: USA: Ohio... | reverse complement strand
CGCCGACGCCGTGCATCCCGGCTACGGCTTCCTGGCGGAGAACGCCGCGTTCGCGGAGATCTGCCAGAACTACGGCGTCAAGTTCATCGGCCCCTCGGCGGAGTCGATCCGCCTCATGGGCGACAAGATCGAGGCGCGCCGGGCGGTGCAGAAGGTCAAGGTGCCGATCGTCCCCGGGAGCGACGGAGCGATCACGGAGGAGGAGGAAGGTCTCCGGGTCGCCAAGGAGATCGGTTTCCCCGTGATCGTCAAGGCGGCCGCGGGCGGCGGCGGCCGGGGGATGAAGATCGTCCACAGCCCGGCCTCGTTCATCAACGCGTTCCTCACCGCCCAGTCCGAGGCCCTGTCGGCCTTCGGCGTGCCCGACGTGTACGTGGAGAAGTATTTCGACAACGCCCGCCACGTGGAAGTCCAGGTGATGGGAGACCGCCACGGCAACGTCATCCACCTGGGGGATCGGGACTGCTCGATCCAGAGGAGGCACCAGAAGCTGATCGAGGAGGCTCCCGCGCCCGCGCTGCCTTCACGTGTCCGTCGCGCCCTGTGGAAGGCGGCGGTCGATGCGGCGGTCGGGGTGAACTACAATAACGTGGGGACGGTGGAGTTCCTGTATGTCCCCGACGGGGAGTTCCATTTCCTGGAGATGAACACCCGGATCCAGGTGGAGCACCCCGTGACGGAGATGATCACCGGCGTGGACATCGTCCGCGAGCAGATCCGGATCGCGGACGGCAAGAAACTCCGGTACGCCCAGAAGGACGTCCAGTTCCGGGGGCACGCCATCGAGGTGCGCATCAACGCGGAGGACCCGGAAACGTTCCTTCCCTTCCCGGGGCCGATCCATGCCTGCGTCTTCCCGGGAGGGTTCGGGATCCGCGTCGACACCGCGGTCTACCCGGGGTACACGGTCCCCTCGACGTACGATTCGCTCCTGGGGAAGCTGATCGTCCACGGCGACGACCGGGGCGAGGCGATCATGCGGATGCGGCGCGCCCTAGAGGAAGTACGGATCGAGGGGGTCCGCACGACCGTTGCGTTCCACAAGAAGATGATGGTGAACTCCGACTTCGTCGAGGCGAGACTCTCGACGAACTTCCTGGAGAATCAGCGGCCGTGACCCGGACGACCAGCCATGGCGGCAAATACCGGCGGGCAGGAGCGCGGTAGACCGTGGGTTTCCTCGATTCCATCAAGAAGATGTTTTCCTCCCGGGAGGGCGAGGACAGGGCCTCCCTGTCGAAGAAGGTGCAGTCCTCCCCCAACGACCCGCAGGCCCGGCAGAAGCTCGGGATCTTCCTCATGCGCCAGGGGGAAGTTGTCGAGGGGCTGGACCAGCTGGCCCGGTCGGCGGTCCTCTACGAAAAGGACGGATTCGCCACCAAGGCGATCGCCGTCCTGCGCCAGATGCTCAAGCACGACCCGGGGAACAACGATTTCCAGAAGTGGATCATCCGGCTGCTGGCGCAGGAAGGGCTTTCGGCCGATGCGCAGGCGGAGGTGCGGAAGGTCGCCACCGAGCCGGGACGTTTCTCCTCGGACGAGCAGCGACTCGACTTCTTCCGTCAGACCGCGGAGTACCTGCCGAGGAACCCCCTCCCGCGCATGTACATCTGCGACGTCCTCCGGGGACAGAAGAAGCTCCTGGAAGCGGTGAACGAGCTCGAGAAGGCGGCCCCATCGACCGTGACGACGGGGATGTACCCGGAGTTCGGCGAGCGGCTGAAATCCCTCGTCGTGCTCTCCCACGGCGACCTCGCGGTGATCGAGCCGTGCGGGTTCCTCTGGGTGTCGGTGGGGATGCTGGAGGAGGGGATCGCCCTGCTCGAGCGGGTGGTCGAGTCCGTCGAACAATCGGGGGATGCCTGGCGCGCGGGAGAGATGCGGGAGGTGATCGACGCGGTCCGGAGCGGGTGGGACGTCCTTTCCGCGCGCGCGTTCTCCTTCGCCGAGGCACGCACCCGTCTGGCGGAGCCGGCCGTGGACGAGCATTTCCCTACCTCCCCGGGAGATCCCCGCTGGACGCCCTCTGCCGCGGAGAAGCCGCAGGCCGCATCGGGAGAGACCGGATACCAGGAAGAGGACAGCATCGTCCGGAGCGCGCTGGGCCGGTTGCAGGCCAAGGTCCAGGAGGAGATCGGGGACACGGACCTGGAGGCGCGCTACAACCTGGGGATCGCCTACAAGGAAATGGGTCTCCTGGAGGAGGCGGTGATGGAATTCCGCCTGGCGATGAAGCGGGCCGATCTGCTGGTGGGCTCCTCCTCGCTCCTGGCCGACACGCTCTCCGAGCAGGGGGACCTGGACGCCGCCGCCGCGGTGCTCGAGGAAGTCCTTGCGGCCGGTGGCATATCCGACGAGGAGCGGAGGGACCTGCGGTACCACAAGGCGGTGCTCCTCTCCCGGGGGGGGAGGGAGGAGGAGGCCCGGGAGATCTTCCAGGCCCTCTACGGGGAGGCGCCGGAGTACCGCGATGTGAAGGCGCGGACGGAGCGGTATCGCTCCTAGCCAGGGACCGGCGACTCCGGTTCCCGTTGCATTCCCGGTCGGATTTATGGTAGAGATGGCAAGGCAGGCGGGCGTAATTCAGGGGTAGAATGCAAGCTTCCCAAGCTTGACGTCGCCGGTTCGAATCCGGTCGCCCGCTCCATCGCGAAATCTCCGGTCCGGCGGACCGGAAATCCATACAGGGCCTCGCCCCCGTCGGGGGAGAGGCCCTTCGCTTTCGGGGGTTTTCCTCTATAATTGATCCATGGCGAGGCGATGGGTGCGGTGGACCGGGGGCGGCCTGCTCGTCGTCCTCCTCCTGCTTCTGGGGTGGCGGGTTTCCCTCGAGATTCCGGAGCGGCTGTCCGGCCTCGAGCGGTCGTTGCTCGATGCGGCCGCGCGGTTCGGCCTTCAGATCCGGTACGGTAGCCTGAAGTTCCATCCCCTGCACCTGCGTGTTTCCATCGACAACATCGCGGTGACCGATGGTCTCGCCGGCGTTCCGCTGGGTACCGCGGGGTCCGTCGACGTTTCGATCTCCCCCCTCCGGTACCTCGCCGGCGATCTCCCGGTCTCCCGGATCCGCGTCCGGAATTTCCGCCTCCATGCGGGCGAGGCGAATCGGGAACTCTACGGGAAGCTTTCCTCCGGGAAGGGGGAGCCTTCAGGCGGGGAGCTCCCGGAGATCCTCCTCCTCGAGGGATCGGTCCGGCTGGGCCCGATCGGACCGCTACGGCGGTTCGAGGCGGACGTCCGGGAGGTCCGCATCCGCACCGCCCGGTTCCTGGGGACCCGCGTCACCGCCACGGTGGAGCACGCTTCCGGGGAGATCGACTTGGCCGGCGCGGGAGCAGCCGCATGGCCGTACCCGTCGATGGAAGCGGACCTCCTGCACAAGGACGGCGTGCTCCGGGTGAGGCGACTGAAAGCGTCCGGGAATGGTTCCACGGCGCTGTTGTCCGGCGCCTTCGACACGCGCAGGGAAATTCTCGACGGGAAGCTCTCCGGGGAGATTGACCTGGCGCGCTGGGTCGCCGCCGGTGCACCCGGCGCGCGGCTTGCGGGTTCCGTTGCCCGCGAAGGGAAGGTGGAGGTCTCCGCAACGGTCTCCGGAACGTTGGCGGACCCGCGGGGAACGGGCAGGATCCTGCTCCGGAGCGTTGCCCTCCCCGGCCTTCCCCGGGCGGACGGCGAGGCGGAGCTGTCCCTGGTAGGTCGGGTCGTGCAGGTGACGCGCCTCCGGTCGAAGATCTGGGGAGGGACGCTGGAAGCCACCGGCCGGTACGACGTTGCGGGCGGGACCGTCGAAGGGAAGGCTTCCCTCCTGAGGGTTTCCCTGGCTGCGGTGCCCTGGGACGCCTTCGGGACGCCGGTTCGGTTGGCCGGCACCGGGGATCTTTCGATCCTCGTGGAGGGCGGGCCGGGACGGCTGCGGGGGAGCGTGTCCCTGTCCCTGCCGGACGGGGTGGAGCGGCCTCCCGGGTCCGGAGAGGACCGGCTTCTGTTGCGCGTTCCTCTCTCCGCGGAGGCTGTCGGAGAACTGCGGGACGGAAAGGAGCTCCGGATCGATGCCCTCCGGATTCGGGCGGGGGTGGCCGAAACCCGGGGGGAGGGATCCGTGTCCCTCGCCGGGCGGACGGTACGGATGCGGGGGGTCGTGACGGTCCCGGCGGGCAAGGCGGCGGATTACGGTTTGGGGTATCCCCTCTCCTGGGGGAAAGCGGAAGGAACCTGGGAACTCTCCGGGCCCGCGGCCGCCGTCCATGTCGCGGCGGACCTGCAGGTGGATTCCCTGGCGGCCTGGTCGTTGTCCCCGGTCCCCTTCCGGTTGAAGGCGGAAGGGGAGCCAGTGCGGGGACTGCACTTCGTGGCGGACGTGCCGGGCCGCGCGTTCCGGGTCACGGCGACGGGTACGGTGGTTTCCCTCCTCGACCCTTCCCGGGCCCGTGGGGAGATCGCCGTGGTGGCGCGGGACGTCGACCTCTCGGAAGGGGAACGGTGGGTAACCGCCGTTGCCGCCTCGCTGGGGAAGGACGCGGGAGAACTCCCGCGGCACCTTTCGGGGATGGAAGGGACGGCGGAGGGGGACGCGCGGCTGTCCATCGCGGCGGGAAGCGTCGAGCTCTCCGGCTCCGCGCGTTCCCGCCGGTTGGTCGCCCGCGGCATCCCGCTCCACGACGTGAAGGCGGCGGGAGGGTATTCCGCCACGCCGGGGTCGGTCCGTTGGGAGGCCCGGGGTGAGGGAGGGCTTGGAGAAGGCTCGGTATGGATCGAGACGCGGGGCGGAGGGAAGGGGGATACGGAGGTTTCCGGCGGGTGCGAGAGGCTGGAGATTGCCCAGCTGTTTCCCCTGCTCAAGCGGGAAAACCCGAACGGGATCCGGGGCACCATCGACGGGCTCTTCAGATTGAGGGAAGGCCCTCATGGGTGGGAGGTTCCGCACGCCGCCGCGGAGACGAAGGAGTTCGCCGTGGGGAGCATGAAATTCGCCGACGTGCGCGTCGGAGGGAGTCTCGGAGCCTCCGAAGGGAAGTTCTCGGCCTCCTCGTCATCCCCCCGCCTGACGCTGGCCGGCGAGGTGCGGCGGGGGGGAGGCTGGCCGGTGAAGTTCGAAGTTGCCGCCGTGGATGTCCCCACGTCGTTCCTCCTCGCCGCGGCCGGACGGGGAGATTCGCCGTCCGGGGGGACGTGGAACGCCGATGTGGGCGGTGAGGTCCGCGTGGGAGATCTTCTCGAAGGGAAGCGCATTCCCGGGGAGGTCTTCCCGGCGCTCCACGCCAGCATTCGTTCAAGCGCCCCATCCGCGGGAGATGTGCGCTTCGAGGATTTCCGCGTTTCCGGGAACCGCCAGGGGGATTCGATCCGGGGTGAAATCGAGACCCGCCTCCCCGCCACCCGTCTCGCGTGGGCCGTGAACCTGCGGGAACCCTTCGGTTTCCGCCTGGAGGGCCCCTTCTCCCTCGGGGAAGCGGATGTCGCCGCGCCGAAGGATGAGAAGCGCCGCTTCTCCCTGCAGGGACGGGCCGAGATCGAGGGGGCACTGCGCGCCCTGGAGAAGACCAGCGGGACCGTGCAGGTCGAGACGGTCCGGTACCGGGAGGGAGGCCTGGAGATGACGGGCAAGGATCTCTCGGCCCGGATGGACCCCGAGGGGATCCGATGGACGGGGGGAACGATCATCGCAGCGGGGAACCCCTTGAAGGTGTCGGGCAAGGTGTCCTGGAAGGGTGACCTGGACGTCCGGCTCGACGGGAAACTGCCTGCCTCAGCCCTTCGCCTCGTTGTCCCCGACCTGTTCGAGCGGCTGGACGGGGTGCTGACGGTCGGCGTCCGTCTCGCGGGAAAGTGGGACGATCCCACGATCGTCGGGACCGGGCACGCCGAGGGGGCGACCCTCTCGTTCGCGGGGTACGGGCAGGTCTTCGAGTCGGTCCAGGCGGACGCGGTCATCAGCAGGGAGAAGATCATCTTCGAACACTTCGAGGGAAGGACCGGCGGCGGGTATTTCGACGGGAGGGGGGAGGTGCCCCTGAAAACGGACGCCGGGCAGCGGCTGTTCTTCACGGTGGACTTCCTTGACGTCCGGTACCCGTACCCGGACGATTTCCGCCCCGTCGTCCAGGGACACGCAGAGCTGATCGGGCCTCTGGAAGACCTCCTTGTGACGGGGGAGGTCGAGGTGCAGTCCGCCCGCTTCACCCGGAGCATGTATCCCGAGAGGGCGCTCGTCGACTTCAGCAAGAGGCTCGCGGACGTCGCGGCGCGCCGGGAGAAATCCGACTTTCGCGTCCGGCTCGACATCGACGTCGTCGCGGACCGGACGATCCGGTTCAAAAACAACCTCTCCGACGCCAGTGCCAGCGGGGAGTTCAAGATCGCGGGGGACAGCAGCAAGGTGATCATCCTCGGTTCGTTCGACGTCTACGAGGGGTACGTGGTGTATTACGGCAGCCGGTACGACCTGAAGCGGCTCGTCGTGGATTTCCAGGATCCGCGCAGGAACAACCCCCGGCTCGACGCCCGGGCGGAAACGAAGAAGGGAAACTACACCGTGACCGTTTTGGTCAGCGGTACGTTAGAGAAACCCGAGGTGGACTTCGCTTCCGATCCTCCGTTGAGCCGGACCGACATCGTGAGCCTCCTGTCGTTCGGCGTCACGACGCAGGCTCTTGGGTCCAACGGCACGGGCTCCGGCGGTTCCTCCGGCGCGGTCGGGTCGGCGGCCGTGTTCGTCGGCAGTTATGTCGGGGGCGTGGACGAGAAGATCCGCGGCGCGGTCGGGCTGGACCGTTTCTCCATCGAGACCGGCTTCTCCCAGACCACCCAGCAGTTCGTGCCGAGGTTCGTCGTCGGGAAATCGTTCGGGGACCGGGCCACCGTGTCCGTGTCGACCTCCGTGGGGACCTCCGCGGAAACCTCCGCCTCCGGGGAAGTGAAGCTCCGGGAGAACCTCTACCTGCAGGGGGCGTGGGAGAGCACCACGACCTCCACGAGGGGGGACATCTCCGGAGACCTGAAGGTCAAATACCGTTTCCGCCAATTCAAGGATTTGCTGCGTGGCGGAGAGTAGCCGGCTCTCCGCCCTGGTTCTCTCGGGGTGGATCGTCCTCCTGCCGTTCGCCCGGGCGACGGCGGAGGAGGGTCCGGCCTCCTCCGTCCCGTCTCCGGTCGTCTCCACACTGACTTTCCAGGTGGCCTCCCCGTACCAGCTCTCCTACGAGGAACTCAACGGCCTCGTCACCCTGCGCCCGGGGGACCCCCTCACGCCGGAAGGCGTGAGGGAGTCCATCCGGCGCCTGAACACCAAGTCGGCGTTCCGCGAGGTGACGGCGTACGTCCGGGAGGAGGGAGGCCGGGCCGACCTGCTCTTCTTCCTTCGGCCCATTCCGTTCATCGCGGAAATCGAAGTGAGGGGGCAGAAGGAGTTGACCTCTTCGCAGATCGTCACGGCATCCCGCCTGAAGCGCGGGACGGTCCTCGGGGAGAGGGACCTTGTGGAGGCGCAGGAAGCGGTCGCGTCGTTCCTCGCGCAGAAAGGGTTCACGGCGGGCCGGTGCGCGATCGAAGTTTCCTGCAGCACCGTGAACGGATCGGGCAAGGTCCGGATCGACGTGAAAGAGGGAGCCCCCGCCCTCGTGGGATCCCTGGCCTTCCCTGGCGCCTCCTTCTTTTCCGCGGAACAACTCGGCGGGATTCTCGGAGTGCAGGTCGGGGAACGGTTCGACTTCCGGCGGTGGGATCAGGGGATGGCACGCCTCCGCCGGGAGTACAAGAAGGCGGGGTTCCTGACCGTGCGCATCGAGGAATCCGCGCCCCTGTGCGGGGAGGGTGGATCTCTCTGCCCGCAGGCGACCGTGGTGGAAGGACGGCGGTACGACGTCCGGTGGGAGGGTGTCCGGGAGTTCTCTGCGGAAAAACTGTCGGACGTGGCCGGGCTCTACACCGGCGACGAGGTGACGGAGGGGGCGCTGCTGTACGACGTGCGGGAGCGGGTCCTGGCGTTCTATCGCGATAAAGGGTACCTGCAGGCGGAGGTGGCCGTCGCGCTCGGGGAGGAAACCGATGGGAGAGTGCCGCTGACCGTAGCGGTCCGGGAGGGGAAGGCGGGGCCCGTCCGGGCGATCCGGTTCGAGGGAAACCACGGGATCCCGGAGAATACCTTGCTCCGGCAGATGACCACCCGGGCGAGGGGCACGTTCCACTGGTTCACGGGGTCCGGGAAATACAGCGAGCAGGAGTGGAACCAGGACCTGAGCGCGATCGTCGGGTATTACCAGAAGGAAGGGTACGTCCGGATGCGGATCACCGGCGTGGACAACGTGTGGGACGCGGACGGGGGGGTCACCAAGGTCATCCACGTCGAGGAAGGGCAGCGGTATCGCCTCCGGGAAATTCTCTTCCGCGGGAACGACGCCTTCCTACGGACGGAACTCCTGGCGCTGATGCGAAACCGGGAGGGGGCGTTCGTCGATTATGTCGGGCTGGAACGCGACCAGGAAACGATCCTCTCGAAATACCGCGACTCGGGATTCCTCGATGCGACCGTCGAGGGGACAGTGAACTTCGACGAGGGGAAGGATAGCGTCGTCGCGCAGTTCATGATCGCGGAAGGGCCTCGATACCGGCTCGGGGCCGTCGTCGTCCAGGGGAACCTCCTGACCGGCGCCACGGTTGTGCTTCGGGAGAACACGATCCCCGCCGGTGCGTTCGCGGGGGAGACGGACATCCTGAAATTCCAGCAATCGGTGTACGGAACGGGCCTGTACAAAAGCGTACGGATGCAGCGCGTCAAGAGGCCCCAGGAACGGATCCTGGACCTCGTCGTCGAGGTGGAAGAGACGTTGTTCTTCGACGTCGAATTCGGTGCGGGGTACGGTGTCGAAACCGGCATCCGCGGCTCGGTCTTCGCCAAGGACAGGAACCTCGACGGGTTCGGCAGAAGCCTCTCCGGGCTGGCCATGGTCGGCCAGAAGGAGCAGAACTACCAGTTGCAGATGCGGGAACCGTACGTTCTGGGGAACAGGTGGAAGTGGGAGGGCGTGCTGACCGGGTCCTACCTGTACCAGGAGCGTCCCAGCTTCGGGCTGCGGAAGGCGGCCATCGTAGCCGGGATCACCCAGAAGCTTCTCGAACGGTCCACCGTTACGCTGCAGTACGTGTTCTCGCGCGACGACACGTTCGACGTCCAGCCCGGCGCGGTCATCTCGAAGGAGGACCAGGGGAAAGCCAACATCGGCAGCGTCCAGGGTCTCGTGGTCCTCGACTTCCGGGACGACCCGTTCAACCCGAAACGGGGAGTGTTCGTTTCCGGTGGGGCCGAACTGGCGAGCCTGCTGCTGGGGTCCCAGGTGGACTTTTGGTCGCTCACCGGGCAGACGAGCTATTACCTGCCCGTCGTCCGGCGGAACTCCCTCGCCCTTTCCGCGCGTGCGGGCTCCATCCTTCCGTATGGCGACACGCCGGAAGTCCCGATCCAGAGGCGGTTCTTCGCGGGCGGGCGGACGACGGTCCGCGGGTTCAAGCAGGACACGCTGGGTCCGCTCGGGCCGGACGGGGCGCCCATCGGGGGGAACTTCCAGCTGATCCTGAACGCGGAGATGCGGGTCCCCCTGCAGTATGGGTTCCTGACGGCGGTCTTCGTGGACGCCGGAAGCGTCTGGTTGTGGGATACACCCCCGTACGGATTCGACCTTCGGGAAACCGCCGGTCTGAGCCTCCGGTACATCACCCCCGTAGGTCCCATCAGCGTGGATTACGGCTGGAAGCTGGATCGCCGCGCGGGGGAGTCCGCCGGGGCGGCGAGTTTCAGCATCGGCGCTGTATTCTAGGCGAGCACCGGCACGCGGGCCTTCTGGACCACGCACGTCTTCCCGATGCGGTCCCCGAGACGGCGGCGCTCCGGGTTGCGGAAGGCAGCTACCGACTCGACCGCGATCGCCAGCGGCATCAGCAGGTAGATGATGAACAGGACGTTGCGGAAGGAGGAGTCCACGTAGGAGATGGGTCTGCCGTCCATGTGGACCACCCGCACCCCCATAATCTTCTTGCCGATGCTCTGGCCGCCGAACAGGCCGTCGCGGAACGTGATGTAGAGCACGGCGAGAAACCCGCCCAGGATCCCGGAACCCAGGGCAGGTCCGCCGAAGTGAAGCGCGGCGTACAGGAACAGGTCGATCAGGAACGCGATGCCGCGGGATTGCCAATCCGCCGGGACCGGGTTGAACGGCACGGCCGGCGGTTCCTCTTCGGTCAGCGGCCTCCTGCGTTCGACGCCGTCCCAGCCGGCCGTCGGCGAGGGTGTTCCGCTCCCTGTTTCCTCCGGCATGAAGCACCTCTCCCGGGAATGGTCCGGACATTTTATCCGCTTTCCACCGTTTCCGGTAATCGGAAATCATGGTAATTTCGCATCATGCCGGCCGAAAGTCCCACGCAGGGCCTCCGGGCCCATTTCCTGCCCGGGTGGCGGCCCGTGTTTGCCCTCGCCTGGTGCGCCCTCATCGCGATGACCCTCGCCGCGGCCTTGCTGCTTGGCGGGACCTCGACCCGTGCGGGCGCATTTTTCGCTGCGGCGGCGGCGGGCGAGGTCGCACTGGGGCTGGTCAGCGCCTTTCTCCTGGAGCGGACCGTGTTCCGCCCCGTCGATCGCCTCCGGGAAGCCGTGGCAACGGCGGACGTGGACACCGTCGCCGCGGAGAGGGGCCCCCTCGCCCCCCTTGCGGAGGCGATCTCCGACCGGATGGACCGTTCGGTCGCGACCCTGCGCGAGGCGATCCGTGACCGGGAGGAGCGGCTCGAACAGGTGGAGCGCCTCCGGCGCGCTCTGGAGGAGACCCGGGGGAACCTCGAGTCCAGCGTTCAGTACCTGCGGACGATCGCCGAGGTGTCCACGGTCATCACCGGCACCCTCGATCCCGACGAACTGTACCGGATCATCCCCGAACGGGTGATGCGGAAGCTGGGCCTGAACGATTTCTGCATCATGCTCTATTCGCGGGAGAAGAAACGGCTGGTCGTGCGGGCGTCCGCGGGGGGATCCTCCGATCCCGGCGCATCGGCCTTCACCCTTGCCCCGGGGGACGGGATCGCCGGAAAGGTGTTTTCCTCCGGAGAGCCCGCGTGGGTACCGGACGTCAGATCCTTCCCCGAGTTCCAGTACTACGGCGGCAGCCGGAAGGACGTCCGTTCCTTCCTGTGCGTTCCGCTCACCTCGAAGGGGAAGAGCATCGGGGTATTGATGCTGAACCACCCCGAGCCAAACGCCTTCGAGCCGGAGATCCTCCCCACGATGCGGGTCCTGGCGAGCTATCTCGCCATCGCGATCGAGAACGCGGAGCTGTTCGGGTTCGTGAAATCCCTCGCCGAGAAGGACTCCCTCACGCTGTTGTACAACCACGGGGCATTCCACGAGAAGCTGGCGATCGAGCTGGAGCGCGCGAACCGGTACGGCCGCTCCATGTCGGTCATCATGATGGACCTGGACGGATTCAAGGAGATCAACGACCGGTACGGCCATATGACGGGGGACCGGGTGCTGGTTCTGGTGGCGGGAGCCCTCGGCGCCCACCTGCGCAAGACCGACATCGCGGCGCGGTACGGCGGGGACGAGTTCGCCGTGATCCTCCCCGAAACCGACCTCCCCGCCGTGGCGACCATCGCCGGGCGCATCGCGGAGGGGATCTCGGGCGTCCGCCTGGACGCGGACCGCGAGAACGTCATCTCCTTCACCGCGAGCATCGGCTACGCCACATGCGCGCCCGATTCGGCGGAGCGCGGCCAGATCCTCGCCATCGCCGACCGCCTGATGTACGAGTCGAAACGTAGGGGCCAGGGCGGGGTGCTCGGGATGCGGATCTAGATATGGACCGGGGGGCAGTCGAGGGGTACCGCCTCTCCCTGTACGGGCGGATGATCATGGGAGTCGCCCATGAGGTGGACAACCACCTCAGCGTGATCCTGGGCTTCTCCGAGCTCATCCAGATCGCTGCAGGGAACGAGCAGAAGGTGCGGGACAGCGCGGGGAAGGTCCTTGCGGCGTGCGGGAAGACCGGCGAGATCATCGGGAACTACTCCCGCTACGCCCGACCGCATCGGCCGGCACGGGAGGCCTTCGCTCCCGGCGTGATGTTCCGGGAAATCCTTTCCTTCGCGCGGTACGATCTGGAGCGGAACAACGTGACGCTCTCCCACCCGACCCCGGTCCACGCGGGAGTCCTCCACTGCGACCGTTTCGATCTGGCCCTGGCCCTCCTTGCACTGCTGTTCAACGGGTCCGAGGCGATGGCCGCCGGGGGAGGCGTGCTCGGCCTTTCCGTGGAACACGTCGACGGGGGGTGGGAGTTCACCGTGTCCGACCGGGGCGCCGGAATCCCGGCGGGGCAGGAGGAGAAGGTATTCGAGGAGGGATTCACCACCCGCGGCGAGCCGTACCATGCCGGTATGGGGCTCCCCGTAGCACGGCATCTCGTCGGGGAGGCGGGGGGGACCCTCACGGTGCGAAACAGGTCCGGCGGCGGCTGCCTGGCCACGATAAAGGTCCCGGCCGGATTGCCGGGATAAAATCCGGGCGCCAGCCGTCCTCCATGCTTCGGGTCGTGCTGGTTCCCGCGTCCGCGGTGGACCCCCGATTCCCATCCCATGAATGCGCATGCTGCGCCAGGCGCTATCCCGTCCGCCGCCGGGTGATGCGCCTCTTCCACGGCGAAATCCTGGACGGCGACATCTGCCCGGACTGCGTGCTGACGGGCCCCGCCGGTGCGGCGGCGAAGATCCGGGCGCGGCTGACGGCGCTCCGGGAGGAGGGCGGGGAAGGCGGCGGGGAGAGGAAGCGTGCATCCCTGGTCCGCCGGATGGAGCGCCGCGCCCGCCTGCTGGACGGGACGCCGTCGTTCTCCCTGGGAGCCCGCCAGGCGGCGGTGCGGGAGACGCGGGAGAGGCGGTGAAACGGTGCCGAAGGGGGGATTTGCCCGCCTGAGCCTTGCCCCTCGGGCTGTTCGTTGCGGGGTACCCCAGGGAGCGCAATACATTCGGGAGTGGGGCCGCCCATCCATGGCTTCGGCTTTGGCGGCGGGGCTTGGGGCTGTCGGGCTCCCGTGCGTCGCCCTTTTCCTCCCTATCCGGTCGGCGCCCCAAGCCCGTTCAAATCCCCATGGACGGTATTGGGAAAAGACTGGTGCCGAAGGGGGGATTTGAACCCCCACGTGGTTGCCCACACCAGACCCTGAATCTGGCGCGTCTGCCAGTTCCGCCACTTCGGCACGCTTTCCGCGGAAGGATTGAGATTATAGCAAAACCGTCCGGCGCATCAAACCCCAAACCGGTGACCCACGGACGGCGCACGATGACGTCCCGGGCAGGCGCTCCCCAGTGGAAACCCGTGACTCCGCGGGTATGATGGGAGAATGCAGACAGGGGAAGGAGCACGCGGATGCGCGACCGGGAATACTGGGAGCGATGGCTACGGCAGCGGTCGGAAGCCCTGAAGGCGGGGCGGGCCACCATCAAGGAGTGGTATCGGGAAGCGGGGGTGGAGAAGGGGGAACGCCGCGCCTTCAAGGCCGCGTTGAAATCCGTTTTTCCGGAGGGGGTGCCAGGGAGGAGAGGGAAGAAGGCGCCGCGTCGCGGCAAGGGAAGGCGCCCCCCGGCGGGAGCCCCGTACGGGACTCCTGCCGGAGAGAGAGGAGACGGTGCCGGGCACGGTCGCACCATCGAGGGGCGGCTGCGTTTCACCCGGGAGGGGCGTCCCCTCGTCATCCCCGACGACCCGGATGGTTCCCCGGTGCGCGTCCCCGGGACCGCCCTCGCCGGTGCCTGGCCGAAAGACCGCGTGGTGGTGCGCCTCGAACGCAGGCGAGGCGGTGCTCCGGCGTACGGCAGGATCGAGCGGATCCTTTCGCGCGGCATCCGGGCGTTCGTCGGAAGGTATTCCCCGGGCGGCGAACGGCATTTCGTCCGTTTCCGCGACCGGGAATCGGACCTCCTCCTCGAAGTCGACCTCCCGGAAGGGCCTGCGCCGGAGCCGGGAGATCTGGTCCTCGCGGAGGTCGCGGAATACCCCTCTGCGCGGGGAGAGGGGCGCGCCCGCGTGGTGCGCCTCCTCGGGAAATCCCACACGATGGAAACCCTGTTCCTCGCGGTGACTTCCGCGATGGACCTTCCCGTGGCGTTCCCCGACCCGGTGGCGAAGGAGGCGCGTCGCGTCCCGCGGGCCGTCCACCTCTCCGAACGGGAAGAGGGCGTTTTCCACGGGGAAGAGCCGCTCCCGCGGGTGGACCAGCGCGACCTTCCGTACGTCACCATCGACGGCGAGGACGCCAGGGATTTCGACGACGCGGTATGTCTCGCAAAGGAAGGCGGGGGATACCGGCTCTACGTGGCCATCGCCGACGTCTCGCACTACGTGGCCCCCTGGTCCTCCCTCGATCGCGAGGCGTACATCCGGGGGACGTCCGTCTACTTTCCGGACCGGTGCATCCCGATGCTACCGCCGGAACTCTCCGAGGGGGTGTGCAGCCTAAAGGCCGGGGTGAACCGCCTCACCGTCACCGTGGAGATCCCGATCCGGCAGGGAGGGGAGGCGGGCCCGCCGAGGTTCTACCCGTCGGTGATCCGCAGCCGTGCCCGCCTGACGTACGACGAGGTGCACGATTTCCTCGCCGGCGGCGACCACGGTCCGCGCGGGCGGACAGGGTCGGACGGGAAGATCGCCCCGGATGTCGGCCGGATGCTTCGCCACATGGCGACGGCGGCGGGATGGCTCACCCTGGCAAGGTCGGCGCGCGGTGCGCTGGATTTCGATCTTCCGGAGCCCAGAATCGCCGTGGAGGGCGGGATGCCCGTGTCGGTCCGGGCGGCGCAGCGCTGGGAGTCCCACCGGCTTATCGAGGAGTTCATGCTCCTGGCGAACACGGCGGTGGCGGAGTACCTGTCGATGCGCGGGGACCCGTTCCTCTTCCGCATCCACGAGGAACCGGCGGAGGACAGGGTGGAGGAGTTCGAGACGGCGGCGGGTCGCCTCCTCCGGAGGTCCCGCCCCACGGACCGGCGGGACGTGACCTCCCGCCTGCAGGCGTGGGCTACGCTGGCCCGCGGGGGAAAGTACGAGCGTCCGGTTCACATGATGCTCCTGCGGAGCCTGATGCTCGCCCGCTACGGCCCCGAGACCCGTGGGCACTTCGGGCTGGCCCTCGCGCGCTACACCCACTTCACCTCGCCCATCCGGCGGTACCCGGACCTGGTCGTCCACCGGGTGCTGAAAGCCGCCCTCGGGGACCGTTCGCCCCACGCCTGGCTCGGGAACCTCGCCGAGAAAGGGGCGGAGATCGGAGCGCACCTGTCCGGCAGGGAGCGGCTGGCGATGGATGCGGAGCGCGCCCTCGAGCAGCGCGCCAAGGCCCTGTTCATGGCGTCCCGGACGGGGCAGACCTTCGACGGCGCGGTGTCCTCCCTCGTGTCCTCGGGATTCTTCGTCGAGCTGTCCGACTGGCTGGTGGAGGGGCTGGTCCACGTGTCGACCCTCCGGGACGACGAGTACGCCTTCTCCCCGGACCGGATGGAGTGGGTCGGGCTCTACCGGAAGCGCCGGATCGCCCTCGGGGATCGCGTCCGCGTGCGGGTCCGGCGGTCCGACCCCGACCGGGGAGAGGTAGACCTCCTACTGGTTGAAAAGCTCCCGGAAAGCCCATAGAATGAGGGGCAATCCGGGGGTGCCGATGCCGAAGAAGCTCCTTCTCGCCGAAGACAGCCTGACAATCCAGAAAGTGTTCGAACTCGCATTCGCCCAGTCGGACGTGGCGATCACGGCCGTCGACAACGGGGAGGATGCGGTGCGTCTCGCGGGGGAGATCGTGCCCGATCTCGTGGTGGCCGATGTGACCCTGCCGGGGAAGGACGGCTACGCGGTCGCGGCGGAGCTTCGCGCCGCGGAGAAGACCAGGGACATCCCGGTCCTGATCCTCTCCGGGAGCCTGATCCCCCTCGACGAGCAACGGTTCCGGACGAGCCGGGCCAGCGCCGTGCTCCTCAAGCCGTTCGACTCCCAGGAACTGATGGAGAAGGTCGAGGGGTTGCTGCGCAAGGATAAGGAAGTGGAGGGGCCCGCGGCCGCAGTGATGGTTGCCGCGGGGCAACCCCCGGCAGACGAGCACTGGGATTTCAGCGACGTCCTCGAAGAGGTGGAGGAGGAGGCGGGGAAAGGCGTAACGGCGGACGTTCCCGCGGCGCCCCTGAAGCGGGAGGAGATCCTGCCCGGGGCGCTCCTGCCGGGTGGCGGAGGGGCCGCCGGGGTCTCGCTCAACGAGTTCGACGTGTCCGTCGAGGAGATCGAGGGGGGGCAGGCGCGCGAGGAACCCGCGGCCCCGCCGCCGCAACCGGAAACCCATCTCGAGTGGACCATCGCGGGGGATGCCCCCCCCGCGGTGACCGATCTCGCACCCGCCCTCGAGCCGGAAGAGGAGATCGAGGACATCGAGGAGTTGGAAGAGGTGGAGTTCCCCCCGGAGGCGACCCAGCCGGCGGAATCCCCGGCCGCCCCGCAACCGACCGCGCACGTTACCCCCGCCGCCTCCCCTCCCGCGGAAGATGGGACGGTGCTTGGGGCGGCGTTCCAGGAGCAGTTCTCGGCCCGGGCCGAGGAGATCTTCCGCGCCGTGGCGACCGAGGCTGTCGAGAAGGTGATGTGGGAGATGATGGACCGTCTCGCCGCGGATTTTTCCGCGAAGGTCCGCGAGTCCGTGGAGGCCGTGGCGTGGGA
>Ga0316622_100001170_pt1 | contig 16736 bp, 9 predicted proteins | sample OWC_Aug_OW2_C1_D_FD_207646 | JGI IMG/M metagenome (GOLD analysis project Ga0316622, IMG submission 207646) | Wetland soil microbial communities from Old Woman Creek delta, Ohio, United States - OWC_Aug_OW2_C1_D5_C | ecosystem: Environmental > Terrestrial > Soil > Wetlands | place: USA: Ohio... | reverse complement strand
CGGCCGCCCTCGGCGGCCGAGCGCAGCGTGGCGAGGACCGGCAGCGGGCAGGCGGCGATCGCGGCCGGCACGTCGATCCCAGGAAGGAGGTCGAGCCGCAGCTCGACGAGCGCCGCGCCCTCCGGCGGCCGGCCGATCGCCGCCAGCGGATCCGCCGCCGCCTCCGGCGTCAGCGTGACGATGATCTCCATGCCTCGAGCGTAGCAGAGGCGCCATCAGCAGCGTCGACCCGCGCCCGCTTCCATTTCCGCGCCCACTCGTCTCCGTTCCCGTTCCCGTGACCGGCAAGATGCAGGCCCGGCGCCACCTGAGCCCGCTTGGGTTTCAGAAAAATGCAAAAATGTCGGTCCTGGCTCCACATCCGAACGCACGATGACGATGAACCTGGCAGGCTGCCAGTCTATTCAGCGTTCTCAGCAACTCCCGACCCCGAGCCGTCGCGTCGCGAGGCGTGCGAGACGACGCCAGATTCAGTAGTTGCAGCCTGGCGACAACCGCAGGCGTATCATGAGACAGGTTCACGCTGCGGATTATCGACAAGGGCACGCGCGGGAGATGGCGTTGTATCGTGTGCCATGACCGCGAGCGGTCTTCCCCAAGGCTCTCTTGCGCACCCTACGACGGCAGTTTGGTAGTGGGTTCCTGGAGGTGAGCGATGAGAGTGTTCGTCACCGGGGCTACCGGTTTCGTAGGGAACCACCTCGTCCGGAGACTTGCCGGCGCTGGGCACGACCTGTGCTGCCTGGTTCGTGAGGGGAGTGCGAGAGCAACGTTGGAAGAGGTGGGTGCCTCGCTCGTACGAGGTGATGTCACCAGGAAGGAGACTCTCGCAGCAGGAATGACCGGCTGCGACTGCGTCATTCACCTCGCCAACATCTACTCGATGTGGGAGCCAGACAGGAGCCTGTTCTCCAGGGTCAACATCGACGGCACGAGGAATGTGATGGAAGTCGCGTTGGATCTGGGCATACCCAAGGTCATCCACGTCAGCACGGTGTTGGTGTACGGCATGCCGGATCAAAGCCCCTATTCGGAAGGGACTCCACCTGGCCCCGTGCAGTTCAGCGAGTATGCCAGGACCAAGGCTGAAGGCGATCGCATCGCGTGGCACCTCCACGAAACCCGAGGCCTGCCGCTTGTCGTGCTTTACCCTGCCGGAATCCTCGGGTCTGGAGATGAGAAATTCACCGGTCAAGTGATCCGAAACCTGGTGTCTGGAAGGATGCCAGCGACGGTTCTCGACAGATCGGTGTTCACCTATGTACACGTCGCGGATGTGGCTGAGGGGATCGTGAAGGCGATGGAAAAGGAAGGCAACATCGGCGAAAAGTACTTCCTCGGTAACAACCGACTTTCGATGCGCGAATTCTATGAGATTGTCTGTGAATGCTCAGGCGCGAAGGTGCCGCGCTTCAAGATGCCCGACTCGCTGGCTATGCCAGCCGCGAGATTCCTGACTCTTGTCGCCGACATTGTCAAGAAACCTCCGCTGTGGGGAATGGCGACCGATGCGATCCGGATGGGGATCGAGGGAACGCACGTTGATGGGACGAAAGCTGAACGCGAGCTCGGAATCACATACACCCCCCTCCGGCAGGCGTTGGAGGAATGCGTTCGGAGTCTTCGTGAACAAACTCCCAGCTGACGCCTCCCTGGAGCGATCCTGGGCGCGCCGTTTCTTGGTGGCGAATCGCCACCCTCCTGGAGCCGATGACGCAGTCGCCCGGTCGCCTCGCTCCAGGGCGGATGTCCGATTGTCTGTATAATCAGCGCGTCCTGGACCATCACAATGCCGCGAACCACGTTCTCTGAGGTTCATCGATTCCGCCTCCGCGGCGAGGTAGATGGGCGTCCAGTGGAACTCGTTCTAGCTGAGGGCGAGAACACTATTGGCTCGGCCGCGGACTGCGGACTTGTACTGCCCGCGCGCGAGGTGTCGCGCCGTCATGCCCTCCTGCACGTCGACGGACGTGGGGTTTCGGTGGAGGACCTCGACAGCAAGAACGGCACCTTCGTCAACGGCGTGCGGGTCCGTCGCGCGTCGCTCAAGGACGGCGACTGGCTCCAGTTCGGCCCGGTGATCCTGACGCTCGAGGCCGTCGCCGCGGGCGAGCTCGAGCTCGGGATCCCGCTGGGGCCATCACGGTGGCCTGCGCCGGAAGCCAGTCCTGGCAGAGATGAAACCACCGGCCTAGGAGTCGCGCGGCACGCTCCGGTGCCGTGGTCTGAAGCCCTCGCCTGGTTCGGCCGCCATGTGTTGCGGCCGGCCGAGCCCGAGGTCGCGGGCGCGCTGGCGGCGTTGGCTGCGGCGCTCGATACCGAGCCGGTCGCGCTCCTGAGCTGCCGCGATGGCGAATCGGTCCTGGTCCGACAGATCGTCGGTGAGGCCGCCGGCCTGGACACGACCCTGACGCCTCAGGTCCTCCACGCGGCGCTCGCCACGCCGCGCTCCGGCGACGACATCGCGAGCGGTTTCCTCGACGGCGACCAGCCGCTGGTGCTCGCCGGCCGCAGCGCTGCGGGGAGCTGGCCGATGGTGCTGGTCGTGGGTGGCCGTGCCGCGACGGCGGACCTGAGGCCGGTGCTCGAGACTGCGTTGCGGATGCTCGACCACGCCCATCCCGGGGATGACAGCGTCGAGACCGCCGCAGGTTCGCGGCGACTGACGGAGCTGACGTTCCCGGTCGGGCATGTCGTCTGCCCGTCGGACGCAATGCAGGCGGTCTACCGCCAGCTCGAGCTGCTGCTGACCGGCCGGATGCCGGTGCTGGTCACCGGCGAGACCGGCGTCGGCAAGGAGCACGTGGTCCGCATCCTGCACGCTTCGTCGGACCGCGCGGAGGCAGCGCTTGAGGTCGTCAACTGCGCCGCCATCCCGTCCGAGCTGCTCGAGGCCGAGCTGTTCGGCATTGAGGAGGGGATCGCGACCGGCGTCAGGGCTCGCGAAGGCTGCTTCCGGCGCGCCGACGGCGGCATCGTCTTCCTCGACGAGATCGGCGACATGCCGCCCGCGCTTCAGGCCAAGCTGCTGCGGACGCTCCAGGACGGCGAGGTCCACCCGGTGGGAGCTCGGCGGCCGGCACGGATCGACGTTCGCGTCGTCACCGCCAGCAACACCGACCTCGACGAGCGGATGCGGAGTGGGAGCTTCCGCCGCGACCTTTACTACCGGATCGCCGGCTGCCGGGTCCACGTGCCGGCGCTACGCGAGCGGCCGGCGGACATCCCGCCCCTGGTGGCGCACTTCCTCGAGCGCTCGGTGGCCGAGACGGGCCGCAGAGTGCGTGGCATCTCGGTTGTAGCCCTGGCCGCTCTGTCGGGCGCCGCGTGGCCGGGCAATGTGCGCGAGCTCGAGAACGAGGTTCGGCGGCTGATCCAGCTGTGTCCCGACGGCCGCGCCATCGAGAGCGACATGGTGTCGCCGTCGATCGCGGCCGCGAAGGCGGCGCCTCAACCGGCGGCGGCAACGGACGACCTCCACCTCCAGCGCCGAATCGAGGCGCTCGAGGGGACCCTCGTCCGCCAGGCCCTCGACCGCAGTGGCGGCAACCTCTCCGAGGCCGCCCGGCTGCTCGGCGTCTCCCGCAACGGCCTGGTGATGAAGATGCAGCGCCTTGGCATCGACCGGTAGAAGTTCGTGCCGCATCGGCCTTCCAGTCGGGCGTGGTGGCTCGGAGGTGTACGACGACGGCCACTGCGGCACGAACTTCTTCTGGTTGTTCGGCTGTTGAGGGGTGGGGAGCGCGCGAGCGGCGTGTCCTCGGTGCTCCCGCACTAGGTGGTCGGCGCCCACAGCGCGAGCTGCGCATTCACTGAGCGGTGTGCTCACCTGATGAGCAGGAGCAGGGTGCAACGAATCACCGGCACCCGCTAGCAGCAGATCGGGGTTTGTGCAGTCCGCGCATGGGTTTGAGGTGCATCGACCTCGTCCACACCGTGGTCGCCGTTGATCGGCACGGTCCTTGCGAGTGCGCCGTGCGATGTCGAGGACGCGGTCGTTCTGCCGCCGCACGTGGGCTGCACGCCCGAGCCGTGTGGGAACGACGGCGCCCTCACGACCCGCATCACTGAACGCGCCGGGCTGGCATTCCCAGGTGTCGATCGGCAGGCCCTGCGGGGCCCACGGACCGCGCGACGGAGCCCCTCCTGCAGTCACCCGCTCCCGGGGGAAGCTCCAGCAGACCGAGGGCCGCACTCCTTTCTCAGCGCAAACCGCAGTCTGCAGCAGGACGGACGGAAACGTCATCAATTCCGGCGTGGCCCGGGGAGAACGGGTGACCTCGTATTACTCCCACACCCTCCCATGGCGTCCTCGACAGACGGGGCTCCCCGGTCCCACGCCGTCGCACGAAGCCTTTGGCCCTGCACGAAGTTCGGAGTCGGCATCAAGCGTCTGGTGGAGAGCACGAAGGCGTGGCGGTACGTGGCGTCCGTGCAATGACCTGCGGAACTTCAGGGAAAGGAGAAGGAGTATGAAAGGTAATGGTGCAATCTGTGCGAGTCGAGCAGACCTCCTGGTCGCCGCAATCTTGGTGTTGGCTGCTTTCTGCTCTGTCGCTCACGCCGATGACTCGGCGACCATCACCAACTTGACAGCCAGTCCTCCGGCTGTTGCTCCGGGAGACAGGATCGAGTTCTCGTTTACGGTCACGAACGTCGGCACTACTACGTGGGAGCCGGTCGGCACCACTTTCGTGCCGTATGCGACGCCACAGGGACCAATCCCCTATCCCAACGAGTCTGGCACCTACTACATTCAGATTCAGTTCGTCAATCTGGACGCACCCGATCCGTTTGCGGTGCCGCTGTATATGGTTGTGCCTTTGCCGACAGTGCTCTCGCCAGGACAGTCTGCGACCATCGACAGCTACTGCTATTCGCCGCCCGATGTCGCTCATTGGGCTGCGACCTTCTACCTGGTGAAGGTCTTTGTTTACGGCTTCTATACCGGCATGCTGAGCAGTCCTCAGCAAGCCTTCGACGAGTGTCCGCGATTCGAGTTTGATGTCGAGCTGGGCACCGGTGACTCGGCGACTATCTCCGACCTGATCGCCAGTCCTTTGGCTGTCAATGCGGGAGAGAGGATCGACTTTTCGTTTACGCTCACCAACGTCGGCACGACTACGTGGGATCCGATCGGCACCACCTTCTCACCCTATCCGACACCAGAGGGGCCAATCGTCTATCCGAACGAGTACGGCACCTACTATGTTCAGATTCAGTTTTTCTACCTGGATGCACCTGATCCGCTTGCGGCGCCGCTCTTGATGGTCGTGCCCCTACCAGCCGTGCTCTCGCCAGGACAGACCGCGACCATCGACAGCTACTGCTACTCGCCGTCCGCTGCCGGCCATTGGGCTGCGACTTTCCTGTTGGTGAAGTACTTTGAGTACGGCTTCTACGGAGGCATTCTAAACAGCCCTGAGCAGGCGTTCTACGTGTGCCCACGGTTCGAATTTGATGTCGACAACATCTTTGTTGATGGCTTCGAGTCCGGCGACACGTCGGCGTGGTCCGCGACGGTGCCCTGAGAATGGGCGAGGTCCGAACGAGACATGAGGGTACATGACGGTATGGGTGCTCCACCACTGGCACAACGTGGCGGAGACGACCCACCCGCTAGAGTGAAATGTGAGGACGAGTGGTGACGTTACGTTCCAAGTCCGTCGGCGGTCAGACGCTGTACGCAGCGACGAGCATAGTGTGATACTCGGGCTCTGCTGACTACGTATGTCGAAGCCCGTGGCATACTCGTGGCTGGTGCTAAGAGAACGTCTCGACTCATCGTGGCAGGGGATCGCCCAGCAAGCCCGGCGAATCGCAGCGGAGGACGCGGAAGTTGGCCCACGCAGCCAAGGTCGATCCACGCGAACTCGAGCGTTGCTGCTGGTGCTGGCAGCTCTCCTGATCGTCTCGCGGGCGCCCGATCTGTTGTTCCAACCCCGATTCTGGGCTGAAGAGGCGACGACATACTTCGCATACGCCTACCAGAACCCTCTCCTTCGTTCCCTCTTTCTTGTGTCCGCCGATCAGGCGAGCTACCTCGCAGTTTCAGCGAGCATGCCAGCGACGGTCGCCGCACATGCACTGCCGTTAGAGTTGGCGCCATGCGCGACCACGTTCTCCTCATTCCTTATTCAGCTGGCGCCGTTCGTCATGGTCCTCCTCGGGCGTTCGAGTCTGTGGAAGACGCTCGGCCAACGGGCGATGACGTGCCTCATTCTCCTATTTGGTCCACCACTGTTGGTGGGTGAAGTTTGGTTGAATTCGATCAACGCGCAGGTGTATTGCGGGATCATCGCGGTAGTTCTTCTCTTTGAGCAGACCGAGGGAAGGGGGAGAAGGGTCGCCTGGTCGTATCGCGTCGTGCTTGGATTCTGCGGGCTCGCCGGTCCTTACACGGGTTTCCTGACACCTGCGTTTCTATGGAGGTACTGGCGATCGCGGGAGCGCGAGGCCGGCCTACACGCCGCTATCGTTGGTTCAGCGCTGGCTATTCAGGGCGCGGTCCATTTGGCGACGCGCGCAGTCTTCCCGTTCGCCCCCACTCGACTCTTCTGGGGATGGTCTCTGTGTAACTGGGCGGAACGTGCTGCAGGGGCGTTCATTCACCTGTTCCTCGGGTCCTTCTTCGGGTGCGAGTTGACGCCGAGCGTCGCACTGAAGCTGGGGATTCAGGACCCCAACTTTGGGTACCTGTGGCCGGACAGCTACATCCGTCTCGTCTTGTGGTCGACGGTGCTCGTTATGGCGGCGGTCGTCGCCGCGCTGAGCCGTCGGCCCGGGAGTGATTCGCATTGCCTGCTTGCTGTCGCGTTTGTTTCGGTCGTTGCACCAACGTTCTTTCTGGCACCAATTATGGCCAACCGATATGCCGCGGTCGGCGGCACTCTCCTGCTGCTCTTGACGGCGGCGTGTGTTTGGGATCGCACGAGGAAGGTCAGGTCGAGGACTGCAACCGTTCTGCTTGTGCTTACCGTTGCAGCGGGCGCCAGCACATTCTGGCGCGACGTCTCTGGGCAAAGCCCTCTTGGGCACGCTCCGGGTCGCCGCTCCTGGGTCGCTGAGGTTGGCCGGTGGAGACGCGACCAGTCCGGTCCATTGATGGTGTGGCCCTACACCGATCGTCCCCCCTGGCTACTGCGCATCCCGTCCAGGAACGGTGGAGACGGCTCATGTCCCTACCTCTCTGTCCATCCCTTCGCGATGATCTCGCAGGGCGAAGAGGAGTTCAGGGAGATCGCGGTGTCGGGCCTTCCGGAGGATTTCCGGCTGCTTATCAACCTGGTGTCCACTCAGGATCATCGACTGACCCGGCTTGAGCTGGAGTTTCTCGATGAAACGGGGGCGAGCGTGTACCGAGGCCGTCTGAGGGGATTCCAGTGGCACAAGTCTCACTGGTTCAACATGCCTTCGAACCAGGTTGATCTGCGGGATGGAGCACAGCTTCGCGATGTCAGAAAGGTGCGGCTCGCTTTCTCGTCGTCGGCCGGAGTTCCCCACCGCGTCAGCGTTGAGCAACTCGTGGTAACGCCCCGCGTGCTTGGGCTCTTGGACGGTGTGCTGGGCTTCAACCCGCGCCTGCCGTGGGTGCACTTGTCGGCGACCGAGGTCTCACGGCCTGGCGACCAGGCCGGTCAGTGTCCACAGGGTTGACCGTGCAGCCGGCCCTGCCGTCCCGTGCTCGGTCCTCCAACTTGGTGCTGCTCTTCGTGCTCGCAACCCTGGTGGCCTTGCCCGCTTTTGCAGTTGCCACGGGGATTTGCGACGGAAGAGTTGTGTTCGTGATCTACCGTGAGGCGAAGCTCGCGGCCTTCATGATACTGGGAGGGGTGCTCCTCACCGTTTTCTGCTGGTCACACAGGTCGTCGACGAGTATCTCTGCTGCGGTGGCTGTTGTTCGACGCACCGAGTACATGCTCCTGTTGACCCTCATGGGTTACATGGCATTGACCTTGTGCTGGACGCTGGTGCCGGCGAACGGCTACTACGAGCTGGCGCAGTACGGTCTGCTCGCGCTGCTTCTCCTCTGTCTCGTTGTGTGGGCTCAAGAGGACGATGTCGTCGTATCGGTCGTGGAGTGGGCGCTGATTGCGAGCATCGGTGTCGCAACGGTTGTGGGCTTTCTGCAGATGGCCGGCCTGCTGCGGTTCCTCGTCCCGATCAACCCCTACGGTGAGGTCGGCTATCCCTCGCTCATGGGTTACAAGAACCCGATGGCACTTGCGGTGCTTGGACAGGTATTCATCCTCGCTGGTCGTGTACGCGATCGTCGGTTGCCAGCGCCTTTCGCGGCAAGAGTGCTCATGTGGTCTCTGTTGCTTGCTGAGCTTGTCTACATAGTCACACTAAGAAGTCGAAGCGCGATGCTGGGGCTCGTCGTTGGAGCTCTGTTTCTCGCGATGCTGCAGCTCAAGGCACGGCGCCTGGATAGTCAGGAAGCGAATCGCAGGCTGGTGCTTGCGGCGTTCGTGTTTCTCGTCCTCCTTTCAACGGTGCTTCTTGAGCCGGCTTCACGGCGGAAGGCCGCCACTATTCTCGAGTACGTCAAGCGGCCGGTGACTATGCTTGAGAGCGATAGGGCCACCTACGCGCTCAACACATTGAACATGGTTCGCTATCACCCGTTCGGTATTGGGATCGGCGATTGGCAGTCCCAGTACCCACTGTATCGGGTTCATAACCGGTTCTTGGCTTTCACGGAAAGTACTCAAGTTCGACGCGCCCACTCGGATCACTTCCAGTTGCTGGGTGAGATTGGACTCCCCGGACTGTGCTTGTGGCTTTCGTTCCTCGCCGTCCTGATGTGGCGGACCGCTCGGCATGGGATACGCCGTGCAGATTCCTCCGCCCAGTTCCTGGCCGCACAACTGGTGGCCGTGTGCACCGCGATGTGTACCGACTACGTCACCGAAGTACCCTATCTCAAGTTCCAGTTCTTCCTGATTGTCTTCCTCAGCATTGCGGCGGTGCGGCAAGGTGTGCAGTCGGCGCCCAACGTAGTGCTGCACCCCCGGGCCGCTACTCTGATGGCGATCGCGGTGACGATTCTGGCGATCATCGGCACGGCCTACTATGCGGGATTGACAAGCAGACTGGTCGTTGGTGGGCATCTCCTGCGCCACTACCTCTCGGCGACAGCGGCAGGGTTGGGCGCTTCCAGCGATGAGGCGCCGGAGGACAGACAGCAACAACTGCTCACATGTGCGCGGCTCGGTGTTCAGTACGGTCGTCTGCCAGGCCACACCAAGACGACGTTTCGCGATTACCTTGTCATTGCCGATGTCTGGTATCGGTGCAATCAGCCTGCAGTGGCGAGGGCCTTCGCGGTTCGGTCCCTGGCGTTGAACCCATTTCACGTCCCGGCTTTCCGGCTGATGTCTGTGATCGCATCCAATCCGTCGGATGCGAAGGAATGGTCCGAGGCCTCGGACGAGATTACGTTTCGGGCCACAAGCGGCTTCCGGGTGGAGCTACCGACTGGACATCCTTTGAACGAGAGGCGGCGACGCCTCGGAATCTGAGGTCTATGGCGGCCACGGTAAATGCGATTCTTGGACAGATGAACCGTTGCGCTGCCTCTGCCGACGACTGGAATAGGCCCTCCTTGACGGCGTCCTGGACAGCACATGATGTGGGCGGTGCTTGGATTCCGCACATCGGGCTGGGAAACCTCAACCAAGTAAGCACGGAGCCAACCTGCTGGGCAGTCGTCGCACTTGAGCCGAAACGGCTGGCGGGCATTTCAACCTCGAAGCGCAATCAGTATGCGCATGATCCGAAGAGCCACCGCAGCGACTCCGGATGGAATGGGAATTGCTTCGCTTCGCGACGTTGAGGGTCCGAGTTCCCCATGTGTCACCGGATATGGTAGGATTTGTCAGCTGATTCAACCACAAAGTGGGGAGAGAGGAGGTAGTTGTGCTTCGTCAGAGTGCATCGACAGTTGATCGCGGTGCCAGCGGGAGGAACATCGTACGGTTCGTGGTGATGTTGGTGGCCGTCGCGGTGCCAGCCCTGGCAATGCTCCTGACATTTGTTGGCCTCGTGCAAGACGATGTCGGCGGCGTGCAGGGTCTTGACGGAGTCGTCTCCCTGGCGGTATCGCCGGACGGCAATGACCTCTACGCCGTGGGATCAGGTGATAACGCCCTGGCCGTCTTCGACCGCAACCCATCGGACGGAACTCTTGCCTTCCGTGAGGTCCATGTGGATGGAGTTGCGGGCGTGCAGGGCCTCAACACGCCAATGGCGGTGGCGGTGAGCCCCGACGGCGTCCACGTGATGGTGGCGAGCATTCTCGACGATTCACTGGCGGTGTTTCGGCGCAATCCAGCGACCGGATCACTGGACTTCGTCAACGTGTATCAGGATGGCGTCGGGGGGATATTTGGCCTCGACGGAGCCAATGATGTCGCGGTGAGCAGCGATGGTTCGCTGGTGTTCGTTACTGGCGAGGTCGACGACACCGTGGCAGTGTTCAGCCGCGATCCCGGATTGGACGACCTTGTCCTAGCTGACGTGGAGCAGAACGGCGTCGCCGGAGTTCAGAATATGAACCGACCGACCTCCGTCGGCGTGAGTCCGGACAACCACCACATCTATGTGACGGCAGACCTGGATCAATCCGTTGTGGTGTTTACCCGGGACGCCACTCAGGACGAGATTGCATTCACGGCTGACGTCGAGACACCGGTCTCGCCGAGCTCGGTGACGCTCGATTGGACCGGGGAGCATGCCTATGTCGCCGGTGGCGATTGGCTCCGCGTGTACATTCGCAACCCAGGCACCGGCCTCATCGTGCCCACAGCGCTGTACATTGATGGGGTGGATGGTGTGGACGGTCTGGCCGGTGCGAATGCGGTTGTCGTCACCCCTGTCGGGAGAGCGGCCTTTGCTTCTGGATCGGTTGATAACGCAGTTGCGGAGTTCTCGCGAAACTCGTCGAGTGGCTTGCTTGACTATCTTGATGTGATCAGGGACGGCGTTGGTGGAGTCAACGGTCTCGACAACGCTCGTGGAATTGCGGTGAGCCCGGATTCGCGCTTCCTCTACGTCGCCGGCATGGACGATGACGCGATCGCGATCTTCGAGATCGGACCACCGATCTTCACAGATGGGTTCGAGTCCGGCGATACTTCGGCCTGGTCGGCGACGGTGCCGTAGGCGGACTTGGCAGACTCAGCGGACGGTCGCTGGGGGCTGGCCGAACCAGCAGTGCGGGGCGGCAGCGGCGGCGCGGGCTTGGAGCGCGGTGGCTTCGGCATGGCGGCCGAGAGCTGACAGGGCGTTCGCCGCGACGTGCTCGGCGAGCGGCGCCCAGAGACCGTAGATGAGCTCCTCGCGGCCGAGGCGATCGAGCTCGCTGCAGGCCTGCAGGGCGAGGGCGGTCGCTCGGTCTAGCTGGCCCAGGCGAACGAGGGCCTCGGCCTCGAGCACAACGGCGAGGTCGCGGATATCGGGACGTGCGGCGAACTCCCGGGCGCGGTCGAGCGCCGCCTCCACGTCGCCGGAGCGCTCGAGCTCGGCCCAGGCGGTGGCGACATGGATCTCGGGCAGGCCGGACTCGACGTGGACGCCGGCGTCCAGGTTCGGGTCCTGCCAGTCGCCGCGGTAGAAGGCCCACATCGCTCTCGTGATCACATGGCGGTGGCCACTGGGCGCCTGAGTCTTTGCGGACCAGAGGTCGATCGCGGCGTCGAAGCGCGGCCGGTCGGCCGTGAACGCGGCAAGCTGGACCATGTGGTCCAGAGCCTCACCGACGCGCGGGGTTCGCGCCCCGATCGTGACGGCCGTGTCGAGCGAGACCAGCGCGTCGGTGAGTGATCCGGCAGCGGCCTGGTAGGTCGCCCGCTTGAACCACAGGTCGGCCGAGTCCGGGTGGCGTTCGGACGCCGACAGCAGGATCTCGGCGCCTGCAGCAGCGTCTCCCGCGCGAGACAGCGAGCGGGCGAGCAGCAGCACGGCCGCCAGGTGCATCGGGTCCTCGGCGAGGACTTCCGGGTGACGCTCGAGGAACGACTCGGCCCGCTGGCGGCGGTCGGTCTCGCCGGCTTCGACGTCATAGCAGACGGCGACCAGCTCATCCCAGAAGTGAATGCGCGCGGCAGGTCCCCGGCCCCAGAGCGGCGACCCCTCGGGGTTGCCGGCCGGGTCGAGGTGGAGGGTGCGGCCGGGCGTCCGAAGATTGATGCCGTCTGGACCAACCGTTTCGATCCGGAGGAAGTTGTCATACAAGCCGAGGAGGGTGTATCCAGCGAGCCCCTTCCCGGGTTCACCGGCGCCGAACTGGGTCTCCGACAGAATGAAGTCCGGAGAGCACGGGGTGTCGCCGGAGTTGTGCCAGGACGACGTCAGCGGCTCGAGAACGGCGACTGCACTCTGGTAGCCGAGGAGGTTGTTGACGCCCGCGGTGACGAGCTCTGGCCAGCCGTCGCCATCGAGGTCGCCGGCCGCCATGGTTTGGAGGTGGCCGGAGTTGGTGAACACGGGACCGATCAGATTGCGGCGCAGGTCGACGATTCCGGCCTCGCCACCGAACGAGTACATGTTCCCCACCGTCCAGCCGAGCTCGCCGCGGCCGTCGCCGTCGACATCCACCACCGTGAGCAGCGGCCCGTTGTAGGTGTGCAGCTGCCGCGGGTATCGCGACCACCGCAAATCGCTCCCGATCTCGATGGTGTTGATCTCGCGGTGGCGCGAGAAGACGCGAATCTGCGACGGGACGGTGGGGACTTCACCGGTGCCCTGCAGGCTCACCGCGACCTCGGGCTCGCTGTCCCCGACCAGGTCCACCACGAGCGACTGCTTCAGTCTGAAGCCCGGAAACCGCGTTCGCCACAGCTCCCGCCCGGCGGCATCGAGGACCACGATCTCGCCGCCGGAGACCTGGACCGAGTCGGTCGGGCCGTGGCGGGATTGGGACGCGATCACGCCGGCCCAGACGAGCAGCACGAGGGCGCCGATGGCCATTGCCACACGCCGCCAGACCCGTGGCGAGACGAGCCGGCGGTGGGACAGGAATGCCGCCTGCGCCGCGGCCCCGTTCGGCCAGCGGTCGGCGGCGCGCTTCTCGAGCAGCCGCCGGATGAAGCGCGCGAGCCAGCGCGGGCAGTGCGGCCGGCGCGAGCGGGGGTTCGGGATTGCAGCCCGCAGGTGGCCGTCGGCCACCGTGAAGCCGCTCTCGCCCTCGTACGGCGGCGCGCCGGTCAAGGCGTGGAACAGCGTGGCGCCGAGGCCGTAGAGGTCCGACGCCGGGCTCAGCGGCTCGCCCCGGAGCTGCTCGGGGCTCATGTAGGCCGGCGTGCCGACCGCCTGCTCGGTGTGGGTAACGTCGACAGCACCCTCGAGCGGTCGGGCGAGGCCGAGGTCGGCGAGGCGGATGCGGCCGTCGGGCTGGACGAGGACATTCGAAGGCTTGACGTCGCGGTGGACGATGCCGCACTCGTGGAGGTGGGCGAGCACGTCGAGGAGCTGCGACGCGAGGTCGACGACCACGGCGATCGCGAGCGGCCCATCGGCGAGCCGGTGTGCCACGGTTTCGCCGTCGACCCACTCCATGGCAACCGCCGTGCAGCCCTTTCCCTCGACCAGCTCGAAGACCCGCACGATGCCGGGGTGGGCGAGCTCGCGGCCAATCCGCACTTCGCGCCGCATCCGTTCTCGCCAGGCGTCGTCGAGGCCGCCGTGGAAGACCTTCAGCGCGGCCCACTGGTCGAGCTCGATGTCGCGGGCGAGCCAGACCTCGGCCTGGCCGCCGCGGCCGAGCGGGCGCTCCAGCCGCCAGCGCGGCGGGAGTCCATCGACCACCGGGGAGGCGCCGCCACCGCCCCAGGTGATCGTGTCCGGGCCGCCAGCGGGATCTCTGGTGGTCATCGTTTCCACGCCATCTCCAATGGCGATAAAGAGTACCGCAGGCGGCGATCTCTTGCAGCCCGAAGACAAAGAGCGGCTCCCGGTCGGGAGCCGTTGGAGGAGGAAATCACGGTGAGGGGTGTGGTCCGGCGTGGTCGCCGGTACTGGTTCGCCTCGCTATCACTTACGACCGCGGCAGGCCGGAGGTTTCATCCTGCCGGCGCCAGGCTTTACGAAGTGAGGAAGTTTCAGGCCAGCGCTTCGCGTCGAAAGATCCTCAAGCCTGGCACCAGGTTTCGAAAGATCCTCAAGCCTGGCACCGGGTTGGGTGTCGACGCCAAAGATCCCGATGGAGTGTGAGCTCCTCATCCCTGCCTTGACGCGGCGCGGTCGCCGACTTCAAATGTCAGCATGAAGTCTGTCAACGTACTGTTTGACGAAGATCTGTTGGCCGAACTGGATGCCGACGATCGAGTGAAGGCGCTGGGTCGATCGAGGTTCCTCCGGGAGCTCGCCGCCTCTTACCTTCGACAGCGCCGCGACGCCGCGCTGGACGCCCACTACGTGGCGGGCTACAGCGGGAAGTCGACCTGGGGGCCGGAGCTGCAGGATTGGGTCAAGGCCGGAGCGTGGCCTGAAGGCTGAGCTGCGCCGAGGTCGAGTGGCGGCGGTCGGCCGCGCGCTCGCGGCGTCTACCGGCTGCTCGGGGTGACGCTGGCTCGTTGTAGCGCAGGCATCGTTGTAGCGCAGGCATCCTGCCTGCTTCATGCAGCCTGGAAGGCCGCGCTACAAGGCCCGGCGGAGCTTACTCGGTTGGAGGATCGAAGGCCGGGATCCCGGTCAGGTAGTGGCCGAGGACCAGGGTGTGGATGTCGTGGGTGCCCTCGTAGGTCCACACCGTCTCCAGATTCATGAGGTGGCGCATGATCGGGTACTCGTTGACGATGCCGTTGGCGCCATGGATCTCGCGCGCGAGCCGGGCGCACTCGCGGGCGATCCAGACGTTGTTGCGCTTGGCGAGCGACACCGCCTCGGGGCGCAGCTTGCCCTGGTCCTTGAGCCGGCCGAGCTGCAGCACCAGCAGCTGGCCCTTGACGATCTCGTTGTACATCCAGACCAGCTTGTCCTGCTGGAGCTGGTGGGCCGCGATCGGCCGTCCCTTGAACTGGACGCGGGTCGCGGCATAGTCGAGGGCGGCCCCGAAGGTCGCCATGGCCGAGCCGAGCGCGCCCCACGCGATGCCGTAGCGGGCCTGGGTGAGGCACATCAGGGCGTTTTTCAGGCCGTCGGTGCCGGGCATCAGGGCGTCAGCTGGGACCCGGCAGTCCTGGAACACGAGCTGGGAGGTGACCGAGGCGCGCAGCGAGTACTTGCCCTTGTGCTCGGCGGTCGAGAAGCCCGCGCTGCCGCGCTCGACCAGGAAGCCGCGGATGCCGTCCGGGGTGCGCGCCCACACCACGGCGACGTCGGCGATCGAACCGTTGGTGATCCAGGCCTTCTCGCCGTTGAGGATCCAGCCGTCGCCGTCCCGCTCGGCCCGGGTGCGCATGCCGCCCGGGTTCGAACCGAAGTCGGGCTCGGTGAGGCCGAAGCAGCCGATGGCCTCGCCGCGGCCGAGCGCCGGGATCCAGCGGTCCTTCTGGGCCTGGTTGCCCCACTGCAGGATCGGGTACATGACCAGGCTGGTCTGGACCGACACGAACGAGCGCAGCGCCGAGTCGCCCCGCTCGAGCTCCTGGTTGATGAGGCCGTAGGCGACGGCGTTGAGCCCCGGCAGCCCGTACTCGTGGTAGGGCGCGCCGAGCAGGTCGAGGCTGCCCATCTCCGCCACCAGCTCGTGCGGGAAGTGGCAGTCCCACGCCCACTGCTCGATGTTGGGGAGGACGCGGTCGTCGACCCACTCGCGAACCGCGCTGCGGACCCGGCGCTCGTCGTCGTCGAGCAGCTCGTCGATCTGGTAGAGGTCGAGTTCGTCGATGCGTCGCATGCCCATCCTCCACTGCGAGTGAACACCTGGAGGCCGCGGATTCTGCCAACCGGCGACCGATGCGAGTTTGCCGCGGCGGGAGAGCGCGGTACTATCTGCGCATGAAGACATTCCGGGCCGTGGCCGCCGGATGGTACCACGGGGTGCTGCTCGCCGCCCTGCCGTGGGTCGCAGCGCTGCGGCCGCAGTGGGCGCCGCTGGTTGCGGCGGCCCTCGTCGCGGGCGCCGTGCTCGCGGGCCGCGGGCGCGCGGCGGGCCCGTGGCCCGGCGCCGTGAGTGCGGTCTCGGCACTGATCTTCCTCGCCCTGCGCGGCGGGCTGCCGGTCGTCGTGGGGTGGCTGCTGCTGGCCGCGGCGGTGGCGGCGCTGGCCTGGCTGGGCGGCCGCCGGGGCGGCGCGGCGCGGCTCGCCGCGGCCCTCGTCGGGCTGGCCGGCTGGTCGATCGCGCTGCTCGCGATTCCCGATCTGGTCACGGTCGAGCGCGGCGGCTGGCTGGCGCCGGCAGTGCTGCTGTTGGCGGCGCGGGACGCGGTGGTGTGCGCCGTGTGGCAGCACGCGGGGGGCACCGGACCGCTGCTGCCGCCGACCCGGGAGGCGCGCGGCACGCTGAGCGTGCGCGGGTTGGTGGTGGCCGGGACCGACGGGCTGCCGTGCTCGGTGCCGATCGAGCTCGAGCTGCGTGCGGGCGACTCGGTGGCGGTGCTCTGCGCGTCCGCGGACGAGGGGTGGGCGCTTGCCGAGACCCTGGCCGGTCGGCGTCGGCCAGCCGCAGGCGAGGTCGCGATCGACGGCACGCCGCTCGAGCCCGGCGACCGGCTGGTGGCGGTGGTGGCGGCCGGGGAGGGGTTCGTCGCAGGCGGTCTCGAGGACAACCTGGCGGCCCTCTGCGACGAGCA
>Ga0316622_100001169_pt1 | contig 16739 bp, 14 predicted proteins | sample OWC_Aug_OW2_C1_D_FD_207646 | JGI IMG/M metagenome (GOLD analysis project Ga0316622, IMG submission 207646) | Wetland soil microbial communities from Old Woman Creek delta, Ohio, United States - OWC_Aug_OW2_C1_D5_C | ecosystem: Environmental > Terrestrial > Soil > Wetlands | place: USA: Ohio... | reverse complement strand
CGCGCATGTCGTCGCCGCGCAGCTCGCGCAGCGCGTAGCCGACGAAATCCCGCGACACGCGCTTGCGCCAGTGGAGGGCGAAGTCGGTGTTGTCCATCGGCTTGGCCAGGTGCGACGCGAGCGTCGCTGCCTCCTCGATGGATGCATCCGAGAGGGTCTTCCCCACGAGGGCGCTCGAGGCCTCGTGCGCCGGGAGCGGGCGCGAGGCGACGGCGCCGAGAACGACGCGCGCCTCTTCGACGACCCCGCGCCTGCCGAAGCGCGCCGCCGCGGCCACCGACAGGACCGGGAAATCGAACGAGCCCCGGCGCCGCAGCTTCCAGTAGGTGCTCTTCCAGCCCCGGGCGGATCCCAGGAGGACCTCGGTCAGGACCTCGTCTCCGCGCCGCGTCAAGTAGTGGATCCCGTCGTTCTCGTAGAGGTCCGCGAGGGGCACGACGCGGTTCCCGCTCGCCGAGACCAGCCGCACGCGCGCGCCCAGGGAGATCAGGGCGGGCGCGGAGTCGGTGGAGGAGACCGCGAGGCACTTCGGGCTTCCGGTCGCGACCCAGCAGACCTTCCCGTCCTTCTTCATGCAGAAGTCGATCGCCTTCCGCCACTCGTAGTTCTGGTCGTAATAGTTGCAGCGCGTGTCGAGGCAGAGGTTCCCGCCCAGGGTCCCCATGTTGCGAAGATGCGGGGTCGCGATCTGGGCCGCGGCCTGCCAGAGACCCGAGTAGTGCTCCTTGACCCGCGCGTTCCTTACGAGCCCCGTGAGGCTGATCCCGGCGCCGAGGGCCAGCTCCCTCCCCGCGCGGACCTCCTGCATCTTCGCCACGCTCCGAAGTCCGACCAGGACCTTCGGGACCTGCTGCCTCCGCTTCATGTTCGGGAGCAGATCGGTGCCGCCGGCCACGAGCATCGCCTCGGGCCCCTCCGCGGCGAGGATCTTCGCGGCCTCGCGCGCGGTCCGCGGGGCGCGGTACTCGAACTGCGGAAGGCGCATCATGGCCGGGGTACCGTTTCGAGCTTCGCCGCGTTCTTGCGCTCGGGGCGGTTGCGCGCGCGCCCGTCTCCTCCCTCCCACGGCGGCGGCACCTCGAGGGGCTGGGGCCAGTCGACGCTCGGGAAGCGCGCGGGCCCGTAGCGCCCGGGGTTCCCCGCGGCACGGTCCTCGAGGGCCTTCAGGATCTTCTCCGGCGTGATCGGGAGCTCGTCGATGCGCACGCCCACCGCGTCGTAGACCGCGTTGGCCACGGCGGGGGGGACGGGGAGCAGCGGTCCCTGGCCGACCTCCTTGGCGCCGAACGGACCCATCGGATCGGGATTCTCCACGAGGTCCGTGGTCACGGCGGGCATCTCCAGGGTCGTCGGGCTCTTGTACTCGAGCATGGACGGGAACTTGTGGACGAAGGCCCGCGACAGCTTCGACGGGAGGCGGCGGAACGTCTGCTCTTCCATCAGGGCCTCGCCCAGCGCCATGTACACGCCCCCCTCCACCTGTCCGCGGACGAGCGTGGGGTTGATCGAGCGCCCGATGTCGTGCGCGATCCACACGTGGGGCACCGAGATCCAGCCGGTCGCCGGGTCCACTTCGACCTCCACCACGGCGGCGGTGTAGGAGTAGGTGGGAGAGGGCCCGACCCCTCCGCCCTTGAAGCGAGCGGCGGAGGGCGGGGGAGTGTAGGAGCCCACGGTACCGATCGTCCCGTGCGCCGCCTCGGCGATGCACACCGCCTCCTGGAAGGACACGCCCTGGTCCGGGTTCTCGACGTCGAAGACCCGGCGCTCGGCGAAGGCGAGCCGCTGCGAGGGGATCTCGAGCTTGCGCGCCACGGCCGAGGCGAGCAGGTCCCGGGCCCGCTCGGCCGCCTGGATCGCGGCATTCCCCATCATCAGCGTGACGCGGCTGGAGTAGGACCCCAGGTCCACCGGTGTGAGGTCCGTGTCACCCGTGACCGCGCGCACGTCGAAGGGATCGACCCCCAGGACCTCGGCGATGCAGGCCACGAGCACGTCGTCCGAGCCCTGCCCGATCTCGGTGGCGCCGCAGAAAACGGTGACGCCTCCGCCGCGGTCGAGCTTGAGCTGGACCCCGGTGTGGGGCATCTCATTCCAGTAGATCGGCAGGCCGGCGCCCGAGAGGTAGGCTGAGCAGGCGATCCCCACGCCGCGGCCGTGCGGGAGCTTGCGGAACTTCTGCTTCCAGCCCGAGCTCTCGACCACGCGACGGATGCACTCGGAGAGGCCGATCGTCGCGACGCGCAGGTAGTTGGCGGTCACGGCGTTGGGGCGCTCGGCGATGCGCAGCCGCAGCTCGGCCGGATCCAGGGTGAGCGCCTCCGCGATCTTGTCGAGCTGGATCTCCTGTCCGAAGCGGGGCTGGGGGGTCCCGTGGCCGCGCTTGGGGCCGCAGGGCGGCTTGTTCGTGAACACGCGGCAGCCCTCGAAGCGGTAGCGGGGGACGTGGTAGGTCACGGTCTGGAGCGCACCGGTGTAGAAGGTGCTGGCCACGCCGTAGGATCCGTAGGCGCCCCCGTCGATCAAGGTCTGCAGGTGCATCCCGGTGATCGTTCCGTCGTTCTTCACGCCGGTCTTGAAGCGCATGAGAACGGGGTGCCGTCCGCGGTGGCAGTAGAAGACCTCCTCGCGCGTCAGGCAGATCTTCACCGGCCTGCCGAGCACGAGCGCGGCCTTGGCCACGACGATCTCGTGGTTGAACGGGTCGCTCTTCCCGCCGAACCCGCCGCCGTTCGGAGTGGCGATGACGCGGATGTGCGCCGCGGGGATCTCCAGGACCTTGGCCAGCGCCCGGTGCAGGTAATGCGGGGTCTGGGTGCTCGACCAGATCGTGATCTTGCCGTCCGGGTCGACCGCGGCCACGGAGGCGTGCTGCTCCAGGGCCAGATGGTTGCTCCCCGAATAGAAGAAGACGTCCTCGAACACCCGGTCCGCCTCGGCGAACCCCTGCTCCACGTCGCCGAACGAGAGCGCCACGCGCTTGTGGATGTTCCCTTCCTCTCCGTACTCGTGGATCCTGGGCTCCGGGCGGGCCAGACTCTCCTCCGGCGTCACGAAGGTCTCGAGCGGCTCGTACTCGACCTCGATGTCGTCCAGGGCCTCGAACGCCGTGATCTCGTCCCGGGCGACCACGGCCGCGACCGGGTCTCCCACGAAGCGCACCCTGTCCACGCACAGGGCCTGCTCGTCCTGGCTCACGGGGAGGATGCCGTACTCGAGCGGTAGATCGCGGCCGGTGAGGACGAGGTGAACCCCCGCGCGCGTCTGCGCCCGCGTTGCGTCGATCCGCGCGATGCGGGCGTGCGGGAGCGGGGAGCGCAGGAGCTTGCAGTGGAGCATCCTCGGAAAGACGATGTCGTCGGCGAAGCGGGTCTCCCCGAGCACCTTCGCCCTGCCGTCCACGCGCCGTCGCGGGATGCCGACGATCCCGAGCTTCTTCCCGCTCACCGCTCGGCCTCGGGCTCGGAGCGCCTGGTCTCGCCGCCACGCATCGCCTTCTCCACTGCCTCGTAGATCTGATGGTAGCCCGTGCAGCGGCAGAGATTCCCCGAGAGAGCTTCGCGAAGCTGTTCGCGGTCCGGGTGCGGCACACGCTCCAGGAGGGCATGGGCCGTCACGAGGATCCCGGGAGTGCAGTAACCGCACTGGGTCGCGCCCAGGTCGGCGAAGGCCTCCTGGAGCGGGTGAAGCCGCCCGTCCCGCGCCAGCCCCTCGACGGTCGTCACCTCCCGTCCGTCGCACTCGACGCCGAGGACGAGGCAGGAAAGGACCGGCTCCCCGTCCAGGAGCACGGCGCATGCGCCGCACTCCCCCAGCTCACAGCCGTGCTTGGTGCCGAAGAGCCCCAGATCCTCGCGCAGGATCTCGAGCAGGGTCTTGTAGGAGTCGAACGAGACCGGATGCTCCTCACCGTTGACGCGCAGGTGAATGGTGGCTCTCGGCCTTCTCTTCTCCGATCGCCCGGTCGTCACTCGCCCTCCTCGCCGGCCCCGTTCGTGCCGGTGCCGCTCCCGGCAACCGGCTGCCTCGGCCGCCCGCGGGCGCGCCGCCGTCTGGGCCGCCTCCTACGAGCCGCGCCGGGGGGCCCGGCAGTCCCCTCTGCCGCGGGCTCCGCCGCCGGCTCTGCGGCGGGCTCGGCCCCAGTCTCGGCCGGTGCACCGACGAGGGCAGCGGCCCCGTAACGGTCCTTGGCGTCTCCGCCGGCCTCGACCTGGGCGGCCGTGGGCAGGGCGGCGAAGAAGTAGCGATCGTCCCAAGGGGGAGGAAGCTCGGATTTCGCGGCTGCATCCTGCGCGCTCTCCGCCTGTGCGGGCGCCCGCGGCCCCACGATCCTCGCATCCCGCGTTTCCCCGGACTCACGCCGCGGTCCGCGGCGCCGGCGTCTGCGCTTTCGTTCCGCGGGGACTGCCTCCCCCTCGGCGGGAGCGCGGTGCGGCTGCTCACCGCGGGTCTCCGCCCGCCGGGGCGGCAGGGGAATCGCTCCCATCTCCCGCAAGGCGCTCTCCGCCTCGGCGAAATCGCCTCCATACGACCTGGCCACGGCCCCCAGGATCCACATCGCCTCGGAAAAGCCCGGGCGACGCCGGATCGAGTCCCGGCCGCTCTTGCGGACTCGGTGCGCCGGCACCATGCGCTGGAGCGCCATCAGGATCAGCCGGCACTCCTCCTGGTCGCGGCGCGAGGCGCGCAGTCGCAGGGACATGGGGCGGAGGAAGCGATCCGCCAGATCGCGGACGTGAACTCCATGCCGCTCGGCGACCGAACCGTCATCGTTCCAGCCCAGCTCGGGGGCGATCGCCGGCAGGACCAAGACGGCCAGGATCTCGCCGGTCGATACCTCCTGCCCCTGGCGATTGTGCTCGTCGATGGAATCGAGCAGCTCCCCGAACAGCCGCCCCGCCACCGAGTTCGCCCCGTACACCTTGGCGAACTCCGGAAGGATCACCTCGAACACGCCCGTGGACCGGAGTAGCTCGAACGAGGCGCGGGAGGCTCCCCCGCGACAGAAGCGGTTGATCTCCTCCAGGACCCGGGCCGTCGCCGCCTTCGAGATCTCGTGGCGAAGCCGGCGCAGTGCCTCCAGGGTCGAGGGCTCGATCTCGAAGCCGAGCCGAGCCGCGAATCTGATCGCGCGCAGGATGCGGATCGGATCCTCGCGGAAGCGAATGGCGGGATCGCCGATGGTCCGCACCAGCCGGCGACGCAGATCCCCGAGCCCGTCCGCGTGGTCGATGACCGTCTCCGAGTTGACGTCGTAAAAGAGCGAGTTGATCGTGAAATCGCGCCGCAGCGCGTCCTCCTCGGCAGTGCCGAAGACGTTGTCGTCCCGGATCAGGAGGTCCTGCGCGGGATGCGGCTCGCCGCCGTCCACCTCGTCACGAGCGCGGAACGTGGCCACCTCGATGATCTTCCCGCTCTGGAAGTAGATGTGCGCGAGCCGGAACCTGCGGCCGATGATCCGGCAGTTCGTGAACAGCCGCTTGACCTGCCGGGGCGTCGCGGATGTCCCGATGTCGAAGTCCTTCGGACGGCGATCCAGGAGCAGGTCGCGGACGCACCCGCCCACGAGGTACGCGGTGTGCTGGAACCGGGTCAGCCGCTTCAGGATCTTGACCGCGTCCGGATCCAGGTCCCCGACCGGAATCGGCCGGTGGACCGCGCTCGGGCCGCGGTGGATCGAGACGACGGAGGCCTCCGCCTGCGCCCGAGCCGCCTCGGGCCCGGTGGAACTTTCGTCGCCGTTTGAGGGAAGGGAGGCGGTTTCCCGGGGGGGCCTCTTTCCCCGCCGGCTGAAGAGATCACGAATTCGCTTCAGCATGCTCCGCCTGCGGGTGCGCGACCGCAGCCTCACTATACCCGAGCCCCCGCCGCATGCCAAGACCCGGATTCCGCGCCCGCTTCTTGCCGCGGGATGCCGGCACGGGTATCTTCACGGGTCGGAGGGCCGGGGATGCTGGTGCGGGATCTGATGTCCCGGGAGGTTGTCAAGATCCAGGGGGACCTCCCGGTGGCCGACCTGTGCGATCTCTTCGAGGCCGCCCACGTGCACGGCGCCGCCGTGGTGGACTCCAAGGGGCGCCTGGTGGGGTTCGTGAGCCAGGAGGATATCCTGGTCGGAAGCATGGGACGTCCCCTGGGCCCCTCCCGGGGCTCGAACCGCCCGCCCTCGCGGCGCCGCGGAAAGAAGGAGGCCCAGCAAGCCGTCGTTTCCCGGGTGCGCGACATCATGACCGCGCCGGCGGTCTCCGCGAGCGAGGAAACCGATGTCCGGGACCTGTGTCGCATGATGTGGAGACTCAGAATCCACCACGTGCCGATCGTCCGCCGGAACAAGGTGACCGGGATCGTCTCCACGCTCGACATCTGCCGGGCGATCGCGGAGGGGACGATCCGGTTCAAGGGCGCGCCCGTAAAGAAGCGAGGCGGAGAGCGGTGACGAAGGACGCCTCGGCGATGGGCCCGACCCAGCTGATCGCCTTCCTGAACGCGCTCCGCTGCCAGGATCTGGATTCGATCGCGGCCAAGCTCGACGAAGCCCGGAGCGCGTGCGCTGCCCTGGGGCAGGTGGAGCTGGCCCAGAAGCTCGAGGAGGCGGGGGCCGCGCTCAGGGTGGCGGACGTGCGAACCTACCGGAGGAACCTGGAAACGGTCGTGTCGAGGCTGGGCCATCTGCGATAGCGGCGGGCGCGCCGCGGGAGGCTTCTCGCATGGATGGCGGATCGTCGAGCCTGGTGCTGCAGGTGGCGATGGGGGTGGCCCTCGCGGCGTGCACCGGGTTGCGCGCGTTCCTTCCGCTGCTCGTCGTCGGCGTCGCGGGGAGGCTCGGCCTGGTCGGTCTGGGCGGTTCCTTCCAGTGGCTCGCCTCGTCGCCTGCCCTCGTCGTGCTCGGCGTGGCCGCGGTGGCCGAGGTCCTGGCGGACAAGATCCCGATCGTGGATCACCTTCTCGACCTGATCGGAGGGGTGGTCAAGCCGGTGGCCGGCTCCGTGCTCGCGACGGCGGTGCTCACGGCGGAAACTCCACTCCCCCCCGTCGTGCTGGGGGTCCTGGCCGGGGGCGGCTCCGCGGGGCTCGTGCACCTGACGAAGGCGAAGCTGCGGCTCTTCTCGTCGGTGACGACCGCCGGGATCGGGAACCCTTTCCTTTCGGTAGGCGAGGACATCGCCTCCCTGTTCGGGTCCGTGCTCGCCGTCGTGATCCCGGTCGTGCTGATCGGCGTGGTGGTCGCGACCCTGGTTCTGTTCTTCGTGGTCAGGCGGCGACTTCATGCGCGCGCCGCGAATCTCGGGGACGCCAACCGACGCTAGTCCGTGCCGTACGAGATCTCGGCGTCGCGGATCCGCCAGCGCGCGACGAGGAGCACGCCGAGCGTCAGGGCCAGCAGGCCGGGAACCGAGATCCACGCGGGGGTCGGATCCGCCATGAGGGCGATGGGACCCTGCGAGATCGGAATCGGGCACAGGGAAACGAGGTAGTAGATCACGCTGAGCTTCTTCAGAAGAGGCGGCAGCAGGAAGTTGATCGATTCCCAGCCGAGGATCGCAACCGCGGGGATCATGGGGTTGCGCACGAGCAGACCGGTGGCCAGGAACACCGCCCCGTAGCCCAGACAGCCGAGCGCCGTCACCCCGAGATAGGCAACGCTCGTTCCGATGCCGCTTCCGCCGAGGACGCGCTCCACGGCCGTCGAGGCGCCGTAGGGCGCGTACAGCAGGACCAGCGTGGCTGCCGTGGTCGCCCCGAAGAAGGTCACGGCGGCGATCAGCCCGGAGCAGAACTTGGCCACCACCAGCACCTCCCTGCGGATCGGGGACAGGAAGTAGAAGTGCAGCGTGCGGTCCAGGATCTCTCCCCGGAACAGGTTCGTGAAGATCCACGCGCAGCCGAAGAAGAGCACGAAACGCAGGACGAAGGACTGGTAGATGTTCGCGTAGAACACCGCAGCTGCCGCGGGGTCCTCCCGGACCCAGCCCCGCCACAGGACGAACGCCCGCCCGGCCAGCAGCAGCAGCGGCCCCAGGCACAGGAGATACAGGGCGAACGAGCGCTTGCCCCAGAAGACCTTGCGCAGCTCGATCCGGAGGACCGCCAGGGCCTGCTGGCTCCACAGCCCCCACTGCGGCGGGGTCGGGGCGGCGCCTGCTCCGGTGCTCATGCCGTGCCTCCTTCGGAGCCCACCAGGTACTGGTACACCGCCTGCACGTCCTCGTCCGCCGGCGCGACCGACTCGACCCGGATCCCGCTGTCCACCACGATGCGGTTCAGCAGCAAGTAGAAGCGGTCGGCATCCCGGGTGTGGACCAGAAGCCCGCGCCGGTCCTCGACGATCTTCGCCTCCACGACGTGATCCTGCTCGAAGATCCGCGAGGCGAGCAGCGAGGGCCGGTCGCAGCGGACCAGCACCTGGATCGGGTGCTCGACGATCTCCCTGCGCACGCTCTGGATGCTTCCCTCGGCGACCACGTAGCCCTGGCTCAGGATCACCACGCGGTCGGACACGAGGTCCACCTCGTGCAGGATGTGGCTGGAGAGGACGATGTGCCGGCCCTCGTGGGCCAGCTCCCTCAGGAGCGCGATCACCTCGGAGCGCACCATGGGATCCAGGCCGTTGAGCGGCTCGTCCAGGATCAGCACGGTAGGCTCGTGGGCAATCGCCTGCGCCAGCTTGATCCTCTGGCGCATCCCCTTGCTGTAGGCGCCAATGTGTCGCTCCGCGGCGTCGGTGAGGTTGACTCGCTCCAGGGCCCGCCAGGTCAGCGCCCGGGCGTCCGCGGCGGCGCGTCCGTGCACCCGCAGGTAGGAGTAGAGGAACTGGTAGCCGGTCAGCGCGCGCGGGAAGGAGTCGTACGCGGTGCAGTAGCCGACCCGGTGGTGGAGCAGCTCCGGCCGGTCCGTCGGGATCCCCAGTACCCGGATCCGGCCCCGGGTCGGGCGCAGCAGGCCGGTCATGAGGTTCATGAGCGTGGTCTTCCCCGACCCGTTCGGTCCCACGAGGCTCGTGATCCCCGGCGGGATCGTCAGCTCCACGCGGTTCACCCCCAACACATCGCCGTAGAATTTGGAGACGTTCTCGAAGTCGATGCCGTTCAGGTCGTCGCTCACCGCACGACCTCGTAGGCCCGGATCCTGCGAGCGAGCAACGCCACGCACAGCAGGCACACGAGCAGGAGCGAGACGACGCATCCCGCGACGGGGAGGTCCAGCGGCGGCGGGACCCCGAACAGCTTCGCCCACACCGCCTGCACCATCGCGCTCAGGTCGAGCAGCCCGCCCAACGTGGTCCGGAAGGTGGCATTGACCGCCGCCCCCGCGGCCGAAGCCACGAAGAAGATCCCGAAGAGCGCGGCGCTGGCCAGGGGCTTCCATCGCACGCTGGCCGACACGGCCAGGGCGAGCAGGGACAGGAGAGCGATCCAGATCCACGATCCCAGGAGCAGCCCCGCCAGGATCCGCACGTGGCTCCCCAGCCAATCCGCTCCGTCGAGGTAGGACTGGAGGAAGAACAGGATCGTTCCGGGCACCCAGGTGATCGCCGACAGCAGCACGACGAGGACCGAGATCTTCCCGACGACGTACTCGGTCCGGGAGAATGGGCGGGAAAGATAGAGCGGGAGGGCGTTGTTGCGCATGTCGGGCGAGATCAGGCTCGGGCCCACGACGAACGCGATCAGGAAGCCGAGCATCGTCCCCTGGATGCGCAGGAACCAGAGAAAGAAACCGGCGTCGATGGCCAGGAGGTTGGCGCGCGGAATCTCGAGCAGCGCGAGGGCCGACATGTTGTGGTGCAGGTAGATGAGGAAGGCGCAGCAGCACGGCCACAGGAAACAGCCCGCGAAGAATGCCGCGAACAGCCTCGAGCGGAACACCTCGGCGAAAGCGTAGCGAGGGGGGATGAGGAAGCGACGGCGCTCCGGCGTGGTGGGCCCCGTGTAGCCCCGGTAGGCCCGCTCATACACGGCCATGCTGCTGCCCCTCCATGGCCTTCAGGAAGATGTCCTGGAGAGAGTCCCGCTTGTAGTTGAGCCGCCGGATCTGGACCTCGCGCTCGGCGGCCAGCCGGTACAGCTCGCGCAGCTCGAGCCCCTCCGGGAGGACCATCTTGATGCGCCCGCCCGCCTGCAAGGCCATGTCGCAGCCGAGCTTTCCCAGCGCCTCGGCGAACGAGCCGTCGTCGCCGCGGGTCTCCATCTCGAGGAACCGGCGGTTCGTGCGGCGCTCCTCGGCCAGGTCGCACTGCGCGGCGATCACGCCTTCCTTGAGTACGAGCACCTCGTCGCAGCACTCCTCCACGTCGCGCAGCAGGTGGGAGGAGAGGATCAGGTGCACTCCGCGGTCGCGGATCTCGCGGATCAGGCGCAGCATGCGCAGCCGGTGCGGAGGGTCGAGGCCGTTCGTGGGCTCATCGAGGAAGATGAGGTCGGGGCCGTGGACGACCGCCTGGGCCAGCTTGGCCATCTGCTTCATCCCCAGGGAGTATGTCTCGAGGCGGCGATACCGGGCCTCGCCCAGGCCGACGTAGAAGAGAGCCTCGTGGGCCCTCTCGAGCGCGGCCCGGGGCGGGAGGCCCGACAGCTCGGCCATCAGTCGCACGAACCGGACCGCGGTCATCCCTGCGATGAAGGAGTCGTTCTCCGGCATGTAGCCCACGCGTCGGCGCACGTCCCGGATCTCCGTGCGGATATCCTTTCCGAACAGGAGGGCCGTGCCGCGGAAGGGCGGGTGGAAGCCGAGCAGGGTGTGGATCAGTGTCGTCTTGCCCGCCCCGTTGGGTCCCAGGAGCCCGATGGACCGCGCCTCGAGCCGGGCGCTCAGACCCTTGAGGATCGCGCGCTTCCCGAAGCGAACCTCGAGACCATCGAGCTCCACGACGGCGCTCATGGTGCGCCTGGAGCCTCCACCGGGACGATCGCCTGCGGCGGCTTCATCGCCCGCTCCAGGTTCCCCTGGAGATCCATGAGTCCGCCCAGCCCCACGAGCACACCGAGGTCGGAGCCGAACATCCCGCCGGGACGGGTGCTGGCGACCACGATCCGGTTCTCCTCTCCGTAGGCGTAGGCCAGGCCCGCCGCCTGCTCGCCCAGCAGAGCCGCCAGCGCCTGCTTCTGCTCCGAGTTCGCCTCGCCCTGGGGCGCGCCGAGAATTCCGGCCAGAGGAGCCAGCGCGGGGCCCAGATTCTGATAGGCAACAGCGGAGAAGTTCATGTTCCCGTCCGCGGGGAGGAGCGCGGTGAACCGCGACGAGGCGGGAAGGTTGGCCCCGGTCGCGCGGCGCGCGATGGCGGCGTCGACCAGGCTCCGGGCCGGTGCCGCGACCAGGAAGCCATCCGCGAAGGTGTAGTGCACCTCCACGGGGAACCGGCCGGACCGCAGTACGCGATACGTCCGCCCACCCGCAACCTCCTCTCCGAGCGCGAGCTCCGGGCCGGTGCCGTCGCCGCCCTGGCGGTTCAGCTCGGCAACCGCCCGCTCGATCGTGTGCTGCAGCCGGGTGGAATCGTACACCTCCACGATCAGCACCCAACCGGGCTTGGGCAAAACCGGACCGTCCAGGGCGAACGCGAACTCTCCTCCCAGGGGCTGGGCGAGGTCTTCCAGAACGCTCACCCCGTGCTGGGTCTCGAAATCCGCCAAGTGCCTTGCGAAGTCCGGATCGGACGCGGAGGCCAGATCGAACACGTCCCGGGCGAGAGCCACCGGGCTCTTGGTCACGAACGCCGTGGCCAGCGTGGCGTCGGGCGACACGAACTCGAGCGACCCCATCGGTGCGGGGGCGGCGAGCCAGGACGCAACCCCGCGCCGCGGCTGGTCGAAGGCCACGACCGCCTGGTAGGTGGTCTTTCCCTCGATCTCCTTGCCCTCGATGATCAGGTTGCGGGCATCCAGGATCCCTGCCCTGCGCAGCGTCTCCTGGTCCGGGCGGGTTCGCCCGGCAGCGCTGAAGATTCGCTGCAGGTCGACTCCCATGAGCCAGGTCGTCCCATCCCGGTAGCTGCGCACCAGGTCGGCATGGAACGGCGATTCCGCGAACCGGTTGGGCCGTTCTCCCGCGACGACGCCCGCGATCTCCCGCAAGTGGGCGGGGGACGTCGTGGCGACCAGCAGGTCGTCATGGGACCAGAGGAGGAGCGTCTCCGACGTTTCGGGCACGACGCCCGACGGGTCGTCCACGAAGCGCACGTTGGCGTTCGCTCCCTGCGACGCGCGCAGCCCCTCGATCCGGCTCTCGACGAACGGCCGGAACTCCGAGGGGTGGGTGAGGGTCGCGAGGAGCAGGACACCCTCCGGCTCTCCGCTCGCCCCGGCCACCACCGTGGCGGCGATCTCCGGGCCCAACTGGTCTCCGAACGCCCGGATCTCGCCGATCGCCGCGTCGAGCCGCGCGTCCGCGCCGCCGGGGGTCATGGTTTGCTCCCACCAGTTCCGGAGGACCGGGTTCTCCTTGACGCGGGCGCGCAGCAGGCGGTGAGCCTCGCCCAGCGTTTCGCTCACGTTGGGGATCGCCACGTAGAACAGCGTGTCCTCGGGGGCCAGGTCCAGGAGGCGCGTGTCGTGGCGGAGGCCCGCATGGGGCAGAGCGTCGATCTCCCGCTTGAGCTGCGTGAGCGCGGCGAGCATCGCCAGATGCTGGTCCACGTTCTTGCTCCAGGCGATCTCGCTGGACAGCGGGACCTTCTCGAGGCTCCCGCTGCAGACCTGGTCGCCGGGGCCGAGAACCGAGCGCATGCCCGAGAGGTCCACGTGGACTTCTCCCTCGATCACCGAGACCCGCGAGCCCTTGGTCCCGTGGTTTACCGAGAAGACGGTGCCCGTCACGGCGACGGCGCAGTCCGTGGTGTCCACGTACAGGTGCCTGCGGCCCTGCTTCGCGGCCTCGACGATGATGCTGCCCCGGGTCAGGTGCAGAGTCGTTCCGGCCCTGCGGGCGGACACCGACAACTCGGCGCGCTCGTTCATCTCCACGCGCGAGCCGTCCGAGAGGCGAACGACTGCGCGCGAGCCCTTGGCCGTGCGGAAGACATCCCCGCCGGCGATCTCCTCGGCCTCCCGCACGGAGGTCGAGAGGTTTCCGGAGACGCGGTACAGGGCCCCCTCGATCGTCTGCACGCGGACGGCCGAGACCGAGGGGTCTGCCGGTGCGTACCAGTAGGCAGCGTAGCCTCCGAGGATCACCGTCCCGAGGATCGAGGCCGCGATCGCCCAGCGCAGCACGCGCGGGCGGGCTGTGCTTTCCGCGACCGAAGACCGCACCCTCGCGGCGCCGCCCGAGCGGGCGTCGAGGAGCGCCCTGCGGCAGGGGATGCACTCGCGGGTGTGGTCCTCCATCAGGAGCGTCCGCGCCGCGGGGAGCGTCCCCGCGAGGTAGGGGCCGATCAGGCTCTGCACATCTGCGCAGGTCCGGATCCGGTCCGGGGAAGCCGCGACGGGGGCGGGGGAGGCCTCCTGGGAGAGCCGGGCCAGAACGCGCGCGGCGGCCTTCTCGATCACGGCCGGGTCGATCGCCTCGTCACGGATCCCGGCGAGGGCCTGGTCCAGAGCGGCATCGGGATCGTGTTTCTGGTTCATCGCGAGTCTCCTCGGAAGGAGCGCATCTCCTTCTTGAGCTTGATGCGGGCGCGGTGGAGGAGGACCGCCACCGTGCTTCGGGAGGTCCTGAGCGCGCGTGCGATCTCCCGGTTCTCGTAACCCTCGAAATAGCGTAGCGTGAAGATCTCGGCCATCTTCGGGCTGAACCCCGCGAGGCACTCTCGGATCCGCTGCCGAACCTCCTGCCCCTCGCGGCTCCGCTCCGGCCCTTCGCCGCGCTCGTCCGCGAGCGGGGCGGCCTCGTCGATGGGGGTGGTCTTCCAGGTGCGCCGGGAGCGGACCAGATCGAGCGACGCGTTGACGGCGGCCCGGCGCAGATAGCTTCCCGGATTCTCCGACAGCGCGTCCCCCCGCTCCAGGCGGAGGAGGCGCAGGAACACCGTCTGAAGGACGTCCTCGGCGTCGCTGGCCGATCCGGTGATCCGGTAGGCGGCCCGGAAGACCTGTTCGTGATGCTCCCGGAAGATCGTGTCGAGCTTCTCGGGTCCCCGCGGCGCCGCGGGATCGTGTTTGAGTCTTAGCGCGGCGGCTTCCAACGTTTCCTCCCCTCCGTCGCTGTCCGTCATAGGTACGCCTCCCTCGTGCGAATATTAACGGCGATGGGTTCCTTGCGCGTCGCCGCCCCTCCGGAACGGCCCCTGCTCCTCTGGGACGGGGGGTGCGGGCTCTGTCGGCGCTGGGCCGCCCGCTGGACCGGGCGGACGAAAGGAAAGGTCGATTCCGCCCCCTATCAGACCGCCGCCTGGCGTTTTCCGGAGATCTCCCCGGACGCACTCGCGGCAGCCGTGCACCTCGTGGAGCCCGACGGCAGCGTGTCCGCCGGGGCGGAAGCGGCCTTCCGAACGCTGGCCCACGCCCGCCGCGGGTGGGGCCTCCTGCGCTGGGCCTACGAGAGGATCCCCGGCGTGGCACGGATGTCGGAGGCGGCCTACCGGTGGTTGGCGGCACGGCGCTGCCGCGTCTCCTGAACGGTGGGCAACCCCTTTCGCCTGCGCTATTCTCCTTCCCCGGCTCAGGAGAACCAGGTCCGATGAACCGCACTCAGCGCCGCTGGCGCGTGGCCGCCATCCAGATGACATCCACCGAGGACCGCAAGAGGAACCTCGTGGCCGCCGGGCGCCTCGCCCGCAGGGCGGCGGATGCCGGCGCGAAGCTCGTGGCGTTTCCCGAAAACTTCACCTACCTCCGCCTTGGCCGCCGCAACCGCCACGCCGACGGCCTCGACGGGGAACTCATGGCCCGCCTCGCGCAGCTGGCGAAGGACCTCCGGGTCTATCTCCTGGCAGGCTCCATCCCAGAGGAGATTCCCGGCAGCGAGCTGGTCCACAACACCTCGGTCCTGCTCTCTCCGCAGGGAAAGCGCCTCGCCGTCTACCGCAAGATGCACCTGTTCGACGTGCGGATCCGCGGTGGCGCGGTGTTCGAGGAGTCGAAGCTCGTGGCCCCCGGGGAAGAGCCTGTGCTCGTCGACACACCCCTCGGCTGCCTCGGCCTGACCATCTGCTACGACCTGCGCTTCCCCGAGCTGTACCGCGCCCTGGCACTGGCGGGCGCGGAGGTGCTGTTCGTTCCGTCCGCGTTCACGGCCTACACCGGTCGCGATCACTGGTTGCCCCTGCTTCGGGCCCGCGCCATCGAGAACCAGTGCTGGCTGGTCGCGCCCGCCCAGGTCGGTGTTCACGGGCCGCGCCGCGAGTCCCATGGCTGCACGGCGGTCGTCGATCCCTGGGGACGCGTGGTCGCCCGGCGCGAGAAGGGGGAGGGGGTAGTGACCGCGGATATCGATCTCGATCTCGAGATCCGGGTCCGCACCGGCCTTCCCTGCCTCGAGCATGTCCGTCCCCAGCTCCTCCCGGGGCCAGACAGGCGGCGCAAGGGGTAGTCCGAGCTCGCCGCGGGCAGGCGACCCAGGCGTGTGCCCGAGACGCGAGTTGCGCGCGCTGTGCCGCATTGCCCATGTCCGGTTTTCGGCGTATGAGATACAAGGGTCGGTATGTCTCCCTGGAGAACTTCTCGATGAAAATGCCCGGATTGGCGATCCTTGCTGGGGTCTGGATGGCGCTCTCGGCCCACGCGGCGGAGCCCCTGATCGTCGGGGAGGACGTGATCAAGCGTTACGAAACTCCCCACCCGTACACCTCCCAGCTCGAGGGCCGGACCGGCCTGGTCTGGAGCGACGTCATCTCGTATCCGGGCGCGGCCTACATCGCCCCGCATTTTTCCCGATTCCACCTCGCGCCAGGCGACTACATGATCGTCCGCTCGCCCGACGGGTCCCGTTCCTGGAAGTACGAGGGCCTGGGGAACGCGGGGCTCGGTGAGAGCGCCGAGGGGTTCTGGGGGATCGACATCCCCGGGGAAACCGCGATCGTCGAGCTGTACGCGGCGGAAGCAAAGGGAGAGTTCGGGTACACGATCGACCGCTTCGCCCGGGGATTCCGTCCGGAGGAGATGAGCTCGCCGGAGCAGATCTGCGGTGCGGACGACTCGAATTGGGCCAAGTGCTACGAGTCCAGCGAGCCCCGGATCTACGATCGCGGCAGGGCCGTGGCCCGGCTGCTGATCGCGGGATCGAAGCTGTGCACGGGGTGGCTCATCGGGAATGCGGGACACCTGATGACGAACGCCCACTGCATCGTCAACACCGCCGAGGCGGGCAGCACCAATTTCGAGTTCATGGCCGAGGGAGACACGTGCACGACGAACTGTCCGCAGCTCGCCTGTCCGGGCACGGTGGTCGCGGTGGCGTCCACCCTGATTCAGAGATCCGTCAACCTCGATTTCTCGCTGGTCCAGCTGCCGACGAACCCCTCCTGCACGTACGGCTACGTCCCGCTCCGATCCAGCCAGCCCCAGGCGGACGAGCGGATCTACATCCCGAACCACTCCGCCGGGAAGGGAAAGAGGATTGCGGTGTTCTCCTCCGATCCGGCGGATCAGTCGGGCTACTGCGAGGTCAACTCGATCGGACAGTTCATCGACTGCGCCGGCTATCCCGGGATCGATGTCACCTACAAGGCGGACACGGAGGGCGGATCCTCGGGCTCGCCGGTCGTGGCGTACGCGGATCACAAGGCGATCGCCCTCCACCACTGCTCGCTGGGCAGCCCCTGCGGCTCGTCCGGGGGGCAGATGACCGAGATCATCGCGGCCCTC
>Ga0316622_100001168_pt1 | contig 16771 bp, 11 predicted proteins | sample OWC_Aug_OW2_C1_D_FD_207646 | JGI IMG/M metagenome (GOLD analysis project Ga0316622, IMG submission 207646) | Wetland soil microbial communities from Old Woman Creek delta, Ohio, United States - OWC_Aug_OW2_C1_D5_C | ecosystem: Environmental > Terrestrial > Soil > Wetlands | place: USA: Ohio... | reverse complement strand
AAGGCGACGCGCTTTCTGATGACCGCATGGCGTATGGAGTGTCGCCCGACCTGGGGGACCTCGGGCCGGGAGAGGAGAGGGTCGTGTACGCCGCGCTCTCCGTCGTTCCATCGCTTGACCGGGTGGACCGCGTCATCGATGGCATATATCGCACGGTGATCGGTGACGGAGTTCACCGCATGATTCCTCCTCCGGTATCCGTCACCCGACGGACCGTTTGGGGAACCTACGCGGCCGGGAGTGCCGCCGGGGGTCCGGCCGGGGTCACCATCATCCTCGAGAACGCGCGCGCGCAAGGGGTCAGCGCCGACAACATCACCCACCTCGCGGGCGTCGAATCGTCGGATGCCGCCATCACGGAGACGCCGGCAGGAAACGTCGAGATCAGGTTCCCCGGCGGCTTGGATCGAGAGACCACCGGAGAACGCGCCGGAGACCGCCTCGAGCTTCACGGCCGGCTCAGGAATGGAGAGGTTTTCGACGCGCTGCTGAAACCTGCCCACGTCGCTGCGAACGCGAAACCGCTCGCCGCGGGAAGCCCCGAATTGTACTGGAACACCCCCGGCAAGCTGGAAGATCGGCTTCTGGCCGGGTCACCCAATCCCTTCCGGGAAGCGACGACGATCTACTACGAGGTGCCGTCGAGTGTTTCCGACGAGAGCGGAATCGTTTTGGAGCTCGTGAATCCCGCCCGCACCAGCCTGAAGGTCTACAACGTCACCGGCCGGCTGGTGAGCGTACTGGTGGACGATGTGTTGTCCCCGGGGTCGTACCAGACGCCATGGAACGGCGTGGAGAACACCGGCGCGGCGGTAGCGAGCGGGGTGTACTACGTGAAGCTCCAAATCGGTAGCCGGCACGTGACCAAACGCTTGATTCAGGTGAAATAGCGCCCACCCCAGTGGCCAACCACCAAGACTGCTCTAGGGGCAACGGTGTGCCAACCACCCCATACAAAGATGTGGGGATGGCCAGGCCAGCGCTTTTCCACCGCGTGGCTGTGGCAAAACCGTGCGCCGATGTGGTATACTGACTACAGGAAAAGCGCGACGTTCCAGCAGCGGGCCCGGTAGCGACCAGGGGCAGATCGCGACGTCGGCGCTGCAGGGGGATTTTCCGCCTACGACGCGCGAAATGCCCTGACCTGAAAGGGAACTGCATCACCCCACCGGTTCGCCTCCGTTTTTCTGTCGTGCCCGTTGACGCGGACGGAATCATGAAAAAAAGACAAGGGTCCTATCTGCTGCGCACCAGTCGGTGGTCTGTGGTTTTTTTGGTCTCTGCCGCCCAGTGCGTGTTCGCCCAGTCCCAGCATCCCGTCACGCTGCTCAGCAGGACCTGCGGCCCGTCGGGCGAGCAGACACAGAGGATGTACTTCGTACCGTCAACAAACGGCCCGGAAGCGCTGGTTACTGTCCGGGACCGTCTCGTGTCGGCGGGCGCCAGCGGTGTGACGATCTTCTATCCCCGTGTCGTCGTGGCGGACATGCCCTTCGGTGTGGATGTCCATCGGTTGCTCGAGGGCCTACATGTGGATGTCTTACCGGACGGCGCCGTATTTTCCGACGAACAAGCGGAGATTTTCTCTCCCCAATGGGTCAAAGCATGTTATCGACGCTTCGAGGCACTGTCTGCAACTACGGAGACAATGCCGATCGAAAACGATGCGCTCACGCGAAGGATACCGGAATCGGAAATCTGGCGGAGCGTGGAAATTCAACGCGCGCGCGCGGAGCGGTCGGGGAGCGCGCAAGACGAACGGCTCATTTTCCAGAACTCGGAGTTTCTGGCGGGACGCGTGGCCATGCAGATCGTGCTGCCGGAAAGCAACGGCGGCACAGAAGACTGGACGGATGCGGCGCTAAACCAAGCAGCGCAGCTGACCGTTCTCTCGATCCTCTTTTACGAGCAGGTTTTCAAGAACGTTTCCGTTGAGTTCAGCTTCCTCATCTTCAGGAGGTCGCCGACAGGGACCGAACCGATCTTGTATTCAATGCTCGCGGACTCGACTTGGGTGGCAGATGTGATGGCCAACCGGGGCTTTCCCGGCACGCCGTCGGAGTATCTGCAGGCCGTGCACGAGTTCAACAATCAGGGCCGGCGGGCACTGGGGGCGGATTGGGTCTTTACCGTTTTCATAGTCAACAGCGCCAACGATTCGGATCACATGTTCCAGGGAGCAAGAAACATCAGCTACAGTTACCTCGGTGGGCCGTTCTTCGCAGTGCCCTACCCGCCGGGGCCGGGAGGGGGGTCCGATGCGTTCATGCAGCTGGTGAAGCACGAGATCTCGAGCATCTTCTGGGCGTTGGAGGAGTCCGTCGCATCGCCAACGACCTGCGACGACTACTCTGGATATCTGAACATCCAGAACCTCAACAAGGTGAAGGAACTTGTTGGTGGCATCCCCAAGGGCTGTACTCCGCAGTACATGCCCGAGCCGTGCGTGGCCAATATCAACAACATGATGGACGGTTACCTGGGACCACCGTGCGACTACTCCATGGCGATGCTCGGGAATATCGACGCGAATCGTAACAACGTTCCCGATGTTTTCGATGCCCCGCCGGTCGTTGCGTTCGCGCACGCGGCCGTGGAAACTCTCACCACCATCGTGGACGCCAAAATCGATTTCACCGTGACGGCACGACCCGTTACCAACCGGAATCCGCTGCAACCGGCGGAACTTCGCCGCAACTACGCCACCCAGATAAAGGACGTGAGCATCACACTCGGCGGCATAGGCCCGTACTTGGCAACGCCAATAGACGGACAAGCGGATGAAATCCAGGAGGAGTACGAGGTCTCGATCGACAACGTTCTTCCCGGCTACACCACCCTGGAGGTAGTGTCGCGGAACTCGTTCGGCGCCACCTCGGCGAAGGCCACCAAGCGGGTGTATTACATCGGGTTGGATTACTTCGGGTTCGGTTTCGAGCAACGGAACGAGGGGATCGGGGTCGTCTGGCATCTGCGCGGGGAAACTTTCGATGCCGACTTGAGCCTGTATCGGATCGAGTACAGCAATGGTGTTTCCGTAACCGACACCGTGATTGCGAGCGGCTTACAGCCAATCGGCCCGGTGGAGCAAGGCGGACTCCTCCCGTACTACTTCCTCGATCGGTCGGTCGCGGCCGGGACCGTGTATGGATATTATATCGTCGGCACGTTCGAGCTGCTGTACAAAGGCAAGATGACCATGTTTGCCGCCAAATCCGAGGAACATGAGACAATCGCCGCTTTTCCGAGGGTGGGCAGTATCGTCTCCGCGCCTTCCCCGAACCCCTTCAACCCCGTGCGCGACGTGATGCACATTTCGATCGAAGTGCCGGTGTCCACGGCCGCCGGTGCTTCTTTGTCTCCGGCCGCCTCGAGCGCGGCTGAAGGTGCCCCCGAACCGACCGGCGTGAAGGTAGAGGTGTTCGATGTCACCGGGCGGTTCGTTAAAACGCTTCTGAACGATCGTGTGTATAACCGCGTCCTCACACTAGCCTGGGATGGAACCAACGAAAAGGGTGAGGTCACGAGTACCGGCATCTACTTCATCAAGGCCCAGGCAGGCCACCAAAGGGGCTGCAAGAAGGTGCTGGTCTTGCGGTGATCGCGAAGACCCTGGGACAACGAAAGGAGATGTGGCTGATATAGAGAGCAACAGCCCAATGAGAGTTCTGGAGGTAATCTGTAAGTGAAAAAGGGGTTTGCGGTTACCCCAGGTGCCCAACGGGAACGGGCATTCCTTGTCGGTGTAAGCCTTCCTGGAGGGTCGATCGCCCGCGAGCACGACTTCCTCGATGAGCTGGAGCAGCTGGCGAGAACGGCCGGGGCGGAGGTGGTTGGACGAGCGGTGCAGGGGAGGACCCGGATCGACAGCGCCACCTTCGTCGGCGAAGGAAAAGCCCGTGAGATCAAAGAAGCCTGCGACACCGCCGGCGCCAATCTCGTAATCTTCGACAACGACTTGAGCCCCGCCCAGGCGCGGAATCTGCACAAGATCTTCGATCTGCGCATCATCGACCGCACCGAGCTGATCCTCGACATATTCGCGCGTCACGCCAAAACGCAGGCGGCGAAGATCCAGGTAGAACTCGCGCAGCTGGAATACACCTTGCCGCGGTTGACCCGCATGTGGAGCCACCTCGAACGCCAGCAGGGCGGCATCGGCACGCGCGGTCCCGGTGAAACGCAGCTGGAGACCGACCGCCGCCAGATTCGCCGGCGCATGTCGGTTCTGCGGGAGGAACTGAAGAAGATTTCGCAACGCAAGGACACGATCCGCAAGAGTCACGGAGCCTTGTACACGGTCGCTCTCATCGGCTACACGAACGCGGGCAAATCGACGCTCATGCGCGGGCTCACCGGCGCCGACGTGTTCATCGAGGACCAGCTGTTCGCGACGTTGGATACGACGACCCGAAAAATCCGCAACGGATCGAACGGACGTGACGGGCACTCCGGTAACGGGCGCCACGAGATCCTCCTCATCGACACGGTGGGATTCATCCGCAAGCTACCCCATCACCTGATCACCAGCTTCAAGGCCACGTTGGCGGACATTGCCCACGCGGATCTCTACCTGCACGTGGTGGACGTTTCGCACCCGGCGTTCGAGGAACAGATAGAGGTCGCCGACAATGCCGTTCGCTCCATCCAGAATCCGGATGCGGGAACGGTTTATGTGTTCAACAAGATCGATCGCGTTTTCGACCGGGAGCTCGAGGTGCTCAAGAGACGATACGAGGATGGGGTGTTTGTGTCGGCGAGTAGTGGTGTGGGATTGGATGATGTGTGGCATCGTATCGACCGGTACTTCCAGAACCGCGGAGTCAAAGTCGAGGTGAAGATCCCCGCGGGCGATGGCAAAGGAATCTCCCGCATCCGCAGCATCATTCGCAATGCCGTCGGCTCTTTCGAGGGCGATGTCTGTGTGCTCCGCGGGACGATCGCATCGGACCAGATGGGGCGCTTGGAGAACGTTCCGGGCGCGAGGGTCCGTTTTCTTCTGTGATGTCCTCCTTCCTACTCCACCCTTGATCCTCGTACCTGACGGGTCAAAGCTCGCCTTGGTCCCCGGATCGGTCCTGATACAGTTGCGTCTTGAAGGAGTCCAGGCTCGGGGAGTCGGCGAGCCGCTCGTAGTTGCGGTCGAGATGCTGGATGATGAACTGGGAGAGGAAGACGAAATACAGGGGTACGAGGTAGGGAATGAAGCGCCGCCACGGCCGCTGGTAGAGAAGGCGGGCGGCAAGCACCGTGCCCGATGCGAGAATAAGCACGAAACCGACGGACACGAGGTAAAGGTAACTGATGTTCAGCCAGTCCGAAGGAAACTTGAACATGCAAAATGGGACCACGGTGATGTACGTCCATGCGATGAAGAATCGAATGACGCGGTTCCCGAAAACGAAGCCGAAGACGCTGTACGAAAGAATGAACAAGAACGTGACCACGCGAATCTCCGTAGCGGCTGCGTAGATGAACCGGACCAGCGGTCCGGAGTCCCTCACCAGATCGGAAGCGTGGATGGGGAAAACCATCCGCACCAGGTAAGAACCGAAGTTGCGCAGGAACGAGGAGCTGAAAAAGGCCAGGTCGGAAAGACCGGGAATCTCCGGCAGCAGTGAGAGCTTGACGACCAGCACCACGAACGCAAACGCGGCCAGGATAACGAAGCTCCTACCGAACAACGGCCGCTTGGTTTCAGCACGAAAGAAAAAGTTGAAGGCGAACATGCAGCCGAGGATGCTGAACGAAGTTGTCTTCGACAACAGGCTCAGCGTAAAGAGCAACAGTGTGGCGAGAAACCAGATCGATTTGACGTTGCCGTTTCTGGTGAGCTCGTTCTTGAAATACGCGAAAAGTGTTATGAGCGTGAGAAACGTTATCAACAGGTCGTTGATGCCCGAGACGACCATCACGGCCTTACCGTAGTTGCCGACGGCGCACGCGAATAGCAGGGACGACAACACCGAGATGATACCGTCCCTGAGCAAGGTGTACACAATTCGGTAAACGAGGTAAGCGTTCAGCGAATGTACGAAAATGTTGAAAAGGTAGTACCCGGTAGCGTTCAACCCGAACAAACGGTACTCCAGATAGAAGACGCCGTTGACGAACGGCTGGAAAATATTGAGTGGGGCCTGGGCGAAGATCTCCCGCCAGTCTCCGTCGATCTTGATGGCGTGGAGGAGGTAGAGGTAGTCGCTGGAGTGCCAGAACGTGTTGTTGCGGACCGTCGCAAAAAACGCCAAAGACAGAACGAGCAGGAGGATGTAAAACAGCAAGTCTTTTACCGGCGTGGCGGGTTTGCGGGTCTCCACCTGGTCGGTCATGAGCTTCCTCCCGGAGCCTTTGATGCCTCAACAGATACCCCACTTGGGCCGGCGAGTCCAGCAAAATATTTGTTACCAGCCAGTTGTGTGTTCGGCCACCGAAATCGGCTGGGAAACCACAGTCGGGAATAGACCTTGCTGAACTTCCGGCTCCGGTGCTATAAGCAGTGCGAATTCCGGCCAGCCAGGGGCCCTGGCCGGGACGGGCCGCGGAGGAAGAGAACAGGCGTCGCGAAGGGAGACAAATTGCAGCAGATACGGATAGGGGTGCCGGAGTACATTTCCGTCCGACCGTTGATCTACGGACTCACGCGCCGGCAAGCGCCGGAACTTGAACTGGTCTATCATAAACCGTCCGTGTTGGCGGACCTGCTGTCGCGCGGTTCGATCGAGGCCGCGTTGATTCCCAGCATCGAGTACCTGCGCGGGGTCGGCGAACACCGCGTCGATGGCCCTGCCCTCGTGACCCGAGCGACGCCCGGAAACGTGGTGCTTCTCGTTCAAAAACCGCTCGAGGCCGTCGCGCGCATCGCCGTGAGCGAATTCTGCCGGTCGCCCGTCGCCGCCCTGCGGGTTGTTCTCTCCGAGCTTCACGGCGTGTCGCCCGATCTATGTGTCTCCAAGAGCCATCCTTCCGGCTGGCGGGATCAATTCGACGGGATCCTGCTTTCCGACGACGGAGGGCTGCAGTTCCTGGCCGAGCGCCCCACTCAAGATGTCACTTTTTACAATGTCTCCGAAATGTGGGACACGTTGACCTCCTCGCCGTTGGTCCTCGACCTGTGGGCGTACAATGACGAACGCCTCAAGGCCTTTCTCAGCAAAGTACTGGTCACCTCCCGAAACCTCGGGATACAGAACCTCTCGCACCTCGCGGATGGGATTGCGCGGACGAGCCCTTATCACACCGAGCTCCTTTACGATTATCTGTCGAACTGTTGGGATTACCAGCTCTCGGAGGCAGGGTTGGGCGGCCTCAGGGCCCTGGAGTCCTTCGCCTTGCGCTACGACCTCGTCCGGCGCGCCCGGTTCGCCGAGGCGTCGGCGGGCTAGCGCGTCGGCGCCTGTCACCGCCGGGCATCGCGCGGCGCCACAACCGCTTCACGCTTCCGTTTTTCCTCTCCTGCAGCAATGTGAGCCAGGCGGGTCGGCTCCGGGAGCCGGTACCGTGTGAGGCACGAAAGCACGATTCTACGGCTGGCCGGGTGATCGACCATGTGGCCGGGCGACACGTAGATCGGCTTCACGGCGGTCCGTGTACGGAGGACGCTGCCAACGTACCGGCCGTCGTGGATCAACCGCGCGAAGTCCCCGCGGCGCGGCCCCACCGCATCGTGCTCGCCGACCAGGCGGCTCTTGGCGCATCCCACAGTGGCTCTGTCGATGGTCAAGCCGAGGTGGCTCGCCAGGCCGAAACCGCGCGGATGAGCAATGCCCTGTCCATCGCACAGCATCACGTCGAAGGGGGTACGGACGGCTTCGAGGCACTTGATCAAGGCCGGAATCTCGCGGAACGACAGGTACCCGGGGACGTACGGGAACGTGAACGGAGAAACCGCCAGACGCGTTTCCACCATCCGGAGGTCCGGGAAAGACATGACGACGACGGCAGCCACGAGGCAGTCGAGACTCGCACTCACGGCGATGTCGGATCCGGCCACGAAACGAATACAGCGTACCGGCACCGGCGTGAGCCGCACACCGGAGCTCAGCCGGATTTGAACCGCCCGCGCTTCGTCGAACGAGAGATCCCACCGGTGCAATCGCCTGATGCGCACGACAAGCCTCCGAGCCGGCAGCCGCCCTCGCGGGCACCCAGCGGCGCACCCACGGGCGCGGAACTTGTGGCGAGGATGCGGCCATTCTATTATGATATGGCCTGTTCGTCCACAGCGCAGATCCGGTCCCGCGAGCGCGCGCCCAACTTCAACGCCGGGGGGTTCAGATGACAATTGTTGACGATTTCGATCTGTACCGCAAGCGCATGAACGACCGCATCCTCCAGTCCGACAATCTGGTGGTGAAACGGTTCTTCAACCTCGACGCCAACGTCTACAAAGACGGCGTGTTGGACTCGAAGACCAAAGAAATGATGGGATTGGTAGCGTCGATGGTAATGAGGTGTGACGATTGCGTCCGTTACCACATCCAGCAGTGTCGCGCGCTCGGAACGACCCAAGAAGAATTCTATGAGATCTTTGGTGTCGCGTTGGTTGTCGGCGGTTCGATAGTGGTGCCGCACATGCGTCGTGCGGTGGAGTTTCTCGACGCCGTGAACGGAAAGTAATGAAGGGTGTGGGCCGCAATGTGTTGCGCCGTCGGTTTGCGGGAAACGCGCGTCGGAACACGCCCCAGCGGTTGGCGATCGAATTCGAGAGTCCCTCATATGTGGAATGAGGTCAGAAACGTCATAAAGTCTTGTGATGCGTTCCTCATCACAACGCACATAAACCCCGATGGCGACGCGATCGGCTCGGAGGTTGCCATGAAGGCGTTCCTCGAAAACCTCGACAAGGATGCCTTCATAGTCAATTCGAGCCGGACCCCGGACAACCTCTCCTTTCTCGATCCCGAACGCGAAATCAAGTTGTACCCCGACGATGTGGACAAGAAAATTCTGGACGAAGTGGACGCCGTTTTCATTTTGGATGTGAACAACTGGGAGCATGTCGGGACATTCCGAAACGTGCTTCAGAAAGACTCTCTCCCGCGCGTGTGCATCGACCACCATTTGAACGCGAGCGAGTTGGTCGCCGATGTCATCGTGAGTGACGAGACGTACGCGGCAACGGGCATGATGGTCTACGATCTCATTCGCTCGATGGACGGGGAGATAACGCGGACGATTTCGGAGGCGCTGTACACGGCGCTGATCGCGGACACCGGGACATTCCGATTCTCGAACACGAACGCCAGGGCATTGCGGGTGGCGGCGGAGCTGGCGGAGCGGGGCGCGAATCCCTTCGAGTTACACCGGCGAGTGTTCACCAACAAAACCTGGGGCACGGGTCGTCTGATGGGGCCGGTGATGGGCACCCTGCAATCGGCCTTCGATGGTCGCGTCGCGTGGATCATGGCCACATTGGAGATGTTCCAACAGGCGAGGGCGACCTACGATGACAGTGACGGGTTTGTCGATATCGTGCGTACGATAAGCGGAGTCGAGCTGGCGCTGTTCTTCAAGGAGATCCCGGACGGCAAGATCAAAGTCTCGCTCCGTTCCAGCGGCCGCGTGGACGCGTACGAGATCGCAAATCACCTCGGCGGGGGCGGGCACCGGATGGCTTCCGGCGTCAAGATGGATGGCCCCATAAACAAAGCGATAGAGACAGTGCTCGGAGCTTGCCGTGAGCTGGGCACTCCCCGGTTCTTCGAAGATTGAAGCTGCCTGCGACCGACAGTCCGGACGGTCGTTTCTCCCACCCTTCACTTCAGCTCGACCCGGAACACAGCGATGTCGCCGGTGAGGAATCCGCCGGTCAACATCGGATTCGCCGAGAAACGCTTGAAGGTTTCCAGGTTCGAGCCGCGAATATCCCTCAGCACGATATAGAAAGGCCGGTCGAGCGCATCGATGGGAAGGACTTCTTCCGGCGTCGGTCCCTGCCCGCGGAAGACCGATTCCCGCAACGATCGTCGTCGAGACAACTCTTCCGGAGGATACGACCACGTTTTCGCGAGCGCTTCCGTACCCCAGTACTGATCGCGTGCGGACAGAACCGGGATGCGGACTACGTCGTCGTCCTCCAAAAACACGGCGTCCGCTGTTGTGGACGTGCGGACCCAGTCGTAAAGAAACGATTCCTGCGGCGCATAAGCAATGCGGGACTGGTCGCGAAAAGCGCCGGCAAAATAAACTGCGCTGAGCGGCACCGTGCATACGGCCACGTACGTCGCGGCCATCACCACGCCGCGCCGTCCCGCATCGGCCCACCCCGCCAATCCCCCGGCGGCCAAAGCGGCCAGGGGGACGTATAGCAAGAACGAGAACTGGGACTCGTGGTTCGTGGGCAGGTCGATTATCAGAGCCAGCACCGCGGCCACTCCCGTCCACACCAACACGGCGCCTAAAGCGGTCAGCCGCCCCTCCGCGTCGAGGGGACGTTCTCCGCCCCTGCGGGCCGCGTGCCACGCAGCCGGAATCAACGCGGGCAGAATGCATGAGAGAATACCGATGATATGGCGGATCTGAAACGCGAATCCGACGGCCCTCGCGTCGCCGTGATGGGAAACGACGCTCGCCACGTATGGGACCGCGATCACGCCCCCGGCGATCGTCAGCGAAGCTTGTCGCCAGATACGGAGGCTCCCACCATCCGATCGTGTCCGCGGAAGCATCCGGACGAGCACCACGCCGAGGGTTGCGACGAGCACCGTGACTCCGATAACGAGGTGGAGGTACATGACGCCGGCGATGCCGGCGATGTAGAAGAACGACAACAAGCGGTTCCAATCTTCGCGACGGGACCACGCCACCAGCCCGATCAGCACGCAGACCAGCCCGAGCGTGAGCGAAAACGACGTGCCGATCATGAATTTGTCCAGAAACATGAACTGATTGCCCTCAATGGACACGAAGCGCGACGCCGTGTCGTGGTTGAGCGGGTGAAGGGAGAAAAATCGGCGGAGCAGATCAGCGCCGGTCGTTTCCCCAAGATAAGCTCTGGCCACCCGCATGGGGAAGAAACAATAGAACAGGCCGTTCATCCCGAAAAGACCCAGGACGACGCCGAGCGTGCGTGGGAACGTTTTTCGCGTGAACACGCCGGCGAGGAAATTGAAACCGAGGACAAAGCCGGAGAGCGCGAGAAAATTAACGAATATCATCGCACCGAAGGGCCCCATGCCGGTCAGCGTCGACACACACGTCAGTATGATGTGATAAAAATACAAATCCTGAAAACGCATCGGGGTGAAGTAGGGATCGATCACAGGAAGGCCGTGGTTGGCGATGCGGTTGAATACGGCGGCGTTGAACCAGCTCTCCTCGCGATACCGCCACCACGTGTTCGTTGCCGGCAGCCAGAGCGCAAGTATGGCGGCCACCGCCAGCACACCGGCCAGACAGAACACCAATCGACGCTGCGAGTCAAACCCCGGCGAGGATTCTCCGGCGCCGAAAATCAGATACTGAGCCATCGCGATCGCCACGATCGCCCAGATGGCAGTCGCCGTTGGGAGCCCGAGCATCACGGTAACCAGCACCGGCAAGGCGAACATGATGGGGGAGGCCGTGACCGCGAAGGCGAGGGCGGGTAAGAAGGGCAGCCCCGAGCGAGTGGCGAACGGTGCGGCCGGGAGGTAACAAATGAGCACCAGCGCCCCGATGATCCGGACCATGGTGACCGGGATCGAGAGGAAGATCACGACGGCGATGAGGAAAACCAGCCGGCGATAAAATCGGTCGTCTGAGTCCAGAAGTGCCATTCGGAATACAGAGGAACGATGTCTTTTTTTTCAGGGCAACGGCCGCCGGCGCCTGCCGGGATGCGCGGCGGCGCGAACGTTCATGACGCGGTCCCGCGTCTTTGGTCCGCGCGGCGAGCGCTCGGGGTGAGAGTAAGGGAACCGGCTCCGGGATTGCAAGCCCTAGGCGCGCCCCTGGCGCGTAACGAAAATCAGCAATCCCGGAGCCGGCGGGGGTGATTTGGAGGGTTCTCAAACATCATGTACTACGGACGGGTTCCGAAAAAGTTGCGGTGCGTCCTGCCGGGGCCGGCGAGAAGGGCGGCCTCGATGCCGCCCTTCTCGTCCGTGCTTGCCGCCGTTCAGCCAGCCCTGTAGTCAGGCCTACTAGAGCGAGCAATCGGTGTCCCTCTGATACTGGTCCCAGCAAGCAGTTTCTCCGTTGTTGTAATCCCACACCGTGATGCTCCCCGTGCCGTCGGGGTACCAGGTGATGTTGGAGTGCCGATCCTCGCCGGCGTCGTAGTGGTTCACTTCACCGATGGAGAGCGACTCGTGGAATTCAAGTATGTCACCTTCGTCCGGATCGCCCGGCTTGTTGACGGTGACGGTCAGGCGGTGGTCGGTGGGAGTGATATGCTCCCAGTCGATGCGCGCGACCTGTATACCGTCGGTCGACCCGGTCACAGCCGGCGCAGCGGAGGCGGGGAGAACCGGCTCATAGAATTGCCAGTACCCCTCGGTGTTGTCGAGCATCGACTGCCCCGTGAACCATACGAAGTGGTCGAGCTGGAATCCGGGGGCGTTCGTCGAGACTTCCAAGCGCCACTCCGCGTGTTCGTCGACGACCTTGCCGTACAAGAAAACGCTGTACTCGACGCCATCCTCGACGAAGATGTATGTCCACAACCAGCCGCCGTCGCTCTGCTTCTGCGGCACGGAGTGGATCGCCAGCGCGAAGGCGCCAATCGGCTCTTCGAGGGCATCGTAGACAAGAAGCTTCAAGCAGAGGACGCGCACGAAGGCGTTGATCCAGTTCGTGCGGTTTGCCGCAGCGGCGGTTTCGAGCTCGGGTCCCGGTTTGCCGGATTGGATCGACTGCGGATCCACTTCAGGCGTCGGCACGCCGAAAAAGTCCAGTGTGAGCACCATCGTCGACATCGCGGGGAGCGTCGGCGCCTCGGATGTGCCGGAATTCGGCTGGACGGGGTTGTCATCGTTGGAACAGGCCGGCAGGAATGACACGGCGAACACGAAAACGGTCACTGCCAACGCGGCCGGTATCGTTCGTCTTACCATGATTTCTCCTCCTTGGCTGGGGCTTGTGTTGAGCGAATTCCGCGTCGGTCAAAGCACGGGCCGTGCCAACGGCTCAAACGCGAAACGCTTGTCGCCGCAAGCGATTACACATTCGGGTGGTCAAAGAAGCGGAGTGCCGATTCCGCACAAGTGTGCCGCCTGGAGACACGGCGCAGCCCGGGTGATGCTCACGAAGCTGCGGAAGCCGGCGGGGACTTAGGTGATCGCGTGTTCAGGAACCGGTAGACGTGGGCTGTCGCCAGGTAGGAGACGGGAAGGGACACGAACAACCCGATCCCCAGGCAGAGCAGACCCAGCAGATTGACGCCGAACAAAAGCATCCCGAAAAGAAACAGCTCCAATCCGTAACCGTTGGTGAGGTGATAGCTGCGCCGGATCGCGTCGATCGGGCCCCGTTTCTCGTCGATGACGGCGAAACCCGAAAACCAGAACTTGACCGTAAGGATGATGCCGGGGATCACCAGACAGAGATAGCCGAACCCCACCGCAATTGCGGCGATCACCGAGCAGACCATGAACACGGGAAGAATGTTGAAGCTGTCGAACAAATTGGCGAACTCAACCTTCTCGCGGTCCCGGTATTTGAGGGCGATCTTGATGACGCCCGACTGAATGATCATGGTGACGACGAAATAAGCGAGGGACATGGCCCACTCATGAAAACCACCGACCTTCTCCATCCACGACGAGCCGAGAGCCACGACGCCCTCCGCAAGCAGGGCCGCGATCTGCACGCCGAGAAGGAAGCCGGTTTCTTTCTTGAAAATCTCCCAGCCGAAATGGATCGCCTCGCCCATCGGGAGCGATGGCCTCTGTTCATTTGTGGTCATGGTCACCTCGTTCCGCATGTCGCCGATAATCCGAGCTCGGGCGTATTCTAGGACAGGCGGATGGAACCGGCAATCAGAATCCCCGTTTCCCCGTCCATCCCGCCGACGGATCTCTCCGGAGAAAGGCCTCGCCCCCGGCCATTACGGCTCGTGTCGTCGTTGACACTCCGGTAGGGCCTCGTCTACCGTAATGGTGATATCATCATAATGGGGCGGCGAATCAATGTTGCCGCGACGTGCCTCGGGTATCGGCTGTGAGCGGCACCAACGGAGCATACGCCAATGGAAAACGATTTCACGCACGCCGTTCTCGGCAAGACCGGAGCGCGTGTATTCCGGCTTGGACTATCGGCCACTCACCGGCCCGGGAAGAACACGATTCATCGCGCCCTCGATGCCGGAGTCAACTACTTCTTCTGTTACGGCTTCGACGGGCAGATGTTGCGGACTCTGCGTGACGTGTTTCGGAGCGGGCGGGAAAAGTACGTTGTGGCGACAGGCGTTTACAACCTCATCTGGTCTCACCCGAACGTGCGCCGGACGCTGGAGAAGCGGCTGCGCCAGCTGCGGACCGACTACATCGATCTGTTTCTCTTCCTCGGCGTCATGAAGGAAAAGCAGTACCCAGAGTCGGTGCGGGACGAGTTCTACAAACTGAGGGACGAGGGGAAGATCCGCTTCATGGGACTCTCGACGCACGACCGCAAATTCGCCGGCCGTCTGGCGCAGGACGGCGCCATCGACGCCCTCATGATCCGGTACAATGCGGCCCATCGCGGCGCCGAGCAGGAGATATTCCCCTTTCTGCGCGCACACGATCCCGGAGTCGTAAGCTACACCGCGACCCGCTGGGAAGCGCTGCTCCAGAGACCGCGTGGTTGGCCGTCCGACGGACCGGTGCCGACCGCGGGAATGTGCTATCGATTCGTTCTGTCCAACCCCCATGTGCACGTATGTATGACCGCACCTCGGAACATCGAGCAGTTCGAGGAAAACATCTCCGCCCTGTCGGAAGGCCCCCTCGATGAGGACGAGATGCTTTTCATGAGGAAGTTCGGGGATGCGGTTCACAACCGCAAGAAATGGTTCATGTAGACCCGCGGTTCAGAAGTCCCAGGGTCGTACGGTCTTGAAGCGCCCCTGGAAGAATCTCAGCACCTTGGGCTCGTGGACGAAGGTCAAACCGCTTATCGCCTCGCGCTTGTCCCACAGTCGCCGGATCCCCTCTACGACGTAGTCGATGTGCGAAGGCGTATACACGCGACGCGGGATGGTGCAGCGCACCAGCTCCAGCTTTGGCCGGTAATTCTGTCCCGTCCTCGGGTCGCGGCCCTTGGAGACGTTGCCGCGTTCCATGGTACGCACCCCGGTCTCCAAATAGACTGCGGCGGCCAGGGCTTGGGCCGGGTACTCCTCCTGGTCGATGTGGGGCAGGAAGCGTCGCGCGTCGAGGAACACCGCATGCGTGCCGATCGGGACCACCACCGGGACATTGGCCTTGATCAAACTCTCGCCGAATTCGTGGGTCTGCTGGACCCTCATTCTGATGTATTGGTCGTCGAGCGAGTCCTCCAGACCGCGCGCCAACGCCTCGATGTCCTTGGGATCGAGCCCGCCGTTGGTGACGTCGCCCTCCCAGATTCGCAGCATACGGTTGAATCGTTGCGCCAGGTCGTGGCTATTGCAGGCCAGGATCCCGCCCATGTTGACCAGAAAATCCTTCTTGGCGCTGATGGTGCAGCCGTCGCCGTAGCTCATGATCTCACGCAGGATGTCGTGCACGGTACGATGCGCGTACTCCGGGTCCTTGAGTTTGATCATGTATGCGTTCTCTACGCAGCGCGTGGCGTCGAACATGATGGGGATACCGTGCCGCTGGCACAACCGGGAGACGTCTTTCAGGTTCTGCATGGAGAAGGGCTGGCCGCCGGCGAGGTTGACCGACATCTCGAAGCTCACATAAGCCACGTTCTTTTCTCCGACGCGCTTGATCTCGGCCGACAGTTTTTCGACGTCGATGTTGCCCTTCCACGGATGGGGATTCTGGGGATCGTGTGCCTCATCGATGATCACGTCGACGAACACTCCACCGGCCATCTCCTGGTGCAGCTTGGTGGTGGTGAAGTACATGTTTCCAGGCACAAGCTGGCCGGGCTTGATCATCACCTGAGACATGATGTGCTCGGCGGCGCGGCCCTGATGGGTCGGGATGATGTGTTCGAAACCCAGCACCTCGCGACACAGTTCCACCAGTCGCTGGTAGTGGCGGTTCGAGTAGGGCGTGTCCATCGAATCGGTCATGCCCTCCCACTGCCGGCAGCTCATGGCCGAAGTGCCGCTGTCGGTGAGGAAGTCGAGGTAAACGTTCTCGCTGTCGAGCAGGAACGTGTTGTAGCCCGCCTCCTCCAAAGCGCGCCGGCGATAGGGCTTGTCGGTAACCTTGAGCGGCTCGAAGATGGCGATCTTGTACGGTTCGTAGATCCGCTTTTCCGAGCGCACCGACCGGGGCAGCTCTACGAAAAGACGTCCGTGCACGGGTTCGAAACGCGCCTCGTCGTAGAATTCGGGCGTGTTGGTGAGGGAGAGGTCCGCGATCTCATCGCGCTTGCGCCAGACGGAAATGATCCCATCGGCTACTTCACGCAGGTGGTTCCGGGTGTAGGCATGGCGCGGAAGCTCGAGCTGCAGCGTGCGGCGGCCCTCACCCTCACTGTGGAACGACCACGGGCCCTCGATCCGGCCGCGGATCCCGCTCTGTATGTACAGGCAGGCCGCGAGCACGGGTTTGGGCTGCTGGTTCGGTTTGAGGTGCGGCAAGAAGCGGCCCACATCGAGCGCGACACCGCACGTGCCCAAATAGGCGGGCACTTTCTCGGCGGCCAGCAG
>Ga0316622_100001167_pt1 | contig 16772 bp, 17 predicted proteins | sample OWC_Aug_OW2_C1_D_FD_207646 | JGI IMG/M metagenome (GOLD analysis project Ga0316622, IMG submission 207646) | Wetland soil microbial communities from Old Woman Creek delta, Ohio, United States - OWC_Aug_OW2_C1_D5_C | ecosystem: Environmental > Terrestrial > Soil > Wetlands | place: USA: Ohio... | reverse complement strand
ACCCCCCCCCCCCCGCACCGGTCAGAGATCCCCCAAGTAGTGCTTGACGGAAGTAACCAACGTGCCGAACCATCCTCCGGGAGGGGGCACCCACGCGGCGGGGGGGGCGAAAGCCACCCCTGGAGGGTCCCGGGCAATCGTCATCAGGATGTGGGTATCTGTCATGCGGATGTGGTATCCGTCATGGGTCACGCCACACCGGTCCACACCGTATGCCGATGACTGGTGTCGCCCCGGGTCCCTCAGCAACCTTCAACCCACCGCACCGCCCAACCGGAATGTGATCATGCGTCTGCGGGAGAGAGGCTATCGGGTATGAGGCATGAGGTCGCCCCTGAGGAGATCGCAGCCCTCGTCGCTGCTCTTGGAACTGCGCGGGACAGGAGGCACCTGGCAGAGATCCTGGGCGAGGCCCTGTCCACGTACACGCTCCAGGACCTGCAGCATCTCCGTGGCATCATCGAGCACGAGTTCCGCGACCTCCCGGCGCCCTACCGGAGGAAGCTGTATCCCCACGCGATCGAGCAGGTCTTCGGGGCCTACCACGACCTGATGCTCCACCATCGGCGGAGCCGGCACGAGCGGTGGGAAGGCCCACTCGCCCCGCTGTATGCGGACTTCTGCCGCATGCTCCAGGACCTGACCCTCTCCGACGCCGGGAACCGTCTGCGCAGGTACGATCTCCTCTACTACCTCCTGGCCGCCTTCACCATGTTTGTCCGGGAGCTCCCCGGCCATCCCGTGGGTACCCCGTTTCCAGGGGGGTTCCGGGTGGAGGCGCGCAACGGGGAGTACTACTGCCCGGTGCGGGAGAAGGAGGACGACGTGGAGACCTCCATCTGCCCCTTCTGCCCGGCAAAGCAGGCGGAGATTCCGAAGGGATGACCCCGCCGTGAGACCTGACCGGTTCACCAGACGGGGTTTTCACCTGGCTCCCTTGTCGCAGCGAATAACAGCTATTCCGGGGCGTACCGGTTCGTGAACGTGAACCTGGCCAGCTCCTTCTTGAGCGGAGCAGCCATCTCTGCCGGATACCCGGCCGGGAGGAGTGAGACCAGTGTGTGGGTTGCGGGCACCTGCAGGAGGTTGCGGACCGCATCGCAGTAGGGCTTCTTTTCCCCCGCCACCCAGCAGGAGCCCACGCCATAAGACCACAATCCCAGTACGAGCTGCATCGTGAAGGCCGAACAGTCCTCCAGGTAGTATTTCTGGCCACGTTCGCCGAAGATGGCGAAGAGAATCGGTGCCTTCGCGATGAATTTCCCCTGGTCGGTGAGGTCCGCTATCTTCTGCAGGGTGTCCCGTTCCGTGATGATCCCGACGAGCCATGGCTGCAGGTTCATGGCAGTGGGTGCCTGCCGGGCGCACTCCAGGGCATCCCGGACCACGTCGTCAGGCACCCGGGTCTCCTTGAAGTTCCGGACCGACCGCCGGCTCTTGATGATGGTGGTTCCCACGTTCATACACGACGTTAGGAGCCCTGGAGGTAAATGTATTGTGCCGGGGAGAGGAAGCGAATCGGACCGGAACCTGGCAGTATGCCGGAATCTGTGTTCTCGCAGCCCATGGTTACCGGGTGAAAATGCTGTACGGTATCCTCTGCCCAGGAAATGACGTTCTTCCCTATGAGAAGAGCAGTTGCAGGTACTCCCACGCGTTCCCGAGACCGGTGGAGAGGAGAACGCCGGGATCGATCCCAAGGGCAGGGAAGATGAAGATGAAGTACAGGAACGTACCGAGCATGGACCCCACGTTGGTGAGGGCAGCGACGAGAATCACCCGGAAGAGGGGCACCTCCCGCATCTCGGCGAAGGTTTCGGACTCCATGATCCTGCGGAAATCTGCGGTGGTAGGTTTCCTGATCTTTGCCTCGACAGGGACGGTGAACCAGCCAGCCGCAATCAGGGGGTGGAGAGCGGTCATCCAGGAGACGGCAAAGGCCGTCAGGGCCGAGAGGGGATGGCCTCCGGCAAGGAGGGCAAAGCCCGCAGCCAGGACCCCGTGGATCACCACCCAGTACAGGAACGCACGGACCAGGAGGTCGAACCCTACACCCGAAAACGCGATGGCAGTCACCAGCAGTACAAAGAGCCCTAGTACCAGAACGCCGGTGATCATCCCCCAGGGAAGGCCTTTTTTTGTCCCGGTCAGGGATTCCAGGGGAGGAATGGTCCCGGGAACAGACAGGAGTTTCCGGATCCCCTCCACGTGGCCGGCCCCGACAATGGCCAGGACCCGCTCATGCCGGCTCGTGAGGGCCAGAAGCTGACGGGCCAGGTAAGCGTCGCGCTCATCGATCAGCGCCTGCGCTCCGTGGGGAGCGAATTTCCTGAACTCCTGGAGTGCCAGAGAGATTACGTCCTCCCGCGTCAGCTCCTCCACATCGATCTCCTGGGTTTCGGTGGAGACCAGAGAGACTGCGAGGGCATAGCCCATCTTCAGCTTTTCGAGGAGGGTGAGGGAGTGCCAGAACCGGTTCAGCGTGATCCGGATGTCCCGATCCACGAGAGCGAGGGGGAGGTGTCGGGCCTCGGCCTCCTGGATCGCTGCCTTCATCTCCGCCCCCGGCTCCACCCCCACCTCTATTCCTATCCGGCGCTGCAGGTGGGCGAGCGTCCACTGGACCAGGAGCTCCGTGAACTGGTGGCTCTTCAGGACATCCGCAATGGCCGGCGGCTCCTCCTGCTGTTTCAGGACGGCAAAGCGGGCCGGGTCCAGCTCCACGGCCACGACGTCTGGGCGGAACTCCTCCATGGCCGCCCGGACTGCCTCCACGCTTTTCTGGGAGACATGCGCGGTCCCCACGATGCGCAGTTCACCCATCCAGCACCCGGACTCCGTCGGTATCCACCACGCACCGGCGGCCGGCAGGCATCCCGCACATCGAGAGAACGCGGGCCACCTGCTCCTCCTCCGCCTCTTCCGCGAGAGCCCGTTCCCTCAACGCGGAGGCCAGTGCCTGCGCCTCCTCCATGGTCATCAGAGCACCGAGGCCGGGACAGGGCGAAACCTCAAGCCGGTTATCCACGAGCATGAAGGGATACGTCCGGCAGATCCGCGGCCGGGACCCATGGACCGTGCAGATATCCCCGGAGAGGTAACGGCATGCTCCCGAATTCCGCCTGATGCACCACCCCAGGGTATACCGTGTGCCGTTCCCGCCCTCCAGGAACTCCGGGTAGGGCTCCACCGCTTCCTGCCAGGTGCCCCCGGCACGGGCCAGGAGATCCCGCACTTCCTCCGGCATGACGAGCACCAGGTGGTCCTCACCTCTGCAACAGGTGCCGCATTGCCGGCACCGGAACCCGATGCTCAGGATCTCACGGGCAAGGGCATCCGGTTCGCCTTCCCCTGCGCTCCTGCGGGAAGAGATCATCTCTCTCCCCCCTCCTGGCAGAGGCGGTCAAAGTTCTGGAAGACCAGCCGCCCGTTGACCGTGTGCGAGACCTCCGGGTGCCACTGGACCCCGTAGATCTTCTCCTCTTCCGAGGCGATGGCCTCCACGCGTGCGATCCGGGACCTGGCCAGTACCGAATAACCGGGAGGTACCTCCCTCACCTCGTCCATGTGGGAGGCCCATACCTGAATCCGGTCCGGGTATCCGGCCAGGATCCCGTTTTCGGAGAGCACCTCCACCTCCACCATCCCGTAGCCCCCCATGGAGCCCGGCTCCACGGACCCGCCCCGGGCCAGGGCAATCACCTGGAGCCCCAGGCAGATCCCGAGGACCGGGATCCCCAGGTCCACATACTCGCGGCACCGCCCCGCCCTATCCATCGCCGGCCCGCCCCCCAGAATGATCCCCCGGTACCGGCAGAGGTCCGCCGGTGCGGTGGTATTGGACACCATCTCCACAGAGAGTCCCATGTCCCGCAGGCTGCGGAGGATCAGGTGGTTGAACTGCCCGTGGTTGTTCACCACCGCAAGGGGTTGCATGCCGGTAGCTTTCTGTGCGGGAGCGTATTAGTGCTTTCTCGGCCGGCGCCCGCCAAGGCCGATGAAGAGTTTTTTTCCGTATCCCGAATCGCATTCACAGGAGGGTTCAGGGACATGGTGCGGGAGGGGGCTGGCCCCCTCCCGGCCACTCCCCCGTGAGGATAGTCCGACCTTCGGTTGACACAAGGAGTGGTCTTCCGGTCCCGGATAACCGGCCGGGGGTGCCCACACGGCGGGGGCGGTGAGCCCCCGAGAGCGTCTCACCGGTAATCGGCAATGAGTTCTTCCCGCCACGACATGGGTGAGGGATACCTCACACGTCGCGGCGTGGATAGCAGCTCCGGAAGAGCGTCCCCAGAGCACGCGTCATATCACAGAGTGCGTCATGAAACGAATACCATCATCCAGGGGGGGGGTCAGGTGAACCCGGTGACGGTGGAGAGGATCCGGGCCCGGATCTCCTCCGGGCTCTTCCCAAGGAGTGCGGCGAGGAGCATCGCGCCACCGGCACCGATCCCCTCCTTCACTTCCCCCTCGCAGTAGCGGGCAAGGCCATGGTGCCCGATGGCGCCGAAGTCCGGGTCCACGTAGGTGACCTGCACCCCGAGGCGGGCGGCCGTCTCGGGAAATCCTGCGCTGGGATCGTCCCGCACGTAGACGGTGGTGGCCAGCGGTGGTACCTTCCCCCCCATCCTCCCGATCACCGCGGCCACGGCCAGCATCTGTGTCCCGCCGGCAAGGATCACCGGTGACCGGTAGGTGCTCGCGATCCCGGCCGCGGCGGCCATCATCGGGTCCCCGCCCACCTGCACCACCTGAAGGGGATCGGTGATGCGGCGGGAACGGACCGTCTCCTGCACCTGCCGGCAGATCTCCTCTTTCTGGGCCACCGGGTTCCGTACAAAGCTGCTGGAGACCTTCGCCGGGTAGCCGAGGCCCCGGAGCACGCAGAGTGCCGTCGTTGTCCCTCCGGGCACGCACTCCCCCAGTACCAGGAGGTCCGAGAGGCCGGAGAGGAGCTGCCCGGCCCGCTGCCCCTGGATGAAGATCTCCCGCGCACGGGGTACTGCGTCTCCCACACGGGGATCTCCGCCCGGCTCCCCGTACAGGTCCAGGCAGGGCACCACGGGAGGGTGCGCGAGACCGGCGTTCACGAAGAGGGCCTCCATCCCCAGCAGATCCATCATGGCCCGGGTGATCACCGCCGGGGTGGGGCAGCCGGTGGGCGTGTTGGGCTTCATGGGCCGGCTCCGGATGGCACCGGTGGCGATCAGCTCGGAGTCAAGGACCGGCGTAAGGAGCGTCTTCTCCGGGGTGGGCCCGGCACCGGAAATCCCCGGGACTGTCGAGAGCATGGTGTTGCCCAGGATGAGGGAGAAAAGGGGCCGTTCGAACCGGATCTCCGGCACCTCCGAGAGGAAGGGCATACCGATCTCTCTATGTAGGTGCACCGAGAAAAACCAGATCATCATGTTTGGGGTGGAGGAACGGCTGAAAGGGCACGGGGCCGGGATCCCGGAGATCGTGGCTGCCGGCATGCTCCTCTATGTACCTCATGGGATCCCGCCACCGGAGGCGGAGGGGATCCTTGCCCGGAAGATCACCCTGGCCTTTGACGATCCCAACGTCTCGTCGCTCCTCCTGGGGGCGATCCTCCTGGAGGAGGCTATCACCGGGCGGAGGGACGGCCAGGGTATCGACGGGGACCCGGTCTATCTCCTCTCGGACGAGATCCTGGGCCTCGCCATCGCCGAGTACCTGGGTGGCACCCGTGCCCGGTTCGAGTTCACGCGCTATGACCAGAAGAAGCCCGGGATCCTCTCCCGCCTCGGCCCGTTCATCGATGATGCCGTGGCCGGGCTGATCGCCGGCTGCACGTCGAGGCTGTACAGCGAATGTACCGGGAGTCCCTGAGGGCCCTCCTCAAGTTCACCACCCGGATCCCGGTGGGTGGTCCGGCTGACTTTGATGCCTTTGCCAGGCATTCCTATCTCTACCCCGTGGCGGGCTGGGTTATTGGGGGCATCGCCGCCCTTCTCGTGCTTCCCCTCCGGCCCGGCCCCCTTGCTGCCGCCATCGCGCTTACCGCGGCGATCTTCATCTCGGGATTCCACCACCTGGACGGCCTCCTGGACTTCGGCGATGCAGCCATGGTCCAGGGGGATCGGGAACGGAGAATCGCGGTCCTCTCGGACCATGCGGTGGGTGCGGGAGGGTTCGGCCTGGGAATGGTGGTGACACTTCTTTCGTTCGCAGCTCTCTCAGAAGCCCCTTCGGTGGCCGCGGTCATCCTGGCGGGGGAGGTCTCGGCCAAGCTGGCCCTCTCCTGGATAACCGTCATGGGAAAACCGTTCCGGGAGGGAATCCACAGCCAGCTTTACGCGAAGGCAAAACCCTGGTTCCCGGCAGCGTCCCTTTTTCTGTTCCTGCCGATCATTTTTCTTATTGGCTGGGGGGCGGTTGTGGCGCTCCTTGCCATGCTGATCACGCTGTTTCTCTTCCTCCAGGCCTCCCACCGCCTCTTCGGAGGCGTGAATGGTGATGTGGCAGGGGCCACCCATGAGGTTACCCGGGCTCTCGTGATGGCTGCTCTCATGCTGCTGTGATCTTCCCCTGTGCTCATGGGTTTCAGGCAACAGGACGATGGCCTGTACCCACATCATCTGGAAGGAAAACGCCGGCAGAGGTGGGGAGGGCCACCTCATGGAACGCTCATCCTCACCGGGGGAGGGTGTCAGGAGGGGGCGGAGCCCCCTCCCGGTCCCACTCCCCTGAGGATAGTCCTTTCAAGAGGTATCTCACCGATACGGGTGATGCTATCGGTGAAGCCGTCATCTCAGGACTGCACCATTTTTTGCCTTGCCGGTGCGAGTATTAACTCGATGGCCCACACGTACGGCATCCACATGAAGGGCGGGGTAATCACGGAGCGGAACGCGGATCTCTGCACGATCCGGATCCGGCTCCCGGCCGGCGACCTCCCTGCAGAGAAGATGCGCGGCCTCGCCGCCATCGCGAAGCGGTATGGTGACGGGACGGTGCATGTCACCACCCGGCAGACCATCGAGATCCCCCACGTGAAGCCGCAGCGCCTTCCCCGGATGGCGAAAGCCCTCGCGAAGAACGGGACCCCAGTCGGCTCGGAACGGGACGAAGTGGTGAACGTCATCGCCTGCCCGGGATCGGAACGGTGCAAGTACGCCACCGTTGACACCATAGGCCTCGCGAAGCGGCTGGACGAGCGGCTCTTCGGGAAGGAGATGCCGGTGAAGATCCGGATCTCCATCTCGGGGTGCCCCAACGCCTGCACCAGCCCGATGCTGAACGAGATCGGCATCATCGGCAGGATCAGGCCGAAGCGGATCCCCGGCCTCTGTACCGGATGCGGGACCTGTGCCGAGTACTGCAAGGAGTGCGCCATCTCCATAAGGAACGGTATCTCGGTGGTGGATGACGAGAAATGCGTCCAGTGCGGGGTCTGCGTCCAGTCCTGCCCGTTCCACCTCCTGAAATCCGAGCACCGGCATTACCAGATCGTGGTCGGCGGGAGGCGCGGGCGGCACCCGATGCTGGGACGGCAGCTGATCCTCCTGGAGGACGAGGAGAAGGTGGTGGCGGCCGTGGAAAAGATCGTGCAGTGGGTGTACCGCCGGGCCTGGAGCGGGCGGCTCCTCTCGGACCAGCTGGATGACCTGCACTTCGACCGGTTCCGGGAGGAGATCGTGGGCGAGCTCAGCGCTGGTACAGGGATCTGAATCCCTCGTTCCCGTCGTCCGTGCATTCAATGGCGCTCCCGTCCCTGATGAGCGAGTTGAACATCATCGCCGCGTTCATCAGGGACTCGTCGGGGCTTGTCCCCCGCTTCACCTCTTTTAAGGCCTGCGTGATCGGCGACGGGATGACCCGCTTCCCCACCAGGACCCCGGCGCAATGACGGCAGTACTCGCAGTGGCTGTACACCGAAACCTCGCCGTCGGCGCACTGGACCGTCACCTGGCCTGTCTTCTCATTCCTCTGGAGCGCCAGCGTCTTCATGTCCGATCTCTCGTGGGGGTGCAACCGATATAGGGATGTCGATCCTCCCTTTCCCGCCCCATATTCCGCCGATCCACCCCTCTCGAAATGATTTATATAGGTGCCGATCCAATAATTTACACTCGCAGCAATCCGATTGTTGCGGCCGTGACAGCCCGTTCCGGACTGGTGCAGCCGTGACGGTCCTGCATGTGACTGGAGGATACCATTTATGGCAAGTGTGAAGCCCCATCTGAACCTGGCCGTCATCGGCCACATCGACCACGGGAAGTCAACGACCGTGGGCCGCCTCCTCTTCGAGACGGGAGCGGTACCGCAGCACGTGATTGACGGGTACCGCAAGGAGGCCGAGTCCAAGGGCAAGGGCTCTTTTGAGTTTGCCTGGGTCATGGACAACCTGAAGGAGGAGAGAGACCGCGGTATCACCATCGATATCGCCCACAAGCGGTTCGATACCGCGAAATTCTATTTCACCATCGTGGATTGCCCCGGGCACCGCGACTTTGTCAAGAACATGATCACCGGTGCGTCGCAGGCTGACGCCGCGGTGCTGGTGGTATCGGCTCCTGACGGCGTGCAGGAGCAGACGAAGGAGCACGTCTTCCTGGCCCGGACCCTGGGCATCCAGCAGCTGATCATCTTTGTGAACAAGATGGATTCGGTCAACTATGATCAGAAGAAGTTCGAGGCGGTCAAGGCCGACATCACGAATCTCCTGAAGATGGTGGCCTACAAGCCGGATGACATGCTCTTCATCCCGGCCAGCGCATTCCAGGGAGTGAACATCGCAAAGAAGAGCGACAAGACTCCCTGGTACAAGGGGCCAACACTCCTGGAAGCCCTCGACACCCTGAAGGAACCCGAGAAGCCCACGGCCCTCCCGCTGCGCCTCCCGATCCAGGACGTGTACAGCATCTCCGGCATCGGCACGGTGCCGGTAGGCCGGGTTGAGACGGGCATCATGAAGAAGGGCATGAATGTCATCTTCATGCCGGCCAATAAAACCGGTGAGATCAAGTCCATCGAGATGCACCACGAGGAGATTCCCCAGGCAGTGCCAGGCGACAACGTGGGCTTCAACGTCCGCGGGATCGCGAAGAATGATATCCGGCGCGGCGACGTGCTGGGGCCCGTGGAGTCCCCGCCTGCCGTGGCCGAAGAGTTCACGGCCCAGATCGTGGTCCTCTACCACCCCAGCGCCATCACCGTGGGCTACACCCCGGTCTTCCACTGCCACACCGCGCAGGTGGCCTGCACCATCACCGAGCTCAAGAAGAAGCTGGACCCCAAGACCGGCCAGGTGAAGGAGGAGAACCCCACCTTCCTGAAAACCGGCGATGCCGCCATCGTGGTCATCAAGCCGAGCCGGCCGATGGTCATCGAGCGGATCAAGGAGATCCCGCAGATGGGCCGGTTCGCCATCCGGGACATGGGATCGACCATCGCTGCCGGCATGTGCATTGACCTCGTGCAGAAGCAGCTGAGATAATCCCCACGCTCCGGTGACATCACATGCAGAAAGCCAGAATCCGCCTCTCGGGGACCGACTGTAAGAAGGTCGAAATGGTCTGTGACCGGATCCGGGAGATCGCCGAGCGGACCGGTGTGAACCTGGCAGGCCCCATCCCCCTGCCCACCCGGCGCCTGATCGTCCCGATACGGAAGAGCCCCGATGGCGAAGGGACTGCCACCTGGGACCGGTGGCAGATGCGCGTTCATAAAAGGCTCATCGATATCGACGCTGACGAACGCGCCCTCCGCCAGCTGATGCGGATTCAGGTGCCCAAGGATATCGGTATCGAGATCGTTCTGGAGAGCTGAAGCCCATGCGGCGGGCTGCCGCATTGATCCCGGCAGGGATCCGGCAGAAGCTCTCCTTTGAAGTCCTTTTCTTCGCCATCTTTGCCGTCGCCGTCGTCCTGCGGTTCGCGGTCCTTGATCTCAAGCTCTTCCACCATGACGAGGCCATCCATGCCTGGTTCTCGTTCCGGCTCCTCCACGACGGGATCTGGTCCTACGACCCCTCGTACCACGGTCCTGTCCTCTACTATGTGACGGCGGGGATGTTCTCGCTCTTCGGCGAAAGCGACCTCGTGGGCAGGCTCATACCCTCTCTCCTGGGGTGTCTCGTCATCCTGCTCCTCCTCCCGCTCCAGCGCCATGGATTCCTGGGCCGCAGGGAGACGCTGGTCGCAGCCCTCTTCCTGGCTCTCTCGCCGGACATGGTCTACTTCTCCCGGTTCCTCCGGCACGACATCTTCATGCTCTTTTTCACCATGCTGCTTGTCGTTGCCCTGTTCCTGTACCTGGATACCGGGAAGGGCAGCTATGCCATCCTCGCAGCCCTGGGGGCTGCCGGGGGGCTGTGCAGCAAGGAGGAGTTCCCCCTGATCCTGGCCATCTTTGGCCTGTACTTCGTGTACGCGATCTGGCAGGGGAAATTCCGGCTCCCAAAGGCATGGAAGATCCATCTGGCGGGAGGTACGATAGCCGTGATCGGGATCATGGCCCTCTTCTATTCCTCGCTGGGGATGCATCCGGATATCCTCCTCACCGGCCCCATGAAGGCGCTGGAGCACTGGACCTCCATGCACGAGCAGTGCCGGCTCTGCGGCCCCCCTTACTTCTACATCCTGCTGCTCCTCCTCTACGAGCTACCCATCTTCCTCCTGGCCCTCTACGGGGCCGGCCAGTTCCTTGCGGGTGAATCTGGCCTGGGATACCGGCTGAAACGGATTGCGGACCGCATCCGGGGCCGGCGTGAGGAACCGGATATGGAGCAGCTGGTCTCCCTGTCCCTCGCCCAGATGGGAGCAGGGATCAGGAACCTGAAACAGGAGGAGTTCACCCGGTTCTGTATCCTCTGGATGGTTTTTTCCATGGCAGCCTATGGATATATCGGGGAGAAGGTCCCCTGGCTGCTCATCCATCAGCTGCTCCCCATGGTCTTTGTGGCCGTCTACCGCATGACTGACAGGAAAGCCCTCATCGCAGTGATCTCCACGATCTTTCTTGTTCTCTGTACCTGGCACGTGGCCTTTATCCCGGTGGATGTGAACGAGCCCATCGTGCAGGTCCAGAACTCAGAGCAGATGCGGGAGGTGATGGCCCAGATGCAGCAGGCAGACCGGGTGGCCATTTCATCCAAGAACTACTGGCCCCTGCCCTGGTATTTCCGCGGAGATGCGGGGAAGAACATCAGCTACTTCAGCCGGAGGGTGGATGAGGATATCCTGTACCGGGAACCCTACGATATGGTCATCGCGTACGATGTCGAGTCGTACACCTCGCTCCCCGGCTACGACAAGCGCACGTACCGCCTGAACTACTGGTTCAGCTGGTACGATATCGAGCAGTCGGACAATCAGTTCCGGGTGCTGGAATACTATATCCTTCGGGACGGCAAGGTCGGGTCCATGAACCTGGACATCTTCACGCGGGTGAATGCATCTGAAGAATTGCCCACCCTTGTTCCCGAGGGATTGCAGGGGAACAACAGCTCCGCATACACTCACGAGGGGACCTGACGATTTCCCCACCTGACGGGGAAGAGGACGTACCCCTGCTGCTTCCCTCCTCACCCCATCGCCTGACCTGACGACTGGTGGGACACTCCAGGGGGGGGAACATTCGCGGTCCACACCGCGGCGTTGGGCGCCCCCCCCTCTGAGGATAGGTGACGTCCTGGTTTGTGCAGGATCTTTGCACCAGGATGGCTCCCTGCCATGGGGCGGGGAGAGAGCCCGCCTCCTCCCGGTCCCTCCCCCGTAACGAGAGGAGGATCCATTCTGAGTCGGGGTTGCAGGTAGTGGATTTCTCAGAAACCGAGGATCATCCCTCTTCCCCGGGGGATGCCCACTTGGCGGGGCGGAGCCCCCGAGAGCGTACCAGCAGAATGCATCATATGGCCGGAGACCCTTCATGGAACGCTGACCAGAATCAACCGGGGCGTCGTGGCGGGGGAGGGGAAGCCCATCCGTGAGCATCCGCTGCTGGTTATTCCTGTCCAGAAATGAGAGGGAAGGACCCCCGGGATTTACCCCAGTTCGTCCCAGGTGCGATACTTCTTCCAGTAATAGACTCCTCCCACTCCAGCCGCAATGATGAAGATAATACCTATGGGGAGGAGGAGACCGCCGAAGTTGAAGTTGAGGGAGAACCCGCTGTCCAGCTCCTTCTTCAGGTCCAGGGAGAGGTTCCAGGCCTCCTGAGCCCGGGTTCCGGCATCGACAGCCTTGGCACGGGCAGAGGCATAGGAGCCGGCGGCCTGGTCATCCTTGGCGCTGGAGAGGGTGGTGATGGCGGTGTCACGCTTCTGGGTGATCGGGACCAGCCTGGGATCCGAGAGCTTCAGGGACCGGTTCACGGTGAACTCGTTGTAGAGGCCGATGACGCTGTCAATCGATTGCTGGGTCTGGTCAATGGACTGCTGCGACCAGGCCCGGTCAAGGGCAGTATTGGCCTCGTTGATGTTGGTCATGGCAGTATTCAGGTACCCTATCACATCCCCTCCGGATGCACTGCGGGCACTGGAGACGGCATTGAACGCAGCAGTGTAGTAGGTCTGCGCGTCCCCGACGCCGATACCGGCCGAGGACCTTTGATCGATGCTCGTCTTCAGGGCGGCCAGGTTCCCTTCCATGGCAGCAATCTGTGCATCGAGTTCGGCCGTGTTGTATACCGTCACGGTTTTCAGCACCTCGGTTCCCACGACTTCATCATCCACGTCCAGCTGCCGGGCCCGGAAGACTATCAGCTGCCCCGAAGCGGACTCTGGCACCACTCCATCGAGGGTTACCTTCACCGCGACACTCTGGTCCTCGTAGGAAAGCAGCCACCCGTCAAGTCTGAGATACTGCCCGCCCGAGGCAGTGATGGGAGGGTACCTGTCGTCAAGCCCGATGGCATACTCCCAGTGCACGGTGGGCCTGTCCAGCTGGGTGTAGAACTCAAGGTATTCGTCCTCATCGAAACCAGTTCCCACCTCTACGGTTCCCTGCACCGCGACTGCATCCCCCACCTGCAGGTCTCCTGTCGGATTGACCTCCAGGTTTGACACTTTCAATGCTGATCCCGCCTGGATCGCGCACACGGCAATGACCAGGAAGACGAAAAATACCTTTGTTCCTTTCATCCCCACTCCCTCACTCGAACAGCGGCTCGATATCATCGTCAAAGAGAGCCACTTTCTTCTCCTTTGCCTTGATGGCATCCTCCTTGGTCTCCTTCGCGATCTCAAGGAGTTCCCGGATCCGGGGAGCATTGCCCACGGTGGCCAGCACCACCACCGCGGCGATGTAGTTGGAGTCCACCGGGTAATCTCCCCCCCGGACCTCGATGCCGGCAATGTTCTCCTCCACCCAGGACTTGGCCTTCTCGACGCCCTTCCGGTCCATCTCCTCGGGGGGACCGGCGATGAGCACGAGGGCCCTCTCGGCCGAGGAGTAGTCGCAGGGAAGGGTAAGCCGGCCCAGCATGGCCCTCCTCACGAGTGCGATGATCTTTGCCGACTTGTCCTCCCCGAGGAGCACCTGCTCGGTGGCCTGCTTCTTCTTCAGGGAGTCCCGCAGCGAGCCGAAGACCCCTTTCTTCTGCTTGGTCCGCTGGCTCACCACCTCGGTGATGGCGTACCCGACGCTGGAGATCCCACCCCCCCGGAGGGTATTGATGATCTCGCTCGAGTCCACCACCATCTCCCCGACCCCCATCTTGGTGACCTCCCCTGCCCGGAACATGACCCCGAAACGGCGGACCATCTCGTCGTTGAGGCGCTGGTACGCGGACTTGATGGACTCCCCCTCGTTCTTCCAGGCGGAGTTGTCAAAGAGGAAGGTGTTATCCACCTCGTTCACCATGGTGGAGAGGCTCCGGGCAGCGTTGTAGGAATAGAGCCGCCCCTCCTCCGGCGCCGGGAGGATGCCGAGCGCGTAGACGGGTTCCCGGTAGATGCGCTTCAGGTGCCGGGCCAGTACAGGCGTGCCGCCGGAGCCGGTACCCCCACCCAGGCCTGCCACGATGACGAAGGCATCGATGTCATGGGTGCCCCGCTGGTCGATGGCGTTGATGATGCTGTCTATCTCGTCTGCGGTGACCTTGGCGCCGGTGACGTTGTCGGTACCCACCCCGTGTCCCTTCACCACGGTCTGCCCTATCAGGATCCTGTCCTTAAGACTGATATTGTGGAGGCCCATGAGATCGGTCCGGGCGGTATTCACGGCAATCGCCCGGAAGCTCTGGACAGGGAAGCGCTTATCCTGCTCAATAAACATATCGCAGATCTTCCCGCCAGCCTGTCCAAACCCTATGAAAAATACCCGCATGAAGTTCCACCATCCGAAAGGATTGCTGTTCCGGGGAGTACGGTTGCTCATCTCAATTTCTTTCGTGAAGTTCAAAAACTTTCTTATGGGCTTTCTCCTATAGTACACAGGTCGAGAATGCACGTCTGCGTGGTCGGGGGTGGCCTCACCGGGCTTGTGGCTGCCCTGCGCCTGTCTGATGGTAATCACATCGTGGTACTGGAGAAAGAGGAAACTCCCGGCGGGTGCCTCACCTCCTACCACCGGAACGACTACTGGGTGGAACGTTTCTACCACCACCTCTTCCCCGGCGATACCCATCTCCTCTCACTCCTGAAGGAACTGGGGATTGAGGACCGGCTGGAGTGGCTCCGGGGAACCACCGGCTATTATGTGCACGGGAAGATCCATCCCCTCACGACTCCGGCAGAGATCCTCCGGTATCCCCACCTCTCCCTCGCTGACAAGGCCAGGCTCGCCCTCCTCACCCTCCGGGCCCGCGGGATGGATACCGAATCCCTGGACCGGGTCCCGGCGGCAGAGTTCATCCGGACCCACCTGGGGCCCTCGCTGTACGCCTCCTTCTTTGAACCCCTGCTGCGGTCCAAGTTTGGCGACCGGGGCGAAGAGGTATCGGCGGCATGGCTCATCTCGCGGATTGCCATCCGTTCCCACCGGGGGGCCGGGGGGGAACGTCTCGGGTACCTGAGGGGGGGGTTCCACGTACTCGTGGAGCGGCTGGCTGAGGCAGCGGTACGGAAGGGATGCGAGGTACGGACGGTCACCCCTGCGGGACGGCCGGAGCGGTACAACGGCAGGTGGCGGGTGAACGGCGAGTCCTTCGACGCCGTGCTCTGTACCATTCCCCCCCGGGGAACCCCGCAAACCGGGACAGGGGGGACTACCGGCGTGCCCTACCAGGGGGCCGCCTGCATGACCATCGGGCTGGACAGGGATGTGGCAGAGGGGGTGTACTGGCTGAACATGAAGGACCCGGCTCCCTATGGTGCTGTCGTCTCCCATACCAACTTCGTGCCGGTGGAACGGTACGGAGAGCACCTGGTGTACCTGGCGTCCTACTTCAACCGGGCGCTCCCCGGGGGATTCGGGGACGCGATGCTCGCGGATTTCTGCAAGCGGTTCCGCGTTCCCCCGTCGGCCATTCACTGGCATACTCTCGCGGTGGAGCCCCGGGCAGGTCCGGTGTACATCACCGGCTACCGTCAGCATATCCCGGACTATGGCACAGGCGGGTGCTACCGGGCAGGCATGTTCAGCCTCCCCAACTACCCGGAGCGGTCGATGGAGGGTTCCGTGATCGCCGGTGTCCAGGTGGCGGGGCGGATCCGAGAGGAGTTCCCGGCATGAATCCCGTCGAAGTGACGGCGGTGATCCCGGTCTTCAACGATCGGGCTGCGCTGGTAGTGGCACTGCCCCGGTCCGTAGAGGTGCTCTCGTCCCTCACCCCCTCCTTCGAGATCCTGGTGGCGGAAGACGGCTCCACGGATGGCAGTGCTGACCTGGTCCGGGAAGAGGCGCAGAAGGATCCCAGGATCCGCCTGCTCCACAGTGACGAGCGCCAGGGCCGGGGGAGGGCTCTCACCCGGGCATTCCGGGAGGCCAATGGATCCCTCCTCTGCTACTATGACGTGGATCTCGCCACCGACATGTCCCACCTTGGGGAGCTCATCGGGGCCATCCGGGACGGGTACGATATGTCGACGGGATCCCGCCTTATGCCTTCCAGCGACGTGAAACGGACCGGGGAGAGGGAGGTGGCGAGCCGCGGCTACAACCTGCTGGTCAGGCTGGTCCTTGGAAGCCGGCTCCATGACCACCAGTGCGGCTTCAAAGGATTCCGGCGGGACCGCATCCTTCCCCTTCTCCCGTCGGTAAAGGCCACCCACTGGTTCTGGGACACCGAAATACTGGTCCGGGGCCAGCGGGAGGGGTACCGGATTCACGAGTTCCCGGTGCGGTGGAGGGCCAGCAGGGGGACAACGGTGAAGCCGAAGGATGTGACCGAAATGGGAGGCGCGATCCTCCGGCTCTGGTGGCAGCTCCATGTGGCGAAGGGTTAGCGTTTTCATCCTTTCCTGCGTCGTGGCAGTGGCCATCCTCGCCTACATGCTCCTCCGGATCTGGGATCAACTGCTGGAGACCCTGGCCCGCGCTGATCCCCGGTACCTGGTACTGGCCATCGTCATCTGCAGCGTGGGGTGGTGGATGCGGGGATGGCGTTACCGCTACATTCTGGCGACCCTGGAGGTGAAGGTCACTCTCGCTTTCTCCACGGCCTGTATCCTTGTGAGTCAGACCGCTAACCTGGCGCTGCCGGCACGCCTGGGGGACCTGATCCGGATCTTCATCCTCCGGCACGAGCAGGAGACCCCCTACGAGATCGGTCTCTCGTCCCTCGTCGTGGAACGGGTCTTCGACGTGCTGATGGTGGCGGTGCTGGGCCTCCTCTCCCTGCCGTTTGTACTGGGTGCACCGCCCTGG
>Ga0316622_100001166_pt1 | contig 16774 bp, 16 predicted proteins | sample OWC_Aug_OW2_C1_D_FD_207646 | JGI IMG/M metagenome (GOLD analysis project Ga0316622, IMG submission 207646) | Wetland soil microbial communities from Old Woman Creek delta, Ohio, United States - OWC_Aug_OW2_C1_D5_C | ecosystem: Environmental > Terrestrial > Soil > Wetlands | place: USA: Ohio... | reverse complement strand
CCCGGCCGGGGAAGGGCTGAACGTACACCTGAGAACGACCAGACTCGTCGGACGCGTACGCTATCCACCGACCGTCGGGTGAGAATTCTGGCCACCCCTCTTCGAATCGAGAATTCAAAAACGGCGTTACCTTGCGGTCACGAACCTGAAGGAGCAGAATGTCGGAAAAGCTGTCCTCCGGTCGATATTCAACAAAAGCCAGCGTCTCACCATTTGGAGACCACGATGAGGGGTATTGATTGTACTCACTCTGTGTGAGCCGCTCCATCGGTGAACTTCCGTCAGCGAGTTGCCAATAGATATTCGCAATAGCTGTGTTCGACCAATTGAAAGCCAGCCGTTGCCCATCCGGCGTCCATGTCCCATTCCCGGCGGCACCCTCGGCAGTCAACTTGGTGGACGTACCCCTGTTTAGGTCATAGACCCAGACCTGTTTCTCCTTGCCCAGAGTCATGTAGGCAATGCGCTGGCCGTCAGGCGAAAGGTGGGGCGCCAAAAGCGGACCCTTTAAGGAGGCAACCGGCTCGCCCTTTCCTCTGTGATCAACCCAGACGATGGAGTTCTGGAAGTCTGGGAGAATTTCTCCCGGCGCATAGGCCAATGTTCCTGATGTGGAGATGCTGAATTGGCCGGCGGCGGTGTCATACATACTGCCGACAGCGTTAAGGGCCTGCATGACATTCGCGACGGCGGGGACAGGCTGGCCGCTTACCGCCAGTCTGTTCAGGTCAAAAGGGACCACCATCAGTGTACCCTGACGGAGGAAAGCCAGATGGCCGGTGGCGACGTACCGGGCGTCCGCAGCGTCTTCAAGCAGGACCCGCCATTTTCGGGTCGCGGGTTCCAGCACGGCGACACGCGGCTGCAAGTCAAAAACATGTCGCATGATGGTGAACAGAATTCCTTTTCCGGCAGGGAGACAATGGGGCAGGCGGTGACTGTATTCCTCCGACTTATCAAGTATTGTCAACGTCTCCGGCTTGCCGCCATCGGCGGAAATCCTTGAAAGCCCGCGGTCCTCATTCAGTGTGTACACGATCTGGTTGTCAGCACCCCAGCTAGAACCGAAAGGTAGGGGAACATCGCACAAGGGTGTGGGAACTCCACCGTCCACGGACACCTTCATCAGCTTGCCGTCAGCCCAGAATCCGACCCAGCGGTCATCGGGCGAGAGAAATGGGATCATACCGCCTTCAGTTCCGGCGATGGGATTGGCTTCCAGTTGGTCGGATCTGCGCAGGTACAGCCGAGTATTGTCCTGAGGGCTGAGATTACCCTTAACGGCACCGTAGACCGTAAAACGACCGTCGCTGGAGATGACCATTGCAGTCCGGCTTGGATGCTTGAATCCCCAAGGAGGATAGTGTAGCCATCCATCGAGCCAGTATCCCGATTCCAACCTGACGGGGAAGCGCACGACGGGCTGCAATGTCGGCGAGACAGCGGGTCTGAGGTACTTCATCACCGCCATGCCGGACAGAAGTCCCACTACAAGTATGGCCGCGCCCATTGACAGGAGCCACAGCAGGGAGAACCGTTGAGAGACGGGGATCACCTCCGGCGGTTCAGAGAGACCCTCCCTAATTTCCACTCGGGCATCCCCGATGTCACGGAGACGAAGGTTCGGGTCTTTCTGAAGGCACAGCCTCAGCAATGACCTCACAATCGCCGGAGTGTTTGCGGGCAGAAGCGTCCAGTCCGGCTCGCTCTTCAGAATCGAAGCCACCGTTTCGGTGATTGTGTCGCCCTGAAATGGCCTCTTAGCGGTCAGGCACTCATACATCACGCAGCCAAAGGCCCAGATGTCGGCCCTTTTGTCGACCGTCTTGCCCTTGGCCTGCTCGGGACTCATGTAAGCGGCAGTGCCAAGGACAACGCCGGGGCGGGTCATCTCGTCCGTGATTGTCGGCGAATGCGACATGTCGGCAGTTGCAGCCTGTTCGTAGAACGCCTTCGCCAGACCGAAGTCCAGTATCTTGACCTTGCCCTCGGGCGTGACCTTCACGTTAGCGGGCTTCAGATCGCGGTGAATGACTCCCTTCTCATGGGCAGCTTCCAGCCCCTCGGCTATCTGGCGGCAGATATCGAATGTCTCGTCGAGCGGGATGCGTCCCTTTATCAATCGCTCCGCGAGCGTCTGCCCTTCGACCAGCTCCAGAACGAGGAACCGCTTTCCTTCGTGCTCTTCCAGTCCGTGGATCGCGGCGATGTTGGGATGATTCAGCGATGCGAGCAGCTTCGCCTCACGCTCAAACCGGGCGAGCCTCTCGGCGTCGTGTGCGAACTCGTCAGGCAGGACCTTGATCGCCACCTGCCGGGAGAGGTTCGTGTCCTCCGCACGGTAGACTTCGCCCATCCCGCCCTGGCCGAGCTTTTCTGTGATGTGATAGTGACTGAGTATTTTGCCTACCATGTATTGCTCACCTAGTCCACCATGGCCAGGTACCGGCCATCCGGGGATGGTTAGCGCTTCTCGGCGGCGCCTGCTAAAGCGGAGGGTCTCGTAGCAATCAGGGGCAGAGAGGCCGGACCGGGGCCCCAGGTGGCGAATACCAAACCGTCCTTCACGAATACGCCCCACACCTCCTGCTCCCCGGTCCGCCACATCAGCAGTCGGTATCGTCGGTCCTCCTTCGCACTGGCAGTTTGCGATGGCTCTTCGGATGTCCGCTCAGGACTACCCATGAGTTTTAGCACGTCAGTCTCGAGGACACTCCCGAATTTGACCCTCTCTTCGATAAAACGAATCTTGTCGTTGACCATACTCTTCCTGAGATCCACCGTGCGCCGGGCAGGCTCGTGGTCACCCGCGTAGAAGCTGAGGATCGGAGCGAGAGGTACCATGAGATGCAAGATGAGAAGCGCCAAATGCGTCGATGATCCTCTATCAGCAGTTCTGGACATGAGTCGATCTCATGCAGCGGCGTGAAGTGTCGCCTCCACCGCCGCAGCCGACACCCATACCCCCGCCGCCGAGTTTCTCGATGACCCTGTAATGGGAAACGGTCTGGCCGATCATCGGAAGTTCTCCACCAGCATCAGGTCACCGCCTGCTTTGCCTCTTTCTTCCATTTGCCTGTAAAGGATCCAGCGGCGATCCGGAGAAACGGTAAGATCCTTGATTGGTTTTTCAAACGTGGCAATGCGCTGGATACTGCCCCTGGCAGTGTTCAGGAATTGGATGGAGTAATCGTTGGCATTTCGGGGTCTCGGAATGAAGTAGATCCCGTCATCGGCAGGCCAGATGGCGTCAAAAAGCGAATCGAGGACGTGCTCAACCTTTCCACCTTCAACCCGGATTCTGTAGATACTGCTGGTCCAATCCTCTAAATAGGTCATATAGTAAATGTACTTGCCATCTGTAGATTCAAAAGGAATATATCCATCTACATGAGCAACCCTGACAACGGGTCCTCCTTCGGCCGGAACCTTGCATACTTGGCCCTCTCGATCAAAGAGAATCCATCGTCCATCTCTTGACCAGCTTGGATTTGCTGATCCGTTTGGGTTCTCGCCCGGAGTTGTTGTCCGGCGCTGCGGAAGCCCCCCACTGGCATTGATGACGTAAATCTCAGACTTCCCCTCCCCAGACCATGAAAACGTCAATCGGCTGCTGTCCGGGGACCACCAAACAATACCGAGCGAAAGTTCGTTCTTACCCAGCGATGTCAGCTGGGTCTGATTCGAGCCGTCCGGATCGCAAACCCAGATCTCCAGGATTCCCGAACGATCCGATAGGAACGCAACTCTCTTCCCGTCGGGGGAGAATGTCGGTCGAAAATCCAAATGGGTGCTGGAAATGCACTTTCTTGGCGGAAGGGCTTTGTTGCCCGGAGAGGGAATTTCCATGCGCAAGATATCACTATCCGAGTCCGAGTTCCTTTGAACGTAAACCAGTCGATAGCCGCGGCTTGAGATAGCCGGACTTACACAGAATTGGCTCGGTGTAGCTATCCGTTGCGGCTTACCCGGATCTGAAAGGTTGATTTTCCACAGATTGGCGGTAGGATTGCCACCCTGTTGAGCAGAAAAAACCAGCGCGCGACCGTCGGCTGACCAGGCCGGCCAAACCAAGAACCATTTGTTAAACGTAAACTGTCTGGGTTCCGAAACTGGCCTGAAGTCCTGAGACAGGTCAACGATGTAGAGATCACTGTTGCCATAAGCTGCCAATCGGCAAAAAGCCAACCTGCGGCCATCCGGCGAGACGGCAGGGAAGAAATCTCCACCGCTGATTGCTGGCGGGGATGTTAGCTTTCGTTTTTCGTGGGTTTCGATCGATAACAGGAACAGGGCCGGGTTTTCTTCGGGTCTTTCCCTGCCCGCTATGACCAGCGTATGGCCATCTGGGAACCAGGCGGGACGGGGACCCGCATAAAATCTATAGGGTGAAAATGTCTCGGTCAGTATTCGTTCCCGGCCGCCAAACGGGGAAATCAAGATTACGGCGACCTTGCGTTCAGGCAAATCGCGACAAAAGGCGATCCAGCGGTTATCCGGTGACCAGGCAGGGTCGTAATCATCAGCCGGGTTAGTGGTCAGGCGCTGTGGAGAATCAGTGCCGATAGCCTTTACATAGATATCAAAGTCTTCCTGCGTTTCCCCATTCCAGGAAAAAGCCACATGATTGCCATCGGGCGAAAAGGAAGGATCACGTTCGCTGCCGGGATAACTGGTGAGAGGAACAGCGGTGAGGATGGCCTCGGTTGGAGGGGCGGCGCGATGCACTCCAAACCAGGTGATGCCAACCCCGGCCAATAGTAAAGCAAGTAACCCTGACAGGGCCCAAATCCACCGTCCTCCTCTTGCCTGGATGACCCCAAGCGGTTTGGCAGGCGCTTCACCGACTGCCCCTATCGTCGCAGCCCCGCGCGAGTCCGTGTCGCGCTTCAGCCGCTTCAGGTCCGTACGCAGATCGGATGCCGACTGATAGCGCATCTCGCGGTCTTTTTCCAACGCCTTGTTGATGATGCGCTCCAGTTCGCCGGGCACGTCCGGGTTCAGACGCACCGGCGCAGTGGGCGCCTTGTGCAGGATCTCGTCAAACACGGCCGCTGATGTGTCACCGCGGAAAGGCAGAATGCCCGTCACCATTTCATACAGCACGACGCCAAGCGAGAACAGGTCGGTACACGCATTCAGTTCTCTCCCCAGCACCTGCTCCGGGCTCATGTACCGGGCCGTCCCTATCACCAGCCCAGGAACCGTGTGGGTCTCGGTGGTATCGGCGCCGGCTGCCGGGCCTTCCCGCCGCTCCCTCTTAGCCAGGCCAAAGTCCAGGATCTTGACCGCTCCCTTAGGCGTCAGCATCAGGTTGGCCGGCTTGATGTCGCGATGGACGATCCCCTTGCTGTGCGCTTCTGCCAGCGCCTCCGCTGCCTGGATGCCGATATCCAGGATCTCTTCCAGTTTCAGCGGTCCATCCTTGACCCGTTGGGCAAGTGTCTGCCCTTCAACCAGCTCCATGCCAATCCAGTGGATGCCGTCGGATTCCCCGATTTCATAAATAGTGGCGATGTTGGAATGGTTCAGAGCCGATGCTGCTTTGGCTTCCCGGATGAATCTGCGCAGGCGGTCAGGATCCTTTGCCACTTCCGTAGGAAGAATCTTGAGCGCATTGATCCGATCCAGGCGAGTGTCCCGGACCTTGTAGACCTCCCCCATCCCGCCACGACCCAGGAGTGAAAGGACTTCAAAAGGACCCAATTTGCGCCCTATCAACGACGGAGGCGACGAGGAGGCTGTTGCTTCCACGGCTGGCTTTTCCATGAAGCTTCCTGCCCGGTCATGAGCTTCGAGAAGCAAGTCAACTTCCCGACGCAGTTCATCATTGCCGGTGCAGGCCTGCTTGAGGAAATCCTCGCGTTGGCCGGGCTCTCGCTTCAGTGCCTCACTGAGAAGCTTGTCGATTTCTTGCCAGCGTTCAGGGTTCATAAGTTCGCGGTTCAATCCCCCGCGGCAGGCACGATTCAAAGGTCGAGGTGGGTGTCTTCGGCCTTGTAGACGACACCCATCCCTCCGCCGCCGAGCTTCTCGACGATCCTGTAGTGCGAAACCGTCTGGCCGATCATCGGAAGTTCTCCACCAGCATCAGATCGGAGCGCAATGGGGGGCGGCCGGTGTACAAGATCCAGTGTTCGTCGGGAGAGACCGTGAAACCGTACAGGACCCGGAGCTGAGTCGTGGCGATATGCTTCGTTTTGCCGTCTGCAAAGTCGTGAAGGAGGAACTCGGTTACGCCTGGAGCCGATTGTGTCGCATAGTAGATGCCGTTCTCTGTTAAATCGAAATTGTTTCTGAGGACTCCTCCAAGCACCCGGCTCTCCTCTCCACCTTCCTCTGGGACCTTCCAAAGATCATTAATGTCAGGCTGAGTCGTTCCCCCGTTGAGGTAGTACAGGGTCTTCCCATCTTTTGAGACGGCGGCGTGGAAACCACCCTTCCGGGTGATCTGTGTTGGTTTCGCGCCATCCTCCGCCATCCTCCAGACCTGGTTTTCCCCACTTCGGTCGGACGTGTAGTAGATCCACCTGCCATCGTTCGAGAAGCACGCCTCGGATTCATTGTACGGCGTCTGCGTCAATTGCTTCTCTCTTCCCCCTTGGGCCGGAATCAGGAAAAGAGCGACTGATTTCCCTGACGCGATATCGAAGACAATCCTCCGACTGTCCTGCGACCAGCGTGGACGCGACGGCTCAGGACCTCCGAGATGGGTCAACTGCGACTGATTTGAGCCATCGCTGTCGCATTTCCAGATTTCAGGAGTTCCGGAACTCCAGGACACATAGGCGATTTCCTTACCATCCGGCGAATATCGCGCTTCGTGATCGGTTTGGGTTGTCGCTACGAGCTTGGACGGCGGACCAGGGTGTTCTCCTGCTCGCGGGATCTCACAGCGCCATATGTCGATATCCTGGGCCGAGAGGGTATAGATGAGGCGGCGGTTCTGTGGCGAAATGGCAGGATCAGATACTAACCCACCGGAGAATGGCAGAAGCTCCGGCGTGCCTTTACGGGATGCCGGGATTTTCCACAGAGTGGTGCCGTGTTTACCATAGACATAGATTATTTCCCTGCCGTCAGACGTCCATGCAGGGCTGGAGGCAGGCTGATCCCCAAAGGTAAGTTGCTTCGGCTCGCCTTCCGGCAATATGCCCTGCGAAACCCGCAGCAAATACAGCTGTGCAATGTTGCTCAGATGCCGGCAGAATGCCAGGCTTCGTCCGTCGGGGGAAAAAGCCGGGCCGTCATCGCCCAGGACTGACTTGGGTGGCACACACAGCAGCCTCTTCTCACCCGTCTCAGGAGAAAGCAGGAATATCCCAATAGGAGCCTCGGCCGCATCCTGATCGCATAGAACAGCCAGATACTTCCCCGAAGGATGCCAGCATAACCCCCCCGATAGCATCCCCGCCGTTTTCAGAGTTGTGAGCTCTGCCACCTGGCGTTCTCTCCCGCCATTTGGCGAGATCAAGAGAACCGCCGTCCTGGCATCATCCAGGGACCTTAGAAAAGCGATGGACTGCCCATCCGGTGACCAACGGGGCAATATGTCAACTCGTGGGTCCGTGGTTAATCGGCGAGGTGTTTCGCCTCCGGCCTGCTTGATATACTTGATGTAGATGTCCAAGTTTTCGTCCTTCTCGCCACTCCAGGCAAAAACCACCTGGTTGCCATCAGGAGAAAAGGAGGCCATGATTTCCCTGCCTGGGTAGCTGGTGAAAGGCACAGGCACCATCGGCGCTTCTGGCTCAGCAGCGCGTTGACTGCTGAGCCAATACCATCCGGCGGCTACAAGAACAACGAACGCAACAACGACGAGGACGAGCCGCATTGGCGAGGCGTGCCTTACGCTGGCAGGCGCGGCCTGCAACCGTCCCGAATCCGAATCCTCCTTCAGCTCATCGAGGGCGACCTTCAGGTCCGCCATGGTCTGCCAGCGGCGCTGCGGATCCTTACGCAGGCAGCGATTGATCAGCTTTTCAAGATCAGCCGGGATTGTCGGCGTGATCGCGCTGACCGGTTTCGGCTCCTGGTGAAGGATTGCCGAAAGCGTCGACATCTTGCTCGTGCCCTGAAACGCCTTCTGACCCGTCACCATCTCATACAGAACGGATCCCAGCGAGAAGATGTCCGAACGTGCATCGACCTTCTTGCCTTCAGCCTGCTCCGGCGACATGTAGGCCACGGTGCCAAGAATCGTTCCTTCCTCCGTTTGGGGTTCCAGCGTTTCGGTCGTCCCTGATTCATCTTTTTCCGCAGACTCAGTCAGCTTCGCCAGGCCGAAATCGAGCACCTTGACCAGCCCCTTTTCGGTGACCATCACGTTGGCGGGTTTCAAGTCCCGGTGCACGATCCCTGCTGCGTGGGCTGCCGCCAGAGCATCCGCGATCTGCACGGAGTACTTCAACGCATCGCTCAGGCGCATCCCCTTACGCGGGATCAGCTCGCCGAGCATCTTGCCCGCCACGTACTCCATGGCGATGAAATCCGTGCCGTCAGACCGGTCGATGTCATAAACGTGGACAATGTTCGGGTGGTTCAGCGCCGAGGCAGCCCTGGCTTCCTGTACAAAGCGGCGCCTGCGTTCCCGATCTGCGACTATCTCCGGCGGTAACACCTTGATGGCCAACGGACGTTGCAGGTGGGTGTCGAGCGCCCTGTAGACAACCCCCATCCCGCCTTCGCCGATCTTTTCCAGCACCCTGTAATGAAGGATCGTCCGCCCGACGAAATCGACTCTCTCGCCTGGCGCTGCCTTCCTGGCAAGCGCCTGCGCTGCCACGTCCAGTGCCGGAGATTCCATGAAACTCCCGGCCTTCTTGTCGAAGCCGAGCAGTTTCTCAACCTCGCGGCGCAGGTCGTCGTCGCCGGCACAGACCTGGGCAAGGAAGGCCGGGCGTTCTTTTTCGGACTGTTCGAGGGCCTGGTGGTAGATCTGTTCGATCCGGCTGAACCGATCGTCAGGGCGGGAAGCATCGGCCATGACTACTCCGTGTCGAGATGACTGGGAAGACCAGTTGCCAGCGATTATAGACCTGAATGGGTCAGCCTGATAGCGGGGAATGCGGACCTCGGCGGACGGTCCGTGGTCTCGGAGCTGCGGCTACTGATAGAACAGATGAAGGCACTCAAGCAGACGGAGGTGCAGTTTTGTGGGGGATCCGCCTTTTCCGTTGACACCCCATTCTGCACGGGCTGAGAATCGCGTCTACCAGGGCCGACGAAGCCACAGCACGAGAGCAGATACAGGAGATACCTTCGCACAAGCACTCGGTCTCGCGTTGCTCGCGCCAGGTGGCAGACCGATCAAGGAAGATCTTCCGAGTGTCGTCGTACCCTGTGTAGGTCGGACAACCTCGAGGCAATGAATGCAGAACCTCAAACTGTTTGCGTTCATCTTTGGCGCGCCCTTGGCCGGAGTACTCGTTTCCGGGATCCTCGTGGCGCATTTGGAAACCCAGCTGCCCAAGGCTCTTCTGAGTGCTGCCGCTAGGAGTGGCCGTGTCGTCAACTCGGCCTTTCGGCAGCGGATCTACGCATCGACCGTCGCGGACGTTTGTGACGGCAGACCAGGCGAGAAGGATCTCGAGGATGTCTGCGGTACCTATCGCCACATACGCTGGATCCGCAAGGCGAGCACCGCCGCCATTCTGCTCGGGCTGTTGATGGTGGGGACTCCCTGGGCAGCCGGTTTCACTGCACGCTCCAATCGCCGGGTCTTGCTCTACTTTTTCAGTCCTGGAATCTACGGAACGCTTGTGCTGACGGCGGTGTTGATCGTCCTGAACGCCGCAATCCTGATTGCGTCGGCATACTACCTGATGGCGATATTCCCCGATCCAGCGTTCCAATGGACGCTGCTGTTTCCTGCGCTGGGAGGTGTCTATGGCGCATGGATTATGGTCCGGTCGCTGGCCTCTTTGCCCCGACGCGCGTCTGTGACCGTGCTGGGATTGCCGGTCTCACCTGACGAACAACCGGGGCTATGGGCCCACGTTCGATGGTTGGCGGAGAAGGCGGGGGCGGCAGTTCCCGATCACATCGTGATAGGCCTCGAACCGGGATTTTTCGTTACGGAGGCAGATGTAAGCTGCCTTGGCCGCGAACTCAGGGGACAGACATTGTTTGTTCCGCTCACCCTGTCGAGGATGCTCACCCTGGGCGAATGGTCCGCCATGATCGGTCACGAGCTCGGCCACTTCAAGGGGCTCGACACGGAATTCAGCAAGAGCTTCTATCCCATCTATCGGGGGACAGGAGAGGCGCTGATGCAGCTCGCCGATTTCTCGGAGGAGGATCAAAGCGCTCTCGTATCGTTTCCGGTTCTGCCGGGGCTGGCTGCCTTGGGCCACTTCTACCGCTCCTTTGCGGAGGCGGAGAGCAAGATCAGCCGGGAGCGAGAGCTGGCGGCCGACGCCGTGGCGGCGGAGACATCCGGCAGGGATGCGATAGCAAGTGCGTTGGTCAAAATCCACGCCTACGAGCCGCTCTAGGATACCTTCGTCCAGCACTTGCGAGCATTCCAGAAGATGGAAAGAGAGTGCCCAGCGCGGCAATCGATCGCCTTTGTCGACCGTGTCGCCGCAGCTGATATACCAATGCTGATCAAGGATCTGCCGAAGACCCGGACTGCCCACCCGGCCGACTCACATCCTCCCCTGGGTGCGCGCCTCGATGCTCTTAGAGTCAATCTGACCGACGTTGCAGAAAGCGCGCGAGTCGTCAGGCCGGCGGACTCGGCGGCGCTGCTACTCACCGATATCGACAAGCTCGATGAAGTCCTCAGCCAGGCGCACACCGAGCTGATTACACAGGATCTGGGCATTCGATTGCAGTCTGAAGCCCAAGCGCAGGGTTGGCGTTCGAGAGAAAGCTGCCTGCAGGCGTGTCGACGGTGGGTTTGCGAGCATCGTCCAGTCTCACCGTGAGACTGATCCCAAGGGCGGATGGGCCGGCCAGCCTGTGGATAGCAGGGCGGATTGCCGGGCTCGTTTCGACCCACAGGAAACCTGCGCGCCCCAGAGTCAAGCAGATCCTGAATCCGTCCGGACTAGTACTGGCGCTCGTCCCAGAGGCGCTTTTTCTTCGTTGAAACCAGATCAGCCGCCTATAATAGCCCCACCACAAAGCATCACAACCTGACTTGCCGTAGCGGGGGCCACATGCCCGAGTTCGGCCAGATCACGATCCTGAGCAAACCCAACCACCATCTCAACGGGAGTTGAAACCATGAGAACCACTTATGCAGTAATCCTCTGTGTCCTGCTTCTGCTCTTTTCTGCCTGCGCCCAGAAGGTCAATGACCCTGCCGACGTGCAGGCGATCAAGAAGTCGATGGATGACTTTCCCAAAGCCGTGAATGCGGCTGATGCCAACGGCGTTATCGCCTTAATGACCGATAAGGCGATCTTCGCGGACCTCAGCGCACCCGTGGCAGTCGGAAAGGATGCAATTCGGTCGCACTTTCAATCCTTTTTCGACCACTTCAAGGCAGACCTGAGCACATCGGTCGAGGATGTGCGTGTCACAGGTGATCTCGCTGTGGCAAGGGGGGCCTTCACGAATAAAGTCACGCCGAAAGCGGAAGGAGTTGCACCCGTTAGTTACAGCGGGAGTTGGGTCGTGGCATCAGCTCGTCAGAACGATGGATCCTGGAAATGGGACTGGGTGGTGGGCAACAGCGACCAGCCTCTGCCAGGAAGCACCGCGAGCGGCGAGGATGAGCAAGCCCTTTATCAGATCGAACGGGATATGGGGGAGGCACTCGTTAAGAAGGACTCCGCAGCGTGGGACAGGATTTTGGCTAACGAGTTCCAGGGGAACTACGCCACCTTCGTCGGCAATAAGAGGCAGTTTCTCGCCGTGATAAAGAGTGACACGACCAAGTTCGAGTCGGCGATCAACAGCGAAATGAAGGCTCTTGTCTTTGGCGACAGCGCCATCGTGCATGGGCTGTCGACATCGAAGAGTTCGATGGGGGGTAAGGACACGAGTGGCCAGGAACGCTACACCGAGGTATTTGTGAAACGCGATGGCCGCTGGCAGTGCGCGACCGGCTACTCCGTCAAGGTGCAGTAGCCCTGGAAAAACTCTGGGTGGTTGTGGCTGGGAGGCTTTCGACAGGAGGGCATTTCCAGCCTCCCCGCTCCGCAAGAACCTCTTGAAGCGAGCCGTCGGAGCTATCGTCGGAAGATGGTCTGTTCGGGGTCGCTGTGGGTGGCGGCCCCGTCTGACCCCCGCGATCTCCGATTCTTCTTGACGCCCGATACTGAACGGGCTGACAATTCCTGCATACGAGGCTGATAAGTTCCAGCGAAATCTCAACGGCGCGTCCTGCTCCCGTTACCGTTCCAGCCCCAATTCCCCAGATGAGTTAAGAAGTGTCGTAAGGCGGCTCTGCTGGGCAATTCCCCACCCAACACTCACCGCCGTTAAATTGAGATCAGCCAGACCGATGTCAAGAGCCAGACGACAGTTGGAATGTCCGATTCGATCACGTAAGAGGAGACCAGTATGAAAAGAACGGCGTTGTTAGGGTTACTGTTTTTGGCAGTAGCGATGTCGGCCCCGGTCCTCGCCCAACAGGGCAATAGAACCCAAACTGCCTCCCATGAAATCACTGGGGTGCTGGAGGGTACGTTCACATTCGTGGCGCTTCCCTATACCAACAATTCCGAATTCGCCACCCTCGGTGTCGTTTCGGGCGTAGTGAAGGATCTTGGACGGTCGAACATGTTCACATACCATCGACACACAACTATCGGAATGGAGGATGGTCTTGTTCGGATTGTGGCCGCAAATGGCGACATTATTCGCGGCCAATACACAGGCGATGTCGTGTGGGGAACACCAATCATTGGGACGGCGACTGTTGACATTACCGGTGGCACGGGACGGTTTGCGAATGCAAGTGGCACGATAAGCCTCACCGCGTACGTGACAATGGTCGATGGCTCGGAGTGGCCAGTTACCTGGGTTTTGGAAGGGACAATCAACTACTGAGGATTGGGGCCAGAGAGATCAAGTTTTCACAGCGTGGCGAAGGAACCGATAGGACTGTCTCCTCCAGATGTGAAATCCACTGGGGCCGCTCTTCGTGGCGGCCCTCTTGCATTCTGGGATCTTCGATTCTTCTTGACGCTCGTGCCTGAACGGGCTGACAATCCCCGCATACGAGGCTGATAAGCTCCAGCACAAAATCACGCACCAGCGGCACCTAGTTCAAGTGAAAGATCCCCTCACGTCAGCCGCGCTAGTAGAGAAACGCTGTAAGGCGGCGTTGCCGGGCGCTTCCCCCTCACCCTTAGCGGTCTCGCCGTTTTGGATCTCGTAATAAGCGGTGAAGCAGATCAAGGTCATCACGGCACAAACGGAGGATCACGTATGAGCACCAGGATATGTCTATCACTTATACTTTGCTTAGCAGTAACCAGCGTGGCTATAGGTCAGTTGCCTCCCAAGGCACAACTCGCGGGCATGGCAGCCGACTTTTCGCAGGCTCGTTCCCTGCCATACCAACTGAGTGGCAGGACCCTATTTGAGAACGTGATTATCGACAACCAGCACTATGCGATTGTTGTTGATTGGAAGAAAGGCAAATTGGAGCCTGTCGCTATGTATCCCCTGACGACTGTGCAGATCCCCGTGTGGGGGGGCAGTTGGACTGGGATCTCGCCGGTGATAACGGATCCGCCGAACGATGCTTCCCCAGTAGGCGAAAATCCACCGCTGGCTGGGACTGATTTTTCGGCGTTATATATGGCTAGCGACGGCACTTACATGTACTTCAAGCTGGATCTGGATGACTATCCGGCTGCGCAGTGCACGTACACCGTCGAATTCCGGCAGTACCTGAATCAGGCGAACACGCCTGGCGATCTCGGAGCCGAGACTATAAAGCAGCAGAAGCCGGATCTATCATGGATCTGGAATACCATGGTCTGGGGAAGCACCGGTCCAGTATCTGCCCAGTCTTATGGCTTATGGGACGATCCGAATGTCCAATTTGGATACAAATATCTTCAGTTTAGGGTTCCGCTTGCCTCTCTTCATTACAGCAACGCGTTGGGACTACAAGGAATCGAGAATCGGTTTGTTGAAGTGACCGTCTGGGGGGTGGAAGGCTCCGAGGTATATGGGTTTAGGGATGGTGGACCTAGCTTTCCGTATCTTCCACTGATTATCAATTTCGAGCCAAAGCAGTAAGAGAACGGGAGGAAGCGTCTACTTCTCTCTGTGGCCTGAGACACGCCGTCTCTTTGGGGCCGCTCTTTGGGGTGGCCCTTTTGCTTTCCGTTGCGGCTTGTAGGATCAGGTGCGTGGTGCGGTGAGTTGCCTCGATTCGATTGGCGATGTGATGAGGTAGGCACTTGACGCGCTGGAAGGCAAGCGGTCAAAGTAGCTGGAGAGTCATGGCGCCGGTCTCGCGCTCCATCGGCCGGCGCCCCGTGAAGATCATTCGCTGTGCCGACGCGTACTAGTGCTGGCAGGTCGGATGTAGATTTTTGTTGCCTTCAGAAACCGGTAAAAGCGTATGCTATGTGCATCGGGCAGCATACAAGTATCGCCTCGAATCGGGTAAAGGAGGCGGCCATGGACATCGCCGAATTTCACGGACGCATGCGGGACAAGTACGCCGAGAAACAGCAGCTCGAACACCGGCTATTTAGGTGGACGGTGGAGCTTTTGGTGATCTTCGGCCTGGCGATCCTCGTGTATCTCCGGTACGCGGCGAAGTGACAGGATCGAGGGGCCAGCTGACCGCAGCGGCCTGTTTGAAAGGACTGTTGACTCGCGAAAATCGGGCGGCGTCGCTTCGAGAGCAGAAGCGGGACCGCGACCGGCTGTAACCCGGAAGCGATCCGTGACCAACGCAACCTGAACAGGAGGATGCGATGGCTGCCGACCCTCCCATCAGCTTTGCCAGGGTCCATCAGCAAGTCTCGCCTTGCGCAGAGCCACGCCGATCTCAGGCGAATTACCTTTGCCAATTTTGGGGCTAGCGTGATGAATCATGGATATTGAAGAACTCCGCAAACACCAGCGCTGGAGGTTAGCCGAGGGCGAAGAGCGACGGCGACGGTTGCGGATCTGGCTGCACTTCATCGTGATAGTTCTCGCTACGGCTGTGTTCATGCTTGTTGTTCATCGTGTGGCGCGGTGAGTGTACTCAAACCCGCGCCAGTAGCAGGTCTCCATTAGCCTCTATCGCAGGAAAACATGAAAGTATCACTCACACCGAGCTTCGATCTCAGCGATGAGCATGCGGCTGGCTCCTACGAAACGCCCGTGCTTGTCAACCGGCACACTGGCGAAGAATACGGACCGGCCGACATTCTCACCGCATATCCTTCGTGGGGGCCGATGACCGCAGCCAACGCCGTTCTCCGCATGGCTCACGCAAAGGAACTCACCGGGGATGAGCGCGAATTCGTAGATCGTTTCACGGCATAGCACCCCAAGCGAACGGACGAGGGGCAGCGCGGGAAGAGGAGAGACACAGGGCCGGGACGACTCAGCCACGGAGGAGAGATGATTAGCGATGTTCTTTCTAAGGCAATTCAGGAGATCGAAGAATACCAAGGTACTTTGCCCGATACCTATGATGATTTGTGGGATCGGATACAAAACGTCAAGAAGGTGATGACTGAACTCCGGGAACATCTTGACTGCGGCGTACCTCACGAGATCGACCGCGAACAGTGGCGCAGGATTCTTGATGCGGTAATCGATGCCAAGACACCGGAAGCGGACCAGGCGCTCAGAGCAGTTCTGAGGGTATGGCGCCGAATCAGGCCCGTGCGAGTAATCGATGAATCAACGCCTGAGTCAGACTGATCGAAAGGCAATGGCGCCGGTCTCGCAGACATAAGCCGACGCTCCGGCAAAGATCATTCGCTGCACCGACGGATACAGTATCAGCGCCGCGATATGTGACCCAAGACACTACAAGGCATTTCAGGTTGGAGTTAAGGTGACGCCAGGCTATCGACGGCGCCGTCGAATTCCAGGAACACATGCGGGACAAGCCCGCCGAGATGGGCGGCGCCGTCGAATTCCATTGACCTTGATTGGGGACCGGGCGCAACTTCCGGGCCAGAGGTGACCTGTGAGCCTCATCGACGATGTGCAGCGGGCGCAGATCAGGTATCAGGTGCTCGCGGGCCAGAGGGTGCGGTCGCGCAGGTCGCTCAATTTGTGGGTCATTCGCAGTTTTCTGGCCGTATTCGCAGCATTGATCGCGGGAGTCGTCGCCTACTGGCTGAGCAGGTAATGCACACCTCGCCGACTCCCAAAGAACCGTTGACAGTCCGTGACGTCCGGAGCGGCCTTCGCCGACTTTTGTACCTTCAGAGGCCACCAAAGGCGTAAACTCCTATCACCCCTCGCAGAAGTCTCGCCTCAAATTGCGTCAACGGAGGCGGCCATGGACAGCACCGCATTTCATGAAGTCATGCAGCACAAGTATGCCGAGCACCAGTGGCGGCGCCATCGCTTGATGCGGATATGGATTCTGTGCGGCATGGCTCCTGTGGCGCTTTTGCTCTCTTTCGTGTTGGCGTATATCTGGTACTCGGGGAAGTGACAGGAGCAGAGGGCCGGGATTGAGAGTGTCAGCGACCGTGCCTGCCGCTGCGTCAGCCATAGCTGATCAGTCCGAGAGTGGCACGGGCCTACCGTGACACCTACCCCCTTCTGAGCAAGAATTCTCACTCCCCCTGGCGGGTAGGTGGAGATCTTGTGCATTGCGCGATTGTGAAGGTCTTCGCAA
>Ga0316622_100001165_pt1 | contig 16786 bp, 12 predicted proteins | sample OWC_Aug_OW2_C1_D_FD_207646 | JGI IMG/M metagenome (GOLD analysis project Ga0316622, IMG submission 207646) | Wetland soil microbial communities from Old Woman Creek delta, Ohio, United States - OWC_Aug_OW2_C1_D5_C | ecosystem: Environmental > Terrestrial > Soil > Wetlands | place: USA: Ohio... | reverse complement strand
TCGAAGCGTGGACGGCCTATAACACACTCACCCATAGGGTGATTGAAAAATCCCGCTCATCCTTCGACAAGCTCAGGACGAACGGTATTTTTCAAGACTCAACTGCTGTTTTTAGGTTTATGAATAGCGATGGTGCCGCAAACCAGATTTGATCAGGCTTGGAAGCCACTATCTGGCTCGCAAAATTTGCATAATTTCCACTATTTCAATACAGCTACCAAATGAACGGAAGCAGCATAATTACAGCGAATATTCATGTCGAACCCTTCAAACTTATCCCGTTCCCACTTTTTCACCGAAAAGTCGGATAACCAAGGTGTATTTGTCTTCGCGCAAGCAGTGTTTTCAAGCCGGAAAATGTGCTTTGTTGAGCAAACGACTGTTTACGAAAATGAGCCAAAGAATTTCCTACCCAGACGGCAGCTCAATTTATGTCCAGTCTTTCAGAAGAGACACCCTTCTCAAGCCGCTGGATAACGGCCATTACCCGACCGTCGGGGTCCCCAGCCAATTTCAATAGTTAAGACAACCCCAAAGAGCAGTATCGAAAAGGTGAATCGTTAAGCTACATAACTCACTGTTTTTTTCGTGTATTTCGTGCTTTTCGTGGACTTTCCGCCGTTTTTAGGTTAATACGTCACAAATGAAACTTTCAAGGATGCCGGTTGATGAACAAGCCAATATCACGCCTTTTCGGTTTACTGAGAGCAGGTTTTAGCGTAATGGGCATCAGAAGCAGCGAAGAAGCAAACTATCTGGTATTAGCTGAGGATGGCGCTATTCAAATCCGTCTATACCAGCCGATGTTGATTGCTAAAACCGAGATTGAAGCCGACTATAGCCAAGCAGGTAATATCGGTTTTAATCGTTTGGCAGCTTATATTTTTGGCGGGAATGTTCAGAAGCAAGAAATAGCCATGACGACGCCGGTTTTTCGAGAGTCTAATGGACACATCGAAACCGTAGATGAAGCAAGTGAAAATGCACAAGGCGTTAACAATTGGATAATGTCATTTGTTATGCCACCGAGCTTTGATTCAACAACATTGCCACAACCCTCCGATCCTCTTGTCATCATCCAATCGATTCCCGCCAAAAAGGTGGCAACCCTGAGATATGCGGGCAGCCTCAACCAACAGCGTATTAGCGAATATAGCCAAATTTTATTAGCCTGGCTTGATGAACAACACATCAAGCGCTTATCAAAACCAAGATCAGCCGCTTATGACCCGCCCTGGACCATTCCAAGCTTACGCCGTAACGAAATTCACATTGACATTGAATAAGCGACAGGCATTGCCCCATTTACTCGTGGTCGCTCTCGGTCGCCGCTAAGATGAATCGAACATCGAAATTGGCGAGTCAGCCGCTCGGTTACGCAATAGCTGTTCGTTATTTACCGGCATCGACTATGCTTTCTTGGAAATGGCTAGACCATCCAGGAAGCTTTAAGACAGCAAATCGCTCAGGGCGCGGTTGATATTGTCGTGTTGGCCGACTTCCTTTCCGTGGGGCGGCATGTGATGACCGATATTCCCGAGCAAGTCCGGCAGCTTAGGGTCGACCAGCCAAACATCGAGATCAAAGTCGCACCTTACCTGGGTGCATCCAAGAAAATTGACGAGTTATTGGTAGATCAGGCGCTTTCAGCCTACTATTGAATCGGTAAACATTTCTAATCCATTGACAAATCTTTGAGCCAATTCATATGAGCGAATCCAAACATATCATCATCGTCGGTGCCGGCCCTGGCGGATTGTGCGCCGGCATGTTGCTGAGCAATCGCGGCTTCAAAGTGTCGATTTACGACAAGAACCCGGAAGTCGGTGGTCGCAATCGGGCAATACAGTTGGATGGTTTTTGTTTCGATACCGGGCCGACTTTTTTGCTGATGAAAGGCGTATTGGATGAAATGTTTGCACTGTGCGGCCGGCGTAGCGAGGATTACCTGGAATTCATGCCGCTGAGCCCCATGTATGATCTGGTTTACGAAGACAAGACCTTGTCGGTATTTTCCGATCGGGAGAACATGCGCTCGGAATTGCAGCGCGTGTTTGACGAAGGCACTGCCGGCTACGAACAGTTTATGGAGAACGAGCGCAAGCGCTTCATGCGGCTCTATCCCTGTATCACCCGGGATTACTCGACCATTAAGTCCTTTATTTCGCTGGACTTGCTAAGAGCTGTTCCCTGGCTGGCTTTCCCCAAGAGCATATTCCAAAACCTGGGGCGCTATTTCAATCAGGAAAAAATGCGGCTGGCGTTTTGCTTTCAATCCAAATATCTGGGCATGTCGCCCTGGGATTGCCCCGCCTTATTTACCATGCTGCCCTACCTGGAGCATGAATACGGTATCTATCATGTCAAAGGCGGCTTGAATCGCATCGCGGCGGCGATGGCCAAAGTGATTCAGGAAGCCGGCGGAGAAATTCACCTTAACCAGGAAATTCAGTCGTTAGTAATCGAACAGGGCGTGGTCAAAGGTGTAAAGCTGCAAAGCGGTGAAGAGGTGTTTGGCGATGAAGTGATCGTCAATGCTGACTTTGCCCACGCGATGAGTCGCTTGGTCCCAGATGGTTTGTTGCGAAAATACGCGCCTGCAGAATTGGATAAACGAGAATATTCCTGCTCGACGTTCATGATGTATCTGGGGCTAAACCGTGTTTACGATCTGCCACACCACAGCATTGTCTTCGCCAAGGACTATCACACCAATATCGGCAATATCTTCAATAAAAAAGCCCTCTCCGAAGACTTCTCCTTTTATGTGCAAAATGCCGCTAGCACTGATCCGACTCTGGCTCCTGCCGGTAAGTCGGCGCTTTATGTACTGGTGCCCATGCCCAACAATGACAGCGGCATCGATTGGCAGGCCCATTGCCAGAATGTCCGCGAACAGGTATTGGACACGCTAGCTGCTCGCCTGGGCTTGAGCGATCTTCGCGATCATATCGAGTGCGAAAAAATCATTACGCCGCAAACCTGGGAGACCGAGGAAAATGTCTACAAGGGCGCGACATTCAGCCTCGCGCATAAATTTAGCCAAATGCTGTATTGGCGGCCTCACAATCGCTTCGAGGAATTGGACAACTGCTATCTGGTGGGCGGCGGCACCCATCCGGGCAGCGGCTTGCCGACCATCTACGAATCGGCACGCATATCCTCCAATCTGATTTGCAAGAAACATGGGGTGATATACAAGGATATAAAACAGAGCGCCTGGTTGAAAAAAACTGAAGCCTGACATGACGATTATCCGGACAATTTCACCCGTCGACGGCAGCGCTCTGGGCGATTTCGAGGTCAGCGATGCGCAATCAATGATCGATAAGATGGCTGCCGCGCGTATCGCCGCCGATAGCTGGCGAAGCCTGCCAGTCAAGGTTCGCGCGAAAGTCTTATTGCCCTTCAGCCAGTTATTAATGAACAACCTGGACGGCATTTGCGAGCTAATAGGGCTTTGCACAGGCAAAGTGCGAAGCGAGGCGCTGCTGGGGGAAATCTATCCTTTGCTGGATCTATTGAATTACTACCAAAAACACGCCCAGCAAATTCTGCGCTACCAAGGCTTGCCGACCTCGCCCTTTGCTTTTCCGGGCGCGACAGCAGGCATCGAGCGTCGCCCCTATGGCGTGGTGGCGGTGATTTCGCCATGGAATTATCCCTTCCAGCTCTCGGTTGCGCCGATATTGACGGCGCTGTTTGCCGGTAATGCGGTGATTTTGAAAGTATCGGAATTATGCTTGCCGATTGGAGAACTGATCGTTGATATGTTCGGCAAGCTGGATTTACCCAGCGGCCTGGTGCAATGCGCGGTGGGTGGCCAGGAAACCGGCGAACAGTTGATCGACGCCGGGCCCGATCTTATATTTTTTACCGGTGGTCTAAATACCGGCCGCGCGGTGATGCAACGCGCCGCTCGCCATCCTGTTCCGGTAATACTGGAATTGGGCGGCAAAGATCCCATGCTGGTGTTTGCCGATGCGCAGTTGGATAGAGCCTGTGCCGCCGCGCTCTATGGTGCGTTTTGCAATAGCGGCCAGGTCTGCGTCTCGGTGGAGCGCTTATATGTACAGCAAGATTGTTTCGAGCAATTTTTGCAGATGCTGCTGGACGGGGTTGCCCAACTCAGGGTCGGAACCGATTGGCACGGCGATTTGGGAGCCATGACATCTGCCGCGCAGATCGAAGTGGTTCAAGCGCATTACCAGGATGCCATAGCCAAAGGCGCTCGAGCTTCAGGCCCCTTGGAAAGACAAGGCAATTTTCTAAAGCCCGTGGTGTTATGGAATGTGCATCATGATATGCGAATGATGCGCGAGGAAAGCTTTGGCCCCTTGTTGCCGGTGATGGCTTTTACCGATGAGCCTGATGCCTTGCGATTGGCTAACGATAGTGAATTTGGCCTCAACGCCAGCATCTGGAGCGGCGATATAGAACGGGCAACCAGGGTCGCCTCACAATTGAATGTTGGCAATTGGGCAATCAACGATGTGATCAAAAACATAGGCCATCCCGGGCTGCCGTTCGGCGGCGTCAAACAAAGCGGTTTTGGCCGTTATCATGGCGCGGAGGGTTTGCGTAACTTTACTTACCCGGTTTCCGGCCTGACCAATCGCAGCCGCTTGCCCAAAGAACCTAACTGGTTTCCTTACAGCGAACAAGGCTATCAAAACTTCAAAGGTTTTATGGATTTTGTTTACGGCGCCGGCTCATTCATACAACGCTTCAAGCGCAACCGGGCGGCTCTCGAGGCTTTTCGTGAATATTCGGCTTTCGATTTGGCGCAACGCTGGCAGAACCTGAAATTAATGCTTACTTGGAAACGGGATTTCTGATGACTCTTAACAATAAAAACAAGCGCGTGGTAGTGATCGGTGCCGGACTCGGCGGTTTGTCGGCTGCTATTTCCCTGGCGACTGAAGGCTTCAGCGTCCAGTTGCTGGAAAAAAACGACAAGGTCGGCGGCAAGCTCAATATTCTCACCAAGGATGGCTTTACCTTCGATCTCGGGCCATCGATATTGACCATGCCGCATATCTTTGCCGCCTTGTTCAGTCGTGCCGGCAAGGACATGGCCGACTATGTGCAAATAGAAAAAGTCGAGCCGCACTGGCGCAACTTTTTCGAAGACGGCACCACCGTTGACCTGATGGAAGACATCGACGGCCAACGCCGCGAATTGGACAAACTGGGGCCCAATGTAGCCGATGAATTCACCCGCTTCATGGCGTATTCGAAAAAGCTGTGTACCGAAACCGAAGCCGGATACTTCGCCAAGGGGCTGGACGGATTTTGGGATTTAGTGCGCTATTACGGGCCGGTTCGCAGCCTGCTGAGTTTCGATGTGTTCAGAAGCATGGACCAGGGGGTGCGTCGCTTTATTTCCGATCCCAAGCTCATCGACATCCTCAATTATTTCATCAAATATGTGGGCTCTTCGCCCTACGATGCGCCTGCCTTGATGAATTTGTTGCCGCATATTCAATATGAATACGGTCTTTGGTACGTCAAAGGCGGCATGTACGGGCTTGCCTCGGCGATGGAGCGACTGGCTCTCGAACTCGGTGTGCAAATCCGTTTGAAAGCGGAAGTCGAAGAAATTCAAACCCAAGGCGGGCGGGCGAGTGGGATTCGCTTGAACGATGGCGAAGTTTTGCCCGCCGACATCGTAGTCTCCAATATGGAAGTCATCCCCGCCATGCAAAAACTGTTGCACGGCTCGAGCGCCGAGCTGAAACAGATGCAACGCTTCGAACCCAGTTGCTCCGGATTGGTGCTACATCTCGGTGTGGATCGCATCTATCCGCAATTGGCGCATCACAATTTCTTTTATTCCGCACACCCAAGGGAACATTTTGATGCGGTTTTCCATAGCGGCAAATTATCCGATGACCCCACCATCTATTTGGTCGCGCCCGTAAAATCCGACGCCGGCATAGCCCCGGCGGGATGTGAAATCATCAAGATTTTGCCGCACATACCGCATCTCAACCCAGACAAACCGCTGACTCCGGAAGACTATCTGGCGCTACGCGAACGGGTATTGACCAAGCTGGAACGCATGGGGCTGACAGACTTGCGTAAACACATCGTCACCGAAGAATACTGGACGCCGCACGACATTGAAGCCCGTTATTACTCCAACCAAGGCTCGATTTACGGCGTCGTTGCGGATAAATACAAGAACTTAGGTTTTAAAGCACCGCAGCGTAGCCATCATTTTAAAAATGTGTATTTCGTCGGCGGCAGCGTCAATCCCGGCGGCGGCATGCCGATGGTGACGCTTTCCGGGCAATTGGTCAGGGATAAGATTCTGGCGGATTTACGTTAATAGTATGACTGTAGCGGGAAACCCAAGTTTAAGACCGATTCTTACTACGCCTTGTCTAGCTATGCGTTCAATGTTGCAAACATTCCCTAACCGTTAAACGTGCGGCTTTTCGCGCCGGCCAATACGAGGCAATCCAGGTCAACAGCAGCACAATCCCTAACCAATAAAACACCGCATTCAAGTCAAAGGCAAAATCCAGGTCGATTCCCAGCATGGTTTTGCCTAATTCCCTGGCTATCGGTTCGGCCGCAAGATAGGCCAGCGGTATGCTCAGCAGCCATGCCGCCAGGCCGTGCAGCAAACCTTCCAATAAAAACAAACGGTAGACTGTTTTGGATGAAGCACCAATAGCGTAAAGTACGCCGATTTCGCGCGTGCGTTGCATTACGTTGATGGCCAGCGCGCCGGTTACGCCGATACCGCCCACGGCGGCGATCATCGCCGCCAATCCGAGCAGTGTACCCAGTACCGGGTTAAATTGATTGCGAGAGAATTGACGCTGTTCAAGCTTGGCTTGCGTATTGTAGACATCCAATAGAATGTGCTGGTCTTGGAAGCGTTGTTTTAATTGTTCCAGGTAATCAGCTTCTTCCGCCCGATTTTTTATCGCGGCCTGTATCAGTGAAAACGAGGCCATGTCCTTGACGTGGGTGATTGCGCGTAGCGTTTCCAGGGGCGCATAAACGGGTTCGACTGCATAACTACCGGCGACCAGCCAGCGGTAGATGCCGATCACCCGCCAATCTTGCCGAATTGAACCCAAAGCGATCTCCAGGCTATCGCCGACCTTTATGCCGTTGAGTTTGGCCGTATCCGAGCTAACGACCAATACACGTTTCCCTGCATCGCCCGCTTGCAGCCAACGTCCGGATTCTATCAGGGGCTGATATAGCGATGAAACCGAAGGTAGCGCCAATAACTGGGCACCCAGATTACCTTTTTGCCGCAGCGCCGTGCCTTCTTTGGACATCTCGATCGCTAACCGCTGCCAGTTTTCTACCCGTTCAGTTGCTGGAAGCGCGTTGGCGATATCAAGAACTTGTTGTTCGTTCTGATCGGCTACGAAACTCAAGCGTATTGCAAATTGGCTACGCGCCATTTCGTGATCCAGGGTCAGATTCAAGGATGCAATCAGACTCATCAAAACCAAAAACGTAGAACCGGCAATGACCAGCACGCTTTGGGTAAGCAACAGGCTGAGCTTGCGCCGGAATATATTGCAAAATGCGGCGGCGTAAAGGGTGGGTAAACAACGGGCGGCGATGCGTTCGAGCAAAATGTCGACCCGGCTATAACCGAAATCCGCCCCCAAGCCATGGTCGGCGATGGCAACCCGTACTGTAAGATTTGCGCTTCGCAATATAGGACCCAATGCCGCCAACGCCGGTACTAGTAAACCACCGGCAATCATGTAGACGACAGCCCGAGGAGAATAGTCGAAGCCGCCGCAATCGATGTTAAACAGTCCCAGTAAGTGGCAGGAACTGAAATAAGCGGCTGCAAGGCCAAGCGGAATTGCCGGCACAATCGCCAACAGCGCCATGAGCAAGGTTTCGCAGAGGTAAATTGCGGCGATGGAGGCAGTCCCGCCGCCCAAGGCTTTCATTACGCCTATTTGGCGGATTTGCTGAACCAAGTGTGCAGAAATGCTATTTAAGATCAATACGCTGGCCAAAGCCAAAGCCGAAAGTGCCATGAGTTTAAGTACGCCATTGACCCCGGCCAAAAAAGGCCGTCCCCAATGCCGCAAAGGATCCTGAAAGAGCACCGCATTCACAGGAATGTGTTGATTAGCCAGGATATTGCGGATTTGTCCGGCAATGCTACGGGTTGTATCCAACTTATAGGGCGGGTCGATTTGTACTAACAGTTGCCGAAAGCTGTTGGCGGCAATTCCGAATTGTAATGCGTCGGTTGTTGAGGCAAAAAAATGCACTTGGCCGCCGAATTTTGGTGGTTTGACGAAGGGATGACGGACTATGCCATCAACCTGTAGAGTCTGGCTGCCCATGGGACTTTTGAATTCAATGCTATCCCCAAGTTTTAGGCCGCTGGATTGCGCGGAGAGATTTTCGATAGCCACTGTACCGGGGGTCGGCCAGTGGCCTGCTTGCAGTACCGATTTATCGAAGCGTTGCCGGGCATAATCCGGGCGGATAATCAAGGTAGCCAACGTCCAGTCGGATGCGCCGGGATGCCGGAAATACACCGTCAATTGCGTCATCGTTTCGACCCCTGACACACCGGGTAAGGCTTTGATCGGCTCCAGCAAAGCCAAGTCTGCATCGTGGCGCAGTATCAGATTGATATGCGAAGGCTGCGATTGCTGGTGCGCGGCATCCATTTTGCCGAGCTGCAGGTCTATCATTCCAAACAGGGTGCCGACGCAGAACACGCCCATGGTGATGCTGATCACGGCCAGCAGGCTGCGTGATTTGCTTACCCACAAGTCGGCCCAAACCTTACGCCACAGCGTATTCAATATAAAGGCTCCAGACTGGTATCGGCATGGATACGGCCGCAGCGAATTTCGATTTTGCGACTGGCGGCATTGGCCAGCACTTCGTTATGGGTCACCATCACCAAGGTTTTACCCTGGTCGCGAAGATGAGCGAAAAGTTCGAACACGGAGTCGGAAGTGGCGGCGTCCAAATTCCCGGTCGGTTCGTCGGCGACGATCAGCGGTGGATCGTTGGCAAGGGCACGGGCAATCGCCGCCCTCTGTTGCTGGCCGCCGGATATCTGACTGGGCAGACGGTGCATTTCCGCCGCCAGCCCCACCCGCTCCAATAGCATTTTGGCTCTTTCGTTGCGCTGCGGTTTAGTCAGCTTGCCGAGAAAATCCATCGGCAATACGGTGTTTTGCAGCAAGCTTAAGGTCGGGAGTAATTGAAAGAATTGAAACACAATGCCGACATTAAGCCCACGCCACGCCGTCAGTTTATGGTTTGCAAGTTTTTGCAAGGCCGTACCGTTGACAATCACTTCGCCACGGCTAGGGCGGTCGATACCCGTCAAAAGATTCAACAAAGTGGATTTACCGTTGCCCGATGGACCGACAATAGCGACAAATTCGCCGGCATCAGCCGTCAGATTGATGTCATACAGCACGGTTTGCTGGGTGCCTGCCTGAGGATAATCCTTGTAAACCTGCTTAAACTCGATGATCTTGCTCATGATATTTGGATTTTGAAATACGCCGGCATTGCTATCTGGTATCGTAACACGGCAATTTCAACAGCGACGGGCGGCTTATGACATCAGTGCGTATTCTTTGGTTATTGATAGGCTTGTCTTGGGTAATAGCCGAGATCAGGCTGATCCGCAAGACAGCGACCGAGGATAAAGACGTAGCCCATGGAGAAAACCAGTCGCAACGTTGGTTATGGCTAAGCGTCGTCGTCAGCGTCTGCTTGGCGATGGTTTTCAAGGCGCTGGCTTGGTTGCCAATTCGGATTGACTATATGCCTCGTCAGTGGCTGGCCTTACTATTATTTTCAATAGGGCTAAGCTTGCGCTACTGGGCAGTGCTCAAGCTAGGGCGTTTTTTTTCGACGCATGTATTGATTCAAAATAAGCACCAGCTGATTACCGATGGGCCTTATCGATGGATACGTCATCCCGCTTACACCGGATTGCTGATTGCGTTTGCAGGAGCGGGATTGGCGATGGGCGACGTTTTTGCGCTATTGCTGCTCACGGTATTGCCATTTTTCGCCTTCAAAGCACGCATCAGCCTGGAAGAGAAAAAACTGATAAAGCAATTTGGCAGACAATATTTAGATTATTTGAACAAGACATATAAGTTATTACCGCTTTTGTATTGAGCGAGATTGGTTCATCTAGCGGTGATTTTATATCGACGAGGCTGATTTACTGAGCAGACTCTAACTAATTTGACTGCCGACCTTTTAAATTCCGCCGTATAGATATTGGGTTTTTCTCTGCTCAATTCGGATCACACTTTTTTTTCGGATATTTTAAAAAGGTATCCGGGCGGAGTGTAGCCACATCAAAGTCGGCTTCCAAATTCAAACCTGCCGTTCATAACCGAAATTTTTAGCTATTTGAATGTCGCATAGTGGCCGTTGGGTGAGGTCGCCAATGGCAGCTTTGTAGCCTTCCAGTTCGAAGAATCTCGATTTGAATGACTGGCCGGTTTGGAGAAATGCGACCGGCCGCTAGGGGTCGTTTTTTGCCGGTCCACCAATCGCCATTTTACTCATTGTTTGTGGCAGTTCGTAGGCTTCCGTAAACGAAGCGAACCGCATCCAACGGATTATCAAGGCGCGACAGTTGTAGAAACTATCTCGGACGGCCAAGTTCTGACCCCGCGTAAAGCGCGGTTGCGACGAATGTTGACTTCGAATTGGCGAATCAACTATCGGCATCCACCCTTGAATCCGCCGGCATGTCGATAGTTATATATAACGACGAGAGCTCTTGATTCCAATCTGTAAGCTGGGAACCAGTTCACTCGAGCGTTTAAAACCTTTCCGCGACTCCAGGCACTGCAAGCAAGCTTCTCGCCTGTTCGAGCACATCGGCTACCGGAATCTCACCAATCGAAAAGTCGTTTTTATCGAGCTTGAATGGATCGACGATGGAAGGCGATTTGAGCACCTTGTTGATGCCGGTCTGATAGACACGGCTGATCGGCGTGGGGCCGAACAGCGTGATGGATGGCCGGTTTAGTCCCCAGGCCATGTGAGTGGGACCTGTGTCGTTGCCTATCACCAGATCGGCTTTGGCGATGACCGCTTTGAGGTCGTTTAGACTCAGGCGCGGCAACACGCGGGCATCGCTTCTTTTCGCTATCCATTCGCCGTCCTCCCTTTCCTGCTCGTTGCCCCAGCTGATCAGGCAGTGGGCGTTCAAACCTTGCATCACTTGCAGATATTGTTCCTTGGGATAGTTGCGGCTGGGCCAGGTGGAACCAATCACGTACAGGACATGTGCCTGTCCCGCCGGAAAATAATCCTCCAGCGGCTGTTGCGGGGCTTGATAGAACAGAAACGGCTTTTTGACCAAAATTTGTTCTCGGCTGACGGCAATATCCAGCGGCCGGGTCAACACCGCGACGTTGCGGTCTATGGTGTTGGCATCGTAGGGGCAAGCGACGGTCTGCCGGTAAAACCAGGCGGCGGCTTTCTCGCGTATCGAGTCTTTATTAAAGCCCGCGCAATTTTTGGCTAGCAGGCGGGCGGCTAACGCGGATTTGATCAGCCCTTGGGCATCGATGACTAGGTCGTAATCCTGGGCCGCATAAGTTCTGATCTTGGCGATCTCGCCAAACACGCCGGCCTTGTGGGTTTTCAAAGCCTTTAGATTGACGGTGAGGATTTGCCGGATATCGGGATTGTCGGCCAGCAATCCGGCGAAGCGCTCCTCGACCAGCCAGTCGATCTCAACATCCGGCCGCGCAGCCTTGATGAATTGTAGCGCCACCATCGCATGCACGATGTCGCCCAGGGCAGAGAGTTTGACGATGGCGATCTTCATTTGGATTAATTGTCCAGCGCGACCAGCACTCGCTCGGGGCTGATGTCGGCCAGGCAGCGGGTGTGACCCAAGGGGCAGTCCCGCTCGAAGCAGGGCGAACAATCCAGCTTCAGGCTAATGATCTGGGCAAAATGATGCAGCGGCGGCGTGAAGCCCGGATCGGACGATCCGTAAAGCGCGATCAGCTTTTTGTCCAGCGCGGCGGCGACGTGCATCAGACCGGAATCGTTGCTGACTACCCTCTCGGCCAGCGACAGCAAGTCCACCGCCTCCGCCAGCGAGGTCCGTCCTGCAAAATCCCGGCACATCCCGCCCGATAAGGTATTGATTTCTTCTGTAACCACCCTGTCCTTTTCCGAGCCGAACAGCCAGATTTGCCAGCCTTCGGCATGTTTTTGCCTGGCGACGGCGGCGAAATGTTCGGCCGGCCAGCGCTTGGCTGGGCCGTATTCGGCTCCGGGACAGAGAGCGAGGATGTTGTCTACCATTCCCTCACCCCTGCCCTCTCCCCGAGGGAGAGGGCGTCGTCCGTACTCGAACGTCAATCCGAATTTTTGGCAAACAAGGGATTGCTGCTCGGGACTGATCGAAAATTTGGGGAATTCGTAAACCGGTGGCTGCGGCACATCGGCCGGCAGGCCCAGCGCCACGAAGCGCTGCACCGTCATGGTCAGGCGTTTTTTGTCGAGCCGGCGAACATCGTTCAACAAGCCCCAGCGCGCTTCACCGATATATCCCGTGCGTTTGGGGATATTCGCGAAGAACGGAATCAGCGCCGATTTCCAGGAGTTGGGCAGCAGAATGGCTTGATCATAATGATTGGATTGCAAGCCCCGGCCGATACGGACGCGGGCTAGCAAGCCGAATTCGCCGCGGCCCAGAGGCATCGCGATCGCCCGATTGACTTCGGGCATGCGCTCCAGCAAGGGCAGCGACCAGCTCGGCGCCAGCACGTCGATCAGACAGTTGGGATGTTGTTGTTTGAGGGTGATGAACAGGCTTTGCGCCATCACCATGTCGCCGACCCAGGAAGGGCCGACGACCAGGATTTTAAAAGGCCGTGCCGACACTTAGGAAACGAGCGACAGCCATTCCTTGTGTTCCGCTCTGCGGCCATGCACGTAATCGAAATACAGGGCTTGCAGTTTTTCGGTGACGGGGCCACGGCTGCCGGAACCGATGTCGCGGTTGTCGTATTGGCGGATCGGCGTCACTTCGGCGGCGGAACCGGTGAAGAAGGCTTCGTCGGCGACGTAAACTTCGTCGCGGGTGATGCGTTTTTCGATCACTTCATAACCTTGTTCGCGAGCGATGGTGATCAAGGTGTCGCGGGTGATGCCTTCCAGAGCCGAAGTGGTTTCCGGCGTATAGATTTTGCCGTTACGGACGATGAACAAATTCTCGCCGCTGCCTTCGGCGCAGAAGCCTTCGTGATCCAGCAACAAGGCTTCGTCGTAACCGGTCGACAAGGCTTCCTGCAAGGCCAGGATGGAATTGATGTAGTTGCCGTTAGCCTTGGCCTTGCACATCGTGCTGTTGACGTGGTTGCGGGTGTAGGACGAAGTGCGGATACGGATACCCTTCTCCATGTTCTCCGCGCCCAGATAGGCACCCCAGGTCCAGGCGGCAACCATCACATGCACTTTCAAGTTATCGGCGCGCAAGCCCATGCCTTCCGAGCCGAAGAAACACATGCTGCGGATATAGGCCGTGTCCAGGTTATTTTTAGCCACTGCGTCGCGATGTGCCTGATTGATCTCGTCCTTGGAAAACGGCATTTTCATGTTCATGATATGCGCGGAACGGTAAAGACGGTCGGTGTGCTCGGCAAGCTTAAAAATCGCGGTGCCGTTGTCGGTTTTATAGGCGCGCAAGCCTTCAAAGACGCCGCAGCCATAGTGCAAGGTGTGAGTCAGCACGTGGACTTTCGCATCGCGCCATTCCACCCACTGCCCGTCTAGCCATATCCAACCGTCTCTGTCATCCATCGTTTTCATCGTCTGAACCTGTTTTATTTGTCTCTGATATTGGTGTGTCAGGCCCGCCAAATCCGGCCGGCCATGCGGGAAATTGTACTACAAAGCGTATTCCGCATTAAGTATGCGGAAATGGCGGCCGATCAGGCCTCCGCCTGCTTTTTCAATTCCTTGGGAATGGAGAACACCACTTTCTCTTCGATGCCACTGTTTTCCTTGACCGTGGTCGTCTCGCCGCCCCATTCCTTGAGCTGGTTGATCACTTCCTGAACCAATACTTCCGGGGCCGAAGCGCCGGCGGTGACACCCACGACATTGATACCGTCGAACCAGCTTTTTTCCATGTCCCGGTAGGTATCGATCAGATGCGCGGGCTTGCCTAATTGCACGGCGATTTCACGCAGACGATTGGAATTGGAACTGTTCGGAGAGCCAACCACCAGGATCAGATCGGAAATGCCGGCCAAATCGTGTACCGCATCCTGACGGTTTTGGGTGGCGTAGCAGATGTCGTCCTTTTTTTGTTCCTTGATCGACGGGAACTGTTTGCGCAAGGCATCGACCATCACCTTGGTATCGGTCATCGACAAGGTGGTTTGCGTCACGTAAGCCAGATTGTCCGGATTGTGGACCTTCAGGTTTCTGACGTCTTCCGGGGTTTCGACCAGATATATGTCGCCGTGCTCGGTGCATTTATCATACTGTCCCATGGTGCCTTCCACTTCCGGATGGCCGGCATGGCCGATCAGGATCACTTCCCTATCCTGCTTGGCATGTTTAGCGACCTGCATATGTACCTTGGTCACCAGTGGACAGGTGGCGTCAAACACCGTCAAGTTCCGTTCTTCGGCTTCCTTCTGCACCTGCTTGGATACGCCGTGGGCGCTGAATATCAGATAAGAACCGACCGGCACATCGCTCAGATCCTCGATAAAAATCGCGCCTTTTTGTTTCAAGCCGTCGACCACCGTGCGGTTATGCACCACTTCATGGCGCACATAGATAGGCGCACCGAAGGTATCGATGGCTTGATCGACAATTTCAATAGCCCGGTCGACGCCGGCACAGAATCCACGAGGGTTTGCGAGTACGATTTGCATATTCTTGAGTATTTTACTGGGTAAAGAGGGAACGATTTTAATCCAATTTTGTTTCCGAGACGATAATTCCATCGCTATCGGCATATAGATAATGATCTTTCTTGAAGTTGACTCCGGCGAAAGTGATCATCACATCGCGCTGACCCTGATCATGTTTGCGGCTACGCAAGGGATGGGTATTTAGCGCCATCACGCCGATAGGCAATAGATCGATAAATTCGGAACCGCGGATGCAACCATAAACGATAATGCCCTGCCAGCCGTTATCCACGGCCAGACTGGTCAGCGTATCGCCCAACAAGGCGCAGCGCCGCGAGCCGCCGCCGTCGATCACTAACACTCTGTCGCTGACTTTTTCCTCCAAGGTCTCACGTACCAAGGTATTGTCCTCGAATACCTTCAGCGTCGTGATCCGGCCGCTGAATCGGCGTTTATTTCCGAACAATCGAAATAATGGCTCGGCAATCTGAAAATTATCCTGATCGGAAAACCGGTCACAAAGATCGGCGGTATGGAATGACATCATGCCCTCCCGAGGCTTTAATAATAACGAGCCAACAGCCCGTATCGGCAATCGGCATTCGGCAGCGGAATCCGCACTTCATAGCCGCCACCGGACGCTTCTTGCATGGCATTGCCGTATTTGTCGAACATGCTGTCGACGGTAATGTCTTGATTGCCGCCCGGCAAAATCAGTTCCAGCTTGTCGCCCACCGTAAACTTGTTTTTGACGCTAATATCGGCCAAGCCGGTATCCGGGTCGTAGGTGGTGATTTCGCCGCAAAACTGCTGCTGGTGACTTTTCGAGTAGCCCGAAAGATAGTTTTGATGTTCGTGGGTATGATGGCGCTGATAAAATCCGTCGGTATAGCCACGGTTGGCCAGATTATCTAAAATCCCCAACAGTTCGGGCTGGAAAGGTCGTCCGGCCAGGGCATCATCTATCGCTTGCCGGTAGGTTTGCGCGGTGCGGGCCACATAAAAATGCGACTTGGTGCGGCCCTCGATCTTCAGGCTGTCGACGCCGATTTCCACCAAACGCTGTACATGTTCGATGGCCCGCAAATCCTTGGAATTCATGATGTAGGTGCCGTTTTCGTCTTCCATCACCGGCAGCAATTCGCCGGGGCGGCCTTCTTCTTCCAGGAAATAGATATTGTCGGCTAAGGGATGGCGTTCGGCGCCCCCGCAGCTGGCGGTATTCAGGCTTTGATTGAGATCGTTCATCGACAGCACCGAACCGTCGCCCAATACATAGTCACCCTCGGCGTTTTCCTGAGCAGGCTTGGTGTCGTATTTCCAACGGCAAGAGTTTGTGCAAGTGCCCTGATTCGGATCGCGATGATTGAAATAGCCGGACAACAAACAGCGGCCGGAATAAGCGATGCACAAGGCGCCGTGCACGAATACTTCCAGTTCCATATCCGGGCATTGCTGGCGGATCTCGGCGATCTCGTCCAAGGACAATTCCCTCGACAGAATCACCCGCTCCACGCCCATGCGTTGCCAAAATTTGACACTGGCATAGTTGACGGTATTGGCCTGCACCGATAGATGTATCGGCATGTCCGGCCATTGTTCACGGGTCATCATGATCAAACCGGGATCGGCCATGATCAAGGCATCGGGCCCCATGGCGATGATGGGCTCCATGTCCTTGAGGAAGGTTTTGATCTTGGCATTATGCGGAATCACATTGGCCGCCAGAAAGAACTTTTTGCCCAGCTGATGGGCCTCGGCTATGCCCTTGGCCAGATTGTCAGCCATAAAATCGTTGTTACGCACCCGAAGGCTATAGCGCGGCTGCCCGGCATAAACGGCATCGGCACCGAACGCGAAAGCGTAGCGCATGTTGCGGATGGTTCCGGCGGGGG
>Ga0316622_100001164_pt1 | contig 16788 bp, 12 predicted proteins | sample OWC_Aug_OW2_C1_D_FD_207646 | JGI IMG/M metagenome (GOLD analysis project Ga0316622, IMG submission 207646) | Wetland soil microbial communities from Old Woman Creek delta, Ohio, United States - OWC_Aug_OW2_C1_D5_C | ecosystem: Environmental > Terrestrial > Soil > Wetlands | place: USA: Ohio... | reverse complement strand
AGGTCGCCCCGGCGGACGCGGTCGAAGAGCTTCCCCTGCTCCTGGCTCCAGTCGACGTTCGAGTCGGAGAGGATCCGCGGCAGGCCGGCGTTCCCTCCCGCGAGGAGGTTGCCGAAAGAGATCTCGCGGCTTCGTCCGGCGGCGGCCTCCGCGAGCGAAAGGACGAGGAGGACGGCCGCGAGGGCGACGCCGGCGCGCGGCCTCGTCCGGAGCCGCGTCGCCAAGACCCCGGAGGCGGCGACGAGGAAGAACGGCACGACGGGAAAGACGTGGCGGACCCCGATGTTCACGTTCGAGAGGATCGCGGCGAGGAGCCAGGCCGCGCCGAGCCCGGCCGCGAGGAGCGACCGCGCGAGGACGAGGCGGAGGCACCGCCTCCTTCCGCGGGACCGGAGGAGTCCGGAAGCGAGGACGAGCGGCGCCGCGGCGAGGGCGAGGAACGCCGCCGTCGTCAGCTTCACCGCGAGCGCGACGGGGAAGTAGGCTGGGAAGCCGACCCCCGACGCCTCTCCGAGGAAGTAGTTGATCCGGGCCCCGGGCCCGGCCACCCCCTGAACGAAGAGTGTCCCCGCGCCGTAGGCGGCCGCCCACTTCGGAAGGCGCGAGACGAGCGACTCGACCGCGCTCTTCTGCGGAAGGTCGCGGAACTGCGTCGCGATCCCGGCGCGGAAGGCCTCGTCGGAGGTCGTCGCGAAGGCGGCGGCCTGGACGATTCCGAGGGTTCCGATCGCCACGGCGAGGAAAAGGACGCCGACCCGGATGAGAACGGCGGCCGGGCGCCGCCGCGCGGCGAGGCGGAGCCGGAGAAGGGCGAGGGGAAGGAACGCGGCGAGAAAAGGGGCGGCCGAGTATTTCGAGGCCATCGCGAGGCCGAAGAGCGCCCCCGAGGCCGCGATCCAGCCCGGAGCGGGGTCGCGGCGCCCCGCCGCCCGGTCCAGCGCGGCGGCCGCTCCGACGAGGAAGAGGGTGACCAGCAGGTCGCTCGTCACGAGGGCGCCGTGCCCCCGGAGGGACGGCTCGATCGCGAGGAGAGCCGCGACGGTCAGACCGGCGGCCGCGCCGGAGCGCCACCCGGCCCAGGCCCCCGTGACGAGGACGAGGAGGGCGAAGAGGACGGGAAAGAGCCGCCGGGCGGACCGGACCTCGTCGATCCCGCTCCCGGCCTTCGACGCCGGGAGGGCCGCGGCGGCCACGACCTTCATCAGGACGGGATGCTCGACGTTCGAGACCAACCCCGGTCCGGAGCGGAGCTCCCGCGCCGACGAGACGTGCACCGGCTCGTCCGTCGTCGTCCAGAGGCCCCGCCGGCCGGCGTCGGCGCCGGCCCAGGCCCCGAGGGCGGCCGCGAGCAGGCCGGCGCCGAGCGCGGTCTTGCGGAGCGTGGCTTTCAAGATCCTCCGACTCTCTCCCGGAAGGGACCCGGGAAAGGTTTTATCAGAGGTGGACGCCCGGGGCCTCGTGCCCGGTCTTCGCCACGTACTCCTCGTACGAGCCCCCGTAGGCGACCGGGCCTCCGGGCTCTCCGACCTCGAGGACGCGGTTCGAGAGCCCGCGCAGGAACATCCGGTCGTGGGAGACGAAGAGCATCGTCCCCGCGAATCCCTTCAGCGACTTCACGAGCATCTCCTTCGTCGCGAGGTCGAGATGGTTCGTCGGCTCGTCGAGGACGAGGAAGTTCGGGGGGTCGAAGAGCATCCGGGCGAGGACGAGGCGCGACTTCTCGCCCCCCGAGAGGTAGCGGATCGTCTTGTGCACCTCGTCGCCCGAGAACTGGAACGCCCCGAGGAGGTTCCGGAGGAGTCCGAGCCCCTCGGCGGGAAAGTCCTTCTGGACCTGCGTGAGGACGGTCAGATCGGGGTCGAGGAGGTCGAGGGACTGCTGGGCGAAGTAGCCGAGCTTCAGGCTCGCGCCGAGCTTCACCGTTCCCGCGTCGGGCGCGAGGGTGCCGGCCACCATCTTCAGGAGCGTCGTCTTCCCGGCGCCGTTCGCCCCCATGACGCACCACCGCTCCCCCCGCCGGATCAGGAAGTCGAATCCGTCGTAGATCCTCCGTCCGGCGTACTCCTTCGAGACCTTCGAGAGCGTCACGACGTCGTCGCCGGAGCGCGGAGGCGTGCGGAAGTCGAAGTCGACGACGGTGCGGCGCTTCGGCAGCTCGATCGTCTCGATCTTCTCCAGCTTCTTGATCCGGCTCTGCACCTGCGCGGCCTTCGCGGCGTGGGCCGAGAAGCGCTCGATGAAGCGCTGCTCCTTGGCCAGCATCGCCTGCTGGCGCGCGTACGCGGCTTCGCGCTGCGCTCCGCGCACGGTCCGCTCCCGCTCGTAGAAGTCGTAGTCGCCCGACCAGGTGACGAGCTCGCCGGCGTCGATCTCGACGATCTTGGTGGCGACCCGGTTCAGGAAGTCCCGGTCGTGGCACGTCATCAGGAGCGTGCCGGGGTAGCCCTTCAGGTACTCCTCCAGCCAGAGGATCGACTCGATGTCGAGGTGGTTCGTCGGCTCGTCCATCAGGAGGACGTCCGGGCGCCCGATCAGGACCTTCGCCATGGCGACGCGCATCTTCCAGCCGCCCGAGAGGCTCCCGACGTCGCCGTCGATCGCCGGGTCCGCGAAGCCGAGGCCGTGGAGGACCTCCCGGGCGCGCGCCTCCAGCTCGTAGCCTCCCCGCTGCTGGTACTCGCCCTGCACCTCGCCGTAGCGGTGGAGGATCTCGTCCATCCCGTCGGCCCGGGCCGGGTCCCCGAGGGCGTGGGTCAGGGCCTCCAGCTCGTGATGGAGGTCGCCGAGGCGCCCGCTCCCCGCGATCGCCTCGTCGAGGACGGAGCGCCCCGCCATCTCGTCGATCTCCTGCCGGAAGTAGCCGATCGAGAGCTTCTTCGGGACGGCGACCTCCCCGTCGTCCGGATGCTCCTCGCCGACGATCATCCGGAAGAGGGTCGTCTTCCCGGCGCCGTTGGGCCCGACGAGCCCGGCCTTCTCGCCCGGATTGAGCTGGAAGGAGGCGTCGACGAAGAGGACCTGCCGCCCGTACTGCTTGCCGACGCCGGAGAACGAGATCATGAGCGGCGGAAGATAGCACCCGCCCGGCGGCTAGAATCTTCCGCGGATGGGCGCCCCCGGCTCCGAGAGCCTCACGATCTTCTTCCCCTGCTACAACGACGCGGGGACGATCGGCTCCCTCGTGGCGGGCGCCCACGTCGTCGGCCGCGAGTCGGGGAGGGACTTCGAGATCGTCGTCGTCGACGACGGCTCCTCCGACGCGAGCGGCGAGATCCTCCGGGAGCTGACGTCGCATTACCCGGAGCTCCGCGTCGTGGAGCACGGCGTCAACCGGGGCTACGGCGCGGCGCTCCGGAGCGGGTTCTCCGCGGCGACGAAGGACCTCGTCTTCTACACGGACGGCGACGGCCAGTACGACGTCCTCGAGCTGAAGAAGCTCCTCCCCGTGCTCCAGGAGGGGGTCGACGTCGTCAACGGCTACAAGATCGCCCGCTCCGATCCGTGGCACCGGATCGTCATCGGGAAGGTCTACCTCGTCCTGATGCGGATCCTCTTCCAGTTCCGCGTCCGCGACGTCGACTGCGACTTCCGGCTGATGCGGCGGGCGGCCCTCGGAACGATCGCGCTCCGGCACTCGAGCGGCGTCATCTGCCTCGAGCTGGTCAAGAAGCTGGAGCGGGCCGGCTTCCGGTTCGTCGACTTCCCGGTCCACCACTACCACCGGGTCCACGGCCGGTCGCAGTTCTTCAACTTCCGCCGGCTCTTCGCGACGGGCGTCAACATCCTCCGGCTCTGGTGGGAGCTGAACGTCGTCCGCGACACCCCCGTGAACGTGGCGCATCCCGCGCCGGCGGGAACGCCTCCGGCGGCCCGGCCGTGAGCGCCCCCGGTCCTTTCGCCGGGAAGACGGCCCTCGTCACGGGGGGACTCGGCTTCATCGGCTCGAACCTCGTCCGGAGGCTCCTCGCCGAGGGGGCGCGCGTCCGCGTCCTCGACGCCCTGACGCCGGGCGACGGCGGCAATCCGTTCAACCTCGAGGGGGCCGCGCCGAGGGAGGCCCTCTCGGTCACGGTCGGCCGGGCCGACGAGAAGGGGGCGGCGGACGCCGCCGTCGAGGGGTGCGACTTCGTCTTCCATCTCGCCGGCAAGGTGAGCCACGTCGACAGCCTCGCGCATCCGGTCGACGACCTTCTCGACAACGCGGCGACGACGGTCGTCCTCCTCGACGCCTGTCGCCGGGTGAACCGCGGGGCGCGGATCGTCGTGGCCGGGACGAGGCAGGTCTACGGAAACCCGCTCCGGCTTCCGGTCGACGAGACGCACCCTCTTCGCCCCCCCGACTACAACGGGGTCTCGAAGATCGCCGCCGAGTTCTACGCCCGCGTCGCTGCCGAGCGGCTCGGCCTCTCGACGTCCGTCCTCCGCCTGACGAACGTCTACGGGCCGCGCCAGCTCGTCGCCCACTCGCGCGCCAGCTTCACGGGGTGGCTCGTCCGGAAGGCGGTGAAGGGGGAGACGATCGAGCTCTTCGGGACGGGGGAGCAGCGGCGGGACGTCCTCTACGTGGACGACGCCGTGGAGGCGTTTCTCCTCGCGGCCACGAAGGTCCCCGCGAACGGAGAGGCGTGGAACTGCGGGCGCGAGGATTCCGTCTCGCTCCGCGAGTTCGCCACGACGCTGATCCGCGTCGCGGGCGCGGGCGACCTCCGGATCGTGCCGTTTCCCCCCGAGCGGAAGCAGATCGACATCGGGGACTTCTCGACCGACGCCCGGCGCTTCCGGGAGGCGACGGGCTGGAGGCCGGCCGTCTCCCTCGAGGAGGGGCTCCGCCGGACCGTCGCCTTCTTCCGTGAGCACGGCGGGAGGTACTGGGAGGCGACGCCGTGAACGTCCCCTTCCTCGACTTCACGCGCCTCGCCGCGCGGGAACGGGACGAGATGCGCGCCGCCTTCGACCGGGTCCACGCCTCGGGGCGCTACATCCTAGGGGCCGAGGTGGAGGCGTTCGAGGCGGAGTTCGCCGCCTTCGTCTCCGCCCCTCACGCCGTCGGCTGCGCGAGCGGGACCGACGCGATCACCCTCGCGCTCCGCGCCCTCGGAGTCGGCCCGGGCGACGACGTCGTGACGGTCTCGATGACCTGCGCGCCGACGGTGGCCGGCATCGTCGCCGCGGGGGCCCGCCCGGTTTTCTGCGACGTCGACCCCGTCTCTCTCACGATGGATCCCGTTCTCCTCCCGGCCACGCTGACGCCCCGGACGAAGGCGATCGTCCCGGTCCACCTCTACGGCCGCCCGGCCGCGATGGAGGCGATCACGGCGCTCGCGCGGGAAAAGGGGCTCCTCGTCGTGGAGGACTGCGCCCAGGCGCACGGCGCGCGCCTCTCGGGGCGGAGCGTCGGGAGCTTCGGCGACGCGGCGGCCTGGAGCTTCTACCCGACGAAGAACCTCGGGGCGCTCGGCGACGCGGGTCTCGTGACGGCGCGCCTCCGGGAGACGGCGGACCGGGTCCGGCGCCTCAGGATGTACGGCTACGTCACCCGGAACGACGCGCAGGAATCGGGGATGAACAGCCGGCTCGACGAGCTGCAGGCCGCCCTCCTTCGCGCGCGGCTCGCGCGCCTCGCGGAGGGGAACCGCCGGCGGGCCCGCCTCGCGGCCCTCTACGACGCCGCGCTTGCGGGCGTCGCGGGCGTCATGCCGCCGCCGGCTCCCGGGCCCGGGGCCGAGCCGTGCCACCACCTCTACGTCGTCCGGGCCGCACGGCGCGACGAGCTTCGCGACCGTCTCCTCTCGCGCGGGATCGGCACCGACGTCCACTACCCGACGCCGGTCCACCGCCAGCCGGCGTACGCGGGATTCCCCCGGGGGCCGCTCTCCGCGACGGAGCGGGCCGCCGCGGAGGTCCTCTCGCTTCCGCTCTATCCCGAACTGACCGACGAGGAGCAGGTGGCCGTCGCCGCCGCCGTCCGCGAGGAGGCGCTCAGCCTCCGCGCCTGACGGTCGTCCCGGCGAAGCTTGAGACGCTCGTCACCTTGTCGGTCACGATGCCGTAGACCCAAAGGCCCCAGACGGGCTTCCGCCCGCGCGTTCCGCCGAGAAGGGTCACCTCGACGTAGATCGGGCGCCGGTCCCGGAGGCCGAAATGGAGCCACGGGTCCTCGACCACCTGCGGGACTCCGTGGATCGCCTCCTCGAACGTCCCGAGCGGCGTCCCGTCCGCGCCGACGACGGCGACGCGGACCCGGAACGGCACGGCGTCGCGCTCGGTCGCCGGGAAGGTGTAGGCGAAGTGGCTCCGGCAGGCCGAGTCGGAGAAGAGCGGCCCGACGCGGAGCGTGTCCCCCGGCCGCGCGAGTCGCTCCGGCTCGACGACCGGCACCTCGAGCGGCTCCGGCACGTCCCCCTTCCGGTCGCGGACGACGGCGCGGACGGCGAACGGCTCGCGGCTCTCGAAGAGGAACGAGGAGACGGTGGGGAACGGGGGGATCCGGAGCGGGACCTTCCGGGGAGGGCCGGGCGGGACGGCGAACTCTTCGACCTCGTTCGCCCGGGCGTCGGGGGGCCAGCGCGTGAGCCGGACGAGGGCGGGAGACGCGCCCGGGTTCGAGATCTCGACATAGGTCTGCCACGGGATCCGGCCGGGGAGCCGCGACTGGATGACGAGCGGGACGAAGGCCTTGTGCGGGCGGCTCTCGTCCCGTCCCGGCCCGCACGCCGCGGCGAGGAGGAGCGCGGCGGCGGCGGCCCGCCTCACCCCGCCCACAGCCAGTTCACGAAGACCCAGACGTAGGCGGCCTGGATCAGGAAGCCGGCGGCCAGGAGCGCGCCGAAGAAGAGCCGCTCTCGCGCGAAGGCGGCCAGCGCCGCGAAAGCGGGGAACGCGGGGAGGACGTAGCGCCCCGCGCTCTCGAGGGTTCCCGTGAAGGGGACGAGGCCGATCGTCATCACGACCCAGAGCGCCTCGGGCCAGCGCTTCTCCCTGAGGAGCCGGATCGCGAGTCCCGCGAAGAGGAGGAGGAAGACCCCTTCCAGCGTCCGCGCCGGGCTCTTCTCGAGGATCCGGCCCGACTTCACGTCCTTCCAGACGGTCTCGGCGATGAGGCGCGGCCCGTCGAGCGCCGTTTTCTCGGAGGTCCCCCAGTTGTGCTGCGCCCGCATGAAGAGGAACGGGTCGTGGAAGCGCGCCTCGAAGTAGGCGCAGAAGGTGAGGAAGCCGAGGAGGGGCGGAAGGCCGGTCAGAAGGGCCGCGAAGAGGGCGCGGGGCCAGCTCCGCCCGTCGCGGCGGCTCTTCAGGAGGGACGTGAGGGCGAGGTAGGGGCCGAGGACGACCCCGGTGATCCGCGTCAGCCCGGAGAGGTAGCCGGCCGCGGCCGCCACGAGCGGGCGGTCGCGGTCGATCGCGACGACGGCGGCGAGAACGAGGAAGAGGGTCAGGGCCTCGGTGTAGACGGCGAGGAAGAAGAACGACGTCGGGAAGGCGAGGAGGACGAGGAGGGCGGGGCGGACCCGCTCCTCGCCCCAGCGGGAGCGGACCCACGAGGCGAAGAGGAGGACCGCGCCGAGGAACGCGGCCCCGGAGATCAGGTTCCCCGCGAGGGAGGTCTCGATCCCCGTCGTCCGGACGAGAAGCCTCATCAGGAGCGGATAGAGCGGGAAGAAGGCGTGGTTCGTCTGCATGCCGAACTCGCGCGGCGGAGGCATGTAGCCCCCTTCGGCGATGCTGACGTACCACCCCGAGTCCCATCGTGTCAGCGGGGTCACGCGGCGGACGAGGTCGTATCCCCACTTCGTCGGGCCGGTGAGCCACGGCGTCAGGTCGGCCGCGAGGATCGCCAGCAGCCAGATCCAGAGGGCCCATGCGAGCGTGACGAGGAGGATCCGGCGGGGCGAATTCACGGGAGGCGGCATTATAGGAACGGGATGGCACGGTGAACCCGACCGAATACGAGACGATGTTCCGCGTCGAGGAGCGGTACTGGTGGTACCGGGGAATGCGGCGCATCGCGCGCCGCTTCGCGCCGGGTCTCTACCGGCTCGGCCGCGGGGAGCGCGTCCTCGACGTCGGCTGCGGAACGGGAGCGAACCTTTCCGACATGGCCCCGCCGGAGGGGGGCGTCGTCGGCGTCGGCCTCGACCTCTCGCTCGAGGGTCTCCTCTTCTGCCGCCGGCGCGGCCTGACACGGATGGTCCTCGGAACGGCCGAGAGGCTTCCCTTCCGGCCGGAGACCTTCCACGCCCTCTCCAGCCGGGACGTCCTCGTCAGCGTGCCGGACGACGAGCTGGCCCTCCGCGAGATCGCGCGGGTCTCGCGCCGGGGGGCGACGGTCTACCTGACCGCGGCGGCGCTCCGGGCCTTCCGCGGGGATCAGGACGTCGCGACGCACGCCGTCCGGCGCTACTCGGCCGCCGAGCTTCGCCGGAAAGCGGGGGAGGCCGGCCTTTGGGTCGAGAGGGACGGCTACGCGAACTTCCTTCTCTCTCCGGCGATCTTCCTCGTCCGCAGGGTCCGGTCGCTCCTTCTCCCGGAGCGCGATCCGGTCACGGTCCGGTCGGAGTTCCACCTCGCTCCGGGCCCTCTGAACGGCCTTTTTTCGGGCCTTCTCGGGGTCGAGGCGGCGCTCCTTCCCTTCGTCCGGTTCCCATTCGGTGTGACCGCGCTCCTCCGGGCCTCCAAACCGTTGGATTGAATCCGGATAGGGCATATGAATCATTCCCGTCGGGGGGGGTGGGGACTAGCCTTCCCGACGGTAATAATGACTACGGGTCACAAAGGTCCGCCGAGAGTCCGTCCGAGCGGAGTGAGCGGTGGAGAAACGTCCGTCAATTGCAGGGGAGCCGTTCCCCTGAAATCTCCTTATTCACAGTGCGTGGTGTCCCCGAAATCGATTTTCCGGCCCGTTGAAAGCCGGAAGGAGGAGTTCTCATGGTAGGAGTGCAGCGCGGCCTTCTCATCCTGGTGGCGTCCGGCGCCCTCGCCGTGACGTCGCACCTGAATCCGGGGGGGGTCTCTCCCGCGAAGCGGGACAGCGGCCAGAAGGTCACGAACGTGGCCTACTCGGTCACTGAGAAGGAGGCCTACCTCGCGGCGGACCAGCTCGGTTGGATCCGGCCCGGCCTGAAGTTCACGATCGCCGGGGTGACCAACGTCGCGGCGGGCCAGAAGCCGATCGTCGAGTTCTACATCACCGACAACATGAACCAGCCGATCGACCGGAAGGGCGAGGTGACGCCCGGCGTCGTCAGCATCCGGTTCACGGTGGCGACCTGGGACGGCCACTACTACAAGAACCAGATCGTCGTGAACGGGAATCCCTCGCGGGACACCGCCGGCACCTTCCAGGACCTCGAGATCGGGCACTACAAGTACACGTTCACGAACGCGATGCCGTCGACGTTCGACGCGACGAAGCCGGCGACCCTCTTCGCCGGGGCGAACCGCAACATGACGGACACGCTCGGCAAGACCTACTACATCAACGTCTTCAAGGACTTCGTCCCGACGACCGGCGCCGCGGCCACGACCTGGGGCGCGACGACGACCGCCGCCTGCCAGAAGTGCCACGACCCGCTCGCGCTGCACGGCGGCAACTACCGCGAGGCGAAGACCTGCGCCCTCTGCCACAACCCGCTCAACATGACGACGGCCTCGAACAAGGAGTTCAACGGCCTCTCGTTCTGGCACCGGATCCACTCGAACCAGGACGAGGAGATCGGCGAGATCACCTACCCGCAGCTCGTCCAGAAGTGCGAGACCTGCCACGACAAGGCGGCGCCGGCGGGAAGCGTCTGGTACACGTACCCGTCGCGCGAGGCGTGCGGCGGCTGCCACACGTACATCAACTGGACGACGGGCGAGGGCCACCCCGCCGGGGCCCAGGCCGACGACAGCGCCTGCGCCACCTGCCATCCGCCCCAGGGGACGGCCGAGTGGGACGCCTCGATCAAGGGCGCTCATACCCTTCCGTCGGACTCGACGCAGCTGCAGGGCCTCGTCCTGACGCTGGTCTCCATCACCGACACGGCGCCGGGGGCGAAGCCGACCGTCAAGTTCAAGCTCACGGACGGCAAGGGAAACATCCTCAAGCCGACCCCGGCGGTCTCGTCGCTCAGTCTCGTCCTGGGTGGCAACACGGCGGACTACTCGCTCTTCCCCGTGATCAGCCAGAGCGGGCTCACCGCGGCTCATGACCCGGCCACGGGCGTGAACACCTACACGTTCACGACCGCCCTCCCGACGAGCGCAAAGGGGACCTGGACCCTCAGCGCCTCGGCGCGCCGGACCGTCACGCTGAACAACGCCGACGGCACCACGCGGACTTACACCGAAGGGGCGATGAACCCGATCCTCAACTTCTCGGTCGACGGCAGCGCCGTGGTGGCCCGCCGGGTCGCGGTCGACCTGGCGAAGTGCAACGCCTGCCATTACCGGCTCGCGACGACCTTCTCCCACGGCGGCCAGCGGATCGCGATCCAGTTCTGCGTCATGTGCCACAACGCCAACTCGAGCGACTCCAGCCGCCGCCCGGCGGACGGCTCGGCGAACCCGGCGGAGTCAGTCCAGATGGCGCGGATGATCCACCGGATTCACACCGGCGAGGAGCTCTACCAGGACTACATCGTCTACGGGAACGCCGGCACGCCGAACAGCTTCAACGAGGTCACCTACCCGGGCGACCGCCGGAACTGCCTCGCCTGCCACACCAACACCGCGTCCTACAACCTCCCCGCGGCGAAGGGCGCCCTCAACGTCGTCACGCTGCGCGACTACTTCACGCCGCAGGGGCCCGGAACGGCCGCCTGCCTCGGCTGCCACGACAACCGCGACGCCGTCGCGCACGCCTACCTCATGACCTCGCCCTTCGGCGAGTCGTGCGGCACGTGCCACGGAGCGAACGCCGACCTCTCTGCGACCCAGGTTCACGCCCGCTGATTCACCGTCCGCCGGCGGCGCACCCGCGCCGCCGGCGGCCATGAGGACGAGATGCGAACACGAACCATCCTTCCCGGCGGCATCCTCCTGCTGGTGGCTCTGCTGCTGCTGGTCGGGCTCGTCCCGGGGCTGACACTGGCCGCACCGGCCGGGGGCGCGAAAGCGGATCCCCTCGCCAACAGCGTCTGCGCGTCGTGCCACGGCGACCAGGCCAAGGCCTTTCTCTCCAACCCCCACAACGCGGGGCTGAAGGCGAAGGGCTGGAGCGCGGACGCCGTCTGCGCGGCCTGCCACACCGGGGGCCAGAAGCACGCGGAGTCGGGCGGCGACAAGGCGCTCGTCAAGAGCCTCAAGGGCGTGACCGGCGCGGAGTCCTGCCTCACCTGCCACGACCGGATCGGCGATCACCCCTGCTCGCTCTGCTCCCCGGTGGGGGCGCAGGCGTCGCAGGGACGGCTCACGGACACCGCCTCGCACACGACGGGGGCCCACGCCCCGCAGCCGGCGGTGAACTGTCTGAGCTGTCACTCCATCCACTCCTCCGACTTCAAGACCGCCAAGCTCCTCGTCAAGAAGCAGCTCGATCTGTGCGGGAGCTGCCACCCCACGGTGGTGGCCTCGTTCCGGAACAAGCCCTACGGACACAAGGTCGGTCGCGGCGGCGTCGACTGCACGTCCTGCCACGAGCCGCACGGCCGGCTCGGCAAGAACGGCCTGAAGCTGACGCGGGCGGCCGAGCTCGCGTGCGTCGGCTGCCACTCGGAGAAGAAGGGGCCGTTCGTCTACCCGCACGTCGGCGAGATGACGGGCGACTCCTGCCTGACCTGCCACGAGCCCCACGGCTCGAACAACATGAAGCGGCTGAAGCGGGCGCGCGTGGACCAGCTCTGCCTCGAGTGCCACACCCGCCTCGGTGCGAACGTCCTGGGCTCGCAGCCCCCATCCATCCACAACCTGACTCAGCCGCGCTGGCAGAACTGCACGACCTGCCACCCGGCGATTCACGGTTCCAACCGCTCGCCGCGGCTGCTGAAGTAGGAGGCGACCGATGAGACACAAAGGCCTCACCCGGTTCGCCCTCGCCGCGGCCCTCGTGCTCCTGGCCGCCCCGGCCTTCTCCGAGTCGTTCCCGCTCGACGTCGAGCTGGGCTACCGCTTCGTGAGCGTCTCCGGGAACGAGGAGATGTACCGGTCCCAGATCAACGAGCGCGAGGGATTCCTCCTCCGGTCGCTCACGCTCTCGACCGCCGACTTCGGCGGCTCGTCGACGATGTTCGACAAGCTCCGTCTCGACGTCAGCGACATCGGGGCCGGCCCCGCCGGCGCGATCCGGCTCGAGGTGGGGAAGAGCGAGATCTACCGGTTCCGCTTCCGCTACGCCCGCTGGCAGCATTTCAGCGCGCTGCCGGGCTTCGCCAACCCGATGCTCGCGTCGGGGATCGTCCCCGGGCAGCAGACCTACGAGCGGCTCCGGAACGTCTACGACGCCGAGCTCGAGATCATGCCCGGAAAGGTCTTCACGCCGATCGTCGGCTTCACCTACAACCGCTACACGGGCCCCTCCAACTCCACGATCCGCGTCGGCGAGGACGAGTTCCGGCTGAACCAGAGCTTCGAGTCCTACGACGCGGAGCCGCGGGTCGGCTTCGCCCTCAACGCCGGAAACCTGAACGTGAACTTCCTCCAGGGCTGGCGGAAGTACCACGAGGTGGAGACCTCGGTCCTGACGCCGGGCGCCGGGGCCGGGAACGGCTCGACCGCCATCCTCGGACAGCAGCAGACCCTCATCTCCTACAGCCGGACGGCGACGACGGACGTCAACATCCCGGTCACGACGGCGTCGGCGGCCTACCAGCTGGGCTGCTGGGCCAAGCTCTCCGGCACCTACGTCCGCGCCTCCGGCATGAGCGACACACAGGGCCCGACCGATCTCGACGGGACGCTCGTCGGCTTCGACATCCAGAGGTTCTTCGGCGGCCTGAACGAGACGGTCTCGTCTTCGGTCGACAACAGCTACTGGCGCGGAGCGGTCCGCGCCGACGTCACGGTCCTCGACGGAGTCGAGCTGACGGGCGGCTGGCGGAAGCGGCACCGCGAGCTGACGGGCTTCGAGCTCCTCTCGCAGATCTTCTACAACACGTCGACCTACAGCGGCGCCTCCGCGCCGAACGTCAGCCGGGTCCTGAACATCCACAACGGACTGGAGCGGACCGACGAGACGTTCGACGCCGGCCTCGTCCTCCGGAAGCTCGGCCCCTTCGGCCTCCGGGGAGGCTGGGGCCAGACGAAGCAGACGACGGAGCTCTCGGAGGCCGTCGCCGAGATCGTCGTTCCCGGCGGGCAGTCCGGCATCTACGACCGCAAGGTGAACACGTACGACGCCGGGCTGACGTTCGCCATGTGGGGCATCACCCTCGGCGCCGAGTACCGCGGCGACAAGGCCGAGCAGTCGATCGTCCGGTCGGACTTCACGAGCCGGAACACCTGGAGGGCCCGCGCCAGCTGGGACCTCAAGAAGTTCGTCCGCATCAGCGGCTCGGGGCTCTGGGTCGAGGAGTCGAACGACACCGCCGGCATCAACTCCCGGGGAAACTTCAGCCAGTACGGCGGCGACTTCATCCTGACTCCCATCACGGAGCTCTCGCTCCGCTTCTCCGGCAGCCGCTACCGGGCCGACACCTACATGCCGATCCTGAACCCGATCAACTTCGCCACCATCCCGTCGGCGCATCTCGAGGACGGCTACGCGCTCGAAGGCGGGCTGGGCCTCAACTTCAAGGTGTTCAAGCTCGAAGCCTCCGGCGGCGAGTTCAAGAACACCGGCTCCTTCGGCTTCAAGATCGATCGCTTCCGCGGACGGGTCGAGATCCCGCTCGTGAAGGCCTTCGCCCTCGTCGGCGAGTGGGCCTACGACAAGTACACGGAGACGGTCTACACGTACGGCGACTACAAGGCCAACCGCTACGGCGTCTACGCCCGCTGGAGCGCCTTCTAGAACTTTCCAGAGACTCCCGTTTCCCTCGGGCCCCGGGCGACCGGGGCCCTTCCTTTTCCCGGGCGGCTAAGATCGCGACGTGACGCCGTATCCCCCTCCCGTCAGCGCCCCGGGCGGGGTCGCCGTCTTCGCCGACGCCCATCTCGGGCAGGCGGACCGCGACGCCGACGACTTCCTCGCGGCCCTCGGCGAGGTCACCGGCCGGGGCTTCACGACGGTCGTTCTCCTCGGCGACATCTTTCATTACTTCATCGGCGACGCGAAGTTCGAGACGCCGCTCGTCGCCCGCGTTCTCGGTGCCTTCTCCCGTCTTTCGGCCGATGGCGTCTCGCTTCGTTACGTCGAAGGGAACCGCGACTTCTTCATCGAGGGGAGCCGGTTCGCGGTCCCCTTCGCGGCCTATGGCGAGACGGACGGGCTCGAGGTCGGCGGCGCGAAGTACGCCTTCGTCCACGGCGACCGGGTGAACACGCGCGACCTTCCGTACCGGTTCTGGAGGCGCCTGTCGAAGAACCCCGTCTCTCGGGGCGCCCTCAGGCTGATCCCGGGTCCGGTGGCGCGGGCGATCGTGGCCGAGACGGAGAAGCGGCTCTACCGGACGAACTTCCGGCACAAGACGCGGCTCCCGGAGGAGGAGCTCCGTGCGGAAGGGAGGCGGGCCCGGCAGGCGGGCTACGACCGGCTCCTCGTCGGGCACTTCCACGTCGAGCGCCTTCTCGAGTCGCCGGACGCCGTGACGCACGTCCTTCCGGCGTGGCTCGAGGAGCGGAAGCACGTCGAGATCGACCCGGCCAGCGGGCTCACGGTCGTGGAGGAGCCGACGGCCTTTCGCGCCGTGAAACGGGCGCACGGCTTCGGATGACGCCGTACCCGCTTCGCTCGGGCCGGCTCGAGGGGACGATCCGCGTCCCCGGGAGCAAGAGCGTCACGAACCGCGCGCTCCTCGCCGCGGCCTCCGCCGCGGGAGAGAGCGTCCTCGTCAACCCGCTCGACTCCTCGGACACGCACGCGCTCGCGGCGGCGCTGACGCGGCTGGGGGCCGGGATTTCCTTCGACGGGGAGATCTGGCGGGTCGCCGGCCCGGTTCGGGGAAGCGGTCGGGCCGGGCCGGTCCTCGAGCTGAACGTGGGGGACGCCGGGACACCGGCGCGATTCCTTGCGGCGCTCCTCCCGGCGCTCGAAGGGCGGTTCGTCCTCGACGGCTCCCCGAGGATGCGCGAGCGGCCGATGGGGCCCCTCCTTTCGGCCCTTCGCTCCCTGGGAGCGAAGATCGAGCCGCTCGGGCGCGACGGGTTCTTGCCGGTCCGGATCGAAGGAGAGACGCTCCGGGGCGGTCGAGTCCGGATCCGGGGCGACGTCTCCTCGCAGTTCCTCTCCGCCCTCCTCCTCGTCTCGCCGCTCGTCCCCGGCGGAATCGAGATCGAGATCGACGGCCCGGTCGCCTCGGCGGCCTACCTGGATCTCACGCGAGGCGTCCTCGAAGCCTTCCAGGCCCGGCCGGGCGGCGGCTTCCGGCCGGCCCGGTTCGACGTGCCGGGCGACGATTCGGCCGCCTGCTTCCCGATCGCGGGGACGCTGGTCTCGGGCGGCCGGGTAACGATCCTCGGCCTCTCGCGGCGTGCCGACCAGCCGGACGCCGCCTTCCGGGAGTGGGCCCGGCAGGCGGGGGGACGTCTCTCGTGGGACGGAGACGGCGAGACGGCGGGCCTCGTCGTCGACGCGAGGCACCTCGCCGGGACGTCGCGGATCCTTCCGCTCACGGTCGACGTCGACCCGGCCCCGGACGCGGCGCTCCCGCTCGCGGCGCTTCTCGCCTTCGCGGACGGGACGTCGGTCCTCTCCGGCGCCGGGCGTCTCCGTGAGAAGGAGTCCGACCGCCTGAGCGCGGCCCTCGACCTGCTCGGCCGCGCCGGCGCGTCCGCGCGGGAGGAGAAGTCGGAGACGGGCCCGTCGCTCCGGATCGACGGAAGAGGCGGCACGCCCCGGCGGGGCGACTTCGCCGCCCACGGCGACCACCGCGTCGCGATGTCGGCGGCGGTCCTCGCCCTCGCGCTTCCCGCCGGCTCCACGCTCGACCGCCCCGAGGCGGTGGCGAAGTCGTATCCCCGTTTCTTCGACGATCTCGGCGCGCTCCTCGGCGCGCCGGCCTAGGAGGCCGCGGGGCGGCGGTCGCGCCGGAGGTCGCCGGCCAGGGAGCCCATCTCGCGGAGCAGCCGGAGGATCGTCTTCGGGGAGGAGAGGGTGGAGGTGCCTCGCGTCCGGGGGAAATAGTCGAGCCCGAGCTGCTGGACCACCGCGCCGCGGGCGACGAGGCGGGCCAGAAGCTCGACGTCGATGAAAGAGCCCTCGGAGCGGAGGGAGACGCCGTCGAGAAGGCGGCGGCGGAAGAGCTTGCAGGCGAAGTTCACGTCCCGGAGCCCCACCCCGAAGAGGACGTGGACGAGGCCGTTGTAAACGAAGGAGTAGACGAGGCGGAGGAGCCCCTCCTGCGTCCGGTCGTGCCGGAAGGCCGCCACGACGTCGCAGCCGGTCACCTCGGCGGCCCGGAAGAGGCGCCCCATCTCCTCGAGGTCCCACGGGAGGTCGCAGTCGGAGTAGAGGATCCACTCCTTCGAGGCGGCGGCGAATCCGCTCCGGAGCGCGCCCCCGAGCCCCCGGTTCCGTTCGTGCCTGACGAGCCGGATCCTCGGCTCGGCCGCGGCGCGCGATTCGATGAGGGCGGCGCTGCGGTCGGCCGATCCGTCGTCTACGAAGACGATCTCCCAGTCGCCGGCATGGCGCGCGAGGGCGGGGAGAGCCACCTCGAGGAAGTGGCCGACACTCTCCTCCTCGTTGTACATCGGCACCACCAGCGAAACGGATCG
>Ga0316622_100001163_pt1 | contig 16791 bp, 15 predicted proteins | sample OWC_Aug_OW2_C1_D_FD_207646 | JGI IMG/M metagenome (GOLD analysis project Ga0316622, IMG submission 207646) | Wetland soil microbial communities from Old Woman Creek delta, Ohio, United States - OWC_Aug_OW2_C1_D5_C | ecosystem: Environmental > Terrestrial > Soil > Wetlands | place: USA: Ohio... | reverse complement strand
AGAGGGTGGATCCGCGTGCCCGGCCTGACGTACAGAGCGCCCACGCCCTTCGGACCATAGAGCTTGTGGCCGGAGAGCGCGAGAAGATCCACGCCCAGCGCCGCGACGTCGACCGGGATCTTCCCGACGGCCTGCACGGCATCCGTGTGGACCAGGATGCCTCTCTTTCGTGCGATCGCCGCGATCTCCGCCACGGGTTCTATCGTGCCCACCTCGTTGTTCGCGAGCATGACCGAGATGAGGAACGTGTCAGGGCGGCACGCACGCTCCACGTCCGCGGGATCGACCAGGCCGGAGCCGTCGACCGGAAGGTAGGTCACGCCGAAGCCGAGATGTCTCTCGAGGTACTCGCACGTGGTGAGAACCGCGTGGTGCTCGATGCGCGTCGTGATGATGTGGCCGCGGTCGGGCATCCGCGCGAACGCCGCGCCCTTGATCGCGATGTTGTCCGACTCGGAGCCTCCGCTCGTGAAGACCACCGCATCCGGAGGGCACCCGAGGGCCCGGCCCGTGACGACGCGGGCGCTTTCCATCGCCGCCCGCGCCTTCTGGGCGAGCGAATACGCGCTCGACGGATTGCCGAACTCGCGGTCGAAGTACGGCAGCATGGCCTCCACCACCCGAGGATCGGTCGGGGTCGTGGCGTTGCTGTCCATGTAGATTCCGTTCACGTTTCCCTCCGGCCGAGTGCAAGGCGCGGCGGCCGGCCCCTCGGGGCCGGCCGCGCTCGATCCAACCGTCCGCGCAGGTCCGCCGCCTCCCGTGTTGTCACGCGGGAAACCAGCAGGCCGGGCGCACCGACTACTTGCCGCCCTGGTCCCAGATCTGCCGCAGCTTCCTCTGCTCCGCGATCTCGATGAGCTTGTTCTGACGCTCGATCTCGTTCAGGGCGTAGGACTTCCACTGGGGATCGCTCACGGCCTTCTGCAGGACCGTGATGGCGGCCTCGTACTGCCCCTGCTTCTCGAGCGCCTTCGCCCAGGGGATGTACGCCGCTCCGCTGCCCGGCGACGCGGCCAGGAGCCGCTTCGCTGTCGCGATCGCCGAGTCATACCGCCCCGATTCGTTGTAAGCATCCGCGAGCGCGGCGAGGTACGTCGTGTCGTTCGGGTTCTGCTGCGTCAGGGCCTCGTACTGCTGGATGGCCTTGTCGTACTGCTGCGTGCTTCTGTACACGGTGGCCAGGTTCGCGCGCGCCGCGACGTCGTCGGGCGTCTTTGCGAGGAGCGCAAGGAAGAGGTTCTCAGCGTTCCCGTAGGCGCCGACCTTCATGTAGCTGTACCCGAGCGTCGAGAGCACGTAGGCGCTCGCGTTGCCGTGCAGGCGGACGCGCTCAAACGCCGTGATCGCCTGGTCGTAGAGCTGCGCCCTGTAGCAGATCTGCGCCAGCGTCTGCGCGGGGCGAGGGTCGTCAGGAGAGAGCTCAAGCGCCCGCCGGTATGCGTTCAGGGCCGCGAGATCCATCTGCATCTTCTCGTACGCGTAGCCCAGGTTCAGGAAGACGTCCGGGTCGTCCGGCGCCAGCCCTGCCGCCTCGACGTACTCGTTCACGGAGTCCTGGTACCTGCCGACGACGAAGTACGCGTATGCCAGGGAACTGCGCGAGTACGCGTCTTTCGGAGCCAGGTCCCGAGCCTTCTCGTACATGGCCAGGGCCTTGTCGAACTCCTGTGTCTCGACGAGGTAGATGTGCCCGAGTCCGTGGTATGCCTCGGTCAGCTTCGGGTCGAGCGTCAGCGCGCGTTCGTAGTTCTCAACGGCCTTGCCGATCTCCCGCACCCTGTAGAACTCGGCGGCGTTTGCGGCCGCCTTCTCGGCCTCGGTGAGCTGCTTCACGTCCGGCGACGATCCGCCGATGCCGCCCTTGATCGTCGTGATCCCGGCGGCCTCTTCTCCGGTCGGCGGCATCGTTCCTGTGCAGCCCCCGAGCACCGCCAGGACCACCAAGGCCGGCATGAGGCACCAGATGAGCGACCGACTTGCCTTCATGACTCTGCCTTCCCTCCTCGCCCGGCGGCGGTCCAGGCGGACCGCACCGGGGGCTTCCGCATCGGACGAAGACCGCCGTCTAGTTCGCGGTCCCTCTGAACTCCTCGATCATTCGAACGTTGTCTGCCGAGACTCGAGCCGCGTCGCTGCCGGGCGCAAGCTCGATGACCTTCTGCCACTCCCTGATCGCCTCGTCGAAGAGCTGCGCGTCCGCGAACGACACGGCCAGATTGAAGTGCGCCTCGACGTGGTTCGGATCGAGCGAGAGAGCCGTGCGGTACATGTCCACGGCCTCGTTGTACTGCTGAAGACCGTAGTGCGTGCTTCCGAGATTCGTGTAGATCATCGGGTTCGACGGGTCCAGGCGGAGTGCGTGCTTGAGTTCCTTCAGGGCAGCCTGGCCGTCGCCCTTGTCCGCGTACACGGACCCCAGATTGAGCCGCGCCCCCACGTGCAGGGAGTCGATCCTGGTTGCCTCAACGTAGGATGCAAGCGCCTGGTCGAGGAGGCCGTTCTCGTAGTAGAGGTTCCCGATCTCGATCCTGAGCTCGGCGTCGCCGGGCCGCGCTGCGATCGCGTCCGTGAGTTCCTGGATCCTCGCAGTCAGGACCTCCGCGTCCGCCGCCGCGGCGCCTCTGGAGGAGGGCACGGCGGACAGGAGCGCGACGACACCGACCAGGGTCGAGCACACTATTCGATGCATGACGAGGGTCCTCCGTCGACCTCCGGCCTACTCCTGAGCTGGGACGCTCTCGACCCTGAGCTTCACGATCTTGTCGGGACTTGTCACGGTGCCGTTCTTCGCCCTGTCGCCCTTCTTGAGCTTGTCGACGACGTCCATGCCCGAAATGACCTGCCCGAAGGCGGCGTACTGGCCGTCGAGGTTCGGCGCAGCACCGAACATGATGAAGAACTGGCTGCCCGCCGAGTCCGGCTCCGAGGAGCGGGCCATCGACACGACGCCCCTCACGTGCTTGAGACTGGCGTCGAACTCCGCCGGAATCGTGTAGCCGGGCCCTCCGAATCCGCCCTTGTGCTCAACGTCGCCGGTCTGCGCCATGAAGCCCTCGATCACGCGGTGGAAGTCCACCCCGTCGTACCGGCCGGCGTTGGCGAGCGACACGAAGTTCACAACCGTATTCGGGGCCTTCGACTCCCACAGCTCGATCTTGATCGTGCCCTGCGTCGTCTCAACGGTGGCGATCTTCCGTCCCGGAGCGAGGTACGGGACCTCCTTGGTCTTCGTGGCGCCGCCCTGGATGAAGGTCAGCGTCGCGGTCGGGCCCGTGAGGGCCGTCTCGGTCGTCGGGGTCTCCGCCGGCGCGGCCTTCTGCTCCATGGGTGCAGCCTCCTTGTTCGAGGTGCTGGGGGTATCGAGCTTGGGCTTCTGGGCCTCCACACTCTCCCCGCAGCCGGCCGAGACGGTCATGACCACGAGGGCGCACAGGACGGCAAAGGGCAAGAGCTTCGTCACGGGTCGCATGGGATCCTCCTCAAACGATAACCTGGCGGCGTCCGGCCGCTTATGGTGCCTGCCGATTCAATCTAAGCGGCCCAGAACGGCGGTGTCAAGCGGGTTTTGGCCGCGCCGCCGGGTTGACCGCGCGCCGCCGCGGGGGTACAATGCTCCCGGGGTGCCTCGAGGCGATGCCGGACGGCACCCTTCTTCACGGCGCATTGAAGCCGTGGGCCGCCACCCCGGAACACAACGCAGGAGACACGACATGCAGATTCAGAACGAGCTGACGCAGCGCCTGCGGGCGACTGGCAGCGACGAGGAGTTCGTCCATGCGCTCGGGGCCTGCGACGTGGACGCTCTCGATCTGCGCCTCGCGGACCTGCCCGGTCGCTGGCATCACGTCACCCTCCCCGCGTGCCGCGTGGACTCCTCTCTCTTCATGGACGGCGTGGGGTTCGACGGGTCCAGCGTGTCGGGATTCAAGCGCGTCGAGCGAGGTGACATGGTCCTGGTCCCTGATCGGACGACGGCGCAGGTCGAGGAGTGGGACAGCAAGGTCCTGGTCGCGCTGCTCGCCTCGGCGGCGGAGGCGCAGACCAAGTCGGTCTTCCCGCTCGACCCCAGGCACCTGGCCGCCCGGGCCGAGGAAGCGCTGCGCGCGTCCGGCCATGCCGACGAGAGCCTCTGGAGCCCTGAGCTCGAGTTCTACGTCTTCTCCTCCGTCTCCTACGACGAGCGCAGGAACGGCGCCTTCTACTCCGTCGAGTCGGAGGAAGCCGGCTGGGACGGCGGGGAGGGTGGAAAGCCTACGCTGGGGTATCGCGTGAGGAGCGGCGGGGGCTATCACGTCTCCCCACCCTGCGACCGGCTCTTCGAGTTCCGCAACGAGGTCGTAACGAGCCTCGAGGACGCCGGCGTGCCGGTGAAGTACCATCACCACGAAAACGGGGCGCCCGGTCAGCTCGAAATCGAGCTCACGGCGGAGCCGCTCCTGCGGACGGCCGACCACGTCATGCTGGCGAAGCACGTCATCAGGAATGCCGCATACGAGTGGGACCTTGCGGCCACGTTCATGCCGAAGCCTCTGGCAGGCGAGGCCGGAAGCGGACTCCACGTGCACGTGAAGCTCACGCGCGCCGGTCGCCCGATCTTCCACAGCGAGGACGGCTATGCCGGGCTCTCCACGGACGCGCTCCACTTCATCGGCGGGATCCTGTCGCACGGGCGCGCCCTTTCGGCCATCCTGAGCCCCAGCACCAACTCCTACAGAAGGCTCCGGCCCGGCTACGAGGCGCCGACGAACCTCTTCTTCTCTGCAGGCAACAGAAGCGCTGCCATCCGCATCCCCAGGTACGCGACGCGCCCCGAGTCCAAGGCCTTCGAGTACCGCCCGCCGGACGCATCGGCGAATCCGTACCTCATGCTGGCCGCGCTCCTCGCCGCCGGGCTCGACGGCCTCGAGAGGAAGATCGACCCCAAGACGCGCGGGTTCGGGCCGTTCGACAGGAACGTCCACGAGCTGCCCCGTCGGGAACGAGACCGCATCGAGCCGCTGCCCGGGTCGCTCTTCGAGGCGCTCGCCGAGCTTGAGAAGGACTCGGACTTCCTGACGTCGTCCGGGATCTTCCCGGGGGACTTCGTCGAGACGTGGGTCGACCTGAAGCGCGAGGAGGTCGAAGCCGTCGCCACCCGCCCCCACCCCGCGGAATACGGCCTCTACTTCGACTGCTGAGTAGTGTGCCTTGAGGCACAGATGAAAGAGGGCGCCTGCGCATGCGGGCGCCCTCTTCGCTTCGAGGGCCGCTGCCTGTCGCCGCCGACCCGGTCAGGGTCTGAGCCTGTAGAGCATCCTTGGGAAGGGGATGGTCTCCCGAACGTGCGGGAGTCCGCAGACCCAGGCGACAGTCCGCTCGATGCCCAGCCCGAAGCCCGCGTGGGGCACGGAGCCGTAGCGCCTGAGATCGAGGTACCACTCGTAGTCAGCGCGCGACAGCCCCTCCTCCTCGATCCGGCGCTCGAGCGTCGCGAGGTCGGTCATCCTCTGGCCTCCTCCGACGATCTCGCCGTAGCCCTCGGGCGCGATCATGTCGACCGAGAGCGTCACCTGGTCGTTCGCGGGGTCGATCTCCATGTAGAACGGCTTGACCGACCTGGGGTACCTGTGAACGAGCAGCGGCTTCTCGAACTGCAGCGAGAGCCCGGTCTCGTGTTCGGCTCCGAAGTCCTCGCCCCACTCGATCGCGAGCCCGGCGGCCCGTATGCGTTCCACGGCCTCGGTGTAGTCGACGCGCGGGAACGGTGGCTCGACCTTCGAGAGCCTGCCGATGTCCCGTTCCAGGATCGAGAGTTCGGGCTGGCGGGTCCTGAGGACCTGAGCGACGATCTCGGAGACCATCTCTTCCTCGACGTCCATGATGTCGTCCAGGTCCGCATAGGCGATCTCCGGCTCCACCTGCCAGAACTCGATCAGGTGCCTGCGCGTCTTGCTCTTCTCGGCGCGGAAGGTCGGCCCGAAGCAGTAGACCTTCCCGAACGCCATCGCGTTCGCCTCGTTGTACAGCTGCCCGCTCTGCGAGAGGTAGGCGCTCTCGTCGAAGTAGCGCGTCTCGAAGAGGGTGGACGTGCCCTCGCACGCCGAGGGCGTGAGGACCGGGGTGTCCAGCTGCACGTATCCCCTTGAGTCGAGGTACCCGCGGGCCGCCCGTATGACCGCGGCCCGGACGCGCAGCGCCGCGAACTGACGCGAGGACCTGATCCAGAGGTGCCTGTGGTCCATGAGGAAGGACGTCCCGTGGTCCTTCCTGCCGATCGGGAACTCCTGGGCCGCGTGGACGATGTCCACCGACCGCGCCGAGAGCTCATGACCTCCAGGGGCCCGTGAGTCTGCTCTCACCGTGCCGGTGATCCTCAACGAGGACTCGACCGGCAGGCGCTCCAAGGCAGCGAAGGCCTCCTCTCCCACGTCGCCGCGACTGGCCACGCACTGGACGAAACCCGTCCCGTCCCTGAACTCGAGAAAGAGGATCTTGCCGCTCGAGCGCTTGCCCGCAAGCCATCCCTCGAGCGTGACCTCGCCGCCAACGTACCTGGCCAGGTCCTCGATGTAGTACCGCTGCCTCATGCGAACCTCTCCAAGACCACGCTGCTCGCCTGCGTTCCATGGGCGGGAGACGCGTCACTCTCCGCGCGCCGATGCGAAACGCTCGATGGCGTCGTCCGGCCCGTCCACCAGTAGCACGTCGCCCTCGCCCAGCACTTCCTCCGGATCCGGCGGCAGGGTGGACGGCGGAACCGCCTCCTCGCCCGCCTTGATGACCGCCACGACGTTGAGGCCGTACCGCTGCCTGAACTTGAGCGACGCGAGCGTTTTGCCCCACGTGTCGGGCCCCGCCTCGATGCGGGCGAGACTCATGCCCGGCGAGAGCTCCACCATCTCCGTGAGGTTCGGACTCATGATCTGCTGCGCCAACCGCCTCGCCACCCACTCCTCCACCAGAACGACCTGGTCGGCGTTGACGAGTTTCAGGATCCTCGCCTCGTCCTCGGTCACGGCCCTGGAGATGACGCGCGGCACGCCGAGCTCCTTCAGGATCGCCGTCGTGAGGACCGCCGCCTCGAAGTTCTCTCCGATGGCCACAATGGCCGCGTCAACCGTTCCGACGCCCTGCGACTGGAGCGCTTCCCGGTCCGTCGAGTCCAGCCGCACGGCAAGGGCTACCTCGTCCGCGATGGACTGGACCAGCCTCTGATTCATGTCGATCGCGATCACCTCGGCGCCCCTCGCCGCAAGCTCTCGCGCGACCGTCCGGCCGAGAAGTCCGAGCCCTATGACAGCGTATCTTGCCATTGCCTGCCTCCACCATCACGTCTGGCCGGCGTGGATCCCGCTAGCCCACGAGAACGGTCTCCTCCGGGTAGTCATAGAGCGGCCGCACCTTGCGCTGGCCGATGGCCAGCACGAGCGTGAGCGGCCCGATCCTCCCCGCGAGCATCACCAGCATGAGCACCACTTTGGCCGCCGCGGACAGGGTCGGCGTGAGCCCGGTGGACAGCCCGACCGTGCCGAACGCGGAGACCACCTCGAAGAGCGTGTCCGACAGAGCCGCCCGGTCGGAAACGAGCACGAGGAACGTCGCGGTCGCCACGATCAGGATGGCCGATGCCATGACGACGAGCGACTCGTTGACGACCCCGTTCGGGATGCGCCTCCGGAACAGCTCGACGCGGCTCTTCCCGCGAAAGAGGGCGTTGATGGTCGCCAGGACCACGCCCAGCGTGGACGTCTTGACGCCTCCGGCCGTGCCGCCCGGGGAACCGCCGATGAACATGAGCGCCGTCAGCAGGAAGAGCGTGGGGAGCGACAGGTACGCCACCCTCACCGTGTTGAAACCCGCCGTCCTCGCGGTGACCGACCCGAAGTAGGACGCCAGAAGCTGCTCGCCGAGGGGCCGCCCGGCGAGAGCGCCGTCCCTCTCGAGCAGGTAGAACCCGATCGTGCCGAGGAGCAGGAGAGACGCGGTAACGATGAGGACGAGGCGCGCGTGGATGCCCCATCGCCTCCTGCAGCGCGCCGGGTGCTCGGCGAGCACGCGGTAGCCGAGCACGTTCATGATGACAGGGAACCCCAAACCGCCGATGACGATCAGCGTCGTGATGACGAGGACGACCGGAGCATCGGCGACGTACCGCTCCAAGTTCGTCGAGTGGAGTGAGAAACCCGCGTTGCAGAACGCGGAGATCGAATGGAACACGGCGGTCCATGCGGCCGCGCGCGCCGTCGCGAAGTCCTGCCGGGTGAAGGCAAAGAGGAGCAGCGCGCCCACGGTCTCGGCCAGCAGGGTGACGACAACCACGACGCTCAGGGTCTTCCTCATGCGCCCCACGCCCACGGATGCGACAGCGCCTTTCAGAACGAGGCTCTCTTGGAGTCCCAGGGTCCGACGCATCGCGACGGCGAAGAAGGCCGTCAGTGTGATGAGGCCGAGGCCACCCGCCTGGATGAGCGAGAGGATGACCGCCTGTCCGAAGCGCGTGAAGTGCGTCCCCGTGTCGACGACCACAAGGCCCGTCACGCACACGGCGGACGTGGCGGTGAAGAAGGCGTCGAGCGGATGGATGCCCTGAGCGGTGGCCCTCGGTGTGCACAGGAGGAGCGCACCGAGCACGATCAGGATCAGGAACGACAGCATCACGGTCCTGGCCGGCCGGACGCGCAGCGACGCGATCCTCTGGTTCGCCGCGACGGCCTGGCCCACGACCAGGAACACCAGATACGCCTGGAGGACGATGATGTAGCCCTTGGCGAGGGAGAAGAGACCCCGCTCTTCGAGGAACGCCGGAAGCCACCCCCTGCCCTTCAGGCTGCCTACCACGAGCAGCTGCAGCACCACGAGCGCCGCGATCGCCAGCGCGGGCCAGCGGAGCTTCAGGTGATAGAAGCGTTGCCGCGCGAACAGGAAGCGAACGACAGCGTCCAGCACGAAGAGACCGACGATGATGACGTCGACGAGGTGCAGGCGCTCCCGGGCCGCCGAGTTCAGGTAGAACCCATACTCGAGCACGAGCGAGACGGCCGCCGTGGCGCCGGCAGCGAACATCGCTCGGGAGAGCCAGCTGAACACCCGTTCCCGGTCCATCGGCTGTTCCTTCTGCTCTGAGGGTGCGTCAGACGGCGGAGCATAAGGACCGCCGTCTGCGGGTGTCAACTGGAAAGCCAGCGAAGCCCACGGGCGCGCCCGTGATCAGCGCGTGCCTGGCCCGGGATAGCTGAGCCCGAAGCGGCGCCGGTAGTACGCGCGGGATCCGAAGTACGCGAGCGCGAGAAGCGCAAGGGGATAGACGGAACGCGTGAGCGTCGCGAGCGCGAAGACGGCGACCGCAGTCTGGTTCGCCCTGACCCTGTCGACCCGCGCGCCCGTGGTGTGAGCGCGCGCGAGAAGCGGCACCGAGACCGCCGAGCCGACGAGCCCGGGCACGTCCCTGAGGAGCGCGCCGGCGACAGCCGCGGCCGTGACAAGAGCGAGAGCCAGAGCGCTCGCGCCCCGCTCTCCGAGGGCGACGGCCGTCGTGCGAAGCCCGGTGACCCGGTCACCATCGACGTCGGGAATGGTCGTTGACGCGATGATGCCGGCGACGGCGAGCGCGTAGCAGCCTGCCATGCCTGTCGCGGCTCCCGGAGGCTGTCCCCCGGCGACCCAGCCCGCAGCGGTCGAGAGTCCGCCGAACCCCGCGCCGTTCCAAACGAGGTCGATGGGGAAACGTGCCTTCGCCCGCACGGGAGGAAGCGAGTACGTCGCGCACAGCGCCGCGCTCCCGAGTGCGATCCACCTGAACGCCGGCTGAAGAGGGAGTGACAGAACCGCCGCCGCCACCCAGAGCACGACGAGCTCGACCCACGCTGCCCGAAGCGGGACGATCCCGCGCGAGAGCAGGAAGAGCTTGTCGTTCAGACCGTCGCCTTCCCGGTCGCGGACCTGGTTCAGGACGTAACCGCCCGCGAGGACCGCCGTCATCGCGGCCGCACCGCAGACGGCTCGCGGGGTGAGGGCGAACAGGCTCGTCCAGGACGTGCTTCCGGGCGCCCGAGCCGCGACCGCGGCGGCGCCGAAGCCTGCGAAGTAGAAGATCCACACGGGGACCAGCGCCGCGGGTCGCGCCATGAAGACGTAGTCGAGGAGCGTGGCTCGCTGCGGTCTCAGGGCGCTAGCTTCCTGCATGCTTCCTCGCGGTCCTGCGCCGCGCGCGGCCCCGCGCGCCCGTATGGCCGAAGCCGCCGGCCTCGCGCCCTGTGCGGGTCAGCTCGCGGCGCTCCGTCCACGCCACCCTCGCCACGCGCGCGACCACCAGCTGGGCGATCCGGTCGCCCCGCTCGATGACGACGGGTCGGGGACCGATGTTGGCGAGAATGACCCCCACCTCTCCACGGTAGTCCGAGTCGATCGTGCCGGGCGCATTGACCACGAGCACGCCGTGCTTGAGCGCGAGCCCGCTGCGCGCGCGGATCTGACCCTCGTACCCGGAGGGCACGGCGATCGCTAGGCCGGTCGGAACGAGCTTGACCGCGCCGGGCCTCAGAACGAACCGCCGGGGCACAGCGGCATGGATGTCCATGCCCGATGCCCCGGCGCTCATGTAACGGGGAAGCGGAATGTCCTCCGCGCCCGGCAGCCGCATCACGCACACGGGAACAGCACGCCGCCGGGCTGCCCCCCCTCGCCGGGACTTCGGCGCGTGCCCCTGCCTGGTCTCTCGCGGCACGCGCTGCTACCGCCGTCTGTCGCGGCCGCCCGGACCGCGGCTGTCGCGGCCCCGGGGGCGTCCGCCCGGTCTGCTCCCGCCTCGATCGTCTCGCCTGCCGCCGTCTTCGCGGGGACGATGGGGTTCGGCGCCCGGAGGAAGCTCCTTCGGAGGCGCGGTGAGCGCCTTCCTCGAAAGACGCACCTTGCCGTTGTCGTCGATCCCGACCACCTTCACCCGGACGGTCTCCCCCAGCTTCACGACGTCCTCGACCGCGCGCACCCGGTAGTGCTCGAGCTCGGAGATGTGCACGAGTCCGTCGCGTCCCGGCAGGAACTCCACGAAGGCGCCGAAGTCCGTGATGCTCCGCACGGTGCCCTCGTACTCCTCGCCGATCTGGGGATCCTTGGTCATGAGCTCGATGGTCTGTCGGGCTCCCATGACCCCGTCCTCCTTCGGACCCGAGATCTTGACGACGCCCTCGTCGTCGATGTCGATCGTCGTGCCCGTGCTCTCCTGCAGCTTCCGGATCACCCTGCCGCCGGGCCCGATCACCTCTCCGATCTTGTCGCACGGCACGCGGATCATGACGATCCGGGGCGCGAAGGTCGAGAGGTTCGGCCGCGCGGTCGGGAGCGACGCGTCCATGACGTCGAGGATCCGCATCCTCGCATTCCTTGCCTTCTCGAGCGCCTGCCCCAGCACCTGCGCCGGGATGGCACCGATCTTCGAGTCGAGCTGGAACGCCGTGATCCCGTTGCGGGTCCCCGCGACCTTGAAGTCCATGTCACCCAGATGGTCCTCGAGACCCAGGATGTCCGTGAGGACGACGTAACGGTCACCCTCCTTGACGAGACCCATCGCAACTCCGGCAACCGAGGCCTTCACCGGCACTCCCGCGTCCATGAGGGCGAGCGCACCCGCGCACACGGTCGCCATGCTCGAGGAACCGTTCGACTCGAGAATGTCCGAGACGATGCGGATCGTGTACGGGAACACCTCCTCCGGCGGGATGACCGGCTGGATGGCTCGCTCGGCCAGCGCGCCGTGTCCGATCTCTCGACGGCCCGGGCTTCTGATCGGCTTCACCTCGCCGACCGAGAAGGGCGGGAAGTTGTAATGCAGCATGTAGCTCTTCCACGACTCGCCCTCGAGAGCGTCGATCTTCTGCTCGTCGCTCGACGACCCGAGCGTGGTCACGGCAAGCGCCTGGGTCTCGCCGCGCGTGAAGAGCGCCGACCCGTGGGCCCGCGGGAGCACGCTGGTCTCCACGCTGATCTGCCTCACGTCGTCGGGCCCCCTGCCGTCCGCGCGCCTTCCCTCCTCGATGATCAGCCGGCGCATCTCCTCCTTCTCGATGGTCTTGAGCGCCGCGGCGACGGCCTCGGCCTCGTCGTCAGCGGCGTCGCCATCGAGCGTCGCCAGCGCTTCGTCGAGCACGCTGTCCATGGCCTCGGCGCGCTCGAGCTTGCCGTGGATCTTCACGGAGTCGCGCACCCTGTCCCTGAAGCGGGCGCCGATCTCCGGACCGCGGCCCGCCGGCTTCTCGGGTACCTCGAACTCCGGCACCGATCCTGCGGGCACGAGCTCGCGAATGAGGGCGATGACCTTCCTGGCCTCCTCCGTTGCGATCGCCAGCGCGCGCTGCATTTCCTCCTCGGAAACCTCGTTGGCGCCGCCCTCGACCATCACGATGGCGTCCTCGGTGCCCGCCACCACCAGGTTGAGGCGGCTCGCCTCGAGCTCCGCGAAGGTCGGGTTCACGACGTACCGCCCGTCCACGAGCCCCACGCGGACCGCGCCGATGGGACCGGCGAACGGCACCGCGGACAGCTCGAGCGCGGCGCTCGCCGCGATGATCCCGAGCGTGTCAGAGTCGTTGTCGCCGTCCGCGGAGAGGACGTTGACGATGATCTGGACCTCGCGGCGCAGCCGCTCCGGCAGGAGCGGCCGGATCGGCCGGTCGATGAGGCGCGAGCTCAGAACCTCCTTGGTCTGAGGGCGGCCCTCGCGCTTGAAGAATCCGCCGGGGATCTTACCGGCGGCGTAGAACTTCTCCCTGTACTCGACGGAGAGCGGCAGGAAGTCCTTGTCGATGTCCTGTCTGGCATACGCGACGGTCGCGAGGACCATCGTGTCCGCATACCGAACCAGAGCCGAGCCTGCCGCCTGCTTGGCCAGCTTGCCCGTCTCGATGCTCAGCTTACGTCCGGCCCATTCCATCTCGACGTGTGAACGCATTCGTTCCTCCGTTGCGCCCGGGCTTACTGAAGAAAGCCCTCCCGTTTGCTCGCGGGAGGGCCAGCAGCAAGGTGCGCAGCCATGTGTGGTCCACTACTACCTGCGCAACCCGAGCTCCTTCAGCACCTGCTTGTAGCTGTCGGGCTTGTGGTCCTTGAGGTAGTTCAGGAGGCGGCGACGCTTGCCCACCATCTTGAGCAGCCCCAGCCTCGAGTGATTGTCCTTCTTGTGAAGATCGAAGTGCTTCGAGAGGGTCTCGATTCTCCCGGTCAGAAGCGCGATCTGGACTTCCGCCGAGCCAGTGTCGCCGGCGTGCGTCTCGAACCGCTTGACGATCTCCTTCTTCTTCTCCTTCGTGAGCGACACTATCCGGATCCTCCCTGTCGGCAGTCGACTCGTCGTCCAATAGCTTCACGCTAGCACAATGACCGCGGGGTGTCAAAAACAAAAAGACGCCCCGCTCTGGCTCAGTCGCGGAGGCGGCGGAGCTTCCGTGCCGCCTCGACGTCGCGCCCAATCTGTTCAGCCAGGTCCCCCGTTCCCTCGAAAGCCATTTCGCATCGGAGCCTCTCCAGCACGTCGACGGCCAGCGGGGCGCCGTAAGGGACGCCGGGGCCGTCCAGAACGTGCACCTCGGCTCTGCGCTCCCCGCGCCCCATCGTGGGTCTCCTGCCGACGTACAGGAGCCCCGGCAGACGGCGCTCTCCGCACACTGATGCCACGTACACGCCGTCGGCGGGCAGGAGCTTTTCGGGTGAGAGCGAGAGATTCGCGGTCGGGTACCCCAGCCGGGCTCCCAGACCATCGCCCCGGACCACCTGCCCCTCCAGCCGGTACGGCCGGCCCAGCATCGCGGCCGCGTCTCCAGTGTCGCCCCTCCAGAGGGCCTGCCTGATCCTCGAGCTCGAGATCCTTGCCCCCGCGTGCATGATCGGCGGCACCACGTGGAGAGCGAAGCGCTGCTCAGACGCGAGGCGCGACAGCGCCGCGAGATCGGTCTCGCGGCCGTGGCCCATCCGGAAGTCGTATCCGAGCACCAGGTGCGCCCCCGGGCCGATCCCCAGATCCGCAAGGAACTGCGTCGCCGACGCCTCCGCCAGCGCGCGGTCGAACTCAAGCACGAGCAGGGCCGCGACCCCTGCGGCGGCCATGAGATCCGCCTTCTCTGCCGCCGGAGTCAGCACGAACGGCCTGTCCATCGACCCCAGCACGGAGAGCGGATGCGGCTCGAAGGTCACGGCCGCCGGCTGCGTCCCGGCGCGCGCCGCGCTCGTGACGAGCTCGGAGAGCACCGCCGCGTGTCCCAGGTGAACGCCATCGAAGTTGCCGATGGTCACGGAAAGAGGCGCGGCGCTGACGAGCCTCAGATCCTCTATCGACCTCGCGACCTGCATCGCGCCTCCGGGCGCTCAGGCCTCCTCGAACACGCGGAGCGGCTGGATCTGGACCGCGCCGCCCTCATCGGCACCTCTCCTGCTCGCGATCGCCAGGAGCCTCACGCCGTCGCGGGTGACCCTCACGTGCGGCCCAAGACCGCGCCCGATCCGGTCCGCTCCCACGCTGACCGGCGTCCCCGACGCAAGAGCCTCAGCCTCGGAGTCGGCCACCGAGAGGTGCGGGAAGTCCGGCAGCGCCTCGAACATGGACACGCCCGCGGCGTCGAGGCCCCGGCCCAGGGCCTCTATCGCGGCGAGGGGCTGCGCGTCCGCGATGGAGAACGGGCCCACGCGTCTCCTCTCGAGTCCGCCCAGGCACGCTCCGCATCTGAGGGAGTCACCGATGTCCGACGCCAGCGTGCGCACATACGTGCCCTTGGAGCAGAGGACCTCGAACTCGACCTCGGGCGGGTCGAACGCCAGAAGCCCCAGGCGCTCGACTCGGACCGTCCTCGGGGCGCGCTCGACGACGATGCCCTTCCGCGCGAGCACGTAGAGGGGCGTCCCGTCGTGCTTGAGGGCCGACACCATCGGCGGCACCTGTTCGATCTCCCCGGTGAATGCGGAGAACGCGCGCTCGACGTCCTCACGAGCCACGGCGTCGAACGGTCGCTCCGCAAGGACGCGCCCCGCGAGGTCCTGCGTGTCCGTCGTTCGACCGAGGACCATGTGCCCCCGGTACTCCTTCGGCGCTTCCGCCAGGAACTGCGCGAGCCGAGTGGCCTTCCCGACGAGGATCAGAAGCACGCCCGTGGCGGTGGGGTCGAGCGTGCCTGCGTGCCCCACGCGCTTCTCACGGGACGAGCGGCGGATGCGCTCGACAACGTCATGCGAGGTGAGCCCAAGTGGCTTGTCGACGATGAGAACCCTGTTCACGCCCTCTCCCGGCTGCCCAGCGTGTCGGAGACGGCCAGCGCGATCCGCCGCGTGGCCTCGCCGAGCGGTCCGTCGAGCACAGCGCCGGCCGCGGCCCCGTGCCCTCCCCCTCCCAGGCCGGCGGCGATCCGGCCGACGTCCGCGCCCCGCACCGACCTCAGGCTGGCTCGAACCCGGGCGCCCTCCTCGCGCAGGAGGACGGCCACGTCCACGCCCTCGAGGAGCCTCCCGTACGAGGCGAGCTCCTCGATGTCCTCGCCGTCGGTGCCGGCGGCTGCCTTCATGGCCTCGGTGATGACGAGGACGGCCAGCCGGCCGTCGAGCAGCGTGCGGGCGGACGAGAGCACGAGGCCGAGGAGCTTCATCCGTGAGAGCGGCATGCGCCCGTAGACCGCCTCCGATATCCGGGCCGGTTCCGCTCCGAGCTCGACAAGGCGCGCTGCGGCCGCGAGCGTCCGCGCATCGGTGTTGCTGAACCTGAAGCCGCCCGTGTCCGCCAGGATGCCCGCGTACAGAAGCGTGGCCCCGTCCGCCGCCGGGACGTAGCCGTCGGCGGCGAGGACCTCGTGCACGAGAAGCGCGGTCGCTGACGCCGTGTAGTCCACGAGCGACGCGTCACCGAAGCGTGTGTTCCCCGGGTGGTGGTCGATGTTGACGATCGGGCGCGCGCTCGCGACGATCGACGGAGGGACGCCGGTCCGGCCGACCTCCGGCGTGTCGAGCACGACGAGCGCACCGGTCCAGTCGGCCGGGTAGCCGACCACAACCGCACCGGCCCCCGGGAGGAAACCGTACGGCTCGGGCACGCCCCCGACCGCCACGACGACACACCGCGCCCCTCGCGCGCGGAGCATCATGGCGAGTGCCAGGGAGGAACCCAGGGAGTCTCCGTCGGGGCTCGTGTGGGACGCGATCAGGAACGGTCCCTCACTCCTCAGGGCCCTGAGAACCTCCGTCAGATCGTTCGCCGCCACGCCCCTCTTCTTCCTCGTGGATCCTCTTGAGCACCTGATCGATGCGGAGGTAGTTCTCTGCGGACTCGTCGAGGGCGAAAGAGATCTCCGGCGCGACCCGAAGATCCAGGAATGATGCTAGCTCGCTCCTGATGAACCGCGTGGCCCTGCGCAGAAGCCGCTGGGCCGCTTCCTTCTCCTCGTCGTCACCGAGCACGCTCACGTAGATCTTGGCGTGCCGCAGGTCCTGCGACACGTCGACGCGAGTCACGGTCACCATCGTCGACTTCCTCGGATCGCGGATGCGCCGGTCGAGGATGTCACCGACCTCCCGCTGAATCGCTTCGGCCAGCCTGAGGGCCCGCTTGCGCTCCATACGCCCGAACCGCTGTCTCCCCCTTGAGGATGCGAGACTTCAGTCGATTCTCATCTCGCGAGCGACGATGTCAACGCGCGCGTCGGAGCTCACGAGATTGAAGACCTTGGAGAGCACCTCGTCGGCGAACGCTCTGTCGCCCGCCACGACCGCTATCCCAAGCGACGCGCTCTGCCAGAGGTTCTGGCCGCCGACGTCCGCCACCGACACGTTGAAGCGAGCTCT
>Ga0316622_100001162_pt1 | contig 16793 bp, 16 predicted proteins | sample OWC_Aug_OW2_C1_D_FD_207646 | JGI IMG/M metagenome (GOLD analysis project Ga0316622, IMG submission 207646) | Wetland soil microbial communities from Old Woman Creek delta, Ohio, United States - OWC_Aug_OW2_C1_D5_C | ecosystem: Environmental > Terrestrial > Soil > Wetlands | place: USA: Ohio... | reverse complement strand
GGCGCAGGCATGAGCAAAGGTCGAATCCTGGTCGTGGACGACGATCCTCAGATCCGCCGAGTCATGCGGGTTACCCTGATCGCGCAGGGATTTGAGGTCCGGGATGCGCGTTCCGCCGAGCAGGCGTTTGAATTGCTGGAGAAAGAAAAATTCGACCTTATCCTCCTCGACATCAACCTGCCTGGCGCCAAGGGCCTGGAAGTATGCCGGAGCGTGCGGTCCACGTCGGATGCCGCCGTCATCATGCTCACGGTGCGCGATACGGAGGAGGACAAGATCGAGGCGCTCGACGCCGGAGCCGATGACTTTGTCACCAAGCCCTACAGCACGCCGGAACTGCTCGCCCGCATTCGGGCCGCTCTCCGGAGGGTTCCCCTGTCGGCTGAGGCCGGGCCGCATCTCATCCGGCTCGACGATGTGGACATCGACCTGGTACAGCGCCGCATCACCGTGCGGGGTAAGACCGTACGTTTGACACCAAAGGAGTTTGACCTTCTTCACTACCTCGTCACTCACCCAAACATTCCTCTCACCCATTTGAGGCTCCTGCAGGCGGTTTGGGGTCCAGACTATGGCAACGAGGTGGAATATCTGCGTACATTCATCAATCAGTTGAGGAAAAAGATCGAGAAGAATCCCGCCAAGCCGAAGCACATCCTCACCGAGCCCTGGGTCGGATACCGATTCCAGCTTCCCTGACGAAATCCTGAGCCTCTTTACACATCTATGGAGCAGAATCCTCGTCCTCTAGATCGGCCGGCGAGTAAAATGTCAAGGAGGAGGACGAGGCCTCCAGATATGTCAATGGCTCCCGGGGTTGCCCAGTCATGATGTCGGAAGTCACGGATCGCGTCTCGCTGAAGATGTGGCGCATTGCGGGCGCCCTTGCTGCGATTGCAGCGCAGACACTCTTATACACTCGAATGGGTGTCGTCAACAGCACGACGGTAGCAATCAGTTATCTGTTAACGATCCTTGCCATTGCGACCGGCTGGGGCCTGGTAGAGGCCATAGTCGCCTCGCTGGCCGGGGCGTTTTGCATCAGCCTTTTTCTGCCGCCCATCGGGGTCTTCTGGGTCTCCGACCCGGAGAACTGGCTCGCGTTCGCCGCATTCCTGACCACCAGCATTATTGCCAGTCAGCTTTCGGCCAGCGCCAAGAAACAGGCGCGGGAGGCTACACGGAGACGGCTCGAGATGGAAAAACTGTATGCGTTGAGCCGCGCGCTTCTTTTGGCCAGAACGGAGGATAGAGTTGGGCGTCGCCTGGCACAACAGATCCATGAGGTCTTTGACGTCCAGGGTGTGGCGGTGTTCGATGGGGCGACGGAAAAGGTCGACCGGGCAGGTTCGCAAAAGATCGACATACCGGAAAGCTGCCTCCGCACCTGTGCTGCCCACGGCTCTCCGTATCGCGATCCCGCGACCGGGATTGCGATTCTGCCCATAGGCCTTGGAGGACCGCAGTTCGGCAGCCTGGCTTTCGCAGCCGGATCGATCTCAGAGACGGCCCAGGACTCCATCGCCAATCTTGCCGCAGTTGCTCTGGAACGATCACGGACTCAGGAGCTTGCCAGCCGCGCAGACGCCGCGAGGCAGAGCCAGGAACTGAAATCGATGCTTCTCGATGCGATCGCCCACGAGTTCAAGACTCCTCTGACATCCATAAAGGTCGCAGTCTCGTTGCTCGCCGCGGACGGCGACCCATCCCGCAAAGAGCCGCTCACAATCGTTGAGGAAGAAACAGACAGGCTTGAATCGTTGATAACGGAGGCGATCGAAACGGCGCGTATCGAGGCGGGAAAGCTTCGGCTCGATCGACAACGCCATTCAGTCGCCGATCTTCTCCGCGCGGCACTTCAGAAGATGACTCCGGCGCTGAAGGAACATGGCACCCGCCTGGAGATCCCTGAGGATCTTCCCGACGTTCTCGTGGACCAGGAACTGTTTGGACTGGCGATCCGGCAGCTGGTCGGCAACGCAGTCAAGTACACGCGGCCCGAATCGCCCATCAACATTCGTGCGACGGCAGGAAACGGCATGATCACCATTGTGGTGGCGGATCGCGGTCCGGGCATCCCCGAAAAGGATCAGGCACGCATCTTCGAACGGTTTTACCGGATACCGGAGACTGCGTCCGGCGTGCCGGGAACCGGCATGGGACTCGCGATCGCCCGGGAGGTTGTCGAGGCTCATGGCGGCAGGCTCTGGCTGCAGAGCACGCCGGGCCAAGGCTCAGAGTTTCATCTAACGCTCCCTTGCTTCGATCCGGAGTCGAAACCATGAGTTCAGGCAACATCCTGGTTGTGGATGACGAACCGCAGATCCGCAGGGTTATGCGCATGGCCCTGTCGTCTCAGGGATTCGAGGTCATCGAGGCTCGCTCCGGCGAAGAGGGGCTCGAAAAGTTCCGGGAGCATCTGCCCGACCTGGTCTTGCTGGATCTCAACATGCCCGGGATCGGGGGCCTGGAGACGTGCCGAAGCATCCGGATCGGCTCCGAAGTACCGATCATCGTGCTGACAGTGCGGAGCAAGGAAGAGGAAAAGGTAGAGGCACTCGATGCCGGGGCGGACGACTACGTAACCAAGCCATTCGGGATGAAAGAACTGCTGGCGCGCATCCGCGCGGCACTTCGCCGGACCCCGGCCTCCTCGGCAGGAGGTCCGCATATCTTTGCATCGGACGATCTGGATGTCGATTTTGACACCAGGCGAGTGCGGGTAAAAGGGAAGGTCGTCCGGCTGACACCGAAAGAGTTCGAACTGCTGCGCTACCTCGTTGCGCACGCCGGGAGGCCCATCTCGCACCGCGAGTTGCTGCAGGCTGTCTGGGGACCGGATTACGGCGAGCAGACCTCGTACCTGCGAGTATTCATCACCCACCTGCGAAAGAAGATCGAGCCGGATCCCGCAAAGCCCACGCACATACTGACTGAGCCGTGGGTCGGCTATCGTTTCAACACCCAGCCCGCAGATTGATCGCGAACTCCCTCAGGCACCCTTCAGGCTGATACAAAACCTCAAGCCTTTCTTAGCAAAATCTTAATCTCGGCGATGCTACATTTCCATTTGGAGCGTCCTTGAAGATCGCTCCGGGGGAGAAGCCATCGGAAACGATGAATGCTTGTCATGGAGCAATAGCGAGGCCGTTTGAGCCGTCCCGAGGTCGATAGCCGGCTCGAGAAGGGCAAGACAGGGTTCATGCGAGCGATGTCACTGGTTCCTGGAAGGGCACAACGGGTCGACGTTCCTTCTGGGGGTGGTCGGAATGAAGATCGTACTGACGTTAGATATTCCGCGACCCGCGCTTGAGTTTTTCCGGCGGTGGTTTTCGGAGCCAAGAAGGACGCAGGCCTCCCTTTTTCACTACATAAAGGAAGAGCCCGAGCCAAGTATCTGGTCTGATATTGACTGGAGCTTTCTGCGCCACCCGCTCCGGTCTCTAAAGAACGGGTGGCGGGCTCCGCGCACGCAGGCCTCCCTTTTTCACTATATTGTCGATCAGCCTGCAGGTGCGAGGCAACCCTTCAGCTGGAAGGAGTTTTTCCGCGACCTCGTCAGAGGTGAGCGCGACCCATTTCCCGTCGTCTCCCTTTTCCCTGACGGGGAGGAGCTGCGCGAGGAGCTCGCGCTGTCGCACATCCGCAAGATGGTGGCCAGGACTGTCTCTCTCTCCCTGCATCTCGTCCTCTTCCTGCTGGCCGCGCTCCTTGTATTCAGGCGAGTGGAACCTTTGCCGGCGAATGAGAATGTAGTCTTTGTCAAGAACAGTTTTCCCATGGACTTTCCGTTTGAAGGAGATGGGCGCGAGGGGGGCGGCGGAGGCGGGGGCGGCAAAGAAGAAAAGCTGCCGGCATCCGGCGGGAGGATGCCTGCCACCACGCCTGTGCAGTTCGCTGCACCGGATCCCGTCGATCCCCAACCTCTGGTCCCGGTGGAAGATTTGATGTCGCAGGCTCCCAGTGTTCAGATGCCGATCGACATTCCGCAGGACGAGACTCTCCCGATCGGTGATGTTGAGGCACCCCCAAGGGATTACCGGTCTTCCGGTCCGGGCAGTGGTGGCGGCATCGGCACGGGCCGAGGTACCGGCATTGGCTCGGGAAGCGGACCCGGCGTCGGCCCGGGAAGTGGTGGAGGAATGGGGGGAGGTTCGGGCGGCGGGATTGGGAGCGGTGTGGGGCCGTATGTGATGGGTAGCGGCGTAACGGCGCCAGTCGCGATATATCAACCTCTTCCACTTTACACCGAGGAAGCCAGGAAGGCCCGCGTTGAAGGCATTGTGCTGATTCAGGCTGTGATCCGAAAAGACGGCTCCGTCGATAGCTTCAGGGTGCTGCGCGGGCTGGGCTATGGCCTGGACGAGTCCGCGATAAACACGATCGCGACGAAGTGGCGCTTCAGACCCGGCGCTATGCATGGTGTTCCGGTAGATGTTCAGGCCAACATCGAGGTCACTTTCCGTCTCTATTGAGTCGGCATGTCGAGTGAATGGCAGCTGACGAAGGACTGCGGCCTCGCTTCTCGTTGACGGATTCATGGCTGGCTGGGGAGTCATCAGATGGGAATGGCGGTTGGGAAGAAGGGAGTGAGGTCGGACATAAACATCACTCCTTACATAGATATTCTGCTTGTGCTGTTGATCATTTTCATGGTCTCGGCGCCGTTGAAGACGCATGAGGAGCCGATCAAGGTCCCCAAGCCGGCTTCCGTCACGGACCCGAAAAATGTCAAGCCGGACATGATTATCGTGGAGATGGACCTCGATCACACCCTCAGGATCAACCAGCAGCCCATCACTATCGATAAGCTCGGCTCGACCCTGTTCGAGGTTTTCAAGCGTCGTTTGAACAGGAACATGTTCATTCGGGGAGATGCAGCTCTGCCCTATGGAGATGTCTTCAAGATTCTCGACATTGCCAAGCACTCCGGAGCCTCCGACATCGCTCTCTTGCAGAAGGGAGCACCGCCCCAGCAGGCTGCGAATCCACCCAAGGGCGGAAAGTGATTCCCCGCCTGCCTGGTAGACCCGGTCTGTTAGGCCGGACCCGGTTAAGGGTTGGACCTGCTTCCGTGCCGGGTGCAGGCCGGGAGAGCCGATGCTGCGAAGAGAGCCGAGTCTGAGCCCAAGAGGAGTCTGATGTTCAGTTTGCCCGGGATTTGATTCTGGGATCATCTCGAATCGCTGCTGTTCCTGGCCGCGCAACGGGAGCCGTCATGGCGCGAGCAGATGCGCTCCTGGCCGAGACGGGTGAATTCATGAAATGTTCTTACTGTGGCTGGAATAATGCTGGCATGACGGATTGTACAGCCTGTGGGTACAGATTCGGGCGGGAAGAACTGCTGCAACTCCAACATGTCGCAACTCTGACTTCACCCGGCAGTATCCTCTCACGGCTTTCCAGGTCCATCTCGCTTTTTGCCGGTGTTTGCCTGATGCTGTCCCTGCTCGCGGCACTCTATATCCTGGGAGGAATCACGTTAGGGGAGCCTTCCGACAGGCTGAGTCCCGTTAGGCAGATATGCTTGGGTGACAGCCTCTCTGCAGCGCTTCAGGCTTTGCTGCTGCTCGCAGCTGCGCTCTCAATCACCTGCTTTGTTTCAATCGGCACAAACCTTCGACGGATGTCGCGCTCGATCCAGACCGCCTGGCGGTTGTATTTTGAATAGCCTGCCGGAATCCGCGCGCAGTCATCCTGTGCCAAATCCATCCGGGAGCAGCGAGTTGCTGCTTAAGGGGTCAATGCGTTGAACCATGTGAACTGCTCTCCCATCATCATAACTCGGGTTGCTAATGACTCGCTAACTATCAAGCGGGCTGTCACCTGGATAGCCTGATGAACGTGTCTGGTGCTAAGGAGGACTCATGGGCGACACCCCAACATTGCTGGATCTGAGCAGCCGGGATCCGTCTCCAGCCAAGAAGCCGACGCCGGGCGGCAGCGGGCAGATGATCGAGTGGCAGGTGATATTCGGTCTCATTTTCCTATTGCTTGTCGCCGTGGCCTATCTGACGTATGACGGCTACGTGTTCCAGAAGCATGAAGAGGCCGAGATGGCCAAGATGGCCAAGCAGATCAAGGCGCTCGAGGATTACGCCGCGGATGGATTGGCGCGATTCAGCGATCTCGAGGGAGGCCTTACCGAAACGAAACACGCCGTCGGCAAGACCAAGGCGGAAGTCCTTCAGGAGACTGCCCAGCAGATCACGTCGGAAACCACACGAACCAAGGTCGAACTGTCGCAGGCCATCGCTTCCAAGGCCGATGCAGCCCAGGTCCAGGCGCTCAAGAGCGAATCCGAGGCCAAGCTCGGCCAGGTCAGTTCAGAAGTCGGCGGCGTGAAGACCGAAGTCGGGGCCGTCAGGTCCGATCTGGCCGGCACCAGGCGCGACCTTGAAGGCACTCAGAGGCAGCTGGTCGACGTGAAAGAGACGCTATCGGCCGCAGTCGCAAAGAACGCCTCCGAGCTGGCTGAGTTGCGGCGAAAGGGTGAGCGGGATTACTTCGAATTCCAGATACCCAAGAAGAACCAGATTATAAAGGTCGAAGACATCCGCCTCATCCTGACGAAGGCCGATGCAAAAAAGGGGAAGTACACGCTGCAGGTCCTCGTAGATGACAGCAAGCTGGAGAAGAGGGACCGCACGATCAACGAACCGATCCAGTTCCTGGTCGGACAAACCAGGTTGCGGTACGAGGTCGTCGTCAACTGGGTCCAGAAAGACAGCGCTGGAGGTTACCTCAGCATTCCCAAGGACAAGAGCCTCGCTGCGGAGAGGACCGCTACCAAGTAATTCACCACGGAGACGCCGAGTGCACCGGGATTGTTGTCTCGCTCCCTCGAAGCGAGTTCCTGGCTCCGCTCGAAATCCGGATAACCCGGGAGCAGGAAAGCTATGTGATCGTCGTTTCCGGGGCAATCACCATCGCCAACAGGATTGCCCACATGAGCGAGTTGATCGGCCCGATCAGCATCTTCCTCGGCCTCACGCGCCAGAATCTCGTCACGCAATCCCTGTGCTACGTGTTCCGGGGCGAAGGCAGACGGGGCTCATGGTCTACACGATCCTACTCAAATACTGGGAGTGGACACCCGAAGACGATGTGCGCCCTCTGATTTTTCTCGTGAGCGAGTGGAATGGTGTAACGTGGTGATCTCTAACGTCTCGCAGCGCGACCGGTGCGCCGCCGGCCCTTGTCGAGCGATTCGAGCAGCTTGCCCCTGTGCGGCCCGTGAAGCTCCTGGTCGAGTCGGCGCAGCGCCACTGCGATTACATCGCGGTGGTGGAGGTCGACTTCCGGGTGCTGCTCCACAACATCAAGCCAGATCTTGTGGGTGAGTTCTACATCCTCGTCAGTGAGGTTGGGGGCGTGGGCGCCGATCTGGAAGCGTTTCGGTGCCCCTCTATCCGGGACGACGATCAGCTCGAACTGGATCTTGTCCGGATCATCCACCTCCTCCCACGATTTGCCTACCATGCGAGCCTGCGAGCTGATCGAGACCTTTTCAGAGGCCCCGGTGTATGCGCGCAGGCAGCCGAGCCGCACCGCGACATTGACGACTGCCGAAACGGGATTGTTTGACGACACCGCAAGCAGCCTGACCGGCTTGCCCATCTTCTCCGCGCGGCGCACGACATTGGTGAAGAGCAGCTGCTCATAATCCGTGAATAGATGCTCCTCGAAAATCCCCGTACCCGGCCGCCGCCCCCTGAATGATTCTGGCCGTGAGGACAACCACATCTGTGTCTCTGGTGTTGGTTTCGGTCAGGGCCAGCTCGAGCTGCTGGAGGCTCTTGTAGTCGCGAACCGCTACAAGAACGGGCGAATGCCGGACGCGGACCGCTTCCGGGTTAATCGTTTCCTCGCGGATCAGCTGAAATTCATCCAGTCCGGCTCTTTTGCCGGCCTTGCGCCGCGCCATTTTCTCCGAAACGGTAAACAGAAGAAAGAATCCCCCGGTGAAGGCCAGACCACTTATCGTGGCGATCTGTTTCGTCAGCAGGTTTGTGCCCGCGGTTGCGAGCAGCACCGCGAGGACGAGACCGATTCCGACCGGCACTTCGGTGCGCCTGATCCGGATGTTCAGCGGCACCCTCCATTCACGCGGCCCGCGGGCCTTGAAGCGCAACACCAGCATGGCGAGCGAATTGAAGACAAAGCTCCAGATGACGCCGAAGGCGTAGGCCTCGCCCAGCAGTTCCATCCGCCCACGGCTGGCTACGATGGTTCCGAGCTGCAGGATGGCCACCATGTTGATGATTCGGTAGGAGGTCCCGTATCGTGCATGCGGCCGCCGGAACCATGCCGAAAGCACGCCATCTTCCGAAACGCGGTTCAGTACCCCATTGGAACCGATCATGGCGGTGTTGACAGCGCCCGACAGGATCAGGAATCCGACGATCACGACGAAAATGTGGAAAAGCAGGCGGGCAAAATGCGGGCCGGCAACGTTCACCGCCAGCCCGCCGATCAAATTGTCAAAAAAGCCAGGGCGGACCGAATCGGGGATGATCATCACGGCGAAGAACGACACGAGAGCCGTAAACGCCAGGGTGTAGATCAGGATGACAAGGGCGGCACGCTTCAGGTTCTTTACCTTCGGATATGCGATTTCCCGGTTGACCTGGGCGAGCGTCTCCTCCCCGCTCATGGCCAGGACCGAGTGACCGAACCCGATCATGATGCCGAGAAAGCCGAGGTGGCGCACCCAACCCTCCTTGAGCCAGCCGAGAGCGTGCGGGCCGTAATGCAGGTTTTCAGGTACGGGGAACGGCGGCAGAGACGGACGCCTCAGCAGTATCGTCCAGAGGCACCATACGATCAGGAGAACAACCATGACCGTGGTGATCTGCATGATCCGCAGTGCTTTGTCGCTGCTTTCGTGAAGGCCCTTCAGATTCTTACGCCAGAAATAGAGAGTCACGGCGAGTGCGACAACGACGGAACCGGCATCCTCCGCGATCGCGAGCGCGAAACCCGCGGTCTCCAGGAGGTCGTTCGCCAGCCCGATGAGATACTTTCCCGCCGATACGCTACTGATCGGGCCGGTCAGGATGTAGTCGAACATCAGCGCCGAGACGCTGACCTTTGCGAGGGAACCGCCCAGGGCCGTCTTGACGACCCGGTACACTCCTCCCCGGACAAACATCACGCACGACTCGATATAAACGGCCCGGACCGCGGAGGCGAAAAGCATGACCGCGAGGATGAACCAGGGCGCCGCCTTGCCGACGGCGTACTCCGAGATGCCGCCCACGTAAAACGCCGAGGACCCGAGATCACAGAGGACAATCGACGCCGCGCGCCAGAATGAAATGAACGTCAGCATCACCGAGGTGGCGACGATGACCTGAACGCGGGTGTCCGACGGAGGTGGGTTCTCGGAGGGGGGCATCGGCGATTTGGTTGACATGCCTGGCATCGCCTCGGGGCGGTCAACAGCGGTGATTATACCCCCGGCACCTGCCGGCGTAAGGACAATTCGCTGTCTATAAGGAAACGCCGCGGCCTGCGCTTGGCAACGGAGTTTCACTCGCCCCGCCCACCGTGACAGGCACGGAAAGATGTTCGGAACAGGAGGCGTCGACAGTCCCTGGTTATCCGCTTGTATAACTTAGACATCACTTCGTCGCCGGCGCGTCGGTTGTCCTACTTGCACCTGGCAGGATGAGGATTCGTGAGCTGAACGCCGATATGTCGCCTCTTGCTCGGGCCCCGTTTCACGTGAATACTTATGTTGGAAGGGTCAAATGGTCGGCAGTCGGCAGGCCAGGTGGATCATGCTGGCGAGCGGGTCAGTAGGACTGCTCATCTGGCTCTATGATTACGACTTCTTCTCCAATGCAGGAGGACCGGCAGCCCCTATTTCCAGTGCCATCCTCAGGGCTCTTGTTCTGCAGAGCATGGAATATCCTGTCCCGCTGCTCGTGCCTCCGATGGTTCTGGTCATCCTTGGAATCGCGATAGGCGCCATCGGTATCTGCCCTCTTCGTTCGTTTTCAGGATGGAGGGGAGTTTGAATCCAGGTCACATGTCAGGATGGCCGAATATACGTCAACTGAGACTGGCTCTGGGGGGATTCATGTTGGCGAGAATGCTGGCCGTTGGCCTGGTCTTTCTGCTTTGTGGATCTGCCGGTACCGACCCCTCGGATGGGCGAGGGGTTGCAGCTCAATTGCTCCCGGCAACCACCGCGATGGCTCAGGCCGCGGGTCGAGAGCCTGAGGCCGTCGGGGACCAGGCACGGGAAGCTCCCCAGACCAGATATTCGGTTAAGGTCGCCGTGGACTCGGTTTTTCTTAACGTCTCCGTTCAGGAGCGAAACGCCAACCGGAGCCTGGCAGGTTTGAAAAAGGAGGACTTTCTGGTCTATGAGGATGGAGTTCTGCAGCAGGTGGAACAGTTTCTACCCTCGGAAGCCCCATTCAATTTGCTCCTGTTGCTCGATGTAAGCGGCAGCACAGGCCTCTTCCTGCACTTGATGAGAGGCGCGTCGATCGACTTTGTCCGGCAACTCAAGGCCAATGACAGGGTCGCGATTGCCACGTTCAGCGCCCGCGTGGATCTGATCGAGAACTTCACCACGGATCGGACCGGGACTGACAAGACGCTGGAGCGGATCTGGGCAAGGGGCGGGACCGCCTTTTACGATGCCCTGATGACCTGCATCAGCGAGTACATGCACGACGTTGAGGGACGATGCGCGGTTGTAGTATTCACCGATGGAATAGATAACCAGCTCGAGGACGGTTATCCCTCGCCCTCCCAAACCACATTTGATCAGTTGTACAGCCGAGTTCAAGAGTCAGAATCGACAATCTACCCAATATTCCTCGATACCGAAGGAAAGGATGCCGGTGGGCCAACCATCGCAGCCAACGGGGGAGCAAGGGGCACATCGCGGACGGAGAGCTCCACGGGGCCCTATCCGGACCGTAAGCGGATTCCGACACTGGACCCCGCCACCTCAAATCCCGAATCACGAAAGCGCCAGGCTGAACTGACCCCTTACGAGTTGGCCATGAAGCAACTGCAGATGATCGCAGACCAGACCGGAGGCCGCATGTACCGCCCTCGCAAGATCCAGGAACTCTCCAGCATCTATTCGGAAATCGCAAGGGATCTCCGAATCCAGTACCAGCTGGGCTACAATCCGTCGAATCACGCTCACGACGGTCATTGGCGGGCACTACGCGTTGAAATCAAAGGCCATCCTGAAGCTGTTGTTCGCACCCGGAAGGGCTACTTTGCGAGAAAAGACACCGGCGGGTAGGTTAGGTCCACAGCAGAGTAGTAAGAAGTAGCCCCGCAACCAACTCCCATTTCCTATCCGGAAACACTGCTGTCCGGTTACGGACTTGGCTCAATGCCGTAACTCATTAGTACCGTTAGTCATGCGAGAAAAATCGGTCGTAACCGATTTGAGTCCGATTCCGCCATTCTGCCGGCTTCAAGCTGTCTTTCAGCCGAGGAGCCTGGCCTATGAACAGTGGACGCACTGTCTTCTCGCAACTCATCGATTTCCTCCCTGCCCACCAATTCAGCAATTGCGTCGCACGTTACAGCAGTGAGTTCCGTGTCCGAATTTCACAAGTACTTACGAGCGACGATTTGAAAAACGAAATCGAGGCTTCTAACCAATTGAAACTGTTCAACTTCTAACCGGGCAGTACTGAATCAGTTGAGGAAAAAGATCGAGAAGAATCCCGCCAAGCCGAAGTACATCCTCACCGAGCCCGGGGTCGGATACCGGTTCGAACTCCCCTGACGAAAACCTGAGTCCTCGTTTACGATTTCCTTAGACGCCTGCCCTACTCTCTTGGGAGGAGGGCAAAGTCCATGAGTCGTCCTTTGCAGGAGGCAGCGCGAAAGCTAGCCCTGAGTCCTGCTACGAATGGGGGAGGTCTGATGATGGACCTGTTCTACCTGTCGATCGGAGTCCTGTTCTTTGTCGGATGCTGGGCGCTTGTCCGGGGCATCGATCGCTTATAGGAGGAGATATGTTTGAATATGCTGTCGCAGGTATCGCGGCCCTGCTGGCCTTTGCCTACCTTGCCTGCGCTTTGCTGAATCCGGAGCGGTTCTGAGGATCTCAGTATGACATTCCCCGGGCTGTTGCAGATCGTTGCGCTACTCGCACTCTGGATTGTCGCCACAAAACCGCTCGGGCTTTACATGGCCCGGGTGTTCCGGGGGGAAAGGACTTTCCTGGCACCCCTGTTTCGCCCGGTGGAGCGGGTCGTTTACCGGTTCTGCGGCGTTGACGCGCGGTCCGAGCAACGGTGGACTGACTATGCCGGCGCGTTGCTTGCCTTCAGTTTCGTGAGCTTTGCACTGACGTACTTGATCCAGCGGTTGCAGGGAATGCTCCCGTTCAATCCGATGGGATTCGGCACTGCGGCTGCCCCGCGCGATGCCATTGCAGTCACACCGGACCTTGCGTTCAACACGGCGGTGAGCTTCATGAGCAACACGAATTGGCAGGCCTATGCAGGGGAGGCGACGCTCAGCTACTTCGTACAGATGGCAGCCCTCACTGTGCAGAATTTCGTCTCAGCGGCGGCCGGCGTGGCGGTCGCGATCGCCGTCGTGCGCGGCTTCGTAGGCCGCCAGGTGGCGACGCTCGGAAACTTCTGGGTAGACCTGACCCGGGCAACGCTCTACGTGTTCCTTCCTCTGTCGCTGGTGTTCGCGCTCTTTCTCTGCTCGCAGGGGGTGATCCAGAACTTCAGCCGTTACACCAAGGCCCACACGGTCGAAGGCGGGACACAGGTCATTGCCCAGGGCCCGGTGGCATCGCAGGAGGCGATCAAGCTGATCGGGACTAATGGCGGCGGTTTCATGAACGCTAACTCGTCCCACCCCTATGAGAATCCGACGCCGCTCACGGGCTTCGTCGAGATCTTTCTGATATTCCTGGTTTCAGCCGGGCTTACATACACGTTCGGCGAGATGGTCGGAGACACGAGGCAGGGGTGGGCGCTGTTTGCCGCTATGAGTCTCTTATTCCTGGCGGGCGCTTTCGCCGCCTGCTATTTCGAGCAGTCAGGCAATCCGATCCTGGGCGACCTTGGACTGGAAACCCGTCCTACCAGCTCGCAGCCGGGCGGGAACATGGAAGGGAAAGAAGTGCGGTTCGGGATCATGTCGTCGGCGCTCTTTGCGACTGTCACAACCGACGCAAGCTGCGGCGCAGTGAATTCAATGCACGACAGCTTCACTCCGCTCGGCGGACTCGTTCCCCTTTTCAACATGATGACCGGCGAAGTCATATTTGGAGGAACCGGAGCGGGGCTGTACGGCATGCTCTTGTTTGCTGTCCTCGCGGTCTTTATCGCAGGACTGATGGTCGGCAGAACTCCCGAGTATCTCGGGAAGAAGATCGAGGCCAGGGAGGTCAAGATGGCGATGCTTGCCCTGATTGCAATGGCCGCGAGTATTCTTGCCTTCAGCGCCGCCGGCTCCGTCATCTCATTCCCGAGAGGCGGCTACTGGAATGGGCCGGGTCCAGCCGCGGCGAACCTGAACAACGGCGGACCGCATGGTCTATCCGAGATCATCTACACCTACACCAGCGGTACCGCCAACAACGGCAGCGCTTTCGCCGGGATTAATGCGAACACCCCCTGGTATAACGCCACCCTCGGGGTGGCTATGCTCGTCGGACGGTTCCTCATCATTGTCCCGCTCCTGGCAATGGCGGGCAGCCTGGCGGGGAAGAAAAGCGTTCCGGCGAGCAGCGGCACGCTGCTGACGCACGGTGCCCTTTTCGTCGGGCTCCTGACCGGCACCGTACTGATTGTGGGAGCCTTGACATTCTTCCCGGCTCTGTCGCTTGGCCCCATTGTGGAGCATTTCCTGATGGTGGAGCGGCGCCTGTTCTCGTCACTGTTCATAGTGCTGCCCATGGGATAAACTATGAGGACCGCCTCGATGGTTCACCCTGACGATTTTCCCCTCCGGCAGCAGCCTCTCGCAGCAGCCCACGCAGGGCTGGCTCGCCAGAGCCGGCCACATCTGGATTCGCAATTGATCGCGGGGGCGGTGGCCGGTTCGTTTCGGAAGATCAACCCGGCTACCCTGATCCGCAACCCGGTGATCTTTGTGGTTGAGGCGGGTGCCGCCCTGACGACGGCCTTCATGATCCGTGATGCTATTGCCGGCGTCGGCGGAGTCGCTTTTGAGTTCCAGATTGCGATCTGGCTCTGGTTCACCGTGTTGTTTGCCAACTTCGCCGAGGCCATTGCCGAGGCACGAGGCAAGGCGCAGGCCGACACGCTGCGGAAGAGCAAATCGAGTGTGATTGCCAAATTGGTCGGGGAAGGGGACCGCATCGAACTGGTACCATCCTCAAAGCTGAGATCTGCGGACATGGTGCTGTGTGAAGCAGGCGATACTATCCCGGGAGACGGTGAAGTGATCGAAGGAATCGCCACCGTGGACGAATCGGTAATCACCGGCGAGAGCGCCCCGGTCATCCGCGAGTCGGGAGGCGATCGGAGCGCGGTCACCGGGGGGACACGGGTCCTGTCCGACTGCATCAGGGTCCGCATCACCGCCAATCCAGGTGAATCGTTCCTGGACCGGATGATCGCGCTTGTTGAAGGCGCCGAGAGACGGAAAACTCCCAACGAGATCGCCCTCGACATCCTGATTGCCGGCCTGAGCTTGATCTTCCTCCTGGCTGTAGTTACGCTCCTCCCCTTTTCTGCATTCACTGTGGCAGCCGTCGGGGCCGGCGCCCCGCCGACCGTTCCGGTACTTGTGGCGCTGCTGGTCTGCCTGATCCCGACGACGATCGGCGGCCTGCTGTCGGCCATCGGCATCGCCGGCATGGACCGGCTGGTCCGCTACAACGTCCTGGCGATGAGCGGCAGGGCAGTAGAAGCAGCGGGCGATGTCAACACCCTGCTGCTCGACAAAACCGGCACGATCACGCTCGGAAACCGCCAGGCGGTCGCGTTTCTCCCCGTTTCCGGAGTCGCAGAACGGGACCTGGCGGACGCCGCGCAGCTGGCCAGCCTGGCCGACGAAACGCCCGAAGGCCGCTCCATCGTTGTCCTGGCCAAGCAGAGGCACAACCTGCGGGGCCGTGACGTGAGGGAGCCTCAGGCGCGCTTCATACCGTTCTCTGCCTACACCCGGATGAGCGGCGTCGACATGGACGGAGTGGAGCTCCGCAAGGGTGCGACCGATGCGGTTGTGCAGTTTGTTCGGGAACATCGTGGAAAGGCGCCGGCCGAGCTGTTCGAGCTATCCGAGCGGGTTGCTCGGAGCGGGGGCACGCCTCTCGCCGTCGCCGACGGTTCCCGCACACTCGGGATCATCCACCTAAAGGATGTCGTCAAGGGCGGAATCGAAGATCGTGTCTCGGAGTTGCGAGCCATGGGGATCCGGACCGTGATGGTCACTGGCGACAATCCCCTCACAGCGGCGGCCATTGCCGAAGAGGCAGGCGTGGATGATTTCATTGCGCAGGCAACCCCCAGAGAAAAGCTCGAGTACATCCGGAAGGAGCAGGGCCGGGGAAGAATGGTCGCGATGGCCGGCGACGGGACCAATGATGCTCCCGCCCTGGCCCAGGCCGACGTCGGACTGGCGATGAATACAGGCACCGCGGCAGCCAAGGAAGCCGGCAACATGGTGGACCTCGACAGCAATCCCACCAAGCTCATCGAGGTTGTGAGAATCGGGAAGCAGTTGCTGATCACCCGGGGCGCGCTGACGACATTCTCGATCGCCAATGATGTGGCCAAGTACTTCGCCATAATCCCGGCGCTGTTCACAGTGACCTATCCGGCTCTGGCAGCCTTGAACATCATGGGACTTCACAGCCCCCGGAGCGCGATCCTCGCGGCCGTGATCTTTAACGCGCTGATCATCATCGCCCTGGTTCCTCTTGCGTTGCGGGGCGTCGCCTACCGGCCGCAGGGAGCGGCCAGCCTGCTGCGCCGCAACCTGCTGATCTACGGTCTCGGGGGCGTTCTGGCGCCCTTCCCCGGCATCTGGGCCATCGACCGGATTATCACCCTGCTGCACCTTGCCTGACGGGAGGCAGAATGTGGAGACAACTGTCAATCTCATTTCGGCTTCTCCTGGCCCTCACCGTATTAACCGGATTGATTTATCCAGGCTCCGTCACGGGACTGGCCCGCCTGTTTTTCAGACAGAACGCGGATGGAAGCCTGATCGTCCGCGACGGCCGCGTCGTGGGCTCAGTGCTGATCGGACAGAGATTTCAGCGCCCGGAATACTTCCAGCCGCGCCCTTCGGCGGCGGGCGCCAAAGGGTATGACGCCAGCCTGTCGGGAGGATCAAACCTGGGCCCGACGAATCGTATGCTCGCAGGGAGGGTCGGCACAGCTGTCGGGAGGTTTCGAAGGGAGAATCCCGAGTACCGAGGTCCCATCCCTTCGGACTTGCTCACCGCGTCGGCGAGCGGACTCGATCCTGACCTGAGTCCGGCGTCCGCTTTGGCACAGGCTCCGCGGGTCGCCCACATGCGTGGTATTCCGTTGGACAGGATCGAGTCTCTCGTCGATCGCTATGTGGAAGGTCGTGATCTCGGCTTCATCGGAGAGCCGCGCGTCAACGTTCTTCTTCTCAACATGGCGCTCGACAGGGACTTCCCCCTGGAAGGGTATCGCGTCAGGTGAGTTACTCTAAGGTAGCGGCATGACTCGCAGCTGTATGCCGCGGCTGCCATGGTGTCGCCGGTATACGCATGTCAATCGAGGAAACAGATCGACCCGACCCTGAGGCGCTGCTCCGGCAGATCGAGCAACACG
>Ga0316622_100001161_pt1 | contig 16798 bp, 15 predicted proteins | sample OWC_Aug_OW2_C1_D_FD_207646 | JGI IMG/M metagenome (GOLD analysis project Ga0316622, IMG submission 207646) | Wetland soil microbial communities from Old Woman Creek delta, Ohio, United States - OWC_Aug_OW2_C1_D5_C | ecosystem: Environmental > Terrestrial > Soil > Wetlands | place: USA: Ohio... | reverse complement strand
CCTCCACGGCGGCGACCTCGGCCTCGGCCACCTCCTTGACGCGCTGGGCGAGGAACTCGTAGTTCGGCGCGCCCTGCTTCTTCACGAACTCCACCACCCGCTTGATCTCGGCCTCGGACACGAAGCATCCGTGCACGCGGATGAGGTGGGCAGTTCCCGGCGGCTGGAACAGCATGTCGCCCATGCCCAGGAGGTTCTCCGCGCCGTTGGCGTCGAGGATCGTGCGCGAGTCGGTCTTGGACGACACCTGGAAGGAGATCCTCGTCGGCAGGTTCGCCTTGATCAGGCCGGTGATCACGTCCACGCTCGGCCGCTGCGTGGCCACGATGAGGTGGATGCCGGCGGCACGCGCCATCTGGGCGAGCCGCATGATTGAATCCTCCACCTCGCGCTGCACGGTCATCATGAGGTCGGCGAGCTCATCGATGATGATCACGATGTAAGGAAGGCGGTCGGCCTCGGGCACGGCCTTGTTGTAGGAGTCGATGTTCTTGGAGCCTTTTTGCGCCAGCGCGCGGTACCGGCGCTCCATCTCCGCCACGAGCGCCCGGAGCGTCTCGGCCGCGCGCTTGGGCTGGGTTACCACGGGCGTCAGGAGGTGCGGGATATCGTTGTAGAGCGACAGCTCGAGCATCTTGGGGTCCACCAGCACGAGCTTCACCTCGTTCGGCCGGGCGTTGTACAGGAGCGCCAGGATGAAGGCGTTGATGGCCACGCTCTTGCCGGACCCCGTCGCGCCCGCGACCAGGAGGTGGGGCATCTTTTCGATGCTCGACACGACCGGCGCTCCGAAGATATCCTTGCCCATCGGCACCTTGAGCTTCGACTTCGCGGCCTGGTACTCGTTCGACTCAGCGATCTGGCGGAAGTAGACCGTCTCGCGGGTGTTGTTCGGCACCTCGATGCCCACGGCCGCCTTGCCGGGCAGCGGGGACACGATGCGGACCGAGGCCGCCTTCAGGGAGAGCGCGAGATCGTCCGAAAGGCCAACGATCCTGCTCACCTTCACGCCCGGAGCAGGCTCGAACTCGAACATGGTCACGACCGGACCGGGATGGACCTGGGTCACGCGGCCCTGGATGTCGAAGTCCAGGAGCTTCTGCGCAAGGAGCTCGGACTGGGCCAGGATGTCCCGCTCCGTCACCCTCTTGAGCGGCGGCGGCACAATGTCCAGGAGGTCCGTGGACGGGAGCTTGTAGGCGCCCTTGCCGTCGTCCATGAACTCGAATGCGGCTTGGGTCGGCTTGGGCGGCCGCTCTTTCTTTTCCTTCGGCTCGCGTTCGCGGTGCGACGGCGCTTCCACGATCTTCGGCGGCTCCTTGGGCTGGATCGGCCGCTCACGCGCTTCGCGCGCCTTCTCGGCGCGCCCGCGGGAGATCGCCCTGAGGAGCGCGACCTGGTCAGCGAGACCGGTGGCGGCCTTGCGGAGGAGCGTGAAGGCATTGATAAGCGAGAACGGCGTGAGCAGGATGAGCGAGATCACCAGGCTGGTCGTCGTGATGATGGTGGCACCGGTGATCGACACGCTCCCGACCAGCAGGAGGCCGAAGAGCTTGCCGAGCATCCCGCCCGACGGGACCGACTCGCCGAAAAGCATGACGCTGTCGCCCTGGAGCCCCAGCAGCGTCGCGAGCGAGACGACCAGCAGGAGCCCTCCGACCTTCTTCAGCAAGGGATGGACCGCCTCCCCGCCGAGGGCGAAATACGCGGCGTAAGCAAACAGGAAGAGGGGAAAGAGATAGGCGCAGATCCCCAGGAGCTTCAGGAGCGCGTCGGACAGGTAGGAGCCGATGATGCCGATCGCGTTGGTGACCGGCCCCGCCGGCGCGGAAACGTTGAAACAGGGGTCCGTGGCACTGTACGTGACCAAGGCGAGGAGCACGAGGAGACCGGTCGCGAAGAGGATGAGCGCGACGATCTCGTGTCCGTGCTTATGTTTTACCTTCGCTACCGCCATGGTCTCCTGAACAGGAAAACGCTGGAACTGTTGTGCTCACCGCCGAGAACACTGAGGACGCCGAGGAGCAAAGATCATGGTAGTCAAGATCCTTTCTCTGTAGGCTCTGTGTTCTCTGCGGCAAAGAATGTCCGGTCTTATGTTCTTTCTTGGTATCTCCGTGACGTCCATGCCTCCGCGGCAGACCGTGCTCTTCCCCCAGGCATTCCCAAGGGACCTGCGGCTTATTTCATCGCCCAGAACAGCACCACCGCCGCCGCGAGCGCCAGGCGGTACCAGACGAAGATGTTCAGCGAGTGGCGCTCCAGGTAGCGGATGAGAAAACGGATGGCGAGGTACCCCACCGCCGCCGAGCTGAGCGTGCCCAGGATGCAGCCCCACGCTGCGTGGCCCTGGAACGTGATGTGATGGACCTTGTGCAGGGCCGCGCCGGCGATCACCGGCGTCGAGAGCAGGAACGAGAACCGCGCCGCGTCCTCGCGCCGGTAACCGGCGGCGAGCCCTGCCGCGATGGTGATGCCCGAGCGGGAAATGCCCGGGATGAGCGCCACGGCCTGGGCGCACCCGACAAAGAGCGCATGGCCGAGGGTCATGGTGCCGAGGTGCCGCGTCCTGGACGAATAGCGGTCGGCGACCCACATCAGGAGCGAACCAAGGAGAAGGGCGCCAGCGACCAGGAGCGGGTTCCGGAACGCCGTCTCGACGATGCGCTCGAACAGCAGGCCGATGATGACCGCGGGGACCGTTGCGAGCACGATGTACCACACCAGCCGGGCCTCATATTCCATTGCCTTGCCCTGCAGGACCCGCAGCGTTGACTTGCCGAACTTCAGCCAGTCCCGCCAGAAGTACCACAACACCGCGGTAAGCGTGCCGACATGAAGCGCCACGTCGAAGGTGAGATTGTTGATGAGCTCGCCCTTCCAGCCCGTGGCCCATTCGGCCAGGATCAGGTGGCCGGAGCTGCTGATCGGCAGGAACTCCGTCAGGCCCTGGACGATGCCGAGGATGATCGCTTCAAGGATCGTGGTCATTCAGCGCTTTCTCCGATCAGGGCATTTCGGGTCTTGTCGTCTGCCCGTGGAGATCGAACATCCGACGCATGATCACGAATGACGCGCAGAGGTTCCCGGAACCTGCCTTCGCGACTTCCGCAGCATGAGTGCTGTTGTGTCAAAGAGATCATCGATGGGCAAACCATACGCCGCCGGCCACGGCGGAAAAGCTCACGGTCAGCAGCACCCAGTGCATGGCGTTGATCATTTGAGCGCCCTGTCCATGTCGATCTTCTCCGGATCGGCGAAGATCCTGGCGAAGAGCTTCTTCTCCGAGATGATCACCGTGGTGTAGAACGACCAAACAACGATCATGATGACGATGCCGAGGCCGCGCGTTTCCGCCAGGATGCCCAGGCCGTACCGGGCGGCCAGGAGATAGGCACCCGTCGCGCCCACGATCGCGATCAGCCAGCGCACGATGCCGGCGAACCGGTGCTCGACGCCCTGGAACAGCAGGGCCTTCTCGAGCGATCCCTCGGTCCGGTACATCATCGGGAAGATCACCATGGTGACGAAGGCGACACCGCCGATCCAGATGATCACGCCGATGACATGGATAATGAGCAGAAGGGTCAGGAACATGACATTCTCCTTCCGGCGGCCCGTCGACGACGCATTATTTCACACTAGGACGGTGATTTCAAGCTGTTTCGCAGCTCGCGGGTCCCGGAAGAAGCCCCTTAGGCCTTCCGGCGCAGTTCGAGAAAGGAGGTCCGCCACGATCCGGACAGGGCGGACACGGACAGGACCCTGTCGATGCCGTCGCGGTCCTGGCGGGCATGATGGAAAACATGGTTTGCGAAAGCGATGGAGACGGAACGTCTGTCCCGTTCGATGAGCGTAATAACGTCGCCTGCCCGCACCCTGCCCTCGGTCAGCACCCGGAAATAGAAGCCTGTCCTGCCCGAGTCCACCACGAGCTTCACGAGGTCGGGCCTGTTGTAGCGGGCCGCGAGGGTGCCGCAGGGCTGGCGCGGCTGACTCACCTGCGCGACCGCGGTGCCGATCCCGTACACATCGCCGACGCAGACGTCCGCCTCGGTCATGCCGGCCACCGTCAGGTTCTCGCCGAAGGCCGCGCCGGGCATCGGGATGCCGAGCACCGGGCCCCAATACGTGTAGTGATCATGACTGTAGACACAGACGGCCTTGTCCTCTCCGCCGTGGTGCTTTTTGTCGCCCACGCCGTCCCCCTCGAAGCCCTGCCTCGAAAGGAAGACCTCGCCTGCAACGGGATGCTTGCGTATCCCGGTCAGGAACTCTTTTCCGTGGAAGAGCTCTCGTTTCGGCAGACCGATGTTGAGCGCCTTGATGATCAACTTGGCCATCCTTTCTGCCTCAGGCTGTCCTTAATAGTTTGTATAATGACCTCGCCATTTCAAAATGCCTCTGGACTCAGACAAGCCCCGACTGCAGTGAAACGGGACAGATCCAAAGGCGTCTCACGCAATGGCCGCGGGCCACTTAGCCGCAAAGGACGCCAAGAAAACCTGTTTCGCTGTAATCCCATAGGACCTGGCATTTCTTTGCGAGCTTGGCGACTTTGCGCGAAAATTTCTTTTCCTTTGTGAACTGTATTGGACCCGCACCAAGGTACACCGCGGCTATCTGCGATACACCTGCTTCTGAACGACCTCCAGGATATAATCGTACCCCTCCTCGGTATGGGGAATGGTGCAGTTCGAGCAGTCCTTGATGCCGTTCCGGAGAACGAACATTCCGTCGCAGTCAAGCAGATAGAGCGGACACCAGCAGAACAGACAGGACTTCCATTCCGGAAGGTCGTGGCAGGGATAGAACGCGCACTCCTGGTGGGTGAAGAACTTGTAGTTCATTTCGCTAACTCCTCCCTCGGGAATCGTGACATGGTCCTTGACAGGTCTTCCGGCTTGGGGCTCGATCCTACTCACCCGCCTTCCCATCATGCTCTGGCGCATGACAGTGGCATGCAATCGGGCTTTCGTTCCCTTCACGGCTGCGGGGCAGCGGGAGAATTCCACTCCTCTTCCCTGGCTTCATGGTCTTCAGAAACTGCTCACGGGAGCGTTGCTCGTTCTCCCTGCACCTCCTGCATGTTCAGAACAGCTTTGGAACGCGGATTTACGCGGATGAACACGGATCAAGACAAGGCCAAGGCATTGCTTTGGGTTTAAATTCCAGGAACCGTTCTTGCCGTTGCTTTATCCGCGTTCATCAGATCTTATCCGTGTCCAACTGCTTTTTGTCATTCTGCACCGGACGCACTACCATAAATCAACAACATTGGGACGCGGATTTGCGCGGATGAACGCGGATCAAGGCAGGTCAACATCCGCCACGGGAGACAGAGAGACAAGCACGCCCTTGCTTTGGGTTTAAATCCCAAAATCCTTTATTGCCGTTGCTCTATCCGCGTTCATCAGATGTTATCCGCGTCCAATGCCTTTGTCATTCTGCCCCGGACACACTACCATAAATCAACAACAATGGGACACGGATTTCCACGGATGAACACGGATTAAGACAAGACAACATCCGCCACAGAGGCATAGAGACACAGAGAAAAGCACGTCGTTTCTTGTCTTAAGAAAAGATCAAAGTATTGCTGGGTGTTAATTTCAAGAACCGTTATTGGCTTGGCTGTATCCGCGTTCATCAGATGTTACCCGCGTCCAATGGCCTTTTATCGATCAGCCGCGGACACGCTACCACGCCCGACCGAGGAACTCAACCGCCCGGTTCTCTGACCAGTAGCTCCCGTCCTCGTTGAACTGCACGAAGCCCACATGGCCGCCCGACCGCGGCATTTCGAGGTGAACCTGCTTGCTCTGCTCCGCCTGCAGGACCGGATAGCAGCCATCGGCAAGGAAGGGATCATCCAGGGCATTCACGATCAGGGTCGGCACGGTGATGCCACGAAGGAACCTGCCGCTGCTGCACTTGAACCAATAATCTTCGGCATCCTTGAAACCGTTTATCGGCGCGGTATAGCGGTCGTCAAAACCCTTGAAGTCCCGGATGCGCCCGTAACCGTCGTCATTGATGCTACCCGGCATCTGCTCCATCTTCAGCTTGATCTTTTCATGGAGCGAGACGAGGAATTGCTTCATATATATATAGTTCTTCGCCTTGGCCAGTTCCAAGGCGCCCGCCTTCAGGTCGCAGGGCACGGAAAAGGCGACGGACGCCCGGATCCGCGGGTCCAGGTCGCTTCCCCTGCTGCCCAGGTACATCAGGGTCAGGTTTCCGCCGAGGCTGAAGCCGATCAAGGCGGCCTGATCGTAGGCGCCGTTCTTCAGGCCGTGCCGGACCACACAGTCCAGGTCATCGATGCATCCGTTGTGATACATCCGCAGTCTGCGGTTGGTCTCGCCCGAGCAGGCGCGGTAGTTCCAGGCCAGCACGTCCCAGCCCTGCCGGTTCAGCATCCTCGCCATGCCGACCATATACGGCCGCCCGGTATGACCCTCGAGCCCGTGGGAAAGGATGGCAAGTTTCCGGCTCCCCGCCCGCGACCAGTCGAGGTCGAGGAAGTCGTCGTCGGGCGTGAAGATCCGCTCACGCCGATAGGCCGCGCCGTTGACCCTGCGGGCCACCGTTGGAAAAAGGGTCTGGAGGTGTCCGTTGTTGAACAGGAACGGCGCGCGGTAGGAGGACTGAGGAAGTATGGGCATCGCTTATTGCAGGTCCCGCCGCCTTCACCTTTCAGCGTGTCCTGTCGATCAGACGCAACAACCGAGAACGACGGACGGCACCTTGCCCTTGAATGCGCAGGTGAGCCGCGCGTTCATGTGGTGCGTTGTTCGCGGCCGGCTCGCCGGCATGCGGGCCTGGTCACTCGCAACTCTCAATCCACCGGACCTCATTGTACTGCCCGATCCTGAAGCTTTTTACGACGTTGCCCTCGGTCGAGAATATCATGCCGTATTGTTTGTTCTTGTCATAAACAGACACACGCTGGCCCCCCGGCCGATAAGGATCAGGCGACACTTCCCCTTCAGGGTAAAGCTTTTTTATTTGCTCCTCTGTCATGCCGACGCGAGCACCGACGTCGGTTTGATAGTGTTCTGCAGTGACATCGATCCTTACAATCTTGCCGCCGACCAGCATGAACAAGAGCCCCGGAAGGCGCTTCTTATTGATCACATAGTGACACTCGCCTGGATACACGTCCCTGTCCGGATTCAAAAAAAACTTGAGGATCTTTTCGGCGTCATCAAGGGTCATGCCGATCTTAATGGGTCCAAAACTGTTGACGGAAAGAAACCATCCGGCGACAGCGCCTGCAGGCTTCTCTTCAGCTCCAATCCGATTTCCCATGGCAAGCATGCAAACCGCGATACCTAGTGCAAAATATCGTCTGACGAGCATCGATGTTCTCCGGCTAACAATGGGTTGAGAGGATAACAACCGCCTCAGCATGCAGGCGGGTATCTGGGCGCCGTAAATCATATTCCTAAGGACCTCAACGGATCATCCTGCTTTGCCTCGTCACAGGACCTATAAGGACTTCGACGGGGGAATAATCCTCTGCCGACGATCTCATGATCACGCCGGCAGGAAGAAGCTCTTGACGGAAACTATACCATAAAATGCGCGCTGCAAACAGGATTACGCGATCACCTGCGGAGTTGCTACGGGGAAGGATTCACGGGGTGCTGTTCCTTCTCTCGTCCAATCGTGTCCTGGCAGCGGGATCCGTCACAAAGATCTTTTCAAGCCACCCGCAGGCGTAGTCCGGGCAATGTGCGCAATTCTCGATCCCTTTCTGCCTTGCACACGTCCTGATTCGGCACATTGTGGATGGTGCAAAGAGCCTGCCGCCCTCGGTCCTGCATCCGTCGCAGTCAGTGATATCCTCCAGCTGATACTGCATCCCATACTGCTCATGGCACAGCCGGACGATCTCGGCTCGCATCTTTCCCTGGACCTCTTTGTCCTCTTGCCGCGTCGCCACGTAGATCGGGCAGGTGCGGCAGACCAGACCGCAATAGGCAACTGGCTCGGTCATTGCCCGTTCCTGCCTCGGCCATCTTTGCTACGAGCTGTACTCATCATGTTCCTCTCCAAAGACCGCGTGGATGATCTCCCAGGCGGTCTCCTCGACGGACTTGTTCGTCGTGTCCACGACCTTCCAGCTGCGGTGCTTGCGGGTGAGGTCCCAGACGTACTCGACCTCGGCAAAGACGTTCTTCAGGTCGCTGTAGCTCGCCTTGAGGCCCGAGTTCTTCTGGCGCACCTTCCGGATCTTCTGGAGCACCTCGGGGTCGATGTTCAGACAGACCACCTTGTGCTGGTCGATCTCGAAGAGCTCCTCCGGCAGGGCGATGCCGGGAACGATCGGGACGTTCGCGACCTTGTAGCCCTCCTGGGCCAGGTAGAACGACGTCGGCGTCTTTGACGTGCGCGACAGCCCGACGAGCACGATGTCCGCCTCATGCAGCCGCTCGGCGCCCCGTCCGTCGTCATGGTTCAGTGTGTACTCGATCGCATCGATGCGCTTGAAGTACCGCTCATCCACCTTCCGGAGCAGGCTCGGCGTCTCGAGCGGCTCCTGCTTCAGGAAGGCGGACAGGTTGAGGATCAGCGGGCCCAGGATGTCATGGTGCAGGATCTCGTGCTTCATGCAGTACGTGCCGGCGTAGTCGCGCATCTCCTTCTTGACGAAGGTGAAGGCGATGAGGGCCTTGGCCGCCTTCGCCTGGTCGAGGACCTTCTTGAGGGCCGTGGTCGTGTCGATGTCGTGGAACAGCATCATCTTGGCGCGGGACCGCTGGAACTGCACGATGGCAGCGCGCACGATGTGCAGGCCGCTCTGGCCGGTGGCGTCGGACAGAATGTAGATCTTCTTCATCGTTCTCCTTCTCGGGCGGGAACACGCTCCCGCTGGGCCTCCGGGCTCATGTTCCGTCCGGCAAGCCCGGCCCCGTCAGAAGATGGTAGGAAACGACCCGGTCCCTGCCCGACGCTTTGGCCGCGTAGAGCGCCCGGTCCGCGGCAGCGATGAGATCATCCTCGGTGCGGGCGTCCTGCGGGAAGGTCGCGGTCCCCACGCTCACCGTTATGGTCAGTTCCCGCCCGTTGAGCGACAGGAGCGGCCGGGCCGCAATAGCGGTCCGGATGCGCTCCGCAACGTTCCTTGCGGCGTCCGCCCCGGTCTCGGGCATGATGACCGCGAACTCTTCGCCGCCGTAGCGGGCAATGCAGTCGGGGGAACGCAGGTCCTGCTGGACGCGCTTTGCGAACGCGCGCAGTGCTTCATCACCGCCCGGATGTCCGTAGGTGTCGTTCACCTGCTTGAAGTGGTCCAGGTCGAGCATCAGGAGCGAGAGCACATGGCCGTACCGGGACGACCGCTCCGCCTCGCTCCTGAGCAAACGCTCAAATTCCTGCCTGCTGGTGACGCCCGTGAGGCCGTCGTATTCCAGCCGCCCGGCCATGAGGTTCAGGGTCGACGCGAGCCTGCCGAACTCGTCCTGCCGGTCCAGGACGACGCGGAACGAGTGGTCGCCCTCGCTGAAACGGGACACGCCTTCCTGGAGCTCCCGGATGGGAAGGATGATGGAGCGGGACAGCAGGACGCCGCTGACCGCGGCGATGATCAGTGCGCCGATGAACGCGGCGACAAGGAGGAACGTCTGTTTCGACTTTACCGCGCGCGCACGGTCCTGCTGTTCGATGATCTCGTGCTGCACCTCGTCGTACAGAAGGGTCAGGAGGTCTGCGGACCTGCCGATGTGGGCATCGAAGACCTTCATGCGGGATGCGGCCGCGGTGTCCGCGGCGGGACGGGAGACGGCGAGGATCTCCATGCCGACCTGCCGCGCCTTCTCCCACTCCTCGGCGGCCGCCTCAATATAATTCCATTCATTCTGCTCCTCGAAGGCCGCGGACGCACGCATGTCCGTGAACCGCCTGTCGATCTCGCGCGCAAGATGGTCAAAGAGGTCCGCCTCGGAAGCATTTCGCAGAATGAGGTAGTCGTTCGGCGGCATCGCGGCCTGCAGGACGTACTTCTGGAGGTCGATGACCGGCCTCAGCTCCCTGGCCTCGGTCCTTGCCACTTCTTCCAGCGCGTTGATCATGCTTTGTGACGTGAAGAGACTTCCGAGCCCGAGTGCAACGAGCGGAACGAGCATGACGGCCGTGCCGAGGGTCATGCGGAGCGTGAGCGATGACCCTATGCGTTCAATGAACTTGGTCATGTGCATAGCCTCGTTGACCGGGGCAGGATCGCCTGCCCCGGGGGCGGCACGGTGCTCCTGCCGCGGGTCATACCGTGACCACGATCTTGCCGAAGAACCTGCGGGAAAGGAGCTTCTCGTAGGCCTTCGGCGCGTCGGCGAAATCGTACACCGAGTCCACCACGGTCCTGAGCTTCCGGGGAAAGAGCGGGAGGTACTGGTGGACCGCCGCCCGGGGGCCCACGTAGACCCCGTGGATGGTGAGGTTCTTGCCGAAGACCTGCCGGAGCGAGACCGTCGCTGCATCTCCGGCCGTGGCGCCGAAGGTCACGACCCGGCCGCCGCGCTTCACCGCGGCGAGGGACCTGCCGAAGGAATCGGCGCCCACGTGGTCCACAGCGATATCAGCGAGCGCGCCGGCCGTGAACTGCTTCACTGCTTCGATCAGGTCTTCCTTTGTAGAGTTGATGACCAGGTCAGCGCCGAGCGCCCTGGCCTTCTCGATCTTCTCGTCGCTCCCGACCGTGGTGATCACGGTCGCGTTATAGAGCTTCGCCGTCTGGATGCACGCTGTTCCCGCCCCGCTCCCTGCCGATGGTACCAGCACCGTCTCACCCTGCCGGATGCCCGCGCGCATCACCAGACCGTTCCAGGCCGTGGTGTAGGTGATGCCGATGCCCGCCGCCTCCTCGAACGAGAGGCCGGGGGGCTTCCTGAAGATGTTCACTGCCGGCGCCTTCACATATTCTGCGGAGACCCCGGGGGTGAGCACGCCGAGGAGCGAAAAGTCCCGGCACTCGTTCTCCCTGCCCGCCGTGCAGGACGCGCATGCTCCGCAGGACAGGCCGGGGAAGACGATGACCTCGTCGCCCGGTTTCACCTGCGTCACGAGCCTGCCGGTCTTCTCCACGATACCCGACGCGTCGGACCCGAAGATGTGCGGAAGCGGCACCGGCATCGGGTACTTCCCTTCCATCACCCAGACGTCGAGATGGTTCAGCGAGAAGGCCTTGACGCGCACCAGCACCTCGGCGTCGCTGATCTCCGGAACGGGGAACTCGCCGACCTTGATGCCCTGATACCCTTTTTGTTCGTCGTAATAAAGCGCTTTCATTGCCATGCCTACACTTCCATGATCACCGGCAGGATCATGGGCCTCCGGTCCAGCCGTTTGTTGATGAACTTCTTGAGGCCTGAGCGGACGCGGGCCGAAACGAGCGACCAGTCGCCCTTGGCCTCGGGGATCATGACCTGGAGCGTGTCGAGCACGACGTCCTTCACCTCGGCAAGCAGCTCCTGCGACGCGTCCTCGAAGAGGAACCCGCGGGACACGATGTCCGGCCCCGAGACCACCCTGCCCGTGGCCTGCTCGATGGCGAGGATGACGATGACCACGCCGTCGTGGGCGAGCTTCATCCGGTCCCGCAGCACCACGGACTCGACGCCCCCGGGCACTTTGCCGTCGATGAGCACGCGGCCCGCAGGGACCTGGCCCGCCCGCGAGGCCGCGCCGTCGGAAAATTCCATCACCGCCCCGTCCTCCAGAATGAAGATGCGCTCCTCCGGGATGCCCACCTTCTTCGCCAGCTGGGCGTGGTACACGAGGTGCCGGTACTCGCCGTGGACCGGGATGAAGTACGTCGGCCGGACCAGGTTCAGCATGAGCTTCAGCTCCTCCTTGGAGGCGTGGCCGGACACGTGGATCTCCGAGACCTTCTCGTAGAAGACCTCGGCGCCGTGCTTGAAAAGGTGATTGATGATGCGCGCGATGGCGCGCTCGTTGCCGGGGATCATCTTGGACGACAGCACGATGGTGTCGCCCTTCCGGATCTGGAAGTGCTTGTGCTCGTTCGCCGCCATGAGGGTGAGGGCGCTCATGGGCTCGCCCTGGCTGCCCGTGGTGATGAGCACGACCGCGTTGTCGGGCAGGCGCTTCAGGGCGTCGATCTTGAGCCACGTGTCCGGCGGCATCTTGAGGTAGCCGAGATCGAGGGCGATCAGGGCGTTGGCGATCATGCTCTTGCCGTTCAGGATCACCTTGCGGCCGTGCAGCACCGCGACGTCGATGATCTGCTGGACCCGGTGGATGTTCGAGGCGAAGGTGGCGACGACGATCCTGCCCTTCGCCTTGTGGAAGATATCCTCAAGCCCGCGGCGGACCTCCTTCTCCGAGAAGGTGTACCCGCCCTTGGAGGCGTTGGTGCTGTCCGACAGGAAGACGAGCGTCCCCTTGTCGCCGTACTCGCTGAAGGTGCGGAGGTCCATCACCTCGTTGTCCACGGGCGTAGGGTCGATCTTGAAGTCGCCGGTGTGCACCACCCGGCCCGCGGGCGTGGTGATGCCGAGGCCCACGCCGTCCACGATGCTGTGGGTCACGCGGATGAACTCGACCTGGAAGCAGCCCAGGCCGACGGTGTCGCGGGGCCTGACCGGGATAAGCGTCACCAGCTCGTCGAGGCCGTGCTCCCGGAGCTTTTCCTTCACGAAGCCGAGGGTAAGGCGCGTCCCGTAGACAGGAACGTTCAGGTCGCGGAGGAGGAAGGGGAGCGCGCCGATGTGGTCCTCGTGGCCGTGGGTGAGCACGATGGCGCGGACCTTCTGCCGGTTCTCGAGAAGGTAGGTGAAGTCCGGGATCACGATGTCCACGCCGAGCATCTCAGGGTCCGGGAACATGAGCCCGGCGTCGATCACGATGATGTCGTCGCCGCACTCCACGACGGTGGAGTTCATACCGATCTCGCCGATGCCGCCGAGCGGGATGATGGAGAGGACCGGCACGGCCCCCGGAACGTCACGGCGAGCGATGTCCATTTCGTTCATCACGAGTCTACTATAGTATTTTTCCCGGGAGCCGTCAACTCCCGACCATCGGCGGATGGGACCTGCATGCCTCGCTGACCCGTCCGTGCTCGCCGCTCCCGCGAAGGTCAGCATCACCCTCTTCACGGACGAGCGGTCCGGGTGTACAATATATGCAGCTGGTGGCAGATAGCTCCCGCGGTTGGAGGGAACGCCAGCGGGCCACGGAATGGCAGGAGCCAGAGGAGGATGACATGATGGCGGTCATGAAAGAACGCCCGCAGGCAGGGTGGGTCGCGCTGGGCGCGGCTGCCGTACTCGCAGTGACCATACTCTCAGGCTGCTCGTACGGGATCCCGCTTCGGACCGATCCGGCGCTGCACGCAGACGCGAAGGGCAGTTATCGTCTGTACCTCTACGGCTGCCATTATGCGTCAGATATTGAGGACATGGCGCTCCTCGTGGATGAGAGCGCGCCCTACCGGTTCGAGCTCTTTGTCCTGGATACGTCATACCGCATCCAGGAGAACCTTCCCGGCCCCGATGCGCTGGAGAAAGCGAATGAGTTCATTCGATGCAGCACCGAGCGGGTCTGGCTCACGTCATTCCGCAGGATCATCGATCCCGCGGGGAAGACCATCGCGTTCGAACTGAAGCCGCTCTATGACCCGGTACGCATGGGGCTGGACGAGGTGCTGCAGACGAACTACGCGGTCAAGGACGGGACCGTGACCGTCTTCATCCGGCGAAACCCCCTGCTGAGGCGGGAGGACGGCGGCAATGAGTCGAGAGGGCGGGGGGAGCGATAGGATCAGGCCTCACCATGGAACGCAACGGCAGTGCTGATATCCGGCTCCGGTATTTTTACCGGAGCCTCATCCTTCACGGAAAGGCCCGCATCTCCCTCGAAGCGGCGAGGCGTCTCGTCGGACCTGACTGCGCCTACCATCTCTATGCCCGCCTCGATCGGCTCGCGCCTGCCCGGAAGGCTGCCCGGCGCTCGTGATCGCACGATCACGGGCAGACCCGGCTTTTTGCCGGGTCCTCGATCCGGCCCGGTACCCTCCCCGCTGACCTGAGGCGGCATCCCCCATGACCGGTCCTTTTTTCAACCCGGTTCATCCGCGGTCCGGAGTGCCGTTCCTGCGGATAAAATACTTGAAAACCCGCGGTGCCTGTGAAATAATTCTATCCGCTTCATCCCCACGCTTCCCAGAGGAGGTGCCATGGCACAGCAAGCGAAATCCCTCGTGATCGCCCGGGGCATTGGCGAGATCGCCGTCCTGTCCTCCATGGCCAACCGGCACGGGCTCGTCGCCGGCGCCACAGGAACGGGCAAGACCGTCACGCTCCGGGTCCTGGCCGAGCAGTTCAGCAGGATCGGCGTCCCGGTCTTCCTGGCCGACATCAAGGGAGACCTGTCCGGCATCGCGACGGCCGGTGGCGACCGGCCCGAGTTCGCCGACCGGGCAAAGAAGCTCGGACTGCCGGACTATGCGTTCGAAGCCTACCCCGTGGTCTTCTGGGACCTCTTCGGCCGGCAGGGCCATCCCGTCAGGACGACGGTCTCCGAGATGGGGCCCCTGCTCTTCTCCCGCATCCTGGACCTGAACGAGGTCCAGAGCGGCGTGCTCACGCTCGTCTTCAAGATCGCGGACGACAACGGCCTTCTGCTCCTGGACCTCAAGGACCTCCGGGCAATGGCGCAGTTCGCGGGCGACAACGCCCAGGAGTTCAGGACCGGCTACGGGAACATCTCCGCGGCGAGCATCGGCGCCATCCAGAGGGGCCTGGTGACCCTGGAAGAGCAGGGCGGCGGCGAGTTCTTCGGGGAGCCGGCCCTCGACCTGAGCGACCTGATGCAGACCGGCGCCGGAGGCAGGGGCGTGGTCAATATCCTGGCTGCCGACCGGCTGATGCAGTCGCCGAAGCTCTATGCGACCTTCCTGCTCTGGATGCTGGCGGAGCTCTATGAGACCCTCCCGGAGGTGGGCGACCTGGACAAGCCGAAGCTCGTGTTCTTCTTCGATGAGGCTCATCTTCTTTTCACCGACGCGCCGAAGGCGCTGGAGGAAAAGATCGAACAGGTGGTCCGGCTTATCCGCTCGAAAGGCGTCGGCGTCTACTTCGTGACGCAGAACCCGCTCGATGTTCCCGAGACCGTCCTGGGACAGCTCGGCAACCGCGTCCAGCACGCGCTCCGGGCCTTCACGCCCCGGGACCAGAAAGCGGTCAAAGCCGCAGCGGACACGTTCCGGGCGAATCCCGGTCTTGACGTGGCGAAAGCGATCACCGAGCTTGCCGTGGGAGAGGCGCTCGTTTCTGTTCTCGATGCCAAGGGCACGCCGACCGTGGTCGAGCGTGCCATGGTCTACCCGCCGCGCAGCCGCCTGACGCCGCTCTCGGACGACGAGCGCTCCTCCGTCATTAAGGGATCGGTCCTCTACGGTCACTATGAAAAGACCGTGGACCGCGAATCTGCCTACGAGAAGCTGAAGGAGCGTGCGGCGCAGATGAAGAGCGAGGAGGCGCCCGCCGATGCGCGGCGCGGCCGTGCGGCCGAGCCCCAGTCAGAAGCCGCGAAAATGATCGGCGCCATGACCAAGAGCGCGGCGCACGCCATCGGCAGCCAGATCGGGAGGCAGATCATGCGCGGCGTGCTGGGCTCCCTCTTCGGCGGCGGGAGCGGCAGAAAGCGGTGAGCGGACTGTCCCTTGACAGCCGGCAGGTCTATAGCTATAGTTCCTTGGTAGTTCCATTTCCGGACAGGAGGTGTCGCATGAAGAAGCTCGTTCTCATGGTTGTTGCAGTGGCTTTCGTGGCATCAGTGGCATTCGCAGGAGGCAAGACCTATCAGTTCACCGGCAAGGTCCTGGAGATCAAGGACAACGTCATCGTCGTGGAGAAAGGCAAGGAGAAGTTCGAAATGACGAAGGACGCCAACACGAAGATCAAGGGCGACGTCAAGGTGGGCGCGAAAGTGACCGTCCAGTACGAGTCGCGGGCCGTCGAGATCGAAGTGAAGGGGAAGTAACTGCCTCGCGTTCATATCTTCTCAGCGCAGAAAGGCTCCGGATCGTATGATCCGGAGCCTTTGTTATTTCCGTCCGGTCCAGCGGAACCGGCCGTCTGACACCGGTATTGGACCACGTCCCTGGTGTGAATAACACGCCTATCCGTCTGGGTCGTACATCGAAGAGCGAGCGCACTCCCCGCATCATACCGCAGGGAGCGTAAGCGGTCCCGACGGATGCGCCGTCCCTAGCTCACCCTTCTGTCCAGGCTTCTATATTGTATCGCCTCGGAGATGTGCTCCGCCTCGATCGGGCCGCTGCCTTCGATATCGGCGATCGTCCTCGCCACTTTCAGGACCCGGTTGTACGCCCGGGCGGAGAGGCCGAGGCGGTTCATGGCAGCCTCCATGAGCCGCTGGGAATCGGCGTCGATCCTGCAATACTTCCTGAGGTGACGGGGCTTCATGTGGGCATTGGCGTAGATCCCGTCGCTCGTGAACCGCTCCTGCTGGATGGCCCGGGCGCGGGTCACGCGGTCACGGATGGCTGCCGACGGCTCGGACGGCGTATCATCCGCGACCTCGCGGAACTTGACGGCGGGGACCTCGATGTGGATGTCGATCCGGTCCATGAGCGGGCCCGAGACCCGGGACCGGTAGGTCTGGATCTGGTGCGGCGTGCACTGGCATTGATGGAGCGGATCTCCGCTGAAGCCGCACTTGCAGGGGTTCATGGCGGCCACGAGCATGAGCGACGCAGGGTAGGTGAGCGACGTCAGGGCGCGGGAGATCGTGACGTGTCCGTCCT
>Ga0316622_100001160_pt1 | contig 16800 bp, 9 predicted proteins | sample OWC_Aug_OW2_C1_D_FD_207646 | JGI IMG/M metagenome (GOLD analysis project Ga0316622, IMG submission 207646) | Wetland soil microbial communities from Old Woman Creek delta, Ohio, United States - OWC_Aug_OW2_C1_D5_C | ecosystem: Environmental > Terrestrial > Soil > Wetlands | place: USA: Ohio... | reverse complement strand
TGCCGCACGGCAAGGCTGCCGTCGACGTCTCCGGGACGCAGGGCTTCCTGGTCGTCGGCCACTCGGCGCTGGTGGGCGTGGGAGGCGGTGCCATTCTCAAGGCCGCTGGAGCGGCGGTGCCCGCCTTGCTGGCCCAGACAAAGCTGGTGGGCACGGTGTCACCCGGGCTCACGTGCGCGAACGTGTACGACGGAGTGACGTACCAGCCGGTGGTCTGCGCGCCCTGACCAGGCCCGTTTTGTCGAACGGCATCCGATGAGGTGGCGACTGCTCACCAGGCAAGCGACGGGCCGCACGCGGCGTTGGATGCTGCTGGCGGCCGCCCTGCTGACGGCGCGGGGTGGGCTTGCCGACATCGCTGCGTCGCCGCGCTTCACGCTGGAGGGCAGCGCGTTCAGCACCGCGGGAGGCCGCGCGGCGTCGGAGACGTTCTCGGTCGTTGCCACGGTGGGCGACGCCTCACCGGTCGGTCATGCGGCGAGCCCCGATTTCTCCGCCGACGCCGGCTTCCTCGCTGTCCCACCGGTGTGCGCCGGAGATTGCAGCGGCGACGCTCGGGTGACCGTGGATGAGTTGGTCACCGGGATCGACCTCGCCCGCGGGCAACCGCCGGCTACCGGCTGTACCGCGTTTGGCGTCGACGGTGATGGCCAGGTGCACGACCGCGCGGTGGTGCAGGCGCTGACCCGGGCGTTGAACGGGTGCGCCGCTCCGTCGCAGCAGCTCCTGCGCGGTTTCGTGCGCGACCTCACGCTGCCGCTGGAAGCCGGCGCAGAGATCCCACAGACGATTACCTATCACGGACGTCTCACCGGACCGGGGGGACTGGTGTCGGGCACGTTCACGATGACGTTCGCCATCTACGACCAGAAGACCGGCCCGGCGCCGCCGCTGGTGCCGCTCTGGACCGAGACACACGCTGCCGTGACGGTGGACCAAGGACCGTTCAGCGTGGAACTGGGCAGCATCACTCCATTCGCCCCGACACTCGCCTTTGACGTCCCCTACTTCCTGGGCATCACCGTCGGCAACGATTCGGAGATGACCCCGCGCCTGCCCTTCACCAGCATGGGCTACGCGCTGAACTCCGTCCACGCGCAGAGTGCCGACCACGCCAACAACGCCGATCACGCCAACAACGCCGATCACGCCAACAACGCCGACCACGCCAACAACGCCGACCACGCCGACAACGCCGCCCACGCCGACAACGCCGCCCACGCGCAGGGCTGCGATCTGGCCAACGTCGCCACCCTCGCGCTCTCGGTGGCGAACGGCTCGCTCAGCACCGCGAGTTTGTCGCCGGCCATCTGCACGGCGGGGGAGGTCCTCCAGCGAACGTCCAACGGGTGGGCGTGCAGCACCGCGGTCGGTCCAGCGGGTCCGACGGGACCGCAGGGGCTGTCAGGCCCCGCGGGGCCGACAGGCCCGCTCGGCCCGGGTGCCGGCAACTTCAAGAACACCGCGGTCGTGACGCGCGGCTTTCGGGACGGCTCGCCGGTGACGGGACCGGGCCTGTACACCGATCCGGTGGCGGCGATGGCGGATGTCCCGACGTGGTGCGGAGTGCCGGCAGACAGCAACCGGTGTCTCCTCGAGATCATGCCGGGGATCTACGACCTCGGCGCGTCCGCGCTGGTCTTGCAGCCATTCGTGACGGTTGCCGGGTCCGGACGGGACGCCACCCGCGTGCGCGGGAGCGGAGGTGCGATCCCGCCGTCCGCCGTCAAAGCGGTTGTCGTCGGTGCCGACGACGCGGAACTGCGCTCGCTCACCATCGAGGGCACGAGTGGGGCGGACGCCGCGATCGCGAATGATCGCAGCGCCACTGCCATCGGCGCGCCGACCGTCTACCGGGATCTCGGGGTGATTGCCCGCCAGATCCCGCTGGCCGTCTTCAACCGCCAGTCCAGCCCGGTGTTCAAAGACGTGGCGATCGTGTCCGACGGTTTTGGCATGCGCAACGAAGGCGCCACCCCGTCGCTCACCGACGTCACGATTACGGGGGCGGTGGAGAGCACCGACTCCGGGGACGTCGCGCCGGGGAGCCCGGCCGCTGGCACGCCTCTCGCCGCGGCACGCGTACGGATGACGAACGTCGCGATTCGCATCGATGGGCAGTTGGACGCAGCGGTGATGAATACCCGGTCGCACGTCGATCTCGCCCGGGTGCGAATCGACGTGTCCGGACCGGGTCCATTGCACGGTGTCACCGGCGGCGGGTCACGGATCACGATGACGGACACGGTGGTGCGGGTCGATGGCGGCCCGGGCTCGGGGGGCGTCGCGACAACGGATTCCTACGTGACGATGAGCCAGTCGGCCATCACGGTCAACGATGGAACGGCGGCTGTCGCAGTCGGGGGGACGCAGGGCTTTCTGGTGGTCGACGACTCGGCTCTGGTGAACAACGACGCCGCCAAGAGCGTGATCAACAATGGAGCGGCAACGGCATTCCCGGCCCTGCTGGGCCAGACGGAACTGGTGGGACTGGTTTCACCGGGGCTGATCTGCGTGCACGCATACGACGGGGCGACGTACCATCCGGTGACGTGCACCACCCCCACACCGACGCCGTCCCCGAGCCGGACACCCTCTGTTACGTCCACGGCGACGCGCACGCCCTCCGCGACAACCACGGCGACACCGAGCGCCACCTCGACGGCGACACCGTCGCCGAGTCCGACGACACCGATGGCGCCGACGGTCACGCGCACGCCGTCTTCTGCACCGACCTCCACTCACACAAACACGGCAACCAGTTCACCGACGCGGACCGTTACCCCCGACTCGCCTACCCCCACCGCCACAGGCACGCCGACGGCGACGATCACGCACACCAGGACGTTGACCCCGACACCCACACGCACGTCCACGCCAACGGTGAGCCCGACACGGACAGCCACGCAGACCCGGACTCCGACGCGCACGCCGACGGCGACGGCGACACCCACCGCGGGCTGCCCGCTCATCTCGCGCAACATTTCCACCGGACAGGTGGATTCGGCGGGGCACTCCATCTGGCGGCTGATCGCGGCCCCGCCCGGCGCCCCCTCCACCCCCGCATTCGCGGTGGTGGTCCCGATTTTCGACAGCTGGATCAACCTCAGTCCGGCCAGCTGGATCTCGCCCTCGGCCGGGTGCGGTGTCAACAATCCAGGATGCCCGACCGGGCTCTACACGTACGAAACCTGTTGGTGTCAATGCCTCCCCGGCACCGACGGCAGCGTGAGCCTGGACATCGCCGCCGACAACGAAGCGATCGTGCTGTTCAACAACGTCATCGCGCCCGGGGGCGGTGCGATACCGACCCCAACCCCGCCCGGAACCGAGTTCAAGGGAACCGCGCACGTCGCCTTTGTGTACGGGGCCGGCCTGACGAAGAACTGCCTGCAGGTACAGGTCGAGAACTTCGATGTCGGCAGCGCGACCGCTATGGTCCTCTCGGGAACGGTGACGGGGATCGGCGCGCTGAGCGGGGGCGAGTGCGCTGCCGAAAGCACGGTCACGCCGTCCATGCCCACGACGACGCCGACACCAACGCGGACCCGCACGCGCACGCCGACCACCGACATCATCAACCCGACGTGACCAACGCCGGCGGCACCGGCGATCGAGTCGCGCACAGGGACCAGTCCACGGGCTGAATGAAGGAAGGCCCCGTCACGGCGGATGCCTCGCATGGCCGAGAGCCTCCTTCGCGGAGCGTCGTTGCCTTCAGCGCGGGCGGGCTCATCGCAGGTGGTGCACCTGCTGCCCTAGCATCTCCGGAGTGACGAGGGTGATGCCGCGCTCGGTGACGTAGAATCGCTTGCGATCCGCGTCCGGGTCCACGCCGACCTCCAGTCCCGGCGGCAGGTGGCAGTACTTGTCGATCACCGCGCGCTTCACGACCACGCCGCGCCCGACGTCGACGTTTGGCAGGATCACCGCGTCCTCGACCATGCAGTAGCTGTGTATGCGCACATTGGAGAACAGCAGCGATCGCCTCACGAGCGACCCGCTGATGATGCAGCCGCCGGAGACCAGGGAATCGATTGCCGTGCCGCGCCGGCCATCGTCGTCGAAGACAAACTTGGCTGGGGGCAGCTGTTCCTGATACGTCCAGATCGGCCACTCCTGGTCGTAGAGATTCAGGTGCGGCGTCACGCTGACGAGGTCGGTATTCGCCTCCCAGTACGCGTCGACGGTCCCCACGTCGCGCCAGTACGGGCGCCCCTCGGTCATGTTGACGCAGCTGTGGGCGAAGCGGTGCGAGAAGACGCGAGAGCCCCGGCGGATCAGGCGCGGGATGATGTCCGTGCCGAAGTCGTGCGTGGAGGTGCGATCGTCGGCATCGTCGATGAGCTGCTCGTAGAGGAACGCAGCGTTGGACACGTAGATGCCCATGCTCGCGGGAGCGAGGTCCGACTGACCTGGCAGCGGCTGCGGGTTCGGCGGCTTCTCCGCGAAGCCGGTGACGCGGCCGTCGGTGTTGATCTTCATCACGCCGAAGGCACGGGCCTCGCCGATAGGCACCTCCATGCAGGCGATCGTCATGTCGGCCTCCCGCGCCGCATGGTCGGCGAGGAGTTTCGAGTAGTCCATCTTGTACACGTGATCGCCGGCGAGAATGAGCACGTACGTCGGCGCGTGCCGCCGCAGGATGTCGAGGTTCTGGAAGACGGCGTCCGCGGTTCCGCGATACCAATCAGCGGTGACGCGCTGCTGTGCGGGCAGGAACTCGACGAATTCGTTGAACCGGCCGTCGAGGAACGACCAGCCGCGTTGCACATGGCGAATCAGGCTTTGCGCCTTGTACTGCGTGGCGACGCCGATGCGCCGGATGCCCGAGTTCACGCAGTTCGAAAGGGGGAAATCGATGATGCGGAACTTGCCCGCAAACGGCATTGCCGGCTTCGCCCGCCAGTCCGTGAGGGGGCCAAGGCGACTGCCGCGACCGCCCGCGAGGATGATCGCGACGGTGCCGCGCGCCAGGCGGGCAGGGCCGGGCGCGCCGCGGTCCTCCGGCAGGTGCCCGTTGCTCATCGGTCGTCCTCCGAAGCGATGCGGCACGCCCGTGCGACGGCGCCCGCAACGGTTGCGGAAACCTCCGGCGACGTTCCTCCCGTCGTTGGCGGGGCGGGGCCGGCGCGTGGCAGGCCCCGCGGCGCACGATGCCGTGGCCCCTTCCGGTTCGGCCCGCACACTTTCGCAGTTCCCAACGGCCTGACCCTGCGCGCCTAGCGCCTGCAAACCACCCGGAGGATGGTGTCGATCGCATCGACACCATCCGCGGGGAGTTCTACCGCCGTTGTGGTCGCGCGCCGCGCCACTGCGAGCGAGCGATTCGACGGCTCGAGGATGATCTGCTCGATCGACGTCCAGTGCGGCTCCGAGAACTCGACCCGCAGCGGCTGGTGACGCGGCCGTCCGGCCGCGCGCAGATCCAACAAGTGGAGCAGCCGATCGTTCCCCAGCTCGGCGCCGAGCATCACGATCCCTGGATCGTCTGCGCTGACTCCCGGCACCGCGCGGCCGCCGTACTGCATCGGCGTGGCGTCGACGAAGAGCGTCCGCCGTGGCCGCAGCCAGTCGCCAAAGTCCTCCAGCTGCCCCATGACCTCAGGGCGCAGTGACCCATCCATCTGCGCGGCAATCCCGAAAAGCGCCTTGCCCCCGGCGGCCATAATCAACGCCGCGGTCTGTGCATTCTCGACCGGATTCAGCTTCGGCTGCGGGGCGTCCCAGTTCGCGGCCGCGGGTGTAATCAGTTCCCACGGTCGCAGCAGCCGCCGATAGGCGTTCACCTGTTGCCACGTGCTGGGGAGCCCGTGAGCCTCCCAGCTCACGTAGTGCGCCCAGCGCACGTCGCGTGTGATGCTCGTGTTGAACGTGAGCACCACCTGCGGATAGCGCTGCTGCATGAAGTCCATGACCTCGTCCGAGAGCGCCTCGCCGTCGGGACCGAACCAATCCGTCCAGATCGTGAAAGCGCCGTATCGCCCGCACAACTCGTCGAGTTGCGCGAGCACATAACGGCAATAGCGATCGGGGTCATAGGTGAAGGCGTTGAGTCGGAAGGCGTCGAAGAACGGCCGCGGCCGCTCGACGCGGATGCCTGCCCGCTTCAACTCTCGCTCCATCAGCCAGAACAGCAGACGAATGAACTGCGTAAAGCCGAGCGATTTCTTCAGGGCGGCACGCTTCCCGCCGCGCATGCCGAGGAACGAACTGGTCGCGCACCGGACCGGCTGAATCGCGTCGAAGTCGGGGTTGTGATCGAAGACAACGGAGTAGTAGAAGCCGTGCGGAATTCCAACGGCGCGGCTCTCGTCGGCGAACTGACGACAGTAGTCCACCGGCGTCTTCCACGCGGTCAGCGGGGTGTTCCAATAACAGATACCGTCGTGCCATTTGGCCTCGAACGTGTGGTAGTCGCACCCGATCCGTTTTGAGAATGCGACCCAATCCGCCATCTGCGGCAGTGGGCCGGTGAAACGCAGCGCACCGTCGGGACCCGTGATCGAGGCGTTGAAGCGATCGAAGTTGCGCTGCCACGACCAGCCAGGGCGCGCCTCGATCTGGAACATCACGCCGAGTCCCGGTCGCGCCCACCATGCCGGGGCGGTCGTTCCGACGCTCGGCGTGCGAGTGCGAGCGGCGGGACGAAAGTTCTCGCGGCGCCTCGCGGCGCGCAACCCGCGCCATGCGTTGTCCCACAAACCGTACAACCCATATCCGCAGAATCTGCTGATGTAGATGCTCGCAAGACTCACGCCCCGCCTTTAGCACGATGTGCAGGCAAGCTGCACATGCCGGCGCGCGTGCGGTGTCGGGGCTGTCGGCAGAGAACGAACCGGGGCGGTGGGGGAACGCCGGCCTGTGGCCCGGCGCCGGCGTGACGGGCGGCGGCGCGGACCGGGCCGGGCGGGGCCGGTGCCGGCCTTCCGTCGCCGACGCGAACGTGCCCCGCCCGTTACCCTTGGGCGGAGGTGCGTTGCCAGCGCTGCCGGTTGCCCAGCCCGTCGTAGGCCGCGTATTTGTACATGTCGGCCAGCGTCGGGTAGTTGTAAACGGCCTCGACGAAGGCGTCGATGGTGCGGCCGTCGGTCAGGACCTGGGCCGCGATGTGTATGAGCTCCGAGGCCATCTCGCCGATGTGGTGCGCACCGAGCAGCCTTGTGTCGTCTGGCGAGAAAACCAGCTTGAGCAGCCCGCAGTCGCCGATGATCTGACCGCGCGCATTGAATTCGCTCAGGGCGCGTCCCACGAGATAGGGGACGTCCTTCTCTTTACAGGTGTCCTCCGAGATGCCGACCATCGCGATCTCCGGCACGGTGCAGACGGCCAGGGGCAGCACCGCGGACACGCGCGCTTTGTAGCGCAGGTCAAAAGCGTGCGTCACGGCGACGCGTGCCTGTTCCATCGACGTCGACGCCAACGCCGGGAAGCCGATCACGTCGCCCGCGGCGTAAATGCTCGGCACGCTCGTCTGGTAGTGCTCGTTCACCACTATCACCCCGCGCTCGCCCACCGTGATGCCCAACGCCTCCAGTCCCAGGCCGGCGACGTTGCTCTGGCGTCCCGCGGCGTACAGCACGCAGTCGACCAGCAGTTCCTCGCCGGACGCCAGCGTCAGCCGGACGTGATCGCCCCGTCGCTCGGTGTTCCGCAGTCGCGCATTGAGCAGCAGGCGCAGGCCCTGGTCGCCCAGCTGTCCCACCAAACGCGACGCGATCTCCCGGTCGATAAACGGCAGAATCCGCTCGTGGGGTTCGAGCAGCGTCACCTGAACCCCAAGCGTGGCGAAAACGGACGCGTACTCGCACCCGATGACCCCGCCGCCGACCACGGCCATCGTCTTCGGGATGAACCGCATGCGCAGGATCGAATCCGAATCGAAGATCCGGTAGCCGTCGAACGCGATGTCGGGCGGATGGTGCGGCGAAGAGCCGGTGGCGACGAGGATGAAATCGGTGTGCAGGTCGACGGACATCCCGTCGCGCGTGTGCACACGGACGGTATGCGGGTCGCGGATGACGCCGGCGCCCCAGACCACGTCGATGCGGTGCCGGTCGAGATTGTGCTGGATGATCTCGCGCCCGCGTTCGACGAGAAGCTGTTCGCGGTGCATGAAGTCGTGCACACTGACATTCTCCTTCAGGGAGTAGTCGATGCCGTACAGGCCGCGCTGGCGCAGGCCGGAGAAGTACAGAGCGGTCTCGCGCAAGGTCTTGGACGGCACGGTGCCGGTGTTGATGCCGGAGCCCCCCAGGTGCGGGGCGCGCTCGACCACCGCCACCTGTTTGCCAAAGTAGGCAGCCTGCGCCGCACCCTTCTCACCTGCCGGCCCGGAGCCGATCACCACGAGGTCGTATCGTGTGGCCACGTGTCCCCCCTTGCAGCCGCCCTGAGGTCCGGAGTTCGCAGGCCCCGAACCGAGGCCCCCCGGAACTGCTCCGGCAGCGGTGCCTCTCCCGCCCGAGTATCAGAAGCCCCGTGGGCCCCCGCGCCTGTCGCGGACGGGCGCCCGTAGACGGTGCCGGCAGCGTGCCCGTCAACAAGTTCGCCACATAACACGTGGGACCGACGCCTGCGTGTGGTCGGGGCGGGGATTGACGCATCATCACCTACCCAAGCCGCGCTCGGTGGGGTAGCGTAGGCAAGACAACGAGAGGAGAGTGCAGATGGGATCGTTCGCGCGCGGCCTGGCTCTTGGCGTGGTAGCGACGGCACTGATTCTCGGCGGCCTCGCGTACACGTTCCGCGGCGTCCTGCCGGTGATCCTGGGCGTGCCGGCGCCGGTGATCCCGAAAGATGTCGTGGCCGAAGCGACCACGTCCACAAAGGCCGTGCGGGACAAGATACTGAAAGAACTGCCCTTCGCGAATCGACAGGATTTCGAGTTCGCCGCCCGCGACTTCATCGCGACACGCGAGGACCCGAGAATCACGGACAACACCGGCAAGATCGTGTTCGATCTGGCTTCGTACGGCTTCCTCAAGGGTGACGCTCCGGAGAGCGCCAACCCCAGCCTGTGGCGGCAGGCACAGCTCGTCACGAGACATGGGCTGTTCAAGGTGCATGACCGCGTCTACCAGGTGCGCGGTTTCGACGTGTCGACCGTCTCGTTCATCCTGACGGACAAGGGGTATATCGTCGTCGACCCGCTCACCAGCGTCGAGTCGGCGCACGCGGCGCTCGAGCTCGTGCGAAAACACGTCGGGGACCGACCGGTCGTCGCGGTTGTCTACTCGCACAGCCACGCCGACCACTTCGGCGGGGTCGCGGGCGTCGTTACCGAGGAGGACGTGACCGCAGGCCGCGTGAAGGTGATTGCGCCCGACGGCTTCCTCGCTCACGCCATTTCAGAGAACGTGATCGCCGGCCCCGCGATGACGCGACGCGGCCGGTTCCAGTTCGGCGCCACCCTGCCTCGCGGGGCGGACGGGGAAATGACGTCGGGGCTGGGGCCCGGCGTCTCGACCGGCACCGTGTCCCTGCTGGCGCCAACCGACATCATCACGAAGACCGGTCAAGAGATGATGATCGACGGCGTCACGCTGTCGTTCCAGGTGACGCCCGGCACGGAAGCACCGGCGGAGATGAACTTCTACCTGCCGCAGTTCCGTGCCGTGTTCATGGCCGAGAACGCCAATGCGACGATGCACAACCTGTTGCCGGCGCGCGGTGCCCTGGTGCGTGACGCGAAAGCGTGGGCCGACTATCTGACCGAGTCGATCCGGCTGTATGCGGATCGGAGCGACGTGATGTTCGCGGCCCACGGTATCCCCCGCTGGGACCGCAAGGTGATCACGGATTTTCTCCGCAAGCATCGCGACGCGTACAAGTATCTGCACGACCAGACCGTGCGCCTGATGAACAACGGCCTGACGGGCAGCGAAATCGCCGAGCAGCTGCAACTGCCGCCAGTGCTGGCCAACGAGTGGTACAACCGCGGCTACTACGGCACGATGAGCCACAATTCGAAGGCTGTCTATCAGCGCTACATGGGCTGGTACGACGCGAACCCCGCGTCGCTGCACGCCCTGCCGCCGGTGGCCGCCGGCACGCACTATGTCGACGCGCTCGGCGGCGCCGAAGCCGTGATCGGGAAAGCTCAGGGTGCCATCAAGGACGGCGAGTATCGCTGGGCCGCCATGCTACTCAACCACGTGGTGTTTGCGGACGCCGAGACCAGGAAAGCCCGGGAGCTGCTGGCCGACGTCTACACCCAACTCGGGTATCGCGCCGAGGCTGGCACCTGGCGCAACATCTATCTCACCGGCGCGCAGGAGTTGCGCCATGGTGTGGTTGACTGGCCGACGCAACGCATGAGCATGGCGCTGGTGCGCGCCACGCCGACGGCGATGATGCTCGACTTCGCTGCCGTGCGGTTGAACCCCGAACGCGCCCGGGACAAGACGCTCGTGCTCAACCTGGTTCTCAGCGACGTGAACGAAACCCATCTGATCACGATCGAGAACGCTGTGCTCATTCATGAGCAGGGTGCGCGGGACGACAAGGCGGACGCGACCGTGACGATGAAACGGTCGGACCTCCTCGAGACGCTGCTTGCCGGCGTGCCGGTTGGGCTCAAAACCACCACCGGCGCCATCACGGTCGACGGCAGGGCCGACGCCTACGGCGAGCTCGTCGGCCTGATCGATCCCATCGCAAACAACTTCCCGGTCGTCACGCCGTAGCCACGAGCAGGGCGTGCGGCGGGCAGGGGACTCGAGCGGGCGACGGCTCGGCGGTTCGAACGCAACGAGGGACCACATGGACGAGACGACAACGACCGTGGCGACATCGACGGCGCATGCGACGCAGGCTCCACGAGCGATCGATCCGGTGTGCGGCATGTCGGTCGATCCGCAGGCACCGAAGGGCGGCTTCTTCGTCCATGCAGGCAGGCAGTACCACTTCTGCAATTCGCGGTGTCGCGAGAAATTCGCGGCGCAGCCCGACGCATACCTGCGCGGCCCGGCGGCGCCAGCGCTGACGGCAGCGCCCGGCGCAGTGCTGGCGGCGATCCACATCTGTCCGTGTCATCCCGAGGTGCGGCAGGCCGGTCCCGGGCTGTGTTCACAATGCGGCATGGCGCTGGAGCCGGAAGCGCCCGAGGGGTTCGTCGGCACCGAGTACGTCTGCCCGATGCACCCGGAGGTGGTGCGCTCCGAGCCGGGAGCCTGCCCGCTGTGTGGGATGGCCCTCGAACCGCGAGCCGCTGCGGAGGAAGCCAGCCCCGAGCTGCGTCAGATGAACCGGCGCTTCTGGATCTCCGCCGCCCTGACGCTGCCGGTGTTCCTGCTCGCGATGTCCGAAATGCGGCCGGGCCCTGGCGCCGGCGGGTCGGCGACGCTGTGGCTGCAGTTCCTCCTGACGACGCCGGTCGTGCTCTGGGGCGGCTGGCTCTTCTTCCAGCGCGGATGGGCGTCACTTGTGAACCGCCACCTCAACATGTTCACGCTGGTCGCCATCGGGACCGGGACGGCGTACGGCTACAGCGTTCTGGCGACCCTGGCCCCCGGCCTGTTCCCGAGCTCGTTTCGCGGGCACGGCGGGCAGGTTGCGGTCTACTTCGAGGCGGCCGCCGTGATCACGACGCTCGTGCTGCTCGGGCAGGTGCTCGAGTTGCGAGCCCGCGGGCGCACCACGAGTGCCATTCGCGCCCTGCTGGGGCTGGCCCCGAAGATCGCACGCCTGGTGCGCGAGGATGGCAGCGAGACGGAAATTCCGCTCGGGCAGGTGCGCGTCGGACAGCTGCTGCGCGTCCGGCCGGGCGAGACAGTCCCGGCGGACGGCGTGGTGGTGGAGGGAGGCAGTGCCGTCGACGAGTCCGTCGTGACCGGGGAGTCGATGCCCGTGGAGAAGTCCGCGGGTGCGGCGGTCACCGGGGCGACGGTCAACGGCACCGGCAGCTTCGTGATGCGAGCCGAACGGGTAGGACGGGATACGGTGCTGGCGCAGATTGTGCGCATCGTCGGCGAGGCCCAGCGCAGTCGCGCGCCGATCCAGCGGCTGGCCGACGTGGTCTCGGGCTACTTTGTGCCCGGTGTCGTCCTGTGTGCCGCGGTGACCTTTGTGGTGTGGAGCCTGGTTGGGCCCCAGCCGCGGTTCGCCTATGCCCTCCTCAACGCCGTGGCGGTGTTGATCATTGCCTGCCCGTGCGCGCTCGGTCTGGCGACGCCCATGTCGATCATGGTCGGTACGGGCCGGGGTGCGCAGGCCGGCGTGCTGATCAAGAACGCGGAGGCCCTCGAGCTGCTCGAGAAGGTCGATACCCTGGTCATCGACAAGACGGGTACCGTCACGGAGGGGCGACCGCGGTTGGTGTCGGTGCTCGCGCTACCGCCGTGGACCAATCGCGATGTCCTCGGTTTGGCGGCGAGCGTCGAGCGGGCCAGCGAGCATCCGCTGGCGGCGACGATCGTCGCCGCCGCCGCGGCCGAGGGGGCCGCGGTTGGGCCGGTCGGGGAGTTCAGGTCGTTCACCGGGCAGGGCGTCGTCGGGCGCGTGGACGGGCACGAGGTGGCCGCCGGCAGCGGGAGCCTGTTCGAGACCCTCGGGATCGACGGCGGTCGTTTGCGCGACGCCGCGCGCGAGTTGCAAGGGGACGGGCAGACGACCGTGATGGTGGCGATCGATGGGCAGCCGGCGGGCGTGTTGGGTGCCGCAGATCCCGTCAAGCCGACGGCGCCCGACGCCATTCGGGCCCTAAAACGGCTGGGCCTGCGCATTGTCATGGTCAGTGGCGACAACCCGGTCACGACCACGGCCGTCGCGCGCAAGTTGGGGATTGACGACATCGTGGCGGATGCGCGTCCCGAGGACAAGGGCGCGATCGTCAAGCGCCTGCAGGCGGCGGGGCGCATCGTGGCGGTGGCGGGCGACGGGATCAACGACGCGCCGGCGCTGGCACAGGCGAACGTGGGCATTGCCATGGCCACGGGCACGGACATCGCGATGGAGACCGCCGCAGTAACCTTGTTGCAGGGCGATCTGCGCGGCATCGTCAAAGCGCGGCACCTGAGCCGCGCCACGATGCGGAACATCCGCCAGAACCTCCTCTTTGCGTTCGGCTACAACCTGCTCGGGGTGCCGCTGGCAGCCGGCGTCCTGTACCCGCTCTGGGGGATTCTCCTGAACCCGATGATCGCGAGCGCGGCAATGAGTTGCAGCTCCGTGTCGGTGATCTCGAACGCCCTCCGGCTGCGCACGATCGAGCTGTAGGCCCTGCGCGGGACGCGGGTGGCGCAGGCCCGCGCTCTCGCTGCTTTGGGAATGCGGTCGTCTTCTCATTGCAGAAGTAGGAAAGCGCGAGGCTGGGCGGCATGCACGGCCGCACTCACGCGATGGCAAGCACTCTGCTTGCGTGCATGATGGAGGGTCCGCTCGATGCTCGAACAGCTGCGAGCCGTGTTGGAGGTCGAGATGGAAGCCCGCGATCGGGTCGACCGAGCACGAGAGGCAGCCCGGCGCCTGGTGCGGGAGGCCGAGGACGCGGCGCGGGAAGTCGTGCACGCGGCCCGCCAGCGGCGCGAGGAAACCGTCAGCGCGGTTGAGGAAGCGGCCGTGGACAGCGCGGCCCAAAAGGCCGAGGCGATGGCGCACGAGGCGGGCCTGCGGGCCGCGGCGCTGCGCAATCGCGCCGATGCCCGCATGGAGCAGGCCGTCGAGGTGGCGTTGCGCTTCGTCCTCGGCCTGGACGGGGACGATGCGGCTTGACGTGGCACGCTACGGCGCGGTCAACGCCCGCGTGCGGTCCCTGCTGCCGGGTCTGCTCGGCCGCAGTGGACTGGAGGGGCTCTACTCGTTCCCCAGTGGCCCGGCCATGCGCGAGGCCCTGCGCCACACCGCCTACGGGGCGGACATGGACCGGCAGGCGCACGTGCGCGCCCGTGTCGTCGGTGCGGGGCTGGCGATCCGACGCTTCCTCCAGGTTCCCGAGCGCACGCTGGTGGATTGCTACCTCCGCCACCACGAGGTGGAGAACCTCAAGCTGCTCGTTCGGTCCGTGAGCGGGGCCGAGCGGTGGTCCGAGGTGGCCGGGCGGTTCGTGCCGCTGGGTGAGATCGCCTCCTTCGATCCGCACGGGCTGGCCAGCTGCCACGAGCTGCCGGCGCTCGTGCAGGCGCTGGCGCGAAGTCCGTACGGCCCCGCGCTGCAGGGGGCGCTTCCCCGCCTGGCCGATGCGGGGCCCTTCGTGCTCGAAGTCGCCGCGGAACTCGACCACTACGAACGGCTGTGGGACGCTACGGCTGGGCTGCGCGCGCGTGACGCGGTCAGGGCGCGTGCGCTGCTCGGTCTGCTGTACGACGTCCTCAACCTGAGCTGGATTGCTCGTCATCGAGGCGAGCTCGGCCTCTCGCCCGAGGAGGCGCTCAACTACTCCCTGCGCCAGGGCCGCTGGGTGACGTCGGAGGTGCGCCGCCGCTTGGTCGAGGAACAGCCGGTCAACTGGGGGGCGGCGCTGACCGGAACGGCGTACGACCGCTTCGTGCCGGAGCTGCAACAGGGCGGGTTCGAGGCGGCCGCGCCCGGCTTGCTGCAGATCGTCGGCCGCGCGGCACGGGCCGAGTTGCGGGGCTACCCGTTTCACATCGGGGTACCCCTCGGTTTTCTGATGCTGCTCGATCTCGAGGTGCGGGATGTCGAGGTGCTGATGACGTGCAAGCAGCTCGAGCGGCCGGCGGGCGAGGCGTTGGGCCAGGTGTCGGCCCCCTGAGCGGGCAGCGGGGTGAGCACGGTGTTGAAGCCCGAGCCGATGCGCCATCTGACGGTTGTAATGCTCACGTCCGACCTGGAACGGACGGCGCGGGCGATTGCGACCCACGGTGTCCTGCATCTGCTCGACATTCGGCAGTGGACCGAAACCACCGGGGCCGTGCGGCCGTTCGACGTGGGGGCGCGGCTGCGGGAGGTGCAGGAGGTGGCGGATCAGTTGTCCGGGCTGGCAGCGCTGCTCGGGTTGCCGCGCGAGATCGAGCCGGACGGGGACGTGGGTGAAGGCCCCATCGAGCTGGCACCGGTGCGGGAACGGTCGGCCGCAATCGACGCGGAGGTTCGGGCCGTGGTACGGCGGCGCGCGGAGTTGGAGGACGCCGCCGCGCAACTGAGCAAGTTGCAGGGCAGTGTCCGGGCCCTTGCGCCCATCGGGTTGCCGATCGAGCGGTTGCGCGACCTGCGGTACGTGTCCCTGGCCTCGGGCCTGCTGCCGGCACGCAACACGCAGCGCCTGCGCGAGAGCGTGGCGCGCACCCCGCACTTGCTCATGATGGCCGAGCGGCCGCAGCCGGACGGGCGGGTGCTGGTCACCGTTCTGACGTTGCACGCGGACCAGGAGGCGATGGACCGGGCGCTGCGCAGCGTACAGTTCGAGCCCGTGCCCCTGCCGATGGGGGTCACCGGCACGCCCACCGAGGTGCTCGCTGAGCTCGACGGCCAACTCGAGCAGGTGCGGGAGCGTCTGCACGCTGTCGACGCCGACCGTGCGGCCTTCGCCGAGCGCTACGGCCCCGAAATCGCTGTTCTGCGCCGTCTCGTCGAGCAGGAACGGTTGCTGGTGGAGGCGCGTGGACGCATGGGAGCCTCGGAGCGTATCGCGGTGGTGGCAGGGTGGGTGCCGGCCGTGCTCGCTCCGCGTCTCGAGCAGGCGATCCGTGCCGTGCTCGGCGCGCGCTGTGTCCTGGAGTGGCGCGACCCGATCAGCCTCGACGACGTGCGGCGGGGGCGGATCCCCGTGCCGATTCTGTTGCGCAACCCGGCGTTGATTCGCCCCTTCGAGCGCCTGGTGCGCAATTACGGCCTGCCGCGGTACAACGAGGTGGAACCCACGGCGGTCGTGGCTGTCGCTTTCCTGACGATGTTCGGCTTCATGTTCGGGGACGTCGGCCAGGGCCTGGTGCTGTTCGCAATCGGCTACTTCATCTACCTGCGCATGTTCCGCTATCGCGACTACGCGCTCATCCTCATGGAATGCGGCGTGTTCGCGACGCTGTTCGGGTTTCTCTACGGCAGCGTGTTCGGCGTCGAGCACTGGTTACCGGCGCTATGGCTGCGTCCCATGCAGGACATGGAGCGCTTGATGCGGACGGCCATCGCCTTTGGCATCGCGTTCCTGAGCCTGGGGTTCATCTTGAACCTGGTGAATGCGATTCGGGCGCGCGACGCGGCGGCGCTGTGGGGACGCAACGGGCTGTTGTTCGCCGTGGGCTACTGGATCGCGGCGGGCCTGGCGATCCGGCGGGCCTGGGGCGGACCCGGCGCCGTCACCATGGGCAGCGCGCTCGTGTGGCTGCTGCCGCCGCTGGTGATGATTCTGCTGCGCGAGCCGGCGGCACTGGTGTGGAAGTCGATCCGTGGGCGCACCTGGCCGGGCGCCACGGAAATCATGGCTCTTACGGTGCAGTCGGTCGTCGAAGTGCTCGACACGGTGGTCAGCGCCATTTCGAACACCGCGACGTTCATTCGGCTGGCGGCGTTTGCGCTCAGTCACGCGGGGCTGTTTCTGGCAACGTTCAGCGTCGCAGACGCCCTGGCCCGCACCTCGGGCGGCACCGTCTGGGCGGCCATCGCGATCGTGCTGGGCAACGTGGTGATCATCGCCCTGGAAGGTCTGATCGTGTCCATCCAAAGCATTCGGCTCGAGTACTACGAGTTCTTCAGCAAGTTCTACAGTGGCGGCGGAGAGGAGTACCGGCCGCTCCGCCTGGCGTCATCCGGGACCGGACGCGTGTAACGCGAACGAGGAGGCGGTATGGAGACAGGCTCGCGGACAGAGACGTGGCGTGGGGCCCTCATGAGTCTGTGGCT
>Ga0316622_100001159_pt1 | contig 16801 bp, 16 predicted proteins | sample OWC_Aug_OW2_C1_D_FD_207646 | JGI IMG/M metagenome (GOLD analysis project Ga0316622, IMG submission 207646) | Wetland soil microbial communities from Old Woman Creek delta, Ohio, United States - OWC_Aug_OW2_C1_D5_C | ecosystem: Environmental > Terrestrial > Soil > Wetlands | place: USA: Ohio... | reverse complement strand
CCGGGTACTCGGGTCTGACGAAGGCGGTACTGCTGAAGTAAGGGGGGTCGCGCGGGCCGCGGGGTGCGGCCTGCGGCAGCCCATGGGACAGGCCCGGGCGCATCCCAGCGCCCGGGCCTTCTTCTTGGGGCTTCCTGGGGGCAGGGGGCTCCGAACCCGTGTCAGCCGCCGGAAACCTGAAGCTCATCTATTGACCGACCGTCAACTCTGTGGTATACTGCCAGCAGGTGTTGGAGGATGCTGTGGTTGCACAGGCACTGTGACCCGGCACTGGTCCGCGGCGCGCTGCAGGCGTCTGCGGACGGACCGGGGTTGCAGAAACGTGAGGTTGCACCCACCAGGAGGGACGGGAAGCCTGAACGAGCGATAGCGTGAGTGCCCGACTCCTCGCTCGGCGACACCTGCAGCGCTGGGATTTCAGAGGAGCCGCGGTCGGTTCGCACAGGAAGGGCGAACGCAAGAACACCAATAAGGGGGTTGCCATGCGTTCACTGGTCGCAGTTCTTGTTCTTCTCATCGCGGTGCCGGCGCTCGCGAACGATGCCGAGACCATGTTCAACTCGCCGGCATACGGCTGGATCGATCCGGTTCCGGGCCCGGTGTATCAGTGGGAGCGCGTCGTGCTGTATGACAACGGCCCCGTGAACAACTACACCCAGGGCACCCAGGCGCTGTCCGTCCTCCAGGACACGTCGCTCGGCCACAGCACCTATGGCTACGGCAACCAGATCTCTGCCGGCAACAGAGTCGCCGATGACTTCGAGGTTCCGGTGGGTGAGACCTGGTTGGTCCAGACGATCACCTTCTTCGGATACCAGACTGGCTCGACGACCACGTCGACCTTCACCACGTACTACGTGCAGCTCTGGAAGAACGGTCCGCCGGACGTCGGCACGCTCGTCTTTGGCGATCTTGCAACCAACCGCCTTGCGACCAGCGTGTTCGCGAGCAGCTACAGGACGCTCGAGAGCTCGCTTCCGACCTACGGCACGACCAGGCCGATCATGGCCAGCACGTGCAACGTCCCGATCACGCTTGGCCCCGGTCAGTACTGGGTTGACTGGACGGCCGCAGGCACTCTGGCCTCCGGTCCGTGGCAGCCGCCGGTCTCAATCTGGGGCCAGGGCGTCACTGGCGACGGCCTGCAGAAGACCAGCACCGGTTGGGCATACGTGCTCAACGGCACTGACAATCAGGGCTTCCCGTTCGTCGTCGAGGGCACCTATGCCTCGGCGGTCGAGACGGCCACGTGGGGCGGCATCAAGGCCCTCTATCGCTAGTACGGAACAGCTCACCTGAAGCCGTTCCAAGGGGCCCCGCGCGACATGCGCGGGGCCCCTTTCTGTTGACGCGCTGGCGGAGGTCCCGCGGAGCCACGCGTCGCGATGCCGGGGCAGCGCTCGGTCACCTGTTGCCGGGTCAGCGTGCGGTTGGGTACACTGGCCTCAAGTCCCAGCTGGACCGCACCCATGACCGGAGGTGACGGGATGGCGCATCGCGACAGGTGGGCGAGCAGAGCGACATTCCTCCTCGCGTCGTTCGGAAGCGCGATCGGCCTCGGGAACCTGTGGAGGTTCCCCATGATCGCGTACGACAACGGCGGCGGCGCGTTCCTGATACCGTACATCGCGGCGCTCCTCACCGCCGGCATCCCCCTCATGATGCTCGAGTTCGCGCTTGGGCAGCAGTTCCAGAAGTCCACGCCCGGCTCGTTCCGCGAGGTCGGACGGAAGTGGGAGTTCGTCGGCTGGTGGGCGCTCGGCGTCGGGACCATCATCGTCCTCTACTACGCGGTGATCATGGCGTGGGCGTGGGACTACCTGGCATTCTCCCTGCGCGAGGGGTGGAAGGGGGATCCTCAAGGCTTCTTCGACAGGTTCCTCGGACTCACCGAGGGTCCCGGGAGGATGGGGGGCATCCGCTGGGCCGCTGTCGCCGGTCTCGCCCTCACGTGGGGCTCGATGTACTGGATCATCAAGAGGGGGGTGTTCAGGGTCGGGAAGGTGGTCCTCTTCACCGTGCCGATCCCCATCATCCTCACGCTCGTGCTCGCGATAAGGGGTATCACGCTCCCGGGTGCCGTGGAGGGTCTCAAGTACTACCTGACGCCTGACTTCTCCGCACTGCTCAGGGGCCAGACGTGGCTCGCTGCGTACGGGCAGGTGTTCTTCTCGCTGAGCCTCGGGTTCGGGATCCTGACGGCGTACGCAAGCTACCAGCCGAGGAACTCGGACATCACGAACAACGCTTTCCTGACGAGCCTCGCGGACACGGGCTATGCGTATCTCGCGGGATTCGCGGTCTTCGCCACGCTCGGGTACCTCGCGACCGCGCAGGGCGTTCCGGTCTCTGAGGTTGCCCGGGGAGGCCCCAGCCTCGCCTTCGTGATCTATCCGACGGCCATCAGCCTCATGCCGTTCGCCCCGGTCATCGGAGTGCTCTTCTTCCTCACGCTTCTCACGCTCGGAATCGACTCCGCCTTCTCGATCGTCGAGGCCGCGGTCGCGGGGATGCGCGACAAGTGGAAGGTCTCACAGGAGCGGACCACCGCGTGGTTCTGCCTCTTCGGCTTCCTGGGCGGGCTCGTCTTCACCACGGGCGCGGGGCTCTACTGGCTCGACATCGTAGACCAGTGGATGAACAACTACGGGCTCGTGGTTATCGGGCTTCTGGAGTGCGTCATGGTGGGCTGGTTCTACGGGACGAGGAAGCTCAGGGAGTACATCAACGAGGTGTCGGACTTCCGCGTCGGCTGGTGGTGGGACTTCTTCATCCGCTGGCTCACGCCCGCGGCGCTGGGCGTGGCCCTCGTCACGACGCTCGCCCAGGAGTTCCGGGCCCCCTACGGCGACTATCCGACGTGGGCGCTCATGGTGGGAGGCTGGTCCATTCTTGCCATCATCATTGTCGCAGCCGCAGTCGTGACCTCGCTGCCGGCCAGAGCCGGCAGGAAGGAGGCCTGATGCCGCCCTCAGCGTGGATCACGTTCGTCGCGGTCTCTCTGGTCGTCTACGGCGGGTTCGCCTGGTGTCTGACGATCGCTCTCAGGAAGGGGGCAGGCAGCGAGAACGATGGAGATGCGTAGCGTCGCTCGCACGGCGTCCCATGCGTCCGGGCGACGGGCAACCGGCGTCCCGAGTGTGCATCGGCGGTGCGCGGTGATCTCCGCGGCGCTTCTAGCGCTGACGCTCACGGCACTTGCAGCGCCTGCCCAGTGGCCATGGGAGAAGGCCGAGCCGGAGCCCGAGCCCGTCTATCCCGGCGTCACGGTCTCGGCGGACGATCTGGTTGCGGGAACGCGCGACGCCGGTGTCGTCCTGCTCGACGCGAGATCTCTCGAAGCCTACGTCGCGGGGCACGTGCCCGGCGCCATCTCGGCGCCTGCGCCCAGCCTGCCCGGGCCGCCCGCGACGGCGGAGGCACTTGGACGACTGGGGCTGTCGGGAGAGGAGCGCGTCGTCTGCTACGGCGATGGCGCGATCTCCGAGGAGGCGTCGCGGCTCTTCTGGCTCCTTGAGTCCGCAGGGGCGTCGGACGTCGCGGTGCTGGCCGGCGGGTTCGAGGCCTGGGTGCGCGCGGGCGGCGCGGCCGACTCGCGCGACAGCTCACGACGACGCACCACGTGGACTCGCGAGAGCGATCCCGGCCGGTGGGCCACGCTCGAGCACGTGGGTGCGTCGTTCGGCGAGAAGGGCTTCGAACTCGTGGACGCGCGCGGCTGGGACCTGTGGGAGGGTGAGCCGCAGGTACCCGGCGCCGCGCCACCGGGCGCCCCGCCCGGACGGCGGACCGGTCACATCCCTCACGCGCTCCCGTTCGACTTCCGCGAGTTCCTGTCGACCGACGGCGCGCTCAGAAGGCCCGAAGACACGAGGGCGACCTTCGCCCGGCTCGGACCGAGGCCCTCGAGTCCCGTTGACCTCCAGGACGAGTTCATCGTGTACGGCCAGGGCGGCAGCGCTGACGGCGCGGTCGGTTACTACCTTCTGCGGCGTGCCGGCGTGGCTCGCGTCAGCTACTACCCGGGCGGGTTCGACGAGTGGTCGTCGCGTCCCGATCTCCCGGTCACGCGCGTCATTCACGCCGAGGAGATCCAGGCCAGGCTCAACCTCGAACCGCGCCTGCTCGTGCCCGACAGTCCGCCGCAGGCGTTCGTCCTGCTTGACGTCCGGCACGATCGCGACTTCGGTATCGGGCACATCCCGGGAGCGGTCAACCTGCAGTCGCACGTCTTCGCCGACTCGCTCGACTCCACGGTCGCGCGGCACTGGCCGTCCGCGGACAGGTCGTCGATCCCGATCATCTCCTACTGCTACGGCCCGTCCTGCATACGGAGCCGCAACTGCTCGTCCATGGCCGCGCGCGCCGGTTTCGTCAACACCGAGCGGTTCTACGGGGGCATCGAGGAGTGGCGGGGGATCGGCGCGCCGGTCATCCGCGCGGCCCAGTAGCGCACCCGTTTCGATGCGCCCGGCCCGTCTGGCATCTGACCGACGTCGTCCGTCGCCGGAAATGAGAACCCGCCCGGGGGCATGCCCCGGGCGGGTCTTCGTTCGGATCCTGTTCCCGGACGCGGGGATCTAGAAGATGCTGAAGAGCCCCTTCACGCGGCCCCAGGTCGACCGCTCGACCGGGCTCCCCGCCGAGATCTGGATGTTCAGCTGGACGGCATCGATGTGGTACGCGACGCCGCCGATCCACACCATGTCGCAGACGGACGCATCCCCGGTGCCGTCACTGTCCTCCCAGTCGTCAACGTGGCCGTACGCGCAGTACTGCGGGTGAACCTGGTGCCACGTCTGGCAGATCGGATTGCCTCCCGGGGGATCGATGGGCTCCCAGTAGGTTCCGCCCATGATGTAGGTCGGGCCTACCCAGTCGACGTGGTAGGAGACTCCGTCGAGCACGATGTAGTCGCAGGCGCTGAGCACGCCGTCGCCGTTGTCCGTGTAGCTGTCCTGGTGATGGATCAGGCAGAAGTTGGGGTAGAGCTCGTGCCAGGTCGAGCAGTCAGCCGGCCAGGGATCGCGGCCCGGGCCCTGCAATTCCATGTAGTACTGCCCGGCCGCGGGTACCGCAAGAGCCACGAAAGCCAGCACGGCAACACACGCAAGCCACCTCATAGCCGGTCCCTCCCTTCGAAACCATGCCCTCGACGTGATGCCGCTCGGCGCCACAGACGGAGGGCGGTTCCTAGAACGTCGCGAACAGGTGCTTGATCACGCTCCAGGTTTCCGAGTACGCCGGGCTGGGCGACTCGGTCACCGCGATGTCGAGGTTGACCTCGACCACCACCCACGCAACATCGCCGAACCAGACGACATCGCCCACGCTCACGACACCGTCGCCGAAGTCCAGCCAGTCGTCGACATGCTCGTTCTGGCAGAAGCCCGGGTGGACCTGGTGCCAGGTCGAGCAGACGGGGTTCGCCGGAGGGATCAACTCAGTCGGCTCGTACCACCTCGTCTCCTGCCTCTCGGGCTCGTCGATGCCGGCAGTGGACTGCTCGACGACGTACGTGGGCCCCACCCAGTCAACGTGGTACTGCACTCCCTCCAGCACGATCTGATCGCACACGCTGACGTTGCCGTCTCCGTTGTCAATGTACTCGTCCTGGTGGTGAATGAGACCGAACGTCGGATGCAGCTCCTGCCACTCCGAGCAGTTGGCCGGGATGTCTCCGGACGTGGCACCTGCGAACTCCAAGTACATCTGGCCGACAGCAGGCTGAGCGAGCGCCAGAACTCCAAGCAACGCTGCGATCATCGCGCAATGTCTCATGGTGCTGCCCTCCTTGCCGCGCGATGCTGCGGCGGACCACGAACTCAACACGTGCACTCCGGTGCGGCGCACCACGACCGGCGAGCACACTTCATGACACTAGGTCATTATACCACTTCCCTTGACTACCGTCAAGATTGGTTTGTGGCCCAACGGTGAGGCGGACTGCTTCCTCCAAATCACACGCGCCCGCTGCTGGGACCGTGCGGGCTGCGGCGGGGCAGGGTCAGATTCCCGCCGGCTCGATGATCAGTCGAACAAAGTCCTGAAGAGCTCCTTGAGCTGCCCCCAGGTTCCAGGCTCCACAGGCGAGTCGGGTGTCACGGCGATGTTGAGCCCGACGCCGACGAGGTGCCACGGCTCGCCGGCGAAGTAAATCACGTCACAAGGGCCGAGAAGGCCGTCGCCGTTGTCCTCCCAGGCGTCGACGTGGTGGGCGAGGCAGTGGTCGGGATAGATCTCGTGCCACGTCTCGCACGTCGGGTCGCGCCCGGCGGAAACGCCTGTGGGCTCGACGTATCTGCTCTGCCTGTCGGCGTTCATGCTCTCGAGGTAGTAGGTAGGGCCCACCCAGTCCACGTGGCAGGAGACGCCATCGAGCACGATGTGGTCGCAGGCGCTGATGAAGCCGTCGCCGTCGTCAGCATAGGCGTCCTGGTGGTGGACGACGCAGTGGCTCGGATAGAGCTCGTGCCATGAGGAGCAGTCAGGGGTCACAGGTGGTCCAACTCTCCCTGGGCTGCCGACGTACTCAAGGTAGATGCTTTGCGCGGCCGCGGCCTGAAACGTCAAGACCACCGCCACCGCGGCAAGCGCGTGTGACGCGGACGCACGGTACCGCATGGTTCCTCCCTCCGTCGCGGGAGCAGAGTCCCGGTCCCCCCGCACGAGTCCGTGCGCAGGGCCGGGGGCCGATTCGATCCGGCGGGGTCGGTCTAGCACCAGGGAGAACGACAGTCAACCGGGAAAGTTCCGTGGTGCAGCTTCGCGCGCCTTCCGTCTCCGCGCGAGCACACCTCTAACTGCGGCTGCGGCAAGACGATACGGGGCTGAGGGGCACGCACAGTCACACCGTCGTGACACCGCCGCCGCCCTTGCTCAACCCGGAGCGGCGCCCCCGCAGCCCTAACTGCGCGTGGCTGCGCACGCTGCGGGAATCCTCGGGGCCGCTTCCGCATCGGAACGCGAGTTGCCTCTGGGTAGGCAGCGCGATGACGGGGCATCCGCGGTGCGAATGTCCCTTCGGGGAGAGAGACCCGGGGCGCGGGGCGAAGCAGGCGGGCGTGGCACGCACACTCCTGAGAGGGGGTGTGCACGGAATGAGAGCGGGGTGGTGATGGTGTACAAACTGGAAACGCTTGGGCGGCAGCGGTACGTGGGCGACGTCGCGCAGAAGATCGTGCACGATCGGTGGAACGGCGGGTGTGACGAATGCGTCGTTGAGGACCTCGTCCAGCGCGGGGCGGCGGTCGGATTCGAACCCGACACGCTGGACTCCGTGTTCAATGAGGGCTTCGACTACTGCGACGAGTGTTTCGGCAGGACGGATCCCGAGCCGCCTGTGACCCCGTAGCCCAGCTCCTCGCGCGGGGACCGTCCGACGCCGGCGGCCCGACGGACCATCGGGCGAGCACGGCAGCACGAATGCGTGGTTTGCCCCGCAGCCAGGCCTTGCCTGGCGCCGCGCCTCCGGGCGCGAGCGATCGGCCCCGAAAGGGGCCGATCGTGCTTGTGGGGCCCGTCTGCGGAACGCGTTGCGGCGGACCCCGCGCCGGTCGTAGTATCCCGGTGGCGCCCGCGAAGGGCGACCTCGGCACGGCATGCGAGAGGGAGAGCGGCGATGGCGCACCTGTTCGCGAAGACACGACTGCTCGAGAGCAAGATCGACGAGTATCTCGATCACACGAGCGAGGTGGGACTCCTGTTCCTTGAGGCGATCAAGGACTACCTGAACGGGAACCACGAGGAGTTCGAGTCAAGACGGCAGCACGTGACGGACCTGGAACGGCACGGGGACGAGCTCCGCCGTGAGGTCGAGCGGCAGCTCTATGCCGAGACCCTGATCCCGGAGTCCCGGGGGGACGTCCTCGGCATTCTCGAGCACACCGACGGCGTCATCAACACCGCGAAGATGACCTTGATGCGCCTGTCCGTGGAGCGTCCCGAGATCCCCTCCAATCTGACGCGCGGCTACGTCGAGCTTGCCGACTACGGCTGCCGCGCGGCGCAGGAGCTCGTGATGGGCATCCGCGCCTTCTTCCGCGGCGCGCCGCTCGTGACCGACTTCGTTCACAAGGTGGGATTCTGGGAGAAGGAGGCGGACAAGATCGCGGAGCGCCTGCGGAGGGACATCTTCGCCTCGGATCTGGATCTGAGCCGCAAGATGCACCTCGGGGACTTTGTGATGCGGATCGGCACGCTGTCGGACGAAGCGGAGGAGGTCAGCGATCGGCTCGCGATTTCTGCGATCAAGCGCTCGATCTGACGATACGGCTCTCTCGCGCCGGGCGCAACGCCACCGGGACACGCGATGATTCTGTTCTACCTCACGAGCGCCGTCTTCCTCGGATGGTCGCTGGGCGCGAACCATGCGGCGAACGAGTTCGGCACGGCCGTGGCCACGCGCATGGTGAAGTTCCGGACGGCGGCCACCATCTGTGCCGTCTTCGTCGTCCTGGGGGCGGTCCTGTCCGGCGCGGGCACGTCGGCCACGCTGGGCACGCTCGGCGCCGTGAACGCGCTCGGCGGGTCCTTCATGGTCGCCCTCGCCGCGGGTCTGTCCGTCTTCTGGATGACGAAGGTCGGGCTGCCGGTCTCCGTGAGCCAGGCGGTCGTCGGGGGCATCATCGGGTGGAACCTCTTCACCGGCTCGCAGACCGACGTGAGCTCGCTCATCGCGATCGTCTCCACATGGATCGTCTGTCCTGTTCTGGCCGGCGGCATCGCTGCGCTCCTGTTCGCCGGCACGCGCAGGTACCTGGCCGGCCACGAGGTCCACATCCTCGAGCGGGACGTCACCGTGCGCGCGGGCTTCCTTGTCATGGGCGCGTTCGGGGCGTACGCCCTGGGCGCGAACAATGTCGCAAACGTCGTGGGCATGTTCGTCCCGGCCGTGCCGGCCGGGTCGACGCGGCTCTTCGGCCTGGTCCCATTCTCCAGTGCCCAGGGGCTGTTCCTGGTGGGCGGCGTCGCGATCGCGCTCGGAGTCGCGACCTACTCCAGGCGCGTCATGATGACCGTCGGGAAGGAGCTCTTCAAGCTCTCTCCCGTGACCGGGCTCATCGTCGTGGCGGCGCAGGCGGCCGTGCTCTTCCTCTTTGCCTCCGAACCGCTCCGGGACTGGCTCGTCACGCACAACCTCCCGCCGATCCCTCTCGTCCCCGTCTCCAGTTCGCAGGCTGTGATCGGCGCGGTCGTCGGGATCGCGCTCGCCAAGGGCGGGCGGAACATCAGATACGGAGTGCTCGCCCGCATCACGGGGGCGTGGGCCGCGACCCCCCTCATCGCAGGCGCGGTGTCCTTCTTCGGGCTGTTCTTCCTGCAGAACGTGTTCACGCTCACGGTGTCGCGCCCGATACCGTACGAGATCACGCGGCCCGCGTTCGAGCGCGTCGTCTCCCAGGGCGTGCCCGCGGACAAGCTGGAGGCCCTCGCGGGCGCCCGGTTCAGAAACGCCCGCGAGTTCAAGGCCGCGCTGCGTGACACCCCCGGTCTCGCCCCGGCCGACGTCCGCCTCACGCTCGCGGCGGCCGAGCTGCGCCGCTACGAGATCGATCCGGCGAAGATCGTCCGCCTCGACCTCGAGCTTCTGACGCCGCGGCAGATCGAGGCGATCCGCTCGCTTGCGTGGACGTCGTACGACCACACCTGGCAGCTCAGGGACGCCCTCGTGCGGGAGAGCAGCCAGTGGGCCTTCCTGCCGGAGACCCGGAGGAACTACATCCACAACAGGGACCTCGAGACGAGGCTGAGGTACCTGGAGGCGGCGTTCCGCGTGAACGGGGCGGAGGCCTCGCCAGAGTGAGGAGATGAACGATGCGGTGCATGCGCTTGGGCTGGGTGCTTCCGGTGGTTCTCGTTGCGGTCGGGACGCTCACAGCGCCCCAGGCCGCCGCGCGCACGTGGGAGGGGGCGCTCGACGAGCTCCTGGCGGCTCCGCCGGGAGCGGACGTCGCCGCGCTCGTGACAGAGGTGGCGGCCGCGCGGCCGGCGTGGACCGACGTCGCGGCGCGGATACAGGCCGCCGGTTTCCCGGACGTTCAGGTGCGCGGAGTGCCGATCGTGCGCACGACTGCAGTCGGTGACACTGTCGAGCTCCCGTGGGTCCTGGTCGTGCCCGAGAGCTACGATCCGCAGGTGCCGACGCCCCTCCTCGTCGTGCTCCACGGCGGCGTCTCCCAGGCCGGCGTGGGCGAGGACCCGGCAGCCGAAGCCATGGAGAACGACCTTGTCGGTCTCGCCGCGCGCGAGGGATGGCTCGCTCTCCATCCGTTCGGGCAGATCGGCGCGACGTGGTGGGACGAGGCCGGCATGGCCAACATCAGGAACCTCGTCCGGACCGTGAAGCGCGAATGCAACGTGGATGACGACCGCGTGTGGATGGGCGGCATCTCCGACGGGGCATCGGCGTCGTTCCTGCACGCCATGGTCGCGCCGTCCGACTATGCGGCGTTCGTCGCCCTGCACGGTCACATGGGCGTCGGGAGCCTCGACGGCGGCCTGCCGACGTATGCGCCGAACCTGTCCAACACCCCCGTCTACGCGGTGACGACCTTCGACGACGGCCTCTACCCGTCGCGGATCATGCGGCGGACCATCGACATGGCGCGCCTGGCGGGCGCGGACGTCCTGTATCGCGAGCTTCCCGGCACGCACGACTTCAGTCCCAACGCCGCCACCGAGCTTCCCAGGATCGCGGCCTTCCTCGACCGGCATCCTCGCGACCCGTTCCCGGCCCGGATCACCTGGGAAACCGCGCGTCCGGAGTTCGGCGCCTGCAGGTGGCTCGCCGTCGACCGCGTGTCCCTGGATGAGCCTGAGCCCTGGCATCACGACTTCAACGTTGCGCTCGAGGACGAGGCGATCACGATTGGCTTCCTTCCTGACGAGCGTTACGAAGGCGAGGGCATTCTGGTGGGAAGCCTGCCCGACGGCGACTACCCTGCGCGGAGGATCGGCCTTGCTCCGGGAGACGTCATCGTGGCCGCGGGCGCCCGGACGGTAGGATCGATGGACGACCTCTACGAGTACAAGACGACGCTCAGGCGCGGAGGGCCGATCTCGATCACGGTGGTCCGTGGCGCACAGAGGCTCGTTCTCGAGGGGAGGCTTCCGGAGGCCGCCGCATACAACGTCTTCAAGCGCGAGCTGCCGTCGGCCCTCGCCGTGGCCTCGTGGTCGGCGAACCGCGTCGACGTGCGGGCGTCGCGGGTCGGCGCGTTCCGCGTGCTTGTGCACCCGGACATGCTGCGTCTTGAAGAGAACGTTGTCGTGGCTGTGAACGGGGAGACCGTGTTCGACGGGCGCGTGACGCCGGACGTGGGGTTCCTGCTCCGGAACTTCCTCGAGACGCGCGACCGCCGGCTCCTCTACGTGGCGGAGATCCCGGTGAGCGTGCCCTAGCCCCACCGGGCGGCCGGGATCAGCTCGCGGCGCGGGAGCCTCCAGCGGCGGTGCCTCGCGCCGCCGTCACGGCGCCGAGCTCACCGAGCGCCCGGACGAGTTCCTCGTACTGGCCGAGGCAGTTGTAGACCTGGGCGGAGATCCTCACGATGCTGCCCGGTCCCGTCGGCGTCGCGAGGACCGGGACCTCGATGCGGTACCGCTCGCGCAGTGCTTTCTCCAGAGGGTCGAAGTCGAGGGCCGTCACCTCGAACCGATAGGGTCCGCGCGCGAACGGCACGCTGGCGAGCGTGCCGATCATCTCGTCTGGACAAGGGGATTCGACCCCGAAGGCCTCGCAGAGGAGCGTTCGCGCCGCCAGCGCGAGCGCGCGATTCCGCTCCATGAGTTCGGGCCATCCTCCAGGCAGAAGCGACCCCAGGAACCGGATGGAGACGGGCACGCACAGGTAGGGACTCGGATCCATCGTCCCCGTCCAGTCGAACTCGAGCCTGAAACGGGACCGTTCCGTCCGCCTGGAGTTGGCCCCGTGGCTGACCGTGAGCGGGTGGACGATCTCCTGCCTGTCGCGCCTCACGTAGAGGAGCGCGGCGCCCTTCGGCGCGCACAGCCACTTGTGGCAGTTGCCCGTGTAGTAGGTGGGACCGAGCGCCCCGATGTTCAGGGGCAGCATGCCCGGCGCATGCGCCCCGTCCACGAGCGTGTCGATCCCGCGGCTCGAGAACTCGGCGACGAGCCTCTGGATCGGCATCACCATGCCCGTGAGGCTCGTGACGTGGTCGAAGAGCCCGAGCTTCGTTCGCGGCGTCACGCACCGGAGCACGGACGCGACCACGTCGTCCGGCGACGGACACGGAAACGGCACCTCGGCGAAGACCACGCGCGCTCCGGTTCTGGCCGCGACGAAGTCGAGGGCGTTCCTGCAGGCGTTGTACTCGTGGCTCGTCGTGAGGAGCTCGTCTCCCGGATCGAACGCGAGCGAGCGAAGCACCGTGCTCACACCCGTGGTCGCGTTGGGGACGAAGGCCAGATCGTCAGGATCGACGCCTACGAACCGCGCCACGGCGGCCCGGGCCTCATCGAGGAGCGGCTCAAGCTCGTGCGCGAGGAACCACACTGGCTCGCGCTCGAGCCGGGCACGAAACCGCGACTGGGCAGCCAGGACGGGTGTCGGGCAGGCCCCGAACGAGCCGTGGTTGAGATACAGCACGTCCGGGTCGAGCGACCAGAACTGCGCGAACTCCGAGCGTGGTCTGGACACCGGTGTTCCCTGCGGGCTCACTTGCCCTTCGACTTGGCGGCCTTCCTCCAGCTCGTTGAGCACCCGCAGTTCATGCACGAGGGGAACTTCGCCCCGGCCTTGAGAACGTGAGCGTCCACTCCGCCCTCGGTGTTGCAGATCTCGCAGAGATAGTGCCCCGTCTCGGGGACCTTGTCGCCCGGGCGGAACGAATCCTTCTTCGTCGCCATCGTATCCTCCTGAGGGTGGGCGCCGCCGCGCCGGTCGGTTCCTGACTTCGGGATCGCGCTCTCCCACGAGTCTACACGAGAGCAGGGTCCTCGTGTCAAGCCGGAGCCGCGTGTCGTACAATGGGCGGCATGCGTCACGCCAACCGGATCAGCGCGGCGGCGCTCCGCCGCGCGCTTCTCGACTGGTACGATGCCGGTCACCGCGAGCTCCCGTGGCGGTCGGCGCGAGACCCGTACGCCATCTGGGTGTCGGAGGTCATGCTCCAGCAGACGCAGGCGGCGAGGGTGGCGGAGTACTGGCCTCGCTTCATGGCCGCTTTTCCCACGGCTTCCGTGCTCGCGGGGGCCCGCGCCGACGACGTGCTCGCCGCGTGGTCGGGGCTCGGCTACTACCGCCGCGCGCGCATGCTTCACGAGGCGGCCGCCCTCGTTGTCGCGAGAGGGGGCCTGCCCCGGACCGCTTCCGAGCTGCGCGACCTTCCCGGCATGGGGGAGTACACGGCCGCCGCCGTCGCGAGCATCGCGTTCGGCGAGGCGGTGCCGGTGCTCGACGGGAACGCCGTGCGGGTCTTCGGACGGCTCCTTGCGCTCAAGGAGAGCCACCCCACTGCGGCCCGCGTGAGGGAACTCAGGGAGCTTGCGGAGCGGCTCATCGATCCGGCGCGCCCAGGCGACTGGAACCAGGCCGTGATGGAGCTCGGCGCCGTCGTGTGCCTCCCGCCGGCCCCTCGATGCTCCGTCTGTCCCATCGCCCGGTCCTGCGGGGCGCGCCGCTCAGGGGCCCCGGCGTCCTACGCCCGCCCGCGCCGGAGCGCCGGCACCGTGCGGTTCGCGGAGGCGGCTGCGGTGATCGTTCGAAACGGCCGTGTCCTGATGGTCCCCGGACCCGGCGCTCAGGGGTGGTGGGGCGGGCTCTGGATGCTCCCGCGCGTCGCCGTGACCGGAGCTGCGGACGCGCCCGCGCTCCTCGCCGAGGCGGTCCGTCGGGAGTTCGGACCGGTGTGCGAGTTCGACGGGCGACCGGCGCCGTTTCGGTACTCCGTGACGAGGCACCGGGTCGACGGGTTCGCCTACCGGGCGGTGAAGGTGAGGGGCGCCGTGCGAAGGGGGAGCGGAGCGCGATGGCTCGTGCTCGGCGAGGCGGTCGCGGCCGGCATGCCGGCGCCAGACAGGCGAGTCCTCTCAGGCATCATCGACGCGGCGCGAGCGCCCGGGCGGGGTGCCGCGCGCGTGCCGCTTACTCCCCGAGCACGTAGGCGAACACGAGCGGCGCCACGAGCGACGCGTCGGAGTTGATGCTGAACTTCGGCGTGTCGACGTCCAGTTTGTGCCAGGTGATCTTCTCGGTCGGGCCGGCGCCCGAGTACGAGCCGTAGGACGTCGTGCTGTCCGTGATCTGAGCGAAGTAGGCCCAGAAGGGGATCTTCTTCCTCATGTCCTGGATGAGCATCGGCACGGTGCAGATGGCGAAGTCGCCGGGGATGCCGCCGCCCACCTGGAAGAACCCCACGGGGATGCCCTTCCTGACGCGCTTGAGATACCAGTCGGCGAGATAGGCGAGCTGCTCCGTGCCGCTCCGCACCGCCTGATGGTTCTTGATCACGCCCATCATCACGTGAGCCGTGAACATGTTGCCGAGCGTCGAGTCCTCCCATCCCGGAGAGAGGATCGGGATGTTCTTCTCCTTCGCGGCGAGGACCCACGAGTTCTCGGGCGGGATCTGGTAGCGCTTCTCGAGGCCCGGAGTGTCCAGGAGCTGGTAAACGAACTCCCAGGGGAAGCGCGGTCTGCCCTTTCGCGCGGCGTCCTTCCAGAGCTCGACGAGAAGCTTGTAGGTGTGGCGCATGACCGACTCGGGGATGCACGTGTCGGTCACGCGGTTCAGGCCCTTGTCCCTCAGCTTGAGCTCGTCGCGGGCCGAGAGGGACCTGTAGTGAGGCACCATCGCGTACTCGTCGTGCGCGAAGAGGTTGAAGATGTCCTCCTCGAGGTTCGCGGCGGTGCACGAGATGATGTGGACCTTCTCCTGCCTGATCATCTTCGCGAGCGAGATCCCGATCTCCCCCGTGCTCATCGCCCCGGCCATCGCCAGGAGCATCTGTCCGCCGTCGTCAATGAGGCCGCGCCAGGCCTTGGCGGCGTCGACGGTCTCGCGGGCGTTGAAGTGCCTGAAGTTCGCATCCATGAACGCGCTGACGGTCCCCACTTTGGTCTCCCTCCTATTGAGCGGAACGTGCGGCCTGCGGCCACGATACGGCCTGCCCGAGACGTCTTTCAAGCGTTTTTGGGTCGGACCCGCGGCCTGACCGTGCCGCCGTCCCGCACGGACCGTCCCACGCGCCACCTGACGAGTCCGTACGGGAACGAGGACAGTGCGCGCAGACCCGGGACGCTCGAGAGCCCTCTCGCCGCCGCGCGAATCTCGCCGTAGACCTCGCCGAGCATTTCCTTCTCCTTGATCTCGCCCCGCTCGTCGACGCGCGCGAGGAGCCGGAGCGAGGCCACGCCGACGATGACCGACGCGACGAACAGAAGGTCGAGCCCGTCGATTCGGAGTCCGGGGTGGGCCGAGCTGGCTCCGAGCACGAGCGACACGCCGTGAGAGGCCGACCAGTCGAGAGCGACACCCGCAAGGACCGGGGCAATGCTCGCCGCGATGCCGAAGACGAGCGCGTTCGTCGCGAGGTAGCCGGTGGCCGACGCGCGCGGCGCGAGCTTGAGGGCGGCGTTCCACCCGCAGAGCATCACGCCGGCCGTGGAGACGCCCTGCAGGACGTGGATGAGCGACAGGAGCGAGATGACGAAGACCGGCGACGTCTGCGCGGTCGTCAGAGGCCAGAGCGCCGTGCTCGCCATGAACAGCGGACCTGCGGCGGCGAGCACGGACTTGTTGCTGAAGCGGTCGGCCAGACGCCCCCAGATGTTCAGGAACGCGACGTTGGCGGCCTGGCTCAGCAGGAACAGCAACATGATCCACGTCATGCTCATGCCGAGCTTCGTCAGCATGTACACGGCGAAGAAGGGCGCGGCGAGGTTCACGGAGAAGTTCCACGAACCGAGGAACAGCATGAGCCTGCGGAAGTTGGCGTCACGAAGCGGCTCCGCGATGGCCGCCCTGATCCCCCGCGGCGACGTGAGCCCCATGCGCGGCTCCGGGATGCCCGTCAGAAACCAGACGCCGAGGAACCCGGCGGCGGCCGCCACGGCGAGAAGCACCGTGTAGACGCCGATCTCGGGCGTGAAGCGGGCGCGGTACAGGTCGACCCCGATGCCGGCGGCCATGCTGGCCGCGGCGCCGGCCGCCACGGCGACGGCGAGCCGGCGTCCGAAGTACCGGCCGCGAACGCGGTCGGGCACGAAGTCGCGCATCCATGGGCTGAACGCGCAGCCGCCCACGGCCCCGATCCCCCAGAAGAGGAGGAGCGACACGACGAGCACCGTCAGCCTGTGCGGCGCGGGGACGAGCCAGGGCACGGCGGCCATGCCGAGGAGCGCGACCCGGCTCAGGCCGGCGCTTCCGACCACGAGCGCCTTGCGGAGACCGACGCGCTCGACGATGAAGATGCTCGGAACCTGGAGGACCTGCGCGGCGGGAGGGATGGCGAAGAGGATGCCGATCACCTTGTTCGACGCTCCCAGGAGGAGCGCGTAGGCCGCCAGGAACGCGCCCCCGGAGAGCACGAGCATGACCTGCGTGCAGACGCCGTCAAGGAGCAGCATCCTGAGCCCTCGCGCGACGTCGGCCGATGTGATGCCCGTGCCCGGCAGGAGCCTCGCTGGCAAGCGCATGCTCCCATTATACCCGGCGCGGCTCGCCCGCGGACGGCCTGCCGGCCGACGGCGGTTCTTCGCAGGCCATGCGGCAGCCCTTTGGCACGAGGGATGCAAAGTCCGAGGTCAGGTGCGATCGTCTGTGCGCTGATTATCG
>Ga0316622_100001158_pt1 | contig 16809 bp, 11 predicted proteins | sample OWC_Aug_OW2_C1_D_FD_207646 | JGI IMG/M metagenome (GOLD analysis project Ga0316622, IMG submission 207646) | Wetland soil microbial communities from Old Woman Creek delta, Ohio, United States - OWC_Aug_OW2_C1_D5_C | ecosystem: Environmental > Terrestrial > Soil > Wetlands | place: USA: Ohio... | reverse complement strand
CTGCATCATCCCTTCCCAGCCGCCGGCGTGGATCAGGCCGAGGATCGGGACGAGGAGGGTGCCCAGCCAGATGAGGAAGAACTGCAGCACCTCGTTGAAGACCGCGGAGAGGAGCCCGCCCAGCGTCACGTACACGGCCACCGTCACCGACGAGACCCAGATGCTCAGGTGGATGTCCCACCCCAGGAGCAGGTTCAGGATCTTGGCCATGGCGAACATGCTGGCCCCGCTCACCATCACGGTGAGGAAGGTGAACGAGATGCCGGCCACCGAGCGCGCGCCCTCGCCGTAGCGCAGCTGCAGGTAGCCGGGCACCGAGTGGGTCCGGCTGATGTAGTAGAACGGCATCATCACGACGGCGAGGAAGAGGATCGCGGGAATGGCCCCGATCAGGTAGGCGTGGGCCCCCAGCATGCCGTACTGGTAGGCCATCGCCGACCAGCCCATCGTCTCGAGAGAGCTGAGGTTCGCCGAGATGAAGGAGAGGCCGGCCACCCAGGCCGTCATCTGCCGGCCGGCCATGAAGAAGTCCTCGCCGGTGCGGGCGAACTTCTTGAGGTAGACCCCGATGCCGATCACCGTCGCGAAGTAGAGGACCACGATCACGAGGTCGAGGGGCCCGAGGGAGAGGAGCCGCGTCGCGGCGTTTCCGAGCAGGAGGGCGGTGGTCATGGGTTTCCTTCCACGCTGGCGCGCGATCTTCTCACTGCGCGATCCGGCCGTCGAGGTCCCAGAGGTCCCGCCAGCTCTGGCCGTCCCGCCACAGGAAGACCTGGCCCTTGATGAGGCGACCGCCCCGGTCGATGCCCGCGATCGCCTGCATGTCCGCGTCGGTGAGCGGGGGAGCCACCGCCGCGCGCAGGTTGGCGAGGTAGTTGGCCCTCTTGACCGAGAAGGGGATGACCACCTGGCCGCGCTGGAGCCCCCACTTCAGGCACACGACGGCCGGGTGGACCCCGAGGCGCTCGGCGATCGCGACGATCACCGGGTCCTCGATGTCGACCGTGTCCTCGGGCGTGCGATCCCGCTCCGGCCGGCCCGGCGAGCCGATCGGCGAGTAGCCGATGGGGACGATTCCCCTCTCGACGACGTACCGGACGAGCTCCGGCTGCTGGAAGTGCGGGTGGAGCTCCATCTCGTTCGCGACGGGCCGGATCGCGGCGTCGCGCAGCAGGAGATCGAGCTTCGGGATCGTCATGTTCGAGGTGCCGATGTGGCGCACGAGGCCGCGCTCGACGAGCCGCTCCATCTGCCGCCACGTCTTCATGTAGCTCTCGTGGACGTACGGCCGCGCGTCCGGGCTGCGCGACGTCACGTCGCATCCGGGCGGGTGGAAGTTCGGGAAAGGCCAGTGGACGAGGTAGAGGTCGAGGGTGTCGACCTGCAGGGCCCGGAGGCTCTTCTCACAGGAGGGGACGACGTCCTTCTCCCCGTGCTTGTCGTTCCAGAGCTTCGACGTGACCCACAGGTCCTCGCGTCGAACGCCGGAGCGGAGGATCGCTCGCAGCGACTCGCCGACGTGCGACTCGTTGCCGTAGACGGACGCGCAGTCGAAGTGCCGGTAGCCGACGCGCGCCGCCTCGAGGACGGCCTCGGCCACCGCCTCGTGGGGCACGCTGTCCGAGCCGAAGGTGCCGAGACCGACCACCGGGATCGCGGCTCCCGTCGCGAGCGCCCGCTTCGGCACGAGGTCCGGAAGGACCCCGTCGGGAGCGAGGAAAGGGGGCCGCTCGCCGCTCACCGCAGCTCCTCGTCGAAGACGACCGCCACCTTGCCGCAGCGGCCGCTCGCCATGAGGGCGTAGGCCTCGGAGGCCTTCTCGAGGGGGAAGCGGTGGGTGATGAGCCTCTCCGGGTGGAGCTTCCAGCGCACGAGGCGCTCCACGAGCTCCTCCATGCGCCAGATCGTCGTCACCCACGAGCCGTGGAGCGCCTTCTGGTCGTGAATGACGTCCTCGGAGGGCCGGAAGCCGACCGTGCCGCCCTCCCCCATGAAGACGACTTGGCCCCACTTGCGGGCGGCCTGGATGCAGGTGAGGCGGGCCGCGTCGCTGGCCGAGCAGTCGAAGGCGGCCTCGACGCCGTGGCCGCCGGTGAGAGCCCGGACCCGGGCCACGTCGTCCCCTCCCGCCTCGAGCACCTCGTCGAAGAGGCCGAGGGAGCGGGCGAGCTCGAGCCGCTCCGGCCGGACGTCGATGCCCAGGATTCGCTCCGCCCCCATCGCCTTCGCCAGCATGGCCGTCGCGAGACCGACCGGGCCGAGGCCGGTCACGAGGACGGCGTCGTTGCCGCTCACACCGACCCGCTCCAGCCCCTCGTAGACGGTGCCGAAGCCGCACGCCACCTGCGCGCCATCGGAGTAGCTGAGGGCGTCGGGCAGCAGTACGAGGTCCTTCTCCTCGGCGAGGATGTAGGGCGCCATGCCGCCGTGACGCTGCCAGCCGTAGGCCCGGCGCCATGGGCTCGTGCACGAGATCATGTAGCCGCGGCGGCAGTCGTTGCAGAGGCCGCAGCCGGAGATGTGGTAGACGACGACGCGGTCGCCCTCCTTGAACCGCCGGCAGCCGGGGCCCACCTCCACGATCTGGCCGCACGGCTCGTGCCCGGCGATGACGCCCGGCTGGTAGCCCTCGGGCCCCTTGCCGAGGTGCTGGTGGTAGATGCAGCGGATGTCCGAGCCGCAGATCGTGGTGCTCTTCGTCCGCAGAAGCACCTCGCCGTGGCCCGGCGTGGGGACGTCGAAGCTGCGCAGCTCCACCGTGCTGTTCCCCGGCAGGACCGCTCCCTGCATCCGCGTGGGCTTGTCGGCCATCGGCGCCTCCCGGACTGGTGGCCAGGATTGTAGAACGCCTCGACAACGACGGCCTCTTCATCGGCAGGCCATGACCGCCCTGGACGGCGACGGCCGCTCGGCGCCCCCGGCGCACCGACTTCGACGAGGGCCGTGAAGCGTCGCCTGCTCGGCCTTGAAGGAGGTCTTCGACGTCTTCTCGCCTCCCAGGGCTCGTCCCCAGGGCTCGTTGACTCCGCTCGACCCGCGGCGGTAGGGTCAGCCACTCGAGGAGGTCCGTTCATGCCGATCGCGCTCCACCCGTCTCGTTCGTTCCGGCTCGGCGCCGGGACCGTCGCGCTCCTCCTGCTCACGGGCGCCGCGGCCGCCCCGGCGGCCGTCCCGAAACCGGCGGGGGCGATCGCCGCGATCGACGCTCTCCTGAAGGGGTCCTACCCCGCCGACCGTCCGGGGGCCGCCGTCATCGTGACGAAGGACGGCGAGACCCTCTTCGAGAAGGCCTACGGGATGGCGGACCTGGAGCTGGGGGTCCCTCTCCGGCCGGACATGGTCTTCCGCCTCGGCTCGATCACCAAGCAGTTCACGGCCGCCGCGATCCTGATGCTGGCGGAAGAGGGGAAGCTCTCGCTGCAGGACCCCATCGAGAAGCACCTCCCCGGCTATCCCACCCAGGGGCACACGATCACGATCGAGCACCTGCTCACGCACACCTCCGGGATCCAGAGCTACACCGACATGCCGGGCTGGATGACGAGCCGGATCCTGAGCCCGATGACGGTGCAGGAGCTCGTCGACGGCTTCAAGAAGGAGCCGATGCAGTTCGCCCCCGGCGAGAGGTTCGCCTACAACAACTCGGGCTACATCCTGCTCGGCGCCATCGTCGAGAAGGCGTCCGGGAAGACGTACGAGGCGTTCGTCGCCGACCGCATCTTCCAGCCGCTCGGCATGACGGCGTCGTACTACGGGAGCACGGAGCGGATCATCCCGAAGCGGGTGCCGGGCTACACCCGGGAGGCGGACCAGCCGAAGAACGCCCGGTACCTGAGCATGACCCAGCCGTTCGCGGCGGGCTCGCTCGTCTCGACGGTTGCGGACCTCGCCCGCTGGGACGCCGCTCTCGACACGGAGAAGCTCTTGAAGAGAGCCTCGCTCGAGAAGGCGTGGACGCCCTTCGTGCTGAAGGACGGCAAGGCGACCGGCTATGGCTACGGCTGGGCCGTCTCGAAGCTGCGCGGCCGGCGCTCGATCAACCACGGCGGCGGCATCTTCGGCTTCTCGACCTTTGCCCTGCGGCTGCCGGAGGAGCGCGTCTACGTGGCGGTGCTCTGCAACAGCGACCGGCCCGCGGCCGATCCCGGCTACGTTGCGAAGAAGATCGCGGCCCTCGTCGTGGGCGACCCTTTCCCGGAGCCGGTGCCGATCACCCTCGACGCGAAGGTCCTCGAGCGGTACGTCGGGGTCTACCGGATCGACGAGCGGTCGACCCGGACCGTGACCGTGGAGAGCGGCCGGCTCTACACACAGAGAAGCGGGGGGCCGCGGACGGAGGTGCGGCCTTCTTCCGAGACCGAGTTCTCCTACGACAAGAGCCTCACCCGCCTCCGTTTCGTGGTGGACGCGAGCGGGCGTGCCACCGCGATGCTGATGTACCCCGACGACGCGGACGAGCCGGAGCGGGCCCCGCGGGTGGCCGACGCGCCGGCCGAGCGCGCGGTGGAGAGGGTCGACCCCGCCGTCTACGACGCCTACGTCGGCGAGTACGAGCTCGCTCCAGGCTTCGTCCTCACCGTGACCCGCGAGGGGGACCGGCTGATGACGCAGGCCACCGGTCAGGAGAAGGTCGAGGTCTTCCCGTCCTCCGAGACCGAGTTCTTCCTCAAGGTCGTGGACGCACAGATCACGTTCGTCCGGGGGGCCGGGGGGACGGTGGACCAGCTCGTCCTCCACCAGGGCGGCCGGGACATGCCGGCGAGGAAGAGGAAGTGAGGCGGCGCCCTCTCGAGGAGACGCTCCGGGCCCTGCAGCCGGTCCGGGAGAGCCCGGGGACGGAGGAGTCGCGGCAGGAGCTGCGTCGCGTGCTGCGCGAGGAGGGCTCGCACGCCGTGGCCCGCGCGGCGACGTTCGGCCGGCCGGTGCGCTGATTCGAGCAGGCCGGGTCGTACAATGGGCCATGGAACGCCCCTGGTCTGGCCTGCTGCTCCTCGCCCTCCTCGTGCCGGCGTGCAAGACCGCGGCACCCGAGCGCCCTGCCGTCGCCCCCGCGCCGCTTCCCGACCTGCTCCGCCCCTACGAAGGCGCGCGGCGTGTGCTCGCCCACAGAGGGGACGAGAAGGCGCTCACCCTGAAGGCCGGAGCCAGCCTGATCGGCGCCTGCGACGTCGCCGTCCGCGTCCGAAGCGTCGCCTACGAGCCGGGAACGGCGCGCTTCGCGCTCGAGACGGTGGGTCTGCCCCGCGTGGGCGAGCGACGAGTGACCTGCAAGCGTCTGGAGCCGGAGATCCAGCTCGTCCTCACCGGCCTCCCTTCCGGGCCGGTGACGCCGGAGGTGACCGCGCGCGTCGATGAGGTGCTCCTGACCCCGGAAGCCTACCTGCGGGCCGCCGGCAGCGCCTTCGACCATCCGCCGGGCGACCCGCCGGCCGAGGTGGCGAGCCAGCTGCCCGACGCAGCCGAGAATGAGCGACGGCTCGCCCGAGGGGTCCAGGCCTGGCCGCGGCGGCTCTTGTCGGTCGACGCCACCTACCGCGATCCCTCCGGGCGCACGCGCTACGAGAGGCTGGTCGCGTTCGAAGCGGTCGTCGGCACCGACGGGAGGCTGCACCGGCCGAAGCTCAAGACGTCCCTCGAACCCGAGCACGAGGCGGCGCTCATGAACGCCATCCCGTTCTGGCGGTTCGAGCCCGCGCGACGGGCCGACGCTCCGGTTGGCGCCCGCGTTCCCCTGGAGATCGTGTTCCGCGCCTACTGAGGCTCTCCCACGGTCGGGGGTTGTGGTCAGCGGGACCGATCACCGCCGGCGTTCGGCGCCAGCCCCGCGGCGACGGCCTTGCCGAGCAGCTCCTGCAGGCGCTCGCGGCTCCGCGCGGGCATCGCGCGCGCCCCCCGCGCCACCAGCTCGAGCGCGTGGGGGTTCTCGAACGGAAACACCACGCGGTAGGCGCGCGCGCGGTCGTACTCCGCGACGCGCGCCCGCTCCGGGGGCCGCAGGTGGCCCAGGAGCTCGTGCTGCAGCGTCCGGAGCTCCGCCGCTTCCGACGGCGTGAGGGCCTTCTGGCCGCGGTCCGCCGCCTCGCTGGCGAGCTGGAACACCTCTGGTGGCTCGAGGACGCCGCCGTCGCTCGTGGAGAGGACGAGGCGGATCGTCGCCGGCGCGAGATGCGGCAGCCGCTCGGCGGCGTCGCTGAGCGCCTGCTGCTGCTCCCGTGCCCGTTGGCCGCCTCCCAACTGCCGGTCGATCTCCGTGAAGGTCATGTGCCCGAGTTCGGCCGCACGAGGAAACCAGGTGTCCCAGTTGAGGACGGCGAGCGCGCCGCCCGTCAGGAGGCCTCCGAGGACCACGATTCGCTTCGTCCAGAGCCAGAGGGCGGGGAAGAGGCTACGGGCTTCCTCCCCCTCGTAGAGGTCCTCCTCCTCGCGCGCGTCCTGAGCCTCAGCGAAACGCAGCACGGGCAGCTCGTTGACGGGCACGGGGGGCGCGAGCGGCTCCCGCGGGGCAGGGGCCGAGGGTCTCCTCGCCTCGGGCTCGCCCGGCGGGAGGAGAGGCTCTGGCCGACCCCGGCCGGCGAGGCGGCCGCGCCACGCGGTGAGGCCGGCGCTCCATCCCGCGAGCGTGTCGGAGACCCCCCTGCGCGCGGTCGTGGGCCGCGGGACGGCCGGACCCTCGTCCTCCGCCGGTGTCGACGGCCAGTTGCTCACCAGGGGCGTCAGGGGATCCAGGCACCGGCTGAGAAGAGCCCCGACCGTCGAGATCACCTGGAGGAGTGGCCCTTCCAGGTGGTCGTAACGCTGTTCTTCGTACTCCTCTTCTTCCTCGACGCCCGAGGCACGGGCCCGCCACCCCTCGTAGGGTGCAGCCCGCTCGTCATCGAGCGGCTTCAGGCGGATGACGGGGGCCCCGCCCGCGATCTCACCCGGGTCGCGCCACGGGGGAGCCGACCCTCCCGGGCCACCCGTCTCCTCCGCGAGGGTCTGTACCATCGGGGGCTCGCCGATGGCGCGCTCGATCGGAGCGCTCGGGGGCGGGATCTCAGGAGGGGACGGCGCCGGCGCTCCCCGCGGCTTGGGGGGGACGAGCGCCCGCGCCAGCCGCGCCGCGGACTCCTCGTCGGCCAGGACCTGGCGGATTGGACGCCACTCCTGGGTTCCGGCGACCTGCACCGTGGCCCGGCCGTCCGTCAGCCAGGTGCGGAGCCCGTCCTGGTCGACGGTCAGCTCGGTGCCGTCGCCGAGCCGGAGCTTGTAGCGCTGGAGCATGGCACTCCCTCCCACGAACCACGCTCCCCGTTGTCCCGCCTGGTTGCCTGGGCTCACGTTACGCCCGGGCCGGGCGAGGGTCAAACCCCCATCCCACCGGGGGGTAGACTCAGCCCCGGACCGAGAAGCCCTTCGCGGAGAGAAGGGGGCGAAGCCTCTCCCGCTGGTCGCCCTGGATCTCGACGGCGCCTTCGGCGGCCGTGCCGCCGGTGCCGCAGGCGCGCTTGAGCTCGGACGCGAGGGAAACGAGGAAGGCGGCGTTGCGAGGCAGGCCGGCCACGACGGTCACGGTCTTGCCCCCGCGGCCCTTCTTCTCGAGACGCAGGACGCAGGCGAGTCTCGCCGGCACCGGCTCCTCGGCCGCTTTCGAGCACCGGCAGTCGTCGGCCGGCCAACCGCACGTCGGGCAGACGCGGCCCTTGCCGGTCTGGTAGACGGAGCGGCTGTCGCTCACGCCGTCACATCACCGCGAGAGAGAACCGCTCGACCGGGAAGTGGCCCTCCTTCTCGACCTTCTCGCCCCGGAAGACCGCCCACGCGGGGAGCCCCGCCCGGTAGGTCTTGGTCATCTCGTGGAGCTGGAGCGGGCTGTTGGCGAGCAGCACGTGCAGCACACGCCGGGCCGCGAAGGGGCTCGGGAGGGCGAGGTAGAGGCCGTCCCGTTCGTCGGCGTACGTCCGACCCTCGAAGCGGAAGAAGCCGGGGCCCGCCTCGACCGGGAGCCGCGGAAGGAGCCGGGCGAGCAGCGTGTTGTCGCGAGGGTCCCCGAGGACGAAGAGATCGTGGGTGGCGAGGTCCGCGTCGTCCATCTCCGCGTCCGGGACGACCGGGGGCAGGATCTCCGAGAAGGCGTCGGCGAGGACCGACTGGAAGCGCAGGGCGAGAGTGTGGTTCGCCTCGACCTGCCGCCCCGTGCCGTACACGATCACGGTCGAGGCGAAGTCGTCGGCAAAGGCCGAGAAGGAGAACCGGCGATCGCTCGTCACCGGTACGTCCGAGAGCGCGTCGAAGACCACCCGGCTCGGCTTCTCGGGGACGGCGAAGGTGGCGGCGGCGGTCGAGCCCTCCAGCACAAACGGGAAGAGGTGCCGCGTCCTCCCGGCCTCGACGGCAATGGTCGAGGCCAGCCGGTAGGCCTCCGCCGGCTGCGCCGCCCGGACGGTGACGCGCCACTCCCGGCCCCCCGGGGTCACGTCCACCGCGGGGACGGGGTCCGGCAGGCCCGTCCGGTCGAGCCAGGGGCGCAGGTCCGCGCCGACGTCGCGCCGGAGCGCGTCGCGCGCGGCAGAGAGGAACTGCGCCGTCGTGACTTCCTGGCCGCGGTGGTGCGCGTGGAAGTCCCTCATGAAGGCGAAGAACGGCTTGTTGCCGGCGAGGAGCCGCAGCTGGTGCAGCGCGAAGGCCCCCTTGATCCGGGGGACGACCGCGGGAGCGTAGCGGTCGTACGCAACGCCGCCCTTCGTCGCCGCGACGTCGCTCTCGCGCGCGGTGACGGAGGCGAAGCGGCTCCGGAGGCCCGACAGCGCTCGGGCGAGGGCCTCCGGCCGGTCCGCCGCCTTCTCCGGCAGGCCGCGCAGGACCTGCCAGTAGGCGGCGCCGCCGGCCACGAGCCAGTTGTCGGCGTCCGAGGCGGGGAAGATCGAGCCGCGCCACAGGTCGTCGCGCGTGAAGTCGTAGCGTCCGGCGATCGCCTTCGTCTCCGTCGTCAGCGGCGCCTTCGGCTCGATCCCTCCCCGCGCCGCGCGGGCGGCCCTCAGCTGCTCGGCGATGACGACGGGGCTGAACGTGGCGTAGCCGTAGGTGAGGTGGGGCAGCGCCCCCGGCAGGTCGGGCATCCGACGGCTCCCCGCGGCGGGGAATTTCTCGCGCAGCGTGACCTTCCCCTGGTGGGCCATGAAGACGAGCTTCTCCGCCATCTCGGCGTCGGTCACCTTGCCGTCGCAGGCGTGGGGACGGTTGATGGGCGAGGAGGCCATGAGGTTCACGGCGCTCTCGACGTCGATCCGGCCGTTGTGCTCTTCGTAGAAGCGGAGGAAGGCCACGTCGCGGTTCGCGGGGGTGAACGTCGAGTCGAAGGGCGCGTCCTCGGGCTGGGCGGCCACCTCGCGGCGTACGGCGGCGTCGCGGGCGTTGTTGTTCGCCCACAGAAAGCCCGGCGTCCCGAACGGGGCCGGCTGGTCGGTCGAGCGCCAGAGCCTCGACTGCGCCGTCCCGAGGAGCAGGATGGCCGACTCGCCCGTCTTCACGTCGGCGAGCGTCCAGTCGTTCGTGTACATCCCGTTGTTCCTCGAGCGCAGGATGGCCGCGACCTCGTCGATCGAGGAGGCGTACTGGGCGGCCCGGCGGATGCGGCTGCTCTGGGGCTCCCCCTCGGCGTCGAAGGGCGTCTGCAGCACCGTCGTCTCCCCGATCACGATCCCCGCGTCGTTCATGTAGAAGTCGGTTCCGGAGTGGATGCCCCCCGGGAAGGTCTGCATGACGAAGCGGTGCCCCTTCTCCGGCACCACGTCGAGGACGACGTTGAAGTGGACCCCCGTGTACCCGTCCCACATGAAGATCTGGAAGAAGACAGGCCGGCCGCTGGCCGTGGCCGGCCCGGTGGCGGTGAGCGACGAGCACTTGTGCAGACGGTCGGGCACGGCCAGCTCGTCCTCCGCGGAGAACGTCCGGCCGGTGACGCCGCTCGGGGTCACCGGCAGGGCCCCCCGCATCGCGTCGAGGTCGATCGCGGAGTTCATGGCGACGACGTCCACGAGGTCGACCTTGCGCCCGTGCACCTCCGCCCCCGCCGCGGCCGCCCCGTCGGCGATCCCCTTCATCTCGTCCAGGAGCTCGGCGTCGTAGCGGCGCAGCATGAGCGCGTCGGCCAGGGTGCGGAGCCCGCTCCAGCCCTGGGCCGGGTCCTTCTCGAGGGCCCGGATCGACAGCTTCTGGATGTAGGCGACGATCTCCTCCGACACCAGCGTCCCGAGCTGGCGGCCCCGGGCGTAGGGCCCCCCCTCCACGTGGACGAAGATCCAGCCCCGGTCCTCGTAGCGGAAGGCGGGCCCCTCCCAGCGCACGCGCTCGAGGGGGATGACCTCCGTGACGTCCCCGACCTCGGCCAGCGCGACGTCGTCGAAGGAGGCGCGGCCGGTGGCGGTGCCGTTGCGGCCGAGCTGCAGCTCGACCCGGTCGGACGCCGTGGTCGCGACGAACGTCGTCTCGACGCGCGTCCAGTCCCGCGTGCCGCCGACGGCGGGCGAGTGGTTGGTGAACGGAAAGGAGGCCATCGCGACGGTCGCGGCCACTGCGGTCGGGTAGCGGGCCAGAGGGTCCGCGGCGGCCCGGCTCGTCTTCACCCACGCCGACAGCCGGTACATGTGGCCGACCCGCAGGGTCACCGGCTCGGATCGGACGGTCAGCGAGGCCGGCGCGTCCGCTCCCAGCTCGATCGCCGCCGCGCCCGCCCGGCCTCCCTCCACGCGGCGCACGACGGACCCGGCGGGGACGGCGCCGTCCACGGCCCAGCCGGACGGCAGGGCCGCGCCGCCCGGATTCTCGAAGCCGGCGTTCTGGACGGTGACCGGCTGGTCAGCCGCCGCGACGGGAAGCGCGAGGAGGTGGGCAACGGATGCGGCGAGCAGCAGGCGCATCCGGCGATTCTACCCGGCCGTCGGAGGCCGGGGAGCGGCCACGGGCCGGGTTAAACTCCCACGGAATGGGAGGTCTGCCCCGATGAAGACTCGCTTCGGACTCCTGGCCGTGCTCGGCGTCGTCCTGGTGTCGGGCTGCCGACGCGCCGAGACGCCGGCTCCATCCCCGTCCCCGGCCGCGGTCGCGACTCCCACGCCGGCTCCGCGCCCCGAGACGGCCCCCTCGCCGTCCGGCCCGGGCGCCGCCCTCCACGACCCCTCACGCGCCACCGAGCAGGCCCCCGACCGCTTCCGGGTCCGCTTCGAGACGACCAAGGGGCCCTTCGTCGTCGAGGTGACCCGCGCGTGGGCGCCCCGCGGGGCCGACCGCTTCTACAACCTCGTGCGGGCCGGCTACTACGACGACGTCGCGTTCTTCCGGGTGATCGAGGGGTTCATGGTCCAGTTCGGGATCCACGGCGACCCGCGGGTGAACGCCGCGTGGCGCGTCGCCCGGATCCCGGACGACCCGGTCGCCCAGTCGAACCGGCGGGGGATGGTCACCTACGCGATGGCCGGGCCGGACACCCGGACCACCCAGCTCTTCGTCAACTTCAAGGACAACGCGAGCCTCGACTCCCAGGGCTTCGCGCCGTTCGGTCGCGTCGTCGAGGGCATGGCGGTCGTGGACTCGCTCTATTCCGGCTACGGCGAGGGCGCCCCCCGGGGCATGGGTCCCGACCAGGGCCGTGCGCAGGCCGAGGGCAACGCCTACCTGCGCGGGTCCTTCCCGAAGCTCGACCTGGTCAAGACGGCGCGCGTGGTGAAGCCGTAGCGTGATCTCGTTCACCCGCGTCAGCAAGCAGTACGGCCGGCAGGTCCTCTTCGTGGAGGCGTCCTTCCAGCTCAACCCGGGAGAGAAGGTCGGCCTCGTGGGCCCGAACGGGGCGGGGAAGACGACCCTCTTCCGGATGATCGTGGGCGAGGAGGCCCCCGACGAGGGCGAGGTCTCCGTCCCGAGGAAGCTCACCATCGGCTACTTCCGCCAGGACGTCGAGGAGATGGCCGGCCGGTCGGTCCTCGACGAGGCGATCGCGGGGAGCGGCCGCCGGGGCGACCTCCACCACGAGCTCGAGGCCCTGCAGCACGCGATGACCGACCCCGGGCGGGCGGACGACCTGGACCGGATCCTCGCCCGCTTCGGGGAGGTGCAGGAGGAGTACGACCACCTCGGGGGCTACGCGCTCGAGGCCCAGGCCCGCGAGGTGCTCCACGGCCTGGGCTTCGACGACGAGCGGATCGACGGTGACGTGGGGGCCCTCTCCGGAGGCTGGAAGATGCGGGTGGCGATGGCGCGGGTCCTCCTCGGGCGGCCCGACGTCCTCCTCATGGACGAGCCCACGAACCACCTCGACATCGAGTCGATCCTCTGGCTCGAGGGCTTCCTGAGGTCCTACCCCGGCGCCCTGTTCATGACCTCCCACGACCGCGAGTTCATGAACCGCATCGTCGCCCGGATCGCCGAGATCGACGACGGGGAGATCACCGCCTACTCCGGCAACTACGACTTCTACGAGCGCGAGCGCGCGACGCGCGAGGCGAACCGCGAGGCGGCCTACGCCCGCCAGCAGGCGATGCTGGCCAAGGAGCAGCGGTTCATCGAGCGCTTCTCCGCCCACGCGGCGAAGGCGGCCCAGGTCCAGAGCCGGGTGAAGGCCCTCGAGAAGATCGAGCGGATCGAGCTGCCGAAGAAGCGGCAGGTGGTGAGGTTCGACTTCCGACGGCCGCCCCGCTCGGGCGAGGAGGTGGCGACCCTCGCCGCCGTGAGCAAGCGCTACGGCACGCGCGTCGTGCACGACCGCCTCACCATGGTGATCCGCCGCGGCGAGCGCTGGTGCGTGATGGGGAAGAACGGAGCCGGGAAGACGACGCTCCTCCGGATGGTGGCCGGCGTCCTCGCCCCCGACTCCGGCGCCGTGAGGCTCGGGGCCAGCCTGAAGATGGGCTACTTCGCCCAGCAGGCCACGGACCTCCTCGACCCCGACCTCACCGTGTGGGAGCAGATCCAGTCGGACTTCCCGCACGAGAGCGTGGGGGCTCTCCGCAACCTGCTCGGGGCCTTCCAGTTCTCGGGAGACGAGATCGAGAAGAGGATCCGCGCTCTCTCGGGCGGCGAGAAGTCGCGCCTCGTGATGGCGCGGATGCTCTACGACCCGCCGAACTTCCTCGTCCTCGACGAGCCCACGAACCACCTCGACCTCGCCACGAAGGAGATGCTCGTCGAGGCGCTCCGCGAGTTCGAGGGAACGATGCTCTTCGTGTCCCACGACCGGACGTTCCTGCGCGGGCTCGGCAACCGCGTGCTCGAGCTGGGCGGGGAGAGCGGCCTCGAGCGGGAGCCGCACCTCTACCCGGGCTCCTACGTCGAGTACGTGGCGAAGACCGGGCACGAGGCGCCCGGCGTGCACGCCTGAAGCCCGACCCGCGCGAAGCGCGGGCCGATCTGGCCCGCCGCCGGTTGTGCCGACGAAGGTCCGGTGGCGGAGCGGTCGCCCGTCGGCTCAGGCGGTGGGTCGTTGGCCGCCGGGGGGACGCTCAGGGCGAAGGCTGCGCCGTCCGGGCCTCGCGGTGCACGGCCAGGACCTGGATCAGCACGCCCATCTCCACGTCGTACTCCTCCGTCCGTGCCTCGAGCCGCCGCCACTCCGGGGTGGCGCCCGGGGGCTGCCTCTCCCAGCAGGCCATGGGCTCATGCGCTCCGGGGTGGCGCACGAACGCGACCCGCTCCGCACCCCCGCGCGAGGGCCTCGCCGCGGCCGCGGGCCCCCGCAGCTCGACCCGGTAGCGCATGAGCTGGTACATCGCGGCCCGGGCCGGGTTGACGTAGAAGCGGTAGGCCCCGCGGGCCGTCGGGGTGTCGAAGTCCCCCGTCACGACCAGCCATCCCGAGATGTCGCCCACGCTCTCGGGCAGGACGGGGGCGAATCGAGGGTCCGCCTCCTGCCCGAGGACGGCGGCGGCGAGGACGAGGAGGAGCGCCGAGGCCCAGCGCGCGCGCATTCCCCAGGCTAGCCGATCTCGCCCGCGAGGGGGGGGCGGCCGTCCGCGCCGGTGAGCGGGATCACGTCGGCCCCGGGATGCGGCGCCTCACGAAGGGGGCTGCGCCCCATCCTCGCCCAGGACCGCGTCGAGGGTCTCGAGGAAGAGCTGCGCGTCCGCCCCGGACAGGACGAGCGGCGGGCGCAGCTTCAGGACGTTGTGATGAGGGCCGTCCGTGCCGGTCAGCACGCCGCGCTCGCGCAGGCGGTTCACCACGTAGGCCGCCTCTTCCCCGGCCGGCTCGAGGCTTGCCCGGTCCCGTACGAGCTCGACGCCGAGGAAGAGGCCCTCGCCGCGCACGTCCCCGATCAGGGGGCGCTTCTCCTGGAGGCGGACGAGGCCGTCGCGCAGGAGCCGGCCCACCCGCAGGGCGTGCCCCCGCAGGCCCTCCTCCTCGACCACGTCGAGGACGGCGAGGCCCGCCGCGCACGAGACCGGGTTGCCGCCGAACGTGCTGAAGAACTCCATGCCGTTGTCGAACGCGGTCGCGATCTCCCTCGTGGTGACGACGGCCCCGAGCGGGAAGCCGTTGCCGATCGGCTTCCCGAGCACGACCACGTCCGGCACGACACCCTGCCCCTCGAAGCCCCAGAGATGGTCGCCCAGGCGGCCGAACCCCGTTTGCACCTCGTCGGCGATGCACACGCCCCCCGCGGCGCGGACGTGCCGGTAGGCGTCGGCGAGGTAGCCGGGCGGGAGGACGACCTGGCCGGCGACGCTCGGCAGCGTCTCGGCGAGGAAAGCGGCGAGGCCCCGGCCCTCGGCCCGCAGGCGATCGACTATCGCCCCCACGTGCCGCGCGTACCGCGGTCCGGCGCGAGGATCGTCCCGCCGGTACGGCCCGCGGTAGGTGTCGGGAAGCGGGGCGACGTGGACCCAGTCCTTCTTCCCCCGGCCTCCCGGCCCGTCGAACTTGAAGGGGCTCACGTCCACGAGCGTCGTCGTGTGGCCGTGGTAGGCGTGCTCGAGCACGATCACGTCCTCGTGGCCGCTGTGAGCTCGGGCGAGGCGCAGCGCGAGCTCGTTGGCCTCGCTGCCCGAGTTCACGAAGAACGAGACGCGAAGCGGCTCCGGGAGGAGACGGGTGAGCCTCTCCGCGTAGCGGAGGATCGTGTCGTGGAGGTAGCGGGTGTTCGTGTTGAGGAGGCCGAGCTGCTCCCGCGCCGCGCGCACCACCCGCGGGTGGGAGTGGCCGACGAGGGGGACGTTGTTGTACACGTCGAGAAAGGCACGCCCCGACTCGTCGTAGAGACACGTCCCGAACCCGCGCACGATCTTGAGCGGCCGGCGGTACGAGACCGAGAGGCTCGGGCCGACGAGGCGCCGACGCGCAGCGAGCGTCTCGGCGGGGGAGGGCTCGGCGGGAGGGAAGCGCGCGGCGGGGATCCGCAGGAGGAGGTTCGGGTCGGGGGAGAGGCTCGTCCAGACCGCGCGCTGGCTCGGGAAGGCGACGCCCGGGAAGTCGGCGTCCCTGTCCAGCAGGTCGAGGATCACCTGGAGGTGGAGGTGGGGCGGCCAGCCGCCGTTCGTTGGCGGGGCGCCCACCCTGCCGAAGGCCTGTCCGGCCTCGACCCGGCGGCCGACGGCGAGGCCCTCGAGGGTGTCCTCGCTCAGGTGGCCGTACAGGGTGAAGAAGGGCGAGCCGTCGCCCGTCTCGTGGCTCAGGATGACGAGCGGCCCGTAGTCCTGGGGCGCGGCGTTGTTGGCGAGGACGTGGACGAGCCCGGACAGGGGAGCGCGGACGGTGGTGCCCGGCTCGACGAAGAGGTCGATCCCGAGGTGGACGGTGCGGCGCTCGTCGGTCGTCCGCCCGCCCGGGCCGAACTGCCGCGCGACGTAGAGGCCCCGCGCCTCGTCGTAGCGCCCGATGCCCACCGCGGCTCCCGCCCGCTTCATCTCGGCGAAGAGCCGCTCCGTGAGCGGCCCGGTCTCGGCGTCCTTCGGGTCGGAGCCGAGGAGGAGGCTGCCCACGCCCAGGTCGAACACGACGCAGGGGGTGACGCGGAGATCGACGTCGAGGACCGGCGCCACCTCCGCCCGCTCGAGGAACGAGACGACCGCCGGCCCGCGGGGCGAGGGCGGGAAGCCGCAGGCCTCGCGGAAGACGTGGTGGGCGAAGCGGGGGTGGACGCGGTCGATCTTCTGGAGCGCCGCCCAGGCCGGGGCCTCGCTCACGGTCACGTACGGGTCGAGAGCCGCCCCCTTCGACCGGACGGCGGAGTTCGTCACGCTCACCGCGAGGCGAGCGCCCACCAGGGCGAAGAGGAGGGCGATCTCCTCCTCCGCGAGCGGGTGGGCAGAGTGGTAGCCCCCCGCGACCGCGGCCGCCGCGGCGAGCGGTTCCTCCTCGCCGAGGAGGGCGTAGGCCGCCGCCACCGCCGGCTCCGCGGCCAGGATGCCGTGGTGCATGTCGCCGAAGTCGAGGAGGCCGGTCACCGGGCGCGGGAAGGCGCGCGCGGGGCCCAGGAGGACGTTGTGGTCGTTCGCGTCGCCGTGGATGACGCCGTGCCTCAGGCGGGGGAGGGCGGGAGCGACCTCCCTCTCGTACCGGGCGAGCGTCCGCTCGACGAGGGCCCGGCGTTCCGGATCGGCCACGTGGTCGAGGGACCCCCGGATCCAGGACGCGCGGGAGAGGTCCCAGGCGAAGTCGCGGTGCGCCCCGGGATGATCGAAGCCGGCGAGGGCGCTGTCCACCTCGCCGAGGAGCCGGCCGAGGTCCCGGAGCGTCTCGGGGGTGCGCGGGCGGGCGTCGGCGAGAGGGGTGCCGGCGAGCCAGGTGAGCGCCCACACGAGGCGCGGCTCGCCGCCCGGTCCCGGCGCGACGGCGACGGCC